>ERZ779725.5-NODE-5-length-179481-cov-15.991729_pt1 | contig 179481 bp, 185 predicted proteins | sample MGYA00511890_ERZ779725 | MGnify/ENA primary metagenome ERZ779725 (study PRJEB29588, sample SAMEA2148549) | human gut metagenome | biome: human gut; feature: human-associated habitat; material: faeces | place: Denmark | collected 2008/2010 ...
TACTTATAGTACTTCTTTAGGTGTAACAACACGCTTTAGTAATATCTAGACTATAGGAGTTTGATCGCTCCTATAGTCACTAACTAACACAATTAGACATATGAAAAAACCTATTTATAGTCACTTAATTCAACTACCTGGAGGAATGGTAGTGAATAAAAGAATGTATGATTACATGCATAACTTCCTATTCATGAATCCTCAATACTCTATAAGAGAACTATTAGGGATACACTAATTAGAGAGGAAGGTCAGACTGGTGTATAGTAGTATAGAGAGCATGGCTCAGTACTAGGCTGAATAATAGCCCATGTTAGCACACCTTAACTTTTTAATTATTAAATTTCTATTAAATTATGGAAGAAGATTTTGATGGAAATCAAATATTAGGAGTAGGACTATTAATAGTAGCTGCACTTGCAGCAATAATTCTAGCTCTAATGTAATTATATAAGTACTAGCGAAAGCCGAGTGAATGGTTCGTCTTCCTAATACGCGTTAAAGCTCCCGAGAGGTATCAGAACTGAATATCAGAGTATGTTAAATCTCAAAACGAAGAATAGTACTTATTTTTTGGACCCTTAGCTCAGTCTGGTTAGTAGCGGCGGCCTCATAAGCCGATGGTCACTGGTTCAAATCCAGTAGGGTCCACATTTTTAAAATTTGCTTATCGTCTCAATTCTTATTGAAGAAATAGTGTACCGTATATTTAGTTCTAGTACATAAAAGAGACATACTTCGAGGATAATCTGGAGGTCGCGAACGAAGGATGAAAGTAAGATGTTAGATAAGGCCTGGTAATACAGGGGAACTGAGAGCGAGACTCAGGATGGGCACAAAACTTTTAGTAAAATGATAATAAAAGAAGATATAATTCATTGGTTTGAAGTTCTCAAAAATAAATGTGATAAGATAACGACAGGTAATTGTTCTCATGAGATTAACTCAATTCGTTTCTTAGCATCTAATTGGGCGGATAAAATAAAGAAAGAGCAAGGAGAAACTATGTTTTATCATAATTTCATTAGTATATCTGAAGTTTGTGTTAAGATAACTTCTGGAAATCTTGCTCATCATATAGCAACGATTAAAGGAATGTGTACTCGAAATATAGAGTTCATTGAAAAATATGGAATAGAAGAAATAAGTTAGATATGAGCAGTTATTATCAAAAAATCAACACTCTCTACAAAAGAGACATGACAAAGCCTAAGAAACCAATAATTCTTGGGGAATATTCGGAATCTGAATTTGAAGTTCTTAAAGATCTTAAATGGGAAGCTACTGAAAAGATTGATGGAACTAATATGTCTTGTTGTTTTCATCCAGGTTTCAGAATGATTGAAATTCGTGGGAAAACTGAAAACGCAAGTATTCCAACTCATTTACATAAGCGAATGGAGGAATTGTTTCAGTTTGATCCTTTATATAAAGCTTTCGGAGTACAAACAGAAACAGGAGAAACTGTTTATCCTGAAAAAGTAGAAATCTTTGGAGAAGGGTATGGTTTAAAGATTCAGAAAGGTGGAAACTATATTAAAGATCATTGTGATTTCATTTTATTTGATGTAAGAATTCTTACATCTACAGGCGAATCTCTTTGGTTAACTCGAGAAGCATGTGAAGATATTGCTAAAAAGCTTAATCTTAAAATTGTTCCTTTAGTAGGTTATATGACTATTAAAGAAGCTGAGGATTTTGTAAAAGCAGGTTTCAAGTCTTTAATTGCAGAAAATAAAGACTATATTGCTGAGGGTCTTGTACTTAAAGCACCTTGTGGTCTATTAAATCGCAGAGGTAAGAGAATTATTACAAAGATTAAGTATTGCGATTATAAAGATCTTTAATATGAGAGCCCTCAACATTTTAGTACTATTAGCAATTGTATTGCTACTCTTTCTTTTAATAATTGTTTTAATAGGATATATAATGTTTAAAGCGTCTATTTGGTTAGGTGTTGGATATATTATGATTCTTATTGCAATTATTATATATCTTTTATACAAACAAATAGAAAAATACTAAACATATGACTGAAAAGAATAAAGTCTTTTTTGCAGCAGATGGTATTACTGCTACTTCTGCAAATCATCTCTGCAACATAGGTAAAGAATATGTTGCATCTGCTCACAGTCGTCTTGATAACATTCGATTTATCACTACAACTGTAGAAACATTAAGTGCAGACAACCGCATTACTCTCTCGCAAGGATTAAATTCTGCAGAAGTACTTTCTTTAAAGGAAGAGATCAGAAAGATTGCCGAGATTAATGCATTTATTGCATATATGCGAGAGGCAATTAAGGCAAAAGAAGCTGAACATCGTACTGTAAAAGAGCTTTCTTTTAAGGATTGGTGCGAGCAGGAAAGTATTACTCTTCCTGAATATCCTGCTAATCCTAAGTATCCTTCTTTTGAAGATATCTTAGGAGAGTTAGATATCAAAGAGCGTAATCGTTATTACACTCTTGGTGCAGAAGCTGCTATTATTGGTAAGCAGATTCATCCTCGTGGTGCTATTCATGAAGCACGTGAAAAACTGTTTGATGCAATATCAAATCCTGCATTAGTAGAAGATGATAAAGTTTATCGTCATGTTGCATCTGTAAAACAGGAGGAGGTTGAAGAACTTTACTTTGAGTTGCAAAAGCAACATCGTGCTGTTGAAGCAAGCCTCAACGCTATTAAGGGTTCTATTGATCAACGTGTTGCAGAAGAAACTGCAAAACTTGATACAGAAACTGCAGTTAAATTCAAGCAATATTCAAATGAAATAGAGCTTTTGAATAAGCAGTTTACAACCTGGAAAAATGAGGAAATAAGTAAAATTGGTAAACTTCGGATTATAATTCCGAATGAACTGAAAGATACTTATGATTTCTTAAGTTCTCTCTAATAGGTAGATAGATGCTATACTGTATTTTCATCAGTATACTCTATCTTTTACATAGGACTAAATCCTACAAGATATATTGTGTGTTATACGCGTGTTGCGGATAATACAAATATAGACAAACACTTGCTCTAGTAAAGCATATGTATGCTAAGCATTATTAGTATTGTACAAACTTGTGAAATACTTCAAATATAAATATAATTGACTTTGTTTTTAGCTTTGAGAAGTATTTCGTCATGGTCATTGTTTTTACTTTTGCCTCTGTTAGGATTTAGTCCTATGACTATTTCTTTATATACCTGCTGACTCCTGCGGTATAGAAAATGGGTAGTTTTCCTTCGACTATATGTAAGGGTATGTACTCAGTGATACTTAAGACTGAGGGAGTTAAAACTAATCTTAAAAGTTTGGTAGATTGGCTATTAGATCCCCACAAGAAATAGCCCTCCGCGATGTTCAGGCAACTTCACGCGTATCTGAAGTATCCCTAATTGTCTTTCCTAGGACATTAAACAAGGATCTTGAGCCTATCGAGAATACGGGGCGATTCGGTCGGTTTTTTCATGTTAGGTTCCGCAGAAATAAAGAACATGCTATGTAGTTTCCATCGTGAAATAATAGCCGCGGTTAGTGTTTTCACACTAATCTCCGTTATAATTAGAGTAGGGATACTCTAGACTACAAGCTTGGAGTTCTACAAGTTTAAAAAAGAATCCTACTAGGGAGGTGATGGTTAATTCCTCCCAGCTCGGGGCTGCTAGGTATTTGATCCTAATGTCAAGTAATATCAATCGGGTCGAGTTTGATTCATACTCGTAAAACAGATTCAAACAATAAACGCAAATAACATTTTTTCGCGCATTATCAACAAGGTTGAGACGGCGCTGTTTGGCGACATTGAAGGAGTAGCTTTAATGGCTGCGTAAATCAATGGGAGGTTCGTCACTCTTAAACTGGCGAGAACAACACTTCCTTTCAAGGTTTGGCTTCGTTCCTTAAAAATGAGCTGGTGGATGGGTCACCTTCGGGTACCCCTATTGGGTAGTTCCAATTAAAACAAAACTAACACACGTAACAAGTTGATATTAGGAGAATTAGGAGACACGCGTTCGACTCAATGGGTCGCTTTGGAAGTAATTCCATCGATTAAACAGGATGAATTGCTGGAAGGCTAAGTCAGAAATGATATGCTAATCAGCAGCTAAGCTATAGACCATTCTATAGAAAGTTCAGAGACTACTGGAGGGAAAATGGGTTCCCTTAATAACCAGATTTAGCGTCCTGCTCCAGTGTTTTCACTGGATGATGATATAGTCCTATTTTTAACAGCATCAATTAAGCTGTCCTTAGAAATAAGGTTCCGATGGATTAGTCTATGACAATTAGGACATAAAGAAATAAGGTTTGAAATTTCATTTTTACCTCCTTGAGAAACTTCTATAATATGATGTATATCTCTTGGACCTTTATTTCAACCGCATAATTCACAAGGAATATATTCAAATATTTTGTAATAATATTTCATATCTTTTGTGTTGTCAACCTTTTGTTGAGCTCTATAATGTTTTTGTTTACAAGACAACGAACAATATTTAGCTGTAGCATGATATCCAATAAAGAGTTTACCACAATGTTTACAAATAAGTTCAAATTGTTTTGTTTTTTCTGCTTTTGCAGCACAAGATAATGAACAATATTTAGCATTTCCTCTGTTTATTTCTTTATTTTCTGCTAAAAAGACTTTTCCACAATAATTACATTTTTTCTCAGTTTTTGCCATAATTTTTGTTATTTTATAATTAAATTTTTTATTACAAATATAATAAAAATTATTCAATTGTGGAACTAAAATGTAACAAAATAAAAATAGCGCGTCAGCTCCACTATTTAATACTCAGCTACTTAGGTGGCTGAGTATTTTTTAAAATTGAAATTTATGAGTAGTAAATTAAAGATATTTCAATATCATAACTCACATCTATACAATCTAAAACAATATAGAATAGCTTTAGAAGTTGGAGTATATAATTCTAGAAAAGGTTTTCTAAGTGTATTAGGAAGTAATCAACGTTTAGTTTGGGAATTTAAAAAATGGTTACCTATACATAAAGAAGATTTTATTCCATATTCTATGAATTATCGATATGGGCATGTAATAGTATATAGTGATATGTGTATACAAATAGTTTATAGAATATGGGTAAGATAGTTCAAATTATAGATTCTTTCCATGATGAACGATTGTTATTTAGAATTTGTGAGGTCGTAGGAACTTACAATAATCCTTTTGCACCTTCAAGTGAACTTATAGTTGGAAGTAATAAATTTTTGTCTTGGGAATTTGATGAGTGGCTTCCAGAATTTAAGGATTTTGTTAACCTAGAGAAAAATCATTTAAGATATGGAAGAGTACTTGTTGCAGGGGATGAATATGAGATTACAAAATATCGTATATGGATAAAATAGTACAGATTAAATATGCACGTGGATTACAGTATGCGAAAAATAAGATATGCTTAATATTAGGTGTGGATGAGGATAGAACCGTTGTTTTAGCTCATACTTCTAGTTTAAATTGGAGAATTACTAAAGATTTATTACTTCATCTTGTTATTGAGTGTAATTTTACTTTTAGAGAATTACAAAAATTAAATCTTTTTAGCGGAAGGTATTTAGAGCCATGTGATACTATCTATCATATAAAATATCGTATATGGATAAGTTAACTTCTTATGACATTTGTACAAAATATGGATGTCTTTCTCGGATATTTACTTTAATTGCATATTTTATTATGTTATTTATAGTAATTTTATTACTTAATATTATATTATAATGAAAACTTCTGATTACACTATATATTCTATAATAGTTATACTATTTTGGATTGTATTGCGTGCTGTAATTATAGCATTAATTCTTTATTTTTCTTGGAGTGCAATTATTCCTAATGTATTTCCTACAGAAACAATTATTTATACTATTTCTCCAAGTCTTTGTTTTAAGATTGGATTAGTTTTAAGTATTATTAAGAAATTATAATGTTAAGAAAACTTAGCATAATTTTTATTAGGTTAGCTCCTGTACTTCTTGCAATTAAGATTTTAATATTATTACTAGCTAAATATTTTGTAGTTAGTTCTTTGTTGATTGGGTTGGTCAGTTCAATTACTGATCTTTTAATTGCAATTGGATTACTTATACTCTCACTAACATTTAAGTTTTGTATCTATCATAGACTGATAATATATTATGTCTTTGTAAGCTACATCAGTTATATTATTAGTATATTATTTGAATTTTCATTAACAAATATAGTATTCATATCTTCATTTCTATGTCTAACTATTATCGTTATATTTTTAGTAGTTTACACATATTTAAGATATGGAGATAAAAAGCAATGATAAACTCTTGTCATTCAAGATACGGACGTTTAATTTTTTACACACTATGCATTATAAACTTATAATTTTCGAAAATCACACTAAATCTACTAGCTTAGACATCACTCCTGAACAAGCTAGACAAATCTTAGGAGTAACTGACTATACTCCTGAACAGTATGAAATATTGGCAGAAATAACCAATTGTCCTGCATCCTACTTTATGGATGATTTAGTCGATTATTATGTAGACTTCTAATAAAAATATGGATCTTAAAGAACATATTGTAGGAGAAGTTGAAGGGTATCCTGTAATCTATATTGAAGAAAAAGATACAATTTTCTGTAAGAACACTGCTGTAAAGTATTCTTTATTGAAAAGATTATACGATAGTCCTTTCTCAAGAGAAAAAATTGAGGAAAAATCTCTTACTATAACAAAAGAAGAACATTTTGTTACATTTGGTTGTTTAACTACAACTAAAGAATATTGTCAAACTGTAATAAAAAATATAAATAAAATTAAAAATGGGAAATCCTGTAGGAGTTAAAAGCGTAATGCGAAGTACTGTTTCTAAGTATGAGCAGGAGCAAAAAGAGAAATTTATTCAGGTAATGTCTGATCCTCGCATGCGTTATTCAGATGCTTTAAATTTTGTTGAAAACGAGATTAAGCAGTCGAAGCGTATGGGTACATTCAATCATAAGATCTTGTGTTTTATGAATGATGGAGTTTATCAGCTGAATCGTGCAATCCAAGAAGTTTTTGGAATTGTATCAGCAGCTAAAAACGATAACCCTTCAGGAGGTGATGATACTGTTAATACTATTGAAGTTATCCTTGCTGATGGACGTCGTGTTAAAGTTCCGTATGGAGATATTGAACTTGCGGATTTAGGAGAAGGAAGTGTTATTTCTATCTCTTACAATGGTAACGATCACCATCTCTATATCAAGGGTAAGTGTCAGTTCAGGTTTACTACTCTGATGGACGACATTATCGATCGGACAAAAGAACTTCTTGCAACTGATTCTATTTATAAGAGTCAGGCATTAGAGATCTCTGATCTCAACAATCCTCTTGTCATGGATCTGTCAAATATTGACCGTGAAATGATGGTTCTTTCTGAAGATACAGCTCTCGGATTACGTCCTCTTAAATCTCGTATCAAGTATCCTGAGAAGTGTACTGAACGAGGAATTCCTCTGAAGTATGGTGCACTGTTTGAAGGTCCTTATGGAACTGGCAAAACTCTGCTTGCCTTTAAGCTTATTCAGGAAGCTATTCAGAATAATTGGGTGAGCGTATATCTGAAAGATCCTACATTACTTGCTGAGACTATTCGTCTTTGTAAAGTAATCGACGGAACTGGGCATGGAGTTGTTATCTTCGTTGAAGATATTGACCAAGTAACTCGTGGTAAACGAGATGCTGCTATGCAGGATATTCTTAATACTCTTGATGGTGGTGATACTAAGGGTATGAATGTAATTACTCTGTTTACTACTAATCATCTTGAACTTATTGAGCCTACTTTCCTGCGTGGTAAGCGTATTGGCAAAGTTATCTCTTTAGGTGCTTTAGATGAAGCTACTGCTAAAGAGTTCATTGAGCGTTCTTTTGTAGGAGATTATACTCTTCAGGGAGATTTCTCTGCAGTATGTAAACAGATTCGAGATTCGAATATTGCGCCTGCATTCATGGCTGAGATTGTAGAATCTGTAAAGAGTGATATGATCTTTATGGATGATACTAAGGTTGTATTACCTCAGTATATCAAAGTAGCAGTTGAATCTTATCTGCGTCAAGTAGGTCTTGCTCAGAAGAAAGATATGACTGAAACTCCTGAAGTTAAATTTGCTGAATCGATTCGCGAAATTACTGGTATTGATCGCGTTGAGAAGAAAGTAGATGAACTTATTGAAATGCAAGACTAAGTGCTATGGAGAGCATATGCTCTCCTATGACACCTTTATTCTACCTTCACGTGGTGGTGTTGTAAGTAGATAGATATCGAAACCAAAGAATAAATAAAATGTAAATTATTTTAAAACAACTATGATAGTACAGTATTTTGACGTAATTCACTGTAAAACTCAGGAACAGGTAACGGCAGTAATTAACAAACTTCATTCTGAACAAGGACTTACTTGGATGCACGATGATGAAAATCCTCTTATCGAAAACCCTGCAGATTTTGAAATAGAACAGAAGTTCTTTAAAAATATTAATGAAGAAGAAAAGGAGGAATTTTATATTGTAACGGTGAAATTCCCTGAATTAGATAAGTGTATTGTTCACATATCTCGAAAGGAACATAATACGGAAACAATGCGAGCCGCTCTTGCAGAAACTGATGAGGAAGAAAGTTCTGCAGAAACTGTTTTCTATGAAGCTGAAGAATTTCTTGGGAGTTTTATAGGAAGCGATCTCTTTGGAGTATTTTCTATAGACTACGAAGTCTATGATACTGAAGATAATCATATCTGTAGTATTAAGAATAAAAAGGAACTTTCTGAAATTTATAATAAAGCTATAGAAGAAGGAACTACATTTGTTGTCTACGTCGGTAGTGAAAAAGTAGAAATCAATTCTGAGCATAATATTGATTATTATGATGAAAAAATTGCATTCTAATCGAGAATACTGAAATCAATTAAAGGAAAATGATAAAGTATTAGTAAAATCTAAAGACTGGTATGATAAAAATGCCGTTGAAGAACTTACAGGTTTAAATGTTCCTATAGGTCCCAAATTTATTCTAGCAATGACTGAAGACTGTAATAAATTCTTAACAGTTTCTGGTGTTATAGGTTGGAGTAGTGAAAAAGACTTACGCTTTGAAATTAAACATAACTGGTATACATACTCAAGTCTTTTTGTTCATAAGCTAATTATTCGTAACTATAGAATTTTATTGTAATAATTTTTTAAAAATAAGTGTATAAGTATTTGGATATATTAATTTTTGTCCTTATATTTGTACACTTTTCTGATGAATTCAGACTGATTGCCCTGTCGTTTAATAGGCTAAGACGTTGCCCTTTGGAGGCAAAGTTCCAGGATCGTACCCTGGTGGGGCAACTAAATTTTAAATATATGAAAGAGTGGTGGTATAAAATTAGGAACTTCTTTAGAAATCTCTATATTTATAGAAAAATATTATCAGCAGATTATCAATTTGATTATGGGTATCTTCTTGATTTAGAAAAGTTTAAGTTACAGTTAATGCTTAAATCTTTTAAAGATGAATCTCATACAGATCACACTAACGATATTCGTTGGATATCTATATGTATTAAACTTATTGATATTATTCAAGAAGAAGATTCTGCTCTAGAAGTTGTTAAAATGGAAATGAGTAAACCTCAGTTCAAACTTATTAAATATGTAAATATTAATAATGCATCTCGATTCAGAATTGAATATTTTGACCGATATGATGGACTTCAAGTATATCGAAGAGAATTATTAAGACAGCAAAAAGCACTTTACTTATATAATAAAATTAGATATAATTATATGTTAGAGTGGTGGGATTAACTTTAAATATATGAGATATATAAGATATTTTGCTAAGCATCAATTATTAAAAGGAGATAAAATAGTAATCGCAAGTAAAGAAGTTTTGAAAGATAATAGAACAGTGTATCCTTTTGTAGATAGCGAAATGCTAAAATATGCAGATCAAGTTCATACTTTAAAGTCTGAACCTAAAGATGTAGTTTATCTTACAAATACTCAAAACTGGGTATGGGGTCCAACCTTTTTCAGAAATTTAATTATTCGCAATTATAGACTTCTATTAGAAAATTAATTATTCAAGATTTTTTAATGTTTGAATTAAAAAAGATTTATCTTCTTAGTAAGAAAAAATATATACAAGTATGTAAGGAAGGGAATATTTGTTTCTCTAAGAAGCGATTACCTTGTTGTTTTCAATATAGTTCAGATTGTTCTTTTTATCCTTGTCCAAGTAGAGTATATACGTATTAAATATAGAATAACTTTATAAATAGTGGTCTTATAGGGTAGTGGTTATCCTTCCAGCTTGTCACGCTGGAGACACGAGTTCGATTCTCGTTAGGACCGCAAAAATTAAATAAAATAATGGCTCCTTAGTTCATTCGGTAGAATATGGGCTTTGTAACCCCAAGAGAACGGATCGTAACCGTTAGGAGCCTCTATTATTGGGGGGGGGTATGTAAATACTCTCTCACAATATTAACTTTTTAAAACTATTAAACATGTTTAATTCAAAAGGTACAACATCTGTAGATCTGTCGAAGAAAGTAGACAGCGTTTTAAATGCTTTTAAAACAGCAATTGATGGACTTAATGCAGTTAATACTCAGGCAAAAGAAGGTATTGCTGCTAAAGAAGAGGAAATTAAAGCTGCTCAAACTGAGAAAGAAGCACTTGAAACAATCTGCAAAAAGAACGAAAGTGTTCTTGCAAAATTAACTGCTATCCTTGAATAAAGGATAGTTTTATATGGTAGTAGAGGAGTCAAGTTTATCTCGCCACATTTGGGATGTGGAGCACGTGGGAGCGAAGCCCACCTACCATACTATTAATCAATAAGTTATGGAATTTAACATTGAAAATTTACAAAAATGTAAAACTATAACGGAATGTTCTAAGTTATTAGGTTATAGTTATTATAATGCAACTGTAAAAGAAAAACTTATACAAGCTTGTGAAAGTATTGGATTTGATTTATGATCTCATTTAGAGAATATTAATAAAAATAAACAAAAACTTTGTTTAAATTGTGGTAAACCTTTAAATAGAAGGCAACATAAGTTTTGTTGTACTTCTTGCAGTGCTACTTATAATAATAAAAATAGGAAACATTCTGCAGAAACAAAAGAAAAGATTCGAAAATCTACTATTAAATACCAACAAGAACATCCTGAAGTTTTTGCTAAGTTTATAAATGCGGGAATTCAATCAAATTTAAATAAGGCTAAAGATTTTGATATTGCCTTTTCTCATTTAGGACAAAGCAAGCAAAAAATATGTCCAGTATGTCATAAAGAATTTACTGCAAGAGCTTATTCTACAAAATATTGTTCTAAGGAATGCGTAAATAAATCAACAGAAGTTAAAGAGATATTACGTCAAAAACAGCTTGAGAGAGTAAAACAAGGTATACATTCAGGATGGCAATCTCGTAATATAACATCTTATCCAGAACAATTTTGAATAAATGTTCTTAAAAACAATAATATTTCTTTTGAACGAGAAAAGCATGTAGGAAAATACTTTTTAGATTTTGTTATATCTATTAATGATAAATTAATTGATTTAGAAATTGATGGAAAACAACATAAATATCAAGATCGACTAGAAAGCGATTGTATCCGAGATAAGTTTTTAAAATCTGAAGGATATATTATATATAGAATTGATTGAAATGAAATCAATTCAGATAAAGGAAAGAAATCAATGAAAAATAAAATTAACAAATTTATAGACTTTATAAGCTCTCTCTAATGGAAGATTTTATTGAAGATCCCAATCCGTTCTGTATTCAAATTGTAGAAGGTTATATAATTCAAACTACTCCTTCAGATAGTGAGTCTTGTTTAGCTCCTGATCAATTTGGCAATTATTGCATATGTCAATCTCGAGGAGATAACCCAGCAAAAATAAGGTGTTGTTTTATTTGTGAGAATTACTCAGAGTATAGTAATTATATAATACAGACTCAAATTAAATACAGAATTTATGTAAATAGTAAATAGAGAGTTAGCCAAGTGGTTCACAGCACCTGATTTACATTCAGGAGATCGAGAGTTCGACTCTCTCACTCTCTACTAATAACTAATATGTATAAGATGATAACACTAGATCATGTAAACAAAAATTCTGGAAACTTTCTTCCAACACTTTGGTTAGTAGATAAATATAAACAATATCCAAATTGTGTATCAGTAATCTGTAACCTTGAACAAAAGAAGTTAAATGAAAATAAGTTCTTAAAGAAGTTTAAAGAAAAGTTTACTAACTTTTGTATATGGGAAGATAATGTAATTGGAGTCAAACCTGAAGTTTCTGAAGAGGTACTTGAAGAATTGGATCGTCCATTTTATGTAAGTCAACCTACTGCCTTACAATTTAGTGGAATTTGTGAAGAGTATAGATGCGCTTTGAATTATTATTCTTCTAGAATGTTAATTTATTTTTGTGATAAAGCTCTTATAGGTAACTTTATAGAGGATATTAAATCTTTATTTGAAGAATGTTCAGAAAAAGTAGTTTCTACAACAAAAGTTAACTTAATTACTTTTGATGGTCAGGATTATGGTTTAACTGAATGTAAGATTAGAGATGTTAATGTTGACCTTGATAAACACTATAATGATGATTTCAAGCCTGTTTATAAAGATATCTCTGACTTTTTAAATAGCCCAAAATCTGGTTTAGTTATTCTTCATGGAACTCAAGGCACTGGTAAGACTTATATGATTCGTCATTTAGTTAATAATTTTGATAAGCAATTTATTATTATTAATAACTCGATGATGAATAGTTTGTCTGATCCTGTATTCTTAAACTTTATTCTTGATCATAAGAATTCAGTAATTATTCTTGAGGATTGCGAACAGCTTCTTAAAGATCGTTCTGAAAATATATTTACAAATGGTATTAGTAATATTCTTAATATGACTGATGGTATTTATTCAGATATTTTAAATATTAAGTTTATCGCTACGTTTAATAGTCCTGATACAAGTATTGATAAAGCATTGATGCGAAAGGGTCGACTTGCTGCAAAATATAAGTTTGACGAACTCTCTTTAGAAAAGACTAATAGAATACTTAAAGAATTAGGCAAACCTGAAGCAAGTAAGGGCATGACTCTTGCAGATATTTATAATCTTGATGTTCAGTCTTATGAACATAAGACTAGACGTAAAATTGGATTCTAATGATGTTTTGGATATTTATTTATTGGTTACTTTGTGCGTTTATTGTTATTGGAACAGATGATGGAGAACCATGGACTGTTGGAGATAAATGGTACATAGTATTTGCAGGATTTTATGTTCCTATAATAATTGGCCTATTTATAGGTAGTTACATTAAAGAAACTGGATTTTTTGATAAAAAACATCCATGGGAACATTAATCTATATGTTGTCCGTAGCTTAGTTGATTAAAGCGCAAGTTTGTGGCACTTGAGATCGGGAGTTTGAATCTCCTCGGACACCTAAAAGTATTCTTTAAACATACGAATCTGGACAAATGGTTAGACCTTATCTTATAAACCCCAAACTATAAGAATTAAGAAGTATTTCTCTCGAAATTAGGTAGATCCAGCTTCCTAGAGAGATAGAAGAATACTTACGATATAGTAGATTAGTTAAAATAATAATAACTTCTACTAAATACCTACATGGCGCAATTGGTTAGCGTACTTCTCTGATAAGGAAGCGGTTGAAGGTTCAAGTCCTTCTGTAGGTACTAAAAGAGAAAATTATGAAAGAATATAAGATTTGGAAATTTATACCAGGAAAATATTTACAAACAGTAACTGTTAGTCTTGAAGAGGAATATCCTTGTAAACAAAAAAGATGTGGATATTCTTGTTTAGGAGATAAAACAGAACATGTATGTTTTGTTAAAGCAAATCTCTCTTTTGAAGAACGTGAAAATTTAAAATGTACAGCTTCAGGGAACAAAGAACATAAAAACTTTATACATATTAGACTTTTACATAGAATTTTTATAGATGAATAATTATAAAGAGGAGTGTAATCCTTAGGCAGAGCTTATAATATAATCGGTTAGTATCCTACACTTTTAATGTAGTTGTCAGGGTTCGAGTCCCTGTAGGCTCACACAATTTTTAAGTCAGAATTACAAATGATAAAACGTTTTGAAAATAAGTATATACAATCTATAAGAAGAGGTTATTTATGTCATATTACCCCTAATAAAAAATGTTATGGATTTGAATATCATCATAATTCAAATGGATGTGAGATTTTTAATGAGAAATTTGGAGGATGTAGTAACAGACGTTATAATATGATTAAATATAGGATCTATGCAGATTAAATATTTTCCTGAAATAAAGTGTTGTATACAAGCAGTTAGATCTCTAAAACGAAACTATTGTAGTAATAATCAATGTTATAAATCAACTAATTATTGTATTTTGTTTTTACCTACTTTTAATAAAAGTTGTCTTAAATATTATTTTTGGAGAGTTTCTTATCGTGTATTTTTAGAAGCTTCTTATGATAGAATGTAAAATATAAGGGAGTATGGCTGAGTGGTTTAAGCACAAAACTGTTAATTTTGGTAACGTGGGTTCAATTCCTGCTGCTCCCGCTAATATTAAACTTAATAACAAATAATTTGTTACAAATTTATTAACTTTTTGTGTTAAAACAAGGAAGATTAAGCCAAGTTGGACTAATGGCAGCACTCTTGAAAAGTGTAGGTCGCTTAAAACGGCGTGGGGGTTCGAGTCCCTCATCTTCCGCAGTTAAACTTAAATTATATGCAAAGACCTATTGTATTAAAATATTGGAGAATAATTAGATATAAAACTTTAATTATTCAATGTGTACCTGAAGGAAAACCTGAGAAAAGATTTTGTTATGAATCTTCTGTTGGAAAGCCATGTGCTTTTACAGGAAAGGCTTGCACTGATTTTAAATGTATAGATAGAGCAGATGGTCTTCGAGTTAGGTATATTAATGTAGATTATAGAGTTTATGTCAGCAAAACATAGAGTTTCTCAAATAATTCTATTATTTGGTTATAGATATCGATTACATCAGGTTATTCTAGGTATACAAGGAGAATCATCGTGTTCTATGAGTGTTATTAAAGGTAAATCTTGTATATTTCGTGAGTATAATAGAATAAATGGTAAGACATGTTGTGTCGATATTGCATGTACTCCTTTAGAACGAAAAGATGATATTAGAGTACGTTATATTAAATTAGACTATCGAATTTATTTGTTTAAATAAGCACTCTTGATGTAACTGGTAACATGACAGTCTCCAAAACTGTTCTTTGGGGTTCGAATCCTTAAGAGTGTGCTTATATATAATTAGGGCTGTTAGTATAGTGGCTATTACATCTGGTTTGCAACCAGAAAACAGGGTTTCGATTACCCTACGGTCCACAATCTTCTGTAGATTAGGATTCTATACAGAAAGAGTACTGTAATCTGTTAAGAGCTTATAAATCAGACGTTAAAGAAAAAAGTTTTCGGGGCTGAAGAGCCCTGCTATGAATCTAATCCTAGTAGAAATACTAGGATTTTTGGAACTGCGGTGTGCTAGGTGCGCTCGCTGGACTGAAAATCCAGAGGTAAATGTTCGACTCATTTCAGTTCCGCACTATCGTCTTCCTTATTAAGTTTGGTAACACGTGCACTGCCTGTAAATCTTAATAATAGATATGCTTAGTACTTGTTTTTATTAATGGATGTATTAGCTCAGTGGTAGAGCTCTGGCAAGGAGTGCTAGAAGTCATAGGTTCGAATCCTATATGCATCCCTTAAATCAAAAAATTATGATTATACCTCCAAATTTTTTAGTTAAAACTATTCCACTATATAGTGGAGGAGATGTATCTACTCCACATGTAGTAATAAATTATCGTACAAGAAGTCTATTTTTTATTCTTTTAAAATTTTCTCCAAATAAGAAATTAATGAAAGTTAAAGAAATAAAAGATAGAATTTTTATTAAAAATCTTGATTATAAGATGACTATGGGTCTTATGGAAGCAAAAAGGATTGTAGACGAATTAACTATACAATATGATATGAATAATATCTATAGAATACGATTGGTAGAATAGCCAAGTTGATAAGGCAGTGGTCTGCAACACCACGATCGCAGGTTTGAGTCCTGCTTCTACCTCTAAGCGAGTTGGAGAAGATGGTTACCTCGAGAGTTTCATAAGCTCTAGACCTCGGTTCAAATCCGAGACTCGCTACACAAAATTTTAAAGTTATGAGAAATATATTTAACGTACTTATATGGAATTTTAATACACAAACAATAGAAGAATATAATGTTATTCCATATTTTGTAAGAGAATGGAAAGAAGAAAAAGATAAATCTAAATTTAAGTCTTTTGATGATATTAAAGAATTTGTTAGAAGTAAATCTTTATATCAATTCTGGTCTCGATGTGAATATGAAATGATTGTTAAAGGATGGCCTGTAACTAAAAGAGAAATTAAATTAGATGTACATGAACAAATCATGATGAATCTTGATTTAGTTACACAAGTTTTTATAAATACTATTGGATGGAAAGTAAAATAAAGGATATTTTGTTACTTTTAGAACAAAATGGATGATCTGATCTTATCGATAGTCGATGGGAACAACAGGTTAGAGAGGAAATATTAACAGCTTATCCTGATATTGATATAGATACTTTAGATAAGGTATTAGAAATTGTATTAATTTAATTAGGATTACAAGTGAAAATAATTGTAAGTCTAGTTGACTATAATCACGATGAAACTGCAATTATATTTTACTGTAGAGCAAAAGATCGTGAGGATTATATGCGAGTATATGGTATTTTTGATACAGAACAATTTGAAATTATTGAATCAAGAATTACTGATATAACTATTTTTAGAAAAATGGTTGAAAAACTTAACGATTTTGGATTTGAAAATGAAAAATATAAAGAAAATAATCCTAATTTTGATATTAATATTGTTAAGCTCATGTGCAACAACAAAGTTTAACTTAATGGTTGGTCCTACAGGTGAGGAACAGAAAACATATATAGAAAATATAAAACAGTATAAATAATGATAATTATTATTTTCATTTTATTTTATTTACTTCCTATATTTTTAATTCATATCGTTGGATTATATTTTTGGAAGAAGCGCACTGATTGTGGGGAAAACAATAGGAGATATGTATGAATATTATGATGCAGCTGATGGAAATCCTTTAGTAATTTTTACTTGGGTTCCTCTAGCTAATATTTTTATATTATTAGCAGGGTTTATTATATTTTTTATAAACTTAATGAGTAATATAAAAATTCGATAGTATGTATACTCTTTTTGTTATTATTTTATGTTATATTATTCCTGTATTTATTAACGCTTTTCTCTTTATTTTTGCTTATAAAGTAAGTCATAAAGAAAGAATTACTATTGGAAAAATATTTGAATATTGGAATGATAAGTTTAAAGATAGTGATGGGGATAGTAGTCTTTGTCTATTTCTTTTTATTCCTGGAATGAATATACTATTTATATTCTATACTTTTTTCTTATCATTGTATAATATATTTAAAAATATAGAAGTCTAATGTTCACTTTTATTACAGGTCTAATTGCAGTTTTAGTATGTGGAGCTCTTATAGGATATGAACGACAATTTAAATCTAAAATAATTGGAATTAGAACCTGTATATTAATTATGTTAGGTTCTTTTGTTTTTACATATATCTCAATTAAAATAGGTGGAGATCCGTCTAGAGTTGCTGCACAAATCGCTTCTGGCGTTGGTTTTATTGGTGCAGGTATAATATTTAAGAATGGAATTGATGATATTCGTCATCTAACTACAGCTGTATTAGTTTGGGTATTAGCAGCTTTAGGTAGTTTAATTTCTCTTGGATATTTATTTGAGTCATTGATGATAACTGGAATAATCTATATAATCCTTAAAATAAAAATACTAAAATGAACAAAATTGAAAAGCTGTACAGGTCTATGTATGAAAATGAATTACGTAAACTAAGAAAATGTGCAGAATCTGTTCAAAAACTTTCTCAATATGTTGCATTTAAAGCATGAAGTGAGGAAGTAATGGCTTACTTGTTCTTTAAAATAGATCGTTTAGATTATATTTGGGAATGGGAATATAAGGATAAAATTGCAACATTTATTCAGGATTGTCAAGAAATTGCTTTGCGAAAAGTAAAACTTAGTTCTAAATGACAGAAGAAAGAAAACTTTGGTTATCAATATGTAATAATGATTTAAAGAAATTAGAAGCTTGTGCTGAATCTATTCAAACTGAAACTCAAAGAAGTGTATTTTTGAATTGGAGTGAAAAGGTAAAGTGGAATATTATCTTTAAATTAGATAAAGCTACTCGTTGGGGGCATAGTCCTCATAGAAGAGAAATTTCTTATATTATTTCTGTATATCAACAAAGAGTTAGAGAAATGATGCTAGAATAAATATTAATGGTTTGCGTCGTTGGTGTTAGTGATAGCATATTAGACTTCCAATCTAAAGGGGAGAGTTTGAATCTCTTACGACGCTCTAAAGTGAATAATGAATATTGATGAAAACTATTAAAGAACTTTCAGATAGACAAATTAAACTTGCGTGAATTAGTAGTAAAAGTTTATATGAAATTTGTAAAAAATTAGAAATTCACGATAATACTTATAATAGAAAATATTTAAGAGTTTGAGGAGTTAAGGAAGGACTAAAAATTCCTGTTTTTACACGATTTACTAAAACAGATTATGTAAAAAATCCTAAATTGTGTAAAAAATGTAAAAAACCTATTCCTTGAAATCAAAGAGAAAATAACTTCTGTTCTCACTCTTGTGCAACTAGTTATACAAATATAAAAAGAGGTGCTATAACTAGTGGTAAATATGTCAAAAATGCAACTAGTAAATGCTTAAATTGTGGAAAGGAAATTTTTGCAAGAAATAAATATTGTAGTATTATTTGTCAAGTTGAATTTAAATATAAGGAGTATATTCAAAGGTGGAAAGACGGGAAAGAAACAGGAATGTCTGGTACAGATGGTCTTTCAAATCATATAAGAAAATATTTATTAGATAAGACTAATTATACTTGTGAAATTCCAGGGTGTGGATGCAATTTTATTAATCCTTATACTGGATTATCTATTTTGCAAATTCATCATATAGATGGAGATGCAACTAATAATAAAGAGCAAAATCTTCAGGTTTTATGTCCTAATCATCATGCTATGACAGAACATTTTGGCTCCAGAAATAAAAATAGTACTAGAAAGTATCGTTATAAAAAGTAATTACCCACTCTAATAAATTTTAAAAACATGAAATCCTTATCCAAAATTTTTAATGCAATATATTTGTGTATAAGATTCCCATTCTTATATCCAAGAAATAGATTTTCAGATGAACATACAGTTTATATAAGATGGATGTCTAATTTAGTATACAAATACTATAGTAAGTCTTATTATGATATCAGTTTAGCTTATAAGTTTTATAAAGATCCTCAAGAATGTACTACTATTACAAAGCAAGTAATCTTCAAGGATAAATACAATTTTAAAGCAAGGCTTATACGTAATAATACTATTTTAAGATTTTATAGTGATATATTGAAAGAACCTTATGATTTTAATATACAAAAGTATGTGGGTGATAATTTTAAGATTTCAGGAATTACTGTAAGTAAATCAACCTTCAATAATATACCTGTTTTATATTATCATATACATAAAAAGGAAGTTACTAATACTAATTATGGATTTAGTTATAAGAAGTTAGAATTTGTAGCTGATACCAAAAGTGTCAAGATCTATACTATTCTAAACTATATTTACGAAAATATAATTCCTAAAATTTGTTTTATTCCAACTTATACAGAACTTAATAGTATGCCAATTGGTTGGAGAAAAGCATTTGGCATTCAAATGTGTAAAGAAATAAAACAAGCTCTTAAAAAGCATAATTATTTATATAATTATAGAATTATGCAGATTAAAGAGAAGTACGGTTCTCTTCGTTGGTATGATGCAGGAGCTCCAGAAGAAATACAGACTATAATTAATAAGTATGAAGATATTTCTTATCATACATGTATAAGTTGTGGAAAACCTGCTAAATATTTAAGTACAGGGTGGATATGTCCTTATTGTGAAAAATGTGCTCCAAGGGGCAGTAAGTTAATGAAATAATGACTTTTAAAGAATTTTGTAAAGAACTATTAGAAGAATATAAATGGGCATCGTTTCAATATGATAGTGTTATTTCTTTTACTCAAACTTTTCCTGATACAACTTGCGGATTAGGTGGGATAGGAGGACAGGCATTTACTGATGCTCAAATATTTATATTTGTTAATCAAAGTGATAGAAATGCTATTGTAATTGGTCCTGCATGGAGTTATTACATAGAAGGTATTACTGAAAAATTTTCAGTAAATTGTTGTAATCATCATATAGCTGGAATTAATAATATTGCAAGAATTAAAAAATATGGTGACATTAAAGAAATTAAAAGAGCTTAAGCAAATTAAGCGGGATAATAAGATAATTTATAATTTGTTAAATACTATTATTGGAGAGTGTGAACAAATTAGTAAAGATCCTTCTTGTAGTCAAGTTATGGATGTTATACAGAAAATGTATAAAGATAATAAACAGACTATTAGTGAATGTTCGGTGGATAGAGTTGATCAACTTAATACTCTAAATGAAGAAAATGCTTTTCTTGAAAGCTATTTACCTCAACCTCTTACGAAGGAAGAATTAACTGCTCTTATTGGTTCACAATTAACTGCAGGTAATAATATGTCAAAAATTATGAAATATCTTTCAGGAGAATATAAAGGAAGATATGATGGTAAAGTTGCAGTAGAAATTATTAAATCCTTACAATAATGTTAATTGTACTTATTATATCCTTAGTAGCTTTACATGAACTAATAGCAATTATATACTATGAAAAGACTGCTACAAGACTTATAAAAATAAATACTTTTGCGAATCATCTTAATGCCTTTGGTTCTACAGAAGATAAACAAATTTTCTATAAGTTTTTAAAAGAAGTTAATATAGAATCCATTAGATGCAATACTGAACTTGATATAACTATAGAAAATGTCAGTAAACCTGAACTTTGGTACAGATATCCTTCAAATCCTAATACCTTTAAAGAGTGTTTCAAACTTTTTAATTTATGTTTTTATCGAAATGTACTTAAAGATCCAATTGATAAAATAATTAACTGGTTTAAAAAATAAAATATGAAATTTTTACTTTGTCTAATTTGTTTAATTACAGTTAGTTGTAATGCTGTAATTGATCCTAAATCAGAAACTATAAGATCTGAAGATGGATACTATCTTGGTACTGCACATAAATTTAAATTTGAAGGACATGATTATATTAGTTTTACTAAAGGTCATGGTGTAGCAGTTGTTCATAATCCTAAATGTCATTGTAATCTAAATGAAGACTATTAAAACATATTGTCCAGAATGTGACAAAGAAACAGTTCATATAATTTGGACAGAAGATGGTTATGGGGCTTCTGGTGTAGCAAGAATTTTTTCTACCTTAATTTCTCTTGGAATGGCTAATTTAGCTTGCACTACATACAGTAAGTGTATTAGTTGTGGAAATACTAAAGAATTATAAAATGATTAATGACCAAATTAAAAAGTTAGCTAATAAAAAGATTCCATTATATAATAACTCTTCTAGTTTATATGATATTTTGGATTGGCTGCGGGAGAAAAAATTCCTACATGTAGAGATACAATGGTATCCTCATGGTTGGATGTTTGTTATTTATAAAATTGATTCTCAAGAGGATGAACCATATGATACTTTCTCTGAAGTATATACTAGTTATCTAGATTGTTTAGAAGCTGGAATTATAAGAGCATTAAATCTTATATAATTATGAAAAATACAGGTTTACATGATATTCTGGATGAACTAAGAGATAAAGAGTCTTTACATGTAGAAATCGGATGGCATCCTAATGGATATGCATACTCTATTTATAGAATTAATAGGCGAGATACAGAGCCATGTTATGCTTCTTCTGAAAGATACGATAATTATCGGGAATGCTTAGGAGCGGCAATTGTAAAAGCAATGAACTTAGCGGATTAATAAAAATGAAAACACTTCTTTGGGTAGATGATGCTCGTAATCCAATGGAAGATGATTGGATGAATTTTAGTCCAATTGGTAGAAATTGTAAAGTAATATGGGCTCAATCTTATCAAGAAGCAATACAATTTCTTGAAAAAGACTGGCCTGATGCAATTTGTCTTGATCACGATTTAGGAGAAGAAGAAAGCGGTTATGATATAGCTAAATATATTGTAAATCGTTGTATTGATGAAGGAAAGAAACTTCCATTATTTGCAAGTCAATCTGCAAATCCTGTAGGTAGAGAAAATATTCTTTCTTTATTTAAAAATTATGAAAAATTTTATTCAACATGTTGTTTATAGTCATAGAGAGGGATTACGTTGGTACTTTAAATCAACAGAGCGTAAAGATACGTTTGTAATTTCTTTATATCCTTGGGATATTAGACTTTTAAAATATGGATTTTATTTACTAATTCCGCCTCTTAAAGAAACTCATATTAGAGGCAACTGGAATTAAAAAAGGTATGCCCACGCAGCAGAGTTGGAGATCTGCACGAAACTGTAAATTTCGCGTCTCAGACTAATGAGGTTCGAATCCTCACGGGGGCACAAAATAATAAAAATTGCAAATAATGAAAAATTTTCAAGTAACTTCAAAAGAAGATAATCAAAAATACTGGATTTCGAGGTCTTGTGCAGTTGCTATGTTTCTATTTTCTAGAGATAAATTTGGAAACTTATGTGTTTTAGCAAATAAACGTGGTACTGGAACTCCTGATTTTCAAGGATATTGGAATTGTCCTTGTGGTTATATAGACTTTGATGAAACTGGAGAAGATGCCGTTTGCAGAGAAATTATGGAAGAAACAGGATATGTAATTACTCCTGAAGTTCCTAAATTTGTAGAGGTTGAAACAAGTCCAAAGGCCAATAAGCAAAACATTACTCTTATATATACGGCTTTAGTACCTTATAAATTACTTTCTCAAGTCCAACCTACTGGAGGTGAAGATAATGAAGTTAAAGAGATTAAATGGATTGATATAAGAAAATTAAACAACTATAAATGGGCATTTAATCACAACAAAATAATTGAAAGAATTATACTTTTAAAACAATATATACAAAATGACAGACATAAACACTTTAGCTAAAAGTGGTTGGTATGAAACTAATCACGATAAATATAAGTATGTTTACTTGGAGCTTGATTATAGTAAAAAAATTAACAAGTTTGTATTTTCAGGCTGTTTAAGCCCTCAAGGGTTAGCTTATTTTCCACTTCCTAATCAAATTTATAGAGAACCAGATAGTGGAAATATGTTTTGTGTCCCTTTTACATTATTTTCGCTTGTAAAATTTTGTGACGGAACTTTACTTCCACTAGTTTTAACTGAAGACTTAGTAAAAAGGTATGCAGATCCTGAAAATATTGTTCTAACTTCTTTATGTATTAATATCTCTCGTTATGCAAGTAGTTTAGACTTTAGTACTATTCATCTTACTCGAGATACTCCTTTAAGAAATCTCTTGAGTGAAGAGGCATTAAGAGTTGTTACTGGTAGTATGTTTGACTATTTTATGATAGGTGTATTAGAACATAAGAAAGAGTTTGATGAGCTTAATACTTCTCATTCAAATATAGAGTCTTTCATTAAGGTAATCTTAAAAATAATGGATTTATAATAAGTTCTATATTAGAACTTATTTTGGAGAGTTGGGGGAGTTGGCTTAACCCATCGTCCTGCTAAGACGACGTACCTCAAAAAGGGTGCCACTAGTTCGAATCTAGTACTCTCCGCAAATTTAAATAGTATGAGTAAATTAATAATTAATAAACATCAGCTTCGTTATATACCAGAATATGATTTATATTTACAGAGAGTAGGGGTAGATAATGCAAGTGTTCGTTGTACTTGTGAACATATATGTTCTATTTATAATATCTGTAGTAGCGGTTATTGTCGTAATAAAACTAGAGACCCACATTACGGTAATCATGGTTGTGCAGATAACGGAGAGCAAGACGCTTATAAAATTATTTGTTATAGAATATACTTAGAACCTATAGAATGGAAATAGCAAATTTAAAGGTATATAATGATAATATGCGAAAGTCACTCTTAGATAAAGCATATTTCTTATCTTTTGTAGATTCAGATACGTTCATTGATTTTGGATGTGCTGATGGATCTTTATTAAAACATATTCATGAGATGTTTCCTGATAAGAAACTAATTGGATATGATATATCTCCTGAAATGCTTCAAGTTGCAGAAAAGAATCTTGAAGGATGTAATGTTTCTTTATATAATAATTTTGAAAACGTTATATCCTTAAAGTTAGATAATGCTACTTTAATACTTTCTTCTGTTATTCATGAAGTTTATAGTTACGGTGATAATCAAAGTGTAAATGAATTTTGGAGACAAGTTTTTAATGAAAACTTTAGATATATTGCTATTCGAGATTTAACTCCTCGAAAATCAATTGATAGAATGTCGGATATTAATGATGTTTCTAGAGTTTTACATAACGCTAATCCTACACATTTAGCTGAGTTTCAATCTATTTGGGGAAATATTAGTAACAATAAAAATCTAGTTCATTTTCTTATGAAATATAAATGGGTTGAAAATTGGGCTAGAGAAGTTAGAGAAAATTATTTTCCAATAACTATTGAAGAGTTTTTATCAAAAGTTCCTAATAACTATGTTATTGATTATTTTTATGAATTCATTATGCCTCGAACTCAGCAAGGGATTCTTAAAGATTTTAATATCTTATTAAAGGATACAACACACTTCAAATGCATTTTAAGAAAAATATAATATGAAAGTAGTACAAGTAAATGTGGATTACACTGAAGAAGTTAATTCTTCAAATAAGAATTGGTTAAATTCTGATTCTAGACATTGTGATATCTTAGTTAGAAGTGATGATGCAGAAACTATTAAATATAGTGGAACTTTGTCTCAATCACAAGTAGAACATATCGTATTTCTAATTCAGGATAATTATTCTGCAAAGGATATTAAAGATCAAATTATCGAATACGAAGTTCAAAATCTATCTCCTACAGTAACTCCTCAGATTGGAGATCCTGAATTTTTAGAAGAATAATAGAGAGATTTACTCTCTATTTGCCCTCGTGATGGAACTGGCAGACATGCCGCTCTTAGAAAGCGGTCTGAAGTAATAGTAGGGTGCAGGTTCAAATCCTGTCGAGGGCACTCTAATAGCTTCCTATCTTGGAGGCATTTTCTATTTTATAGATATGTTTAAGTTTATTAAAAAGATGTTTAACAATAGAAATATTCTAACTAAAAACTTATATAAAGTAAAGTTAGATAAATATGATGAAGCTCTGATTATTATTTGTAAAGCTTTAGGAGTAAACTTACTAAAAGCAAATTTCTTCCATATAGATTCTTATACAAAAGTAATGAAATCATATGGCTCTTTGATAACTATTATTGATTTTGATAATGCTATTGATTTAATTTTTGGTAATTTAAGTTCTAAAAGAAATCATGACGAAATTGTTTTACAATACATGATTAAGGTTATGCAGCTTCCTTCTAGTGTTATTGATAATGATAGATTTTATCGTAGTATTCGTAGGACCTTTAATAAGATTTCTGTATATTATTCTAAAGAAGATAAATTTACATGGTTTCAAGAATATTGTCAAAAATTTATAAAACCTGAATGGTCTAATTCTTTTTGCTTTTACTATAAATCTGCAGAATTTTATGTAACTTTTTATCAAGGATATTTTAAATATAAACGTAAACAGGAAGACTATCGAAGAAAAAGTAGAGAGAATTATCAATCTCAAAAACAACCTAATATAAATGAGTATTATAGAATACTTGGAATTAATATTACTAAAGATAAGGCTATTATCAAAACTGCTTATCGTAAGTTGTGTTTTCAGTATCATCCTGATAAAGGAGGCTCTAAGGAAAAGTTTATTGAAATTAATCAAGCATATGAATATTTAATTACACATGTCTAAAATGTATAAATTAATGAGTCTTAAAGGCTATAACGGGCCTGAAGATGTAATAAAACTTCAAGAATGGTTAGCTATAGAAAAACAAATATTTATTGAGACAAGAGTGTGTTGGAATAAAGAAGGAACTTTCCCTATTGGATATAGTGCAAGAGCTTGGATGCCTCCGTATACATTATATACAGTAGCTCCTACAGAATTAACTATTGAAGAAGCAGTTATGGCAATTCTAGCAAGAATTTATGATTATATTTAAATAATCTTGCTCCCGTAGTTCAAGGGATAGAAATTAATTTTTGATTCGAACTTTGTATTTTTGATAAAATTTTTGTATCTTTGTGTACGAAAATTTTAAATATAAAATATATGATAAGTTGAAAATTAGAAAAAGAAAATTTAATTAAGTTCCTTATTGATGAAAAATTAAGTTTTGAAGAAGTAGGTCGTAAGTATAAATGTAGTGGTAGCAATATTAGAAAAGTAGCACAACGTTTAAATATAATTGTTCCTCCTAGAAGAGCAGTAAATCCATGCGAAACTTTTAGAAGAGGAACTGCTAAAAAAGGTATCTGTAAGAACTGTGGAAAAGAATTTATATTATATTTATCTCATAGCGGAATTTATTGTAGTAGTAAATGTCAACAAGAGTATCAATCTAAGAAAAGATATGAATTAATTCTTAATGGAGATCCTTCTATTATGAGAGCTAATTATAACCCTAGATCATCTAAGAAGTATATATTAGAGGAACAGAATAATAAATGTGCCATTTGTGGGATGGAACCCAGTTGAAATGGGAAAGAGTTAGTTTTTATTTTAGATCATATTGACGGTCATGCTTCTAATAATAAAAGAGATAATTTAAGATGTATATGTCCTAATTGCGATTCTCAGTTGGATACTTACAAATCTAAAAATAAAAACGGAGACAGATATTATTATAGATACTATAAAAGTAGGAGTGACCAGAATGGATAATGGACCAGACTTCTAATCTGGCGAGCTGCAATGCTCATTGCGGGTTCGACTCCCGCCTCCTATACTAAATAAATATAACTATGATATTATATAAAGTTCAGAAATACTTTCCTACAGATTTTACAAAAAAATTTATAGAATGTAATATTTGTTCTATAGACAATTTTGAAAGAGAAAGTATAAAACATGCTATTCGCGATGGTCTTAAACCACATATTTGTTCGGGCATGTGTAGAGAATGTAATAATTTTATAGGTTTAGTTGGAATAGATCTTGAAAAACAAACAGGAACTGTAATATGTTCTCATAAAAATTATTACAGACTTGAATTTGATGAAAATGAAGTTTAGTAAAATTATTATATATGAAATTATACGATTCAACTGAAAACATCTTTCATTGGGAAGGGTTAGATTCAATTCCTGAAATAGAAAGATTAGAACAAGTTCCTCAAAATGAAATATGGCACAAAGAGGGTAATGCTTTTGTACATACTTGTATGGTTGTACAAAGTGCGTTAGATCATATTTCAAATGAAACTATTGATTATTTAGCATCACCTGAAATTAGAGAAATTTTAGTATATGCTGCTTTATTGCATGATGTTGGCAAAGCTTTTACAACAAAGAAAGGAGAAGATGGCCTATATCATGCAAGTAACCATGCAATTAAAAGTGCAGAAATTGCAAAAGATTTATTAGTTAAGTTAGAAGTAGATGAACATTTACATACCGCGATTATCTCATTAGTTCGTTGGCATATGCAGCCTATGTACATTCTTGAACAGACAAATCCTGAAAAAGCTATACTAAAACTAGCTAATAATCTTAATGAAGTAAATGTAGAACTTTTAATTCTACTAAAACAATGTGATTGTGAAGGTTCAATCTACGATAAGGATGATCATCGAGACGAAATACTCCAAAAAGTAAGAGATATTTATTATGACAAAATTACTTACAAACGTGGAGAAACCGTTAAAATTACTAAATTATCAGATAATGATACTTGTAGTTATGTTCCAGGACATCATCCTAATGGAATTAATACTGGATATGAAAAAATAGGTAGGCTAATTGAACCTATTACAAAAGGACATAGAGTATATCTAGGACTTGGATTCTCTACATCTCCTGTTGTAGAAATCGTTAGCAAAAATTGTTTTAAAACAAGAAATTCTGTATATGAAATTACAGAGGTTTGTAAAACTACAGAAAATAAAATTTAATATAATGCGTTATTTATTAGTAAAAACCGAAAACATGCCTATTTTGGCTCTAGCTCTTGGAAGTCTAGATTACAAAGCTGGAAACTCACCTATTTTTCCTATTGCATTTGGAGAATTCTCAATTTTAATTGATAAGGAGGATAAAACATTCTTCTATGTTAAAGGTCGAAAAGAAATTGATAAATTTGTTGAAGATCACGCTAAAATCTATACAACTAATGATTTATCACATGCTCTTGAATTTCTTAAGGAAGACGAAGATGAGGAAACTGATAAGTCTGAAGAAGATAAAGAGGAGATCGATCTTAAAACTATTTTTGAACATCCTTTAATGCAGGTTTTTAGTCGGCATATTCCTAAAGAGATTTTGACTAAGTGTATTATGGAAGCTAAAGAAGAACGAGAACAGGAAGAAGAAAACTCTGCAGAGGAAAAATCTGAAGATAAAGAGTCTAACTTCCATAAAGAGTTGGTACCTGGACGAATCGTTCAGTTTGAAAATGCAGGTATGATTCGGTATGGAATTGTACTTAGTAACGGTACAGTAATGCACTTCTCAGGAAGTAATTTAGCTGCTTCAGGATATATTAATAATATTACTGAAGATCGTCCTTATAGAGTTGTACGTATTCTTAAGCCTACAAGTAAATATTATAATCTAAAGGATGTAAGTAATATGGAAGTAGCTTGGGAACGTAAAGTTCGCAAACCTAAAGTTACTAAAACAATAACCGAGATTGAAAAGGAATTAGGGCTTGCTCCTGGTTCGTTAGTCATTGAATAAGAGGGATTAATTCCCTCTTTTTGTTTTTATAAGTATGGGTAAGTTTATTCGGGATTATCAAGTTGATAAGACATTTAGTAAAGAAGAGGAAACTTTTAAGCCTAATCGCAAAAAGGTAAAAAAGTTTAAAGACCCTGAAAAACGTGAAAAGAAACAATCTAAAAAAGATTAAAAGATGACATATGGATTGAACGATATTTGTTTAGTACCTGCTAGAATTAGTGATATTGAACATCGTGAACAATGTAATCCATATAATGCTGATAATATGCTCCCGTTGTTTACTGCTCCTATGAGTTCAGTAATTAACGAGAGCAATTATCAGGTATTTATGGATAATAAAATAAATACTATAATTCCTCGTTCAGTAGATTTATCTACTAGATATGAGTTAATGTCAAAAACTTTTGTGGCCTTAAGTTTATCTGAATTTGAAACATTTGCAGGTCTAGAATTAGGTGAAATTAAGGAGGAAGAAATATTTTATATATGCGTAGATATTGCTAATGGTCATATGCGTAAGCTTATTGATCTTTGTAAATCTGTAAAACAGAAATATGGAGGTCATGTTATACTAATGGCAGGCAATATTGCAAATCCTGATACTTATATAGATTATGCCTTAGCTGGTATTGATTTTGTACGTGTTGGAATTGGTGGTGGATCAGTATGTACTACTTCTGCAAATGGAGGAGTTCATTATGCTATGGCTTCTTTAATTAAAGAGGTTGTAGATCGTAAGTGGGAGATAGAAAAAGCAATTAAAGATGCAGAAGCTATGCGTATTTCCCATAAATATGAGTCTTTGCCATTTATTGTAGCTGATGGAGGATTTGATAATTATGATAAGATTATTAAAGCGTTAGCATTAGGTGCAGATTATGTAATGGTAGGCAAAATCTTTGCTCAAGCAGAAGAAGCTTGTGGTAAAGTAATAGAACATTGGGTACGAGGAGAGTATATTGCTCGAGACCGAGTTTATTATGGGATGTCTACTAAAAAAGCTCAAGTAGAAACTGGAAGTCAAAAATTAAAAACTGCAGAAGGTATAGAAGTTACAGTACCTATTTTGTATTCTTTAAGTGGATGGTGTGAGAATTTTGTTCATTATCTTCGATCAATGATGAGTTATACAAACTCTTTTACACTTAATGATTTTAAAAATACAAAATATCGTATTGTTAGTCCTTCTGAATATTTATCATATTATAAGTAATGGCAGAGATAATTTATTGTAAATTAACTGAAACTAGATCTCGAAGAACTTGGCAAATATTGCCTAAGCAGTATTTTCCTGACAAAACTCCTGTTTATGAATTAGCTGTATCTATTTCTCAGTATACAATTGATAGGGTACAACATCCTTTTGGTTGTATAGTTGGATTATATGCTAAACAGCTAAATTTTGCATCAACACAAAAGTATTATTCTTATTCTGGAGACGTATATTCAATAGCAGATGATCCTAAAACAGATTCTGGATATCAAAAATACCTTAAAAATAGGGATAAGACTCCTGAAGAAATAGAAGAGGAAGAAGCTAAGCTAAAATCAAAAGTCTTGTATCAGATTAAGAGTAATCCTGATATAGTTCCTATGTCTATTGATAAGGATGGTTTCTATATTAAGGATGAAACTTTTTATCTACTTACTCGAAATATTTATAAACGTGTAAATACAATGCTAACTGGTCCTACTGGATCTGGTAAAACACAAGTAGTAGAATTAATTTGTAAGCAGTTAGGAATTCCTTGTACTATTTATGATATGGGTGCTATGCATGATCCTATATCTGATTTACTTGGTGTTCACCGTCTTGATGATGGAAAGTCTATTTTTGACTATGCTAAGTTTACTCAGGATGTTCAGAAACCTGGAGTTATTGTACTTGATGAGTTATCACGTTGCCCTGCAACAGCTCTGAATATTTTATTCCCTGTCCTTGACCATCGTAGAACTTTACCTGTAGAAATCGCAGGTTCTAAGGATATTCGTGAAATTCCTATTCATCCTGAAGTATGTTTTATATCAACTTGTAATATTGGTATTGAATATACTGGTACTTCAACTCTTGATAAAGCATTAAAGAATCGTTTCTTCCCAATTGAATTTACATATCTTCCTGCAGACATTGAAGCTCGAGTTCTCATGAAGAGATGTGATATTGAGAAACAGGATGCTGATATGATTACTTCTATTGCTGCTAAACTTCGTAGGATGGCAGAAAATGCAGAGGCTGCAACAACAGTATCAACTCGAGAAACTTTAATGATTGCAGAATTAATTCATGATGGATGGTCAACATTAGATGCATTAAATTATGTATTAATTCCATTATGTGATAGTAAAGAGTCTCGAGAATTAGTACGAAAATTATTAATGAGTAAATAATATGTCATTTACTGACTGGTTTGGGCGTAAAGGTAAGAATTATACATCTACTTATAAAGGATCTACTCGTTTAGGATGGGATACTAAAATAAGTGGATCGTATTCTTCTTTCTTTGCACCTGATTTGAATAAAAGAAAACTTTTAAGAGATTCCTATCGCCATGCGTGTGATATTAGGGATATTATGGATATCCCAAGAAGTATTCGAATACAGTTAAATGTAGACGCAGAAACTTCATGTACAGATGGAAAAACAGTTATTGTTTCTACTAAAGTATATGATGATAATAAAATCGATAATAATGTTAAATTAGATGTATTCTTAGGTACAACTATTCATGAATTTTCTCACATATTATATACAGATATGGTAGAAATTCGTAAAAATAGACCTAATAAGTTCCTTTTTAATCTGTTCAATACTATTGAAGATGAACGAATTGAATACAATACTACACAAAATTATCCTGGGTATGCTAATTTTATTGGGCAAGCAAAATATTATTATTTTGATTTGTTATATAAAAAAGCTGAAAAACAGGATGATTTAATGGATGTATTACAAAATATCTTATATATTGTAAGATATCCTGCAAGAGTAGATACTAAGGTTATTTATCGGCATCAGGTTTTGTTTAACGAAATTAAGAAAGTTCTTTGTGATTTTGGAAATAATTCCAAAGAAGCTTACGATAAAGCAGAAAAAATTTATAAGCTATTACTAGATTACTTTAAGTTCCCACCTCCTCCGCCTGAAGAACAACAAGAAGGAGATGAAGAACAAGAGCAATCTGATTCTGGTGAAGGCCAAGAAGAATCAGATGGAAGTTCTGATCCTCAAAATTCTAAACAGTCTTCTCAAAAACAAGATTCTAAAGATAATAAAGAATCAGATAAGAACGGTAAAACACAAAGTTCTCCCAAAAGTGGTTCTGATGAGGGATCTGCGGGCAAAAAGAAACAAGAACCTATTAAAGCATATACTCAAGAAGAAATAGAACAAGCAGCTGAAAAATTAGCTGAACAAATGCGACGTTTAACTACTTCTAATACTTCTTTAAATAGTAAGGAAATTAAAAGTGAATGGGATTCTAAAGAAATTGCTGATGAGTGTAAACAAATAAAAGATGATGTTTTTATTGTAAAACAAGAAGATAGTGAAAGACGTTATAAAGCGGATTTTGATACAGTAAAACAACACATTAATGGTTTAGTTAATACTTTTAGCAAATTCTTTGTTGAACAAGAATATCGTTTAACAGGAATGCGAAGAGGTGTGCTAGATACTAATAAATTAGCTGAAGCTTATCAAGCAGTAGAAACTGTCTATTCAAATAAGTTTAAACGTACTACTCCTGGTTTAGATGTTTGTGTATTAATTGATGAGAGTGGTTCTATGAGTGGAACTAATATCTCATCTGCAAGAAAATGTGCAATATTACTTAATGAGGTATTTTTACGTTTAAAGCAATGTGACTTTTATGTTTATGGTCATACTGCAGATAATCGACAGACAGGAGAAGTTACTATTAATGTATATCGCGATCACTGGAATAGAAATCGTTATGCTTTAGGTAAAGTTGATAGTTATTCTAATAACAAAGACTCTGTTGCTATTGAGGAGACATACAAAATGGTTAGAAAGCAAACTGCTAAACCACTTTTAATGTTTGTAATTTCTGATGGAGCTCCTAATGCATGGGGATTAAGAGGACAACCTGCTGTAGAAGAAGTTAAAAAGGTAGTAAATAGAATTGAATCAAACGGAGATACTCTAGTTTGCCAAATTGCTATTGAAAGTCACTTCAGACCTCAGGATATGTTTAATCATTATGTTGTTATGACAGATATGAATACTTTCCCTCGGGATTTATCTAATTATATTATGAATACATTAATATCTAAACTTAAACGAGTAGATGTCTAAAATTAAGATTATAGATATACTTGGAGATGAAATTACATATTCTTATACAGAATATGTAAAAAAGTTTCCAGAACCTACTGCTGAATATGGGCATAGAGATTATTACGAAATTTTCGATGCCAAATATTCTAAAAATCCTGAAGTTTATAATCCTACTGTTCAAGAGCTTATTGAAGCTTCAGTACTTGATCTTTTTAATTTTGAAGAAGATGCAGAAGGTGTATTTTCCTTTGAATGGAATACAAACGCAGAGAGAGAAGAAATTTTTAATAAATTACAATCTCTTCTTTAGGATATTTTCAGATTTTTTACTACCTTTGCTGTATAACTAAAGGTAGTAATTTAGGAGCTTAGTGTAATGGTAGCACAGCGGTCTTCGATTGGAGCACGTTTAGCGTGAAAATTATAGCAAATTCGGTAAAAGTGAAATAAGAGTATAAATACTGCGAATCAACTTTCTAAGAAAGTCTAAGGTCCTGAAATACGGATAGCTGATAATACCGAGCTAAATTAAAGTGAATGTATTGTAAGGAATATAGGTTGTCTATACCGTATAGAATAGGCGGAGTGCTTGATAGGTCGAAAATTAAAGCCGTACACTTCCTTAAATACCCTATCTCACTTTATAAATGTGTAGAGACTAAATGCTATACTTGTTTAACAAGCTGATATAGTCCAGACCACGTCAGGAGTTATTAATTAAAATAATTTCTTGTAGTGAAAACTATAGTGGTAAGCAAAACCGTAAAAGGGAGCCTCCAAAACTCCAGGTGAGGGTTCGAGTCCTTCAGCTCCTGCTAACTAATTAATAATCTGTATATTATGCAATATAATCTTTACAAAATAAAGCAAGAAACATATCTTGTAATGTATTCTGATAGAGTAAAAAGAAGATACTTTCAAGGAAGACATTGAGCAGAAAGCCCCTATGCAGCTTGAAATCCTCATTATATTAATAAAAATTATTGAATTGTTATACAATAGGCATCTAGAGTAATCTAGGTGCCTTTATTTTTAAAACAAATATTATTATGGTAATTGGAGTATTAATTTTAGGAACATTAATTGCTTTAGATAGTTTAGCAATTGTAGAATATTTTATAGATAAAAAGTAAAATGAAATCAATTTTAATAAAAATTGGAATATTAGCTGTTTTAGGTTTAACAATATTTTTCATGGGACAAAGAATTCATGATTTAAATGTTGCATTAGATAATTCAGTTAATAATGAAAAGGCTTATGCTGCAGAAAATTCTGGTTTAAAAGAAAGTAATCGAGTATTTAAGTTATCTATTGAACAATTAGATTATTATAACGATTCACTTATGTTAGCTATGAAAAAAATAGCTAACGATAATGGTATTAAAGATAAAAAAATTAAGTCTTTACAGTATCAATTAGAACATTATTCTAAGAGAGATACTTTAATTCTTAGAGATACTGTATTTAAAGATCCTAATTTTGTTCTTGATACATGTATTATTGATCGTTGGAATAAGAGCTGTTTACACTTACAATATCCTGGTACAATTGCTCTAAGTAATGAATATGAAAATGAAAAGTTTATTACTTTAAGTTCTCATCGAGAGCCTATTAAACCTCGTAAGTGGTTTTTACCTAGATGGTTTACTAAGAAACAAACTATAGTAGAGGTTTTAGTAGTTGATGAAAATCCTTATGTTAAAACAAAACAACAAAGGTTTGTTGAAATTATAGATTAATATGAAAACTGCAGTTCCAAGAGATGTTTCTTTAAATATATTATTTGTAATAGATATTTGTAAATTAAATGCAGAAGAAAAATGTAAACTTCAAGAGGATTTATTTGGAGTAGGAGCTTGTTGGAATAATAGTCAGAGAGTTGTTATTGAAGAGGGTACTGATGATTCAGTTGGATATTATTTTATATATCCTAATCGAAGAATAACTTATTTACAAAAAGATCGTAATGTTTTTGGTTATACGTTTGATCGTATTGTAGATAAAGATATCGCATTAAATCTTTTAAGATATAGAATTTTTCTAAAGTAATGAAAAAGAAAGCTATTACATTGATAGATTATATTGATGATGATGGAATGATTGCGTTTCAAGTTAATCAAAGAGTTAATATAATTGAATTTACAGAACATTGCTTAGTTAAAACTAAGTATGGCTATATAAAAATCTCTAAAGAATATTTAAAAATATTATAAAATGTCTGAAAAATCTCTTTCAATTAAAATTCGAAGAGCTAGAAAAGAGCTAAGAATAATGCAAGATGCCGCTTCTATTATTTATCATAAACTTTCTGCCATAAATAATATTGATAGAAGTAAAACTCCACACTTTTATCGTTCTGTATATATCGAATCTATAGAGAGTTCTTTAGGTGAATATCAAGTTAAAAGTATTACTGAACTTGAAAAGCTTATTCGAAAACAGAAAAGTAAAATACGTAAATATGATCAAAGAATATGCAAATTACAGTCAACTCAAAATATGAAATAGGCCAGCAAGTATATCTTTGTAAGACAAAATTAAAATTTAAAGATGGAGATTTTGTAAACGCAAGTGTACCTAATTTGAATCCTTTTACTGTAACTTCTATTCGGATTCATCAACATCCTAATTCTCAGAGTATTTATTATCGCTTAGATGGCTTACAAAAATCTATTCGAGAAGATCAGATTTTTGAATCTATTGAAGCAGCTAAAAAATTTTGTCATGAGCAATAGTTTTAATCATCAATCTTTTTTAAAAGCAGGAGCTGAAAAAGAACAAGAATTTGCTAATTTATTAGTTCTTAGGAATGGTGGGGTCATTTCACATTCTGATAGAAGTACAGATATTAAAGATCATATAGATCTTTTCTGAACTAAAGACAATAAAACATTTTCTTTTGATGTTAAGGGCTTAAAAAAGAGTAATCGATCAGATATTAATACCGATAGTAGTATTCATTGGATTGAAATTAGTAATGTAAGAGGAAATCCAGGCTGGTTATACGGAAAAGCAGATTATATTGCTTTTGAGACAGATAAAGAATGGCTTTTAGTAAAAAGACGTAAGTTAATTGATTTAATCAATTCGAAAGTAACAGATACTGCAGTTAAAAATACTAAAGAATTATATACTTACTATCAAAGATATGGTAAAAAAGATATAATTGTTAAGGTTTTAACTAAAGATTTAGCTGAAATAGCTTCAAAAACTATTAGTAAATGAGAAAATTAAATATAGCATTAGTTGCACACGATGCTAGAAAACAAGAATTAGTAGACTGGGTTAAGTTCAATAAACAAGTTTTATTTCCACATCATTTAATAGCTACTGGAACTACCGCAAAGTTACTAAGTGAGATTAATATTGATGAGATCAGTCCAGACTGGCCAGGTAAAGGAGATTATTATAATACTTATTTAGCTGTAACTCCTGTTCTTTCAGGACCACTTGGAGGAGATCAGATGATAGGAGCTATGATTGCTCAAGGACAAATTGACGTGTTGATCTTCTTTTGTGATAATCTTATTACGCAAGGACATCAAACTGATATATCTGCATTAACTCGTTTAGCATCGTTATATAATATTGCTTTTGCAACAAACAGAACTACTGCAGACATGATTCTTACATCCTCATTATTTGGAAATGAAGATTATGTTCCTATTAAACAAGATTTTAGTTCTTATTTAAACAGAAAATTATAGATAATTTAAAAAATAAAAAGATATGAGTAAAGTAGTTAAATTTTATTACACTAGACCTCTTTCCTTTCTTGAAGTAGCAATTGTGCCAATTCGAGAAACTGTAGCAGTACCTCAGCAAAAAACTCGTATGAGTGAGCGATATACAATTGCTGCAATATACGATGAGGAAGCTAAAACTATTAAGTTTGGTCTTGCAACATGTGTTCCTGCTGATCCTTTTGTTAAAAAGATTGGTCGAGAAATTGCTGAAAAGAGAGCAGAAACTGAACCTTTCTTTGAAGTAAAAGATTTTGATGGAACCTTCGCAGATTTTAGGCGCTTAGTTATAGAGGTTGGTACTAATAAAGAAGAGGAATTACTTTATCGGAAGTATAACCGTTATATGCAGGCTGCTGATGAAAATCCTAGATCTGGCATTTAAAGGGAAGGTAACCCTTTCTTCAGAAAAAGAACAAGACTTCTTAAAAGATTTCGAAGACTTATTAGCTAAACATGATGCCTATTTTGATGGCACAATTAGGTCTTATGAATTTGACGATTGTGAAATTATAGAAGAAATTGAAGAAGTGAGAAGTTAATATTCCAATTTTTGATAAAGACATTTTAGTTATTCAGGATGAAGATATAAGTAAGATAATATCTTATTTGGAAGATATGTATTCTGTACATCTTGAGTACCAGTCTAACTTAACAGATGGTATTACTTGTATACTACCTAATGGACTAATTGTTATTGGACTAACTAATAACGATCCATATATTGCTTTACACGAATGTACTCATGCTGTATTTGCTTTAAAAGAGATAATAGGATGATCAGATAATGATGAAGAAGTATTTTGTTATACTTTAGAATGAGTCTATAAGCATGTAACAAAGTATATAAATTCTCATGATTAGAGTATATACAGATGGTAGTTATAAACCAACATTAAATCAAGGTGGATATTCTTCAGTTATAACTGAAGATGGAAAAGTAATTAAAATTCTTTATCAAGGTTTTAAAAATACTACTAATAATAGACAGGAACTAAAAGGAGTTTTAGAAGCCTTAAAGTATTTTAAAACTCCTCAAGTTCTTGAAATTTATTCTGATTCAAGCTATGTAGTTAGTAGTATAAATAATGGCCATGTGGCTAGATGAATCGAAGAAAAAGACGATTCAAAGAAAAATATGGATTTATGAACTGAAATCTACAAGTTAATTCAGTTTCATAAAGTTACATTTGTCTGAGTAAAAGGACATAATAACAATGAATTTAATGAACTTGCAGATTTATATGCACAACATGCTGCAGAATGTTTAGAATTAACAGAAGATGAAAAGTTTTAAATTAAGAAAAATTGGAAATCATTGGTATCCTTGTATTGATCATGAACTTGGAGATCCTATTAATCTTACTGAGAAAGTTGATCGATATTTAAATATATTAGATCTCTCTAAATCAGGAGAAATTACAGTAGAACTAGAAGAATTAGGAATTTTATTTGGAGGTATAAATATTATCTATTTTAACGAAGAGGATATTGTTCGATACTTGACTACTGATGATAATTTTGATATTCGTTTTGTTGTAAACGAACATGAGTTTCTTATATCTTCTGATGTTTATTGGTTATTAGAAAATCAATTTAATTTTAATTTTCATAAGACTAGTTATAAAATTCATATTTATTAGAGATAGCAGAAATGCTTTGTATTTTTAACCATTATAATTATGGTAGTTAAAGAAACTGCAAAGGACCCTACTGGACCTAAAGATATTAGTAGGAGAGAATGTACATTAAGTAAGGAAATTCAGGAGTTATTACTTCGACAACTTAAACACGAATTACAAAATCATAATATATATATGAACTTTGCTAATTATTTTGGAGTTCGTGGATTTGTGGTTCTTGAAGAGTATTTTAAATTAAGAGCTGATGAAGAGTATTTGCATCATAGTTGGATTCGTAAATATCTAAATGAAAATGATGCAGAATATATTTATCCTACTATTGATCAATTTGATAAGAAGATAGTAGATATGGTTGATCCGTTCAAGATGACTGTTGATCTTGAAATTGAAACTACTCAAATGATTTATGAAATAGTTGATCAAGCTGCTGCTGAATGTGATTGGGCAACGTTTAACTGGTTACTTGGACACGATGAAACTACTGGTCGTTTAGTTGAGGAACAGCGTGAAGAGGAATCAATCAGTCGTACAGTTAGAGATATTGCAGAATCAGAAGGTTCTTGGCTTCGTAAGGAAAAGTCTATTATGAACGCTTATAAAGGCGATACTGATTAATAGTTAAATCTATGTTAATTCAACTTCCAGATACAATTAAAGACTTATACTTTGTTGGAGATGTTCATGGATCTTGGGATATAGTTACTTATCATATTCGACAATATAAAGTTAAAGACACTGTTTTTATTTTCTGTGGAGACGTTGGCATTGGATTTGAAAGTTTAAAACATTATACGGATCATGTAATTCCAGAGCTACACAAAACACTTAAAAAGTATAATGATATATTTATTTGGTTCTCGGGAAATCACGACGATCCTAAATACTTTGAAAATCAGCTAATTAATACCAATTATGTAAAATGTATTCCAACTTATAGCGTTATTAACGTATTAAATAAAAATATACTTAATGTCTCTGGTGGAATATCTATTGATAGACAGTTTCGTATGCAAAACGATAGTGTTAGTATAGTTAGATATATGAAGTATCATAATTGCGACTATCAAACTGCAGAACAGAACTGTCTTAAAACATATTGGCCTGATGAACCAGTAATATATCGTCCAAAAGTAGAAGAACATATTGATATTATTTGTAGTCATTCAGCTCCTTCTTTTTGCTATCCAAATGATAAAGGAGGAATTGTAAAAGATTTTGCAGCATATGATTCAAAATTATTAGAAGATATTGATAGGGAACGAGCTGTGTTAGATCAGGTATATGAGGATTATAAAGATGAAGTAACGCACTGGTATTATGGTCATTTTCATAAGAGTCAAATGCAGACTATTAATAATACAATGTTTAAACTTTTAAATATTGGCGAAATTGTTCGACACTACTCAGACAATAACAATACATTGTAAGATAGTTGCTATTGAAGATGGTCAGTATACAGCTATTGTAGTAGAAGATCTGAATCGAATAGAAACAGATGATCTTAAATATGTTACTGTTGTTAAATGTCCAAACTGAGATATTTCTACTTTTGAAATTGGAGATACAGGTTATCTTCAATTTCAATATGTAGAAGGAGGAAAGACACAATGATACAACAAAGATTCAAAAGATTTTGAAATTTATAAATATACAAATAATTATTTTATAAGTTTTATTAAAGAAAAAGATATATGTAATCAAAAAGAATTTAATTTTTAAATATGCGTAAAGAGACAGAATTTGGCGAGAAGTTACGTAGCGTGTTAGAATCAATTGATTCCTTAACATGGAGAGATAAAAGTGGGAATGATGTTAAACTTGTTGATGCATCTGTAGAGGACTTACGTAAATGATATAAGCACTGTTATGAGATGTTATATAACGTTAGTCCCTGGAATCCTGGTAAGTTTATAGTTCGAGAAAATATTCATCGAACTTGAGATTCATGTAATACGGAACTATTTGTTAGATACATTCTTCATGAATGCGAAACTGATATTAAGACTAAGAAAGATATCTTAGATTATATTAATAAACAAAGAGCAGCATCTGAAAGGGATATACTAAATGATTCAATAGCAAGTATATTTAATGGTGTTCCTCCTATTTTTGAAAAAGTAACAGTAAATCGTCTTATGGACGCTTGTTTTGATAAACTTGATGTTCTTAATAAGAAAATGATTACTGATAAATTTATTTTAGCACAAGGAATTTGGCTAACGGACGAGGAAAAAATTGAGCTAACTGAAGTTGGCAAAGACGGTAAGGCAAGAAATAGAATGGAAGTTATTAAGGAACGATTGTGTTTAAATCCTGATATCAAATTAAGAGTTAGTCCTACAGGATTATCTTTTACAGAATTTAGATCTTTAGTTCAACTTAGCTCTTTACCAAAAATTTCTTCTTTAACCACAATTGCACTGAAAACACTAAGAGATAAGATCTTATTACTTTTAGATAATGATCTCGATTATCATATAAATAAATGAAGTACATTAATGTCTAATATTCAACGAGTTGCTGATGCTCGAAACATTGAAATTAATCCTCCTGCAGGAAATTAATTAGTACTAAAAATTTTATTTTTTAAATAAAAATTTGTATCTTTGATGAACAGAACGGAACGTCAAAAGCTTGCTATTAGACGTTGATTAGATAGTAATGGGATAGGTACGATTGTTGCTGCAACTGGATTTGGTAAGACCTATATGACTTGTATGTTGATAAAGGCACTATATAATAAAAATCCTAAACTATCTGTATTAATTGGAGTTCCTACAGAGGTTCTAAAAGAACAATGACTTAGAGAGTTGGCTAAAAACCAGCTCTTTTCTGTCTGTAAGGTAGAGATATTTAATACTATTGTTAAAAATCAATATACAGTTGATTTATTTGTAATTGATGAAATTCATTGCGCATGTAGTGAAAATAACATCAATATGTTTAAAGCTGTAAAATATCGTTATTTTTTAGGATTAACTGCCACATTTGAAAGATTAGATGGAAAAGAAGATCGATTATCTGAGTTTACTTATGTTTGTGATCGTATAAATATAAAGGAAGCAGTTGATAATAATTGATTATCTGATTATAGAAATTATAAAGTTTTAATTGATGTAGACTTATCTCTATATCATGAATGAAATCAGAAATTTCAAAATCTATTTTCTATATTTAATTTTGAATTTAATACAGTAATGAATTGTATTAGTCGTCCTGGTTTTGCAAGTAAATATGCAAAGAAAACAGGATGAAGTGAATCTCAAGTTAAAGGATTTGCAGCAGCTTGAATGAGAATGTTAAGAAAACGTAAGTCTTTTGTAATGTCTCATCCTAAGAAATTTGAAATAGCAGATAAGATATTAGATGCAAGAAGTAATAAAAAAGCAATTACTTTTTCAGCTACCATTAAAGATGCAGAATATTTTAAGAAACGAGGATATGTTTTACATAGTAAACAGAAAAAGAAGGAAAATAATACTATTATAGAAAGTTTTAATCAACAAACTGTAGGTGTATTAAGTACTTCAAAATCTTGTGACGCAGGTGTAGATATAAAAGGTTTAAGTGTTGGAATTATATTAAGTGGAGATAGTTCAAAGACAAGGACTACACAACGTATAGGGCGTATTATTCGATTTGAAGAAGGAAAAGTCTCTGAGATGTTTACTTTAGTTATTAAGGGAACTATAGAAGAAACTTGATATAATAATTCTAATTCAAACCAACAGTATATAACTATTGATGAATCACAATTAGATATAGTGTTAAGTGGAAAGGAGATTTCTACTAGACCAAAAAAAGGCATAATAGATATAGAACATAGATTTTAATAAATAGATCTAACGTAGTACGTTTGTTTATTTTTTATCGTATTATATGGAGTTAGATACGATTCTTAATATTATGGCTAAATATAAACTAACAGCTGATGAGTTACTGTTAGTTTATTTAACGTTTATTGCTCAAACAGAAAATGGAGATCCTAAAATAAATAGGAACTATTTTCGAAGGTGATATGAAGGGGGCGGCAAAGAAAGATTACGAGAATTATTCAATTCACTAAAAGAGAAAGGAGTAATCAGGAAAAACTATAACCCAAGTACTTATGATCCTGATGAAATTGAATTTAATCAGAATTTTATAAAACAATATTTTAAACTTTCTGGAGAGCTTGGCATGGAATTAGAGGATGCTTATCCAACTAATTTATACTTTAATGGGAAAACAGTTAGTTTAAAAAATATTGCAAAGAAATTCTTAAATATGTCAGAATTCTACTTCTGATATTCCTCTACTATTGGACATAGTATTGAAAAGCATCGTGAAATATTAGAGATACTAGAATGAGCTAAATCTAAAGATCTTGTACAAGTTTCTATGATTGAATTTGTTTCCAGTCAAAAATGGAAAGAGTTTAAAGAAATGCGAGATAAGGGAATTAATGGCAAAGTTAGTACTGAACAACTTTACGATACTGCTTAATGTCTATTGTAGATGAATTATATTCTGAAATTGACAATGGTAGAGAAGGTAGAAACTTAGGTTTAAAAACTGGATTGCCAAAATTAGATTGATATACAGGTGGATTTCAAAAAGGAGTTTATAAATTAATATTTGGACAAAGTGGTTCAGGTAAAAGTTCATATGTAATATATTCTGATTTATATCGCATATTGCGAGATTATCCAGATAGAGATATTATACATGTGTACTTTAGTCTAGAAATGAGTTCAAAAGTTTTACTTGCTAAATTGCTTAATCTATATATATATGATACTTATGGAATAGAAATCTCTTATATGACATTAATGTCTGTTCGAGAAAAACTATCTGATAAATATTATAAGTATATCCAAGAGTCTAGAGTATGACTAAATTCAATTATACATAAACTTATTATCTTTGATAAACAGCTAAGTTCTAATACTTTCTATGGTAATATGAAAGAACTTCTAAAACAATGAGGTACTTTTCAAGATATCGATGAAGGTAGAAGAAACATTTATATTCCAAGTAATCCTGATAAAATAATAAATGTAATAATTGATCATGCTGGTTTATTAACTCCAGTTGATGGAAGAACTAAAAAGCAGGAAATTGATCAAACCTCGCAATACTGCGTTTATTTTAGAGAAAAGTGTGGAATATCTATTGACTTTATTATGCAAGAAAATAGAAATACAAGTGATGTAAATAGATTAAAAATGGATCTTGCAGAACCAACCCTTGATGATGTTAAGGATTCTGGTAATGCAGGTAATGACTGTAATGTTTGTATTGCAGTATATAATCCCATAAAACACCAACGCAGTACTTATAGAGGATATACTATTATTAATAAAGAATATCCAGAAGAATCTTTAGGTTCTGCTATGCGTGGACTAATATTATTAAAGCATCGATTTGGAGTTGCAAATAAAGTTTTTTGTACTGGTTTTCAAGGTAGTTTAGGGCGATTTGAGGAACTTCCTGATCCAGGAAGTATTGATTATGAAGTATATCAATCTTGAAAAGATGAGAAGTTAGAAGATGAAATAGCAAAAGATACAGCTGCAAAAGATGCAGAAGAAAAAGATAGCTTACAAAAACCAATATTCAAATTTTAAATATGGCTATCACATTACCAACAAACAAAATCCCTGCGGAAACTCAGGACCCAAGAAATTTAATTATTTTTTCCAAGCCAAAATACGGTGGCTTTCGCCGTGTATTATAGTAATATAATACTTATGAATGGGCAAAAACGGTGAATTCTAAAAATTTACCATATAAACGTTAATGTTTATCTTGTACGTAAATATAATAAATTTATGAAAATACCGTGCTAACTGTTGTAATAATATATAATAGTAGTGTAACGCGTAGGAAGTGAACCTGTTATGCAGAATATAATCTTCCCAAGAGTGTCCATTATCCTTATGGGATAAAAATGTACGCTGAACTATAAGGAAACTTATAGAAGTAGAGATAAAAAGCTCTACGATAACAAAATTGAAAAGCACGGCTTGTGCCAATCTTCCTGGAGCATTATGTATCGATCTTGAAGGAGGCGGATATGACTATATCGATGCTGTAAAAGTAAAAGCGTCTTCTGTTAAAGATTTAAAAGAAATTTGTGCTGCAATCAAAGAAGCTAAATATCCTTATAAGTTTATTGTATTAGATACAATTACTAGACTTGAAGAAATGGTTAAGCCATTAGCTTTAAAATTATATTTAAATAGTCCTGCAGGGCAAAAGTTTACAGGAGACGACGTACTTGATGCTCCAATGGGCACTGGGTATTCTATGCTTAGAAAAGCTCTAGAAATGGTTATTGATATGGTCGCTAAATGTGCACCTAATATTATTCTTGTTTGTCATACAAAGGATTCAGCAATCGGTAATACTGATATGACTGCAAAGACTATTGACTTATTTGGAAAAGCAGGTCGTATTCTAGCTTCAAAGTCAGATGCGATTGGATATCTTGATCGAGACGAAGATTCAAATACAATTTTAAGTTTTAATACAAATGATAAATTTGTAGAATGTGGTGCTAGACCAGAACATTTACGAAATGCAGATGTAGTATTAGGAGAAATGAAGGAAGATGGAAATATTGAATTTCATTGGGAAAGAATTTATCCTTCACTTTTAAATCCTGTAGAAGTTAATATATAATCTAAGGATTATGTTAAAGGTATCTTTTGAATTTGACGAAGAATCGAAGGCTGTTACAAATGTTAAAGTTGTTAAAGTGCCTTCAAAATATGATAATATAGATTTACCAATTGTAGAGATAGGAGATAGTAAGTTAATTATGTCTCCTAAAGCCGTTAGTTTATTATCTGCACAATGCGGAGATCGGATAGCAGTTAATTATATCCAAAAAAGTAACGAGCTTACAATCCCAGTTATCGGTAAAGCTGAAGTATTTTCAGATCCTGAAAATGGGAACAAATTAACAAAAAGTAATACAGTCTCTTTTAAAGGGACTCAAAAAACAATTTTATCTAAATATGGTCAACTCTTTAAAATAGAGGAATGTAGACCTGGTATGTTTAAAATGATTAAGATTGATGAATCAGATCTTTCTAAAGCTGATACCGATTTAGATACAGAAAATTCAGATTTATTAAAAATTTAAAATTATAAGAATATGTCAATGTTTGATTTTAGTGTAGCAAAGAATGCAAATCAAGTAACTTCTACTTTCCTTCGTGGAGGAATCCATAATGTAACCTATAAAGGTATTGAATGAGTAGCTAGTCAGAGTGAAGGTAATTCTGATGCTTTTGTTTTGTTATTTGAAACAAAGGACGGTATCCAGCATCGAGAAACTATTTTTGATCCAAGTAATATAAGTAATTGTACTCAGAGAGCTACAACTCAGTATGGAGAAAATCCATCTGAAATGGAAAACTTTATGGTTAAGATTACTCAAATCATTAATGCTCTTAATCCTGAATTAGGTGCAAAAATTGCTGCAGGAGAAAAGATTGAAGTAAGTAGCTTTAAGGCTCTTGCTAAATATTTAAAGGAAAACTTAGCAAGTTCTGTTGGTAAGGAAACTCAAATCAAGTTAATTCCTTATAAAGGTTTTGCTAATATGCCTAAGTATGTTGCATCAGTAGGTAAAGATGGAGTAGTTCGTAGTAAAACAAAAGTTATTGGTGAAGATTTAACTTTAACTGCTAGAGAAAAGACTGATATTGAGAATGCTAACTCTGCACAACCTACTAACATGAAAGAACGAGATAAGGATTTAGACGATCTTAAGGAAACGTTTAATGTAAAAGGCTCAGAAGACGACTTGCCATTCTAAAAAATAATATAGTTAAATTTTAATGGTCTTTACATTAGAACCGATAAATATCACTAAAGAACTTATTTTAAGTAAAGTTAGTGAAGAAACTTTAATGGAGCATTACTTGGGCATTCCTGTAAAAAAAGGATTGTTCAAGTCTCCATTAAGGCAAGATAGTAAACCTACCTGCGCATTTTATAGGAATAGGAAAGGAGATTTAATATTTAAAGATTTTCGTGGTAAAGTCAGTTGCCACCTTTTAATAGAAATATTTTAAGAAAAATTGGGGAATATCGGTAAACAAAATTTGGATTTTGTTAATTTAATTATTAAATTTGTATAATTAAAAAATAATACAAACTTAAAAATTAAATTAATAATTATGAATTATAATATCTGAAAAAGTTATTCTGTTGATGAAATATTAGCGTTAGCAGAAGGAAAAACACAAAAAGAATTGGCTCAAAAGTTAGGAATCACACAAGGTGCAGTAAGCGATTGGTTCAGAAGAAACAATATAAAGTATAATAGACAAATTAGAAATAGAAATCCTGTTAATGATACTTATTTTGATAATATTGATTGCGAAGAAAAAGCATATCTGTTAGGTTTTTTTATTGCAGATGGGTGTATAAAAAAAATTCAATATAAAACTAAGGTATCATATAAAATGAGCTTCGATAATACAATTCTTGATAAAGAATCTATTGAATTATTACATGATAGGATCTGTCCATATGCTACTATGAGTCTCAAACACGTTTCAGAAAAAACCAAACCACAGTATACATTACAATGAACCTCTGATCATATGGCCGAAATATTAATTAATAAATATAATATTTGCCCAAGAAAAACACATGATGCTGAGTTTAAACTTCCAGATAATGTAATACCTGATTATTTATGGAGGCATTTTATTAGAGGTTTTTTAGATGGAGATGGACACATAGACAATCATAATATGTATTTTGTTTTTACATCTAAACCTTTTTGTGATCAAATAATGGATACATTTAAAAATTTTAATTATACGGTTTATAAAATTAAGGGTAAGACAATGGATTATTGAAGAGCATATTTACCTTTATCTGGTAAATATAGAGCTGCAATTAAAAAATTTTTATATGAAGATGCCAATTACTTTTTAAAAAGAAAATATGATTCCTTGAATACCGAGATAAGCTTTAATCTGATTAATAGGGTTATTGAAATCGTAGAGCATAGGATTGAATAAATATAATATCCCACGAGTCTCCAACACCTTACTATTAAGTTAAAGGTGAAAATATATGCCGAACTATAAGGAATGCCAAAATACTTATAGAACTATAGGATAAAAAGCCTATAGGATAACAAAATTGGACTTTTATGGAAATTTTATTTCGGTTGTAATGTATAAATTCGATTGTCCTTATGGCAAGGCTTTACAAATAATTGCTAATGACTTTGGAATAGTTTCCCGCAAAAATTTAACTATAAATAAACCTCTTATTAAATATACAAATCAAAAGTTTAATGATACTACTCAAGCTGTTATTCAAATTGAAGATAAGTCTTGAGAAGATTATGAACTTGAATGGTGATCTAAATATGGTATAGATAAAACTATACTAAAAAAGTTTCATGTATTTTCATGTAAAAATGTATTTTTAAATGGAAGTATATTTAGTTTACATAAAGATCGGCAATTAGTATTTGGATATTATGGAGGTATTCGAGAAGATATAGAACGTTGACGTATATATTTTCCTGGAAATATAAAGTATAAGTTTATTTCAAATTGAAAGTCATTTAGATTACAAGGTGCTCATGCACTTCCAAAAAATGGAGGAGAATATTTAGTTGTAACGAAATCTTTAAAGGATGTTATGACTCTTTATTCATGTGATAAAATTCCTGCAATAGCTCCAATTTCTGAAAATTGTTTTTTAACTGAAGCTCAATATACAAAGTTAAAGTCTAAATTCAACAAGATAATTTTATTCTATGATAATGACCTTGCTGGAATTGAAAATATGAATAAAATTCGTAAGAAATTTCCTGATGTACATGTATTATTTATACCTAGACATTATAAAGCTAAGGATATATCAGATTTTTATAAAATGTACGGAAGGACTAAAACTTTAGAATTAATTGAAAAAGCAAAAAACTACATCTCAGAAAAGGAAAACAGGAGCATATTGTAGAAATAAAGGACATAGATATGAGACAAAAATTGCTCAGGAACTTAGAAATCTTGGATTTACAGATGTAGTTACATCAAGATCTGAGTCTAAGAGTATGGATGATAAAAAAGTGGATTTAGTTGATCGTAGTGGTAAGTTACCATGTTATATACAATTGAAAAATACTGTTAATACACCTCAATATCATGCTATTAAAAAAGAATGTCCTTTAAAAGATAAACCTTTTATTGTAATTTGAAATAAACAAGTTAAGAAAGAAAAAGTATTTGGTTCTGCAGGAGAAGTAGTAATCATGGATAAAGACTTTTTCTATGAACTCTTATCAAAATTAATTAATGGATAGTTGTAGAGTAGTGTTCACCTCTGCTTCTGGACAAAAAATTATCATTGTATTTACATATGATGAAGAGAAGGATGAATTAAATTATGTCCCTCGATTTGAACCTCAAGTTGATGCAAAAACTCAATTAGGTTTGTCTGGAAAGTTATGTGAAATATTTTTAGAAGCATTATCTAGCAAAGATGGAACAACAAAAGATTAGATACGATTTGACTCCACAATATGGAATTGAGGAGGTCAACAAAATTCTTACAAGCAAATTAAGTAAGTACCAAGAAAATGAATGGAAAAGAGGTATGAAATGGACAGATGTTCTTTCATCTCTTAAAAAACATTTAAATCAATTTGAACGAGGTATTGATTATACAAACGAGGGACTTTTAGAAATGGCTGAAGTAGCTACTAACGCATTGATATTATGTGAATTCTATCATATATATCCTCAAGGAGATGATAGAGTTATGGCCCCTATCGATAAGCCTATTGTTGGATTAGATCTCGATAATGTAGTATTTGATTTCAATAAAGCTTATGAAGACAAGTTTGGTGTTGCTATGAATCCTTACTGGAATGCAAACTATCAGATGTCTGAACATCTACATGAGTTAGAATCAGATAAAGAGTTTTGGATTAATATTCCTGTATTACATAGACCCTCTTTTGAAGTAGACTATTATGTAACTGCAAGAAATATTCCAACAGAATGGATTCAAGAAAGTTTACAGAAGAATGGTTTGCCATGTGCTCCTGTAATTACAGTACCTTGGAATGCTAGTAAAGTTGAGGCAATTAAAAGTAAGGGAATTACGATTATGATTGATGATAAATACGATAACTATAAAGAAATTACTAATGCGGGAATATTCTGTTATTTAATGGATGCTCCTCATAATCAGTATTATCAAGTAGGACATCGTAGAATTTATGATCTTAAAATACCTATTAAGTAATGAACTCAAAAGATAAATTAGAACTGGCCCTACATGAAGCCTATATAAAAGCCTATAAATTAGCTGAACCTTCTGCAGATTTTGATACTTTAGTTGAGAATGCAGAAATTATGTCAGATGGCAAGAAGAACATTCATTTCGAAAACTACTTTTTAGATGAGGATATTGAAGAAAATATCTTAAATGAAGTAGCTAAGAAATATAAGTTATCTAAATACATGAAAGGCCAGCTTCATATAGCTTATTGTTTAGGTTGTAGTCCAGCGACAAAACGCAAGGAAAATGACAATTAACTTAAATGATATAAAACTTAGTCCAGTCTTAGAAAGTGTATATAGAAGTAAAATAAGTGATGCAGAATATTTCTCAAGCTCTTATTCTAATTATATATCAAATTCTAGATTAAAATATATAAATCCTGATCAAGGTGGTAGTCCAAGTTTATATAATAATGGTATAGAAAATAAATCAACTAATTCTTTAGAATTAGGAACAGCTATACATGAATTATTTTTACAACCAGAGTCTTTTAAATTAGGTGATTCATATAATAAACCTACAGCAAAATTAGGTATGGTGATAGATAGTATTATTAAATATAGAAAACAAGGTTATACTATTAGAGAATCTATTACCAAAAGCTGTATTGATATAGATTATTATAAAAATAATTTAAATGAGAGTAGAATCCAAAATATAATAAAATCTGGATTAAATTATTATCAAAACTGCAAAGATTTAATAGAAGGCGATTTAGTAATTTTAAATGATAAACATCGTACAATTTGCAGTAATTGTTTAGAATCGTTATCTAACAATCCTTCAATAGTAAGTTTAGTAAGACCTGAAGGTCTTGAATCTTATAATGAAGATGCTTTGTTCATAGATATTATTGGCGAATATAATAATAGTAAATGTATATTAAAATTAAAAATGAAAGCTGATAATTGGACGATTGATAAAGATAATAAAATAATTACTCTTAATGATTTAAAGACTACGGGTCATTTACTTGAACAATTTATGAATGGAAGTTTTTGGAATTTTCATTATCATAGACAAATGGGAATGTACCTATGGATGTTACTTCAATTCTGTAAAAAAGAATATGGATACACTCCTAAAGACTGGACTTTTCAAGCTAATATTATTGCCGTTGAAACTACAGGCTCTAACAGAGCTAGTGTTTTTAATATTGATTCAGACATACTTAATATAGGTAGATTAGAATTTTGTAGACTTCTAAAAATGGTTGCATATTGTGAGATCAATGGTTATTCTGACGATGTTACATTTATTTAAATATGCGCAAATTAGAAATTCAGGCCTATACCTTAGATGAAGCTAAAATCGACGCTTTTAAACAAGGTATAACTGTAGTACAAGATGCTACCAGAAGCTGAAAAAAATCTGGATCTCCAGTTCTAACTAAAGATATGAATATATTTGCTGCAGATTTTCTTGAACAAAAAGGAATGTTTGATTTTGAAGGTGCTGGTATTATTATTACTATAAAATCTGGTACTAAAGATACTCGTAAGAAGCCTTATAAAGTTATTAGTTCAAGACGTAAAGGTCGTTGTAAACTTTATCGAACTATTGAGATTCGTTTAAAACGTAATCATGAAGTAGTTGGAAAAGCAATAAACAAAACCGAAGCATTAAATCTAGCTAAAAGTTTAATTCGTAACTTTCGTGAAAACGTGTATGCAAAAACTGTATACAATACTAAAGATATTGATTTTGAACTTGAATATATGCCTTCTATTAAGGCAGAAAAAGGGCAATATATTGTCTTTGGAGTAGAACAATCTGATGTAAAACTCAGTAAAAGAAAGAATAGAGGGGCAGAGTAATCTGCCTCTTTTATTCTCTTTATATATAAAATTATATATAAATGACTATAGAAGAATGGTTAAATAAAGACGAACTTGCAATAACAATTTGAAATAATAAATATAGATTTGAAAATGAATCATTAGATGCGTGGTTTAAACGAGTAAGTAATAATAATCCTGAAGTCGAAAAACTAATCAGAGAAAAGAAATTTATTTTTGGAGGACGAATTTTAGCAAATAGAGGTTTGAATTCTAAAAATAAAAAAATTACTTATTCAAATTGCTATGTAATTGCTCCTCCACAAGATAATCTTGAATCTATTTTTGAATGTGGATCTAAGCTAGCTCGTACTTTTAGTTATGGAGGTGGATGTGGAATTGATATTTCAAATCTCCGTCCAACAGGATCTAAAGTAAACAATGCAGCAAAAACAACATCTGGTGCAGTTAGCTTTATGGATTTTTATTCATATATTACTGGATTGATTGGACAATCTGGAAGACGTGGGGCATTAATGATCTCAATATCTTGTGATCATCCAGATCTTGAAGAATTTATTGAACTTAAGTCAAATTTAGATAAAGTTACAAAAGCTAATATTTCTGTTAGAGTTAGTGATAACTTTATGAAATCTGTTATTAATGCAGAAACTTTGATTCTTAAGTTTATTACAGATACAGGAGAAGTTATAACTAAAGAAGTTGAAGCTTATCCTATTTTTAGAAAATTAGCAGAGATGAATTGAGATTATGCAGAGCCTGGAATTTTATTCTGAGATGCTATTAAAAATTGAAATCTTCTCTCAAATAATCCTGATTTTTCTTTTGCTGGAGTAAATCCTTGTGCTATGTAAGTGATTGATAATCAAATAATTACGTCAATCTTTGGCTCAAGTAAAAAATTGGGCAAAATCGGTGAATTCTAACCAATTCAAAGAGGTGGAATTTGTTTGTTAACAAATTTATTACTATCTTTGTTGTATGAAAATACCGAGATAACTTCCTAAATTACGAAAGGTTAGGAAGTATTGTAACGCATAGTGAGTGAATAAATATAATCTCACCACGAGTGCCCAATACTAATTTACTATGATAATATATAAAGTAACGAATAAAATTAATAATAAAATTTACATTGGTCAAACTATTAATTCTTTAGAACATAGAAGGAAACAACATGAAAAAGATTGTAGACGAAATAAGTACTATAATAATCGTTTTCATAATGCACTTATTAAGTATGGATTTGATAATTTTATCTGAGAGTGTCTTTGTGAATGTGTTTCTATTGAAGAATTAAATAGTAAAGAACAGTTTTATATTTCTGAATATAATACAACAGACAAAACTTTAGGTTATAATTTGAAGCTTGGAGGAAATAATGGAGGTAAATGTTGTGATACTACAAAAACTAAGATTAGTTTAAGTAGCAAACAAAAGTGAACTAATCCTGAAATTGCTTCTAAAATGTTAAATGGCCTTAGAAAAGGAACTGAAACCGTTAAACAAAAAGGTTTAAAAAATTATGTACTTCGTAAATGTATTTATTGTGGCACTGAATTTAAATGTAAACCTTATGATTCTAAAAAGTATTGTAGCCTAAAATGTGCAAATAATGACCCTAAACATTATTTAATAGGAGTGAAAGCTGCTTCAACAAAGATTCAAGAACAGTATCAAAACTCAATATCTTTAAAAATAAAACAGATTGAAGATTGAGTTAGAAAAAATAAATGACTGTTACAGAATGTAAAAATGAATAATTTAACTTTTATTCAAGATTTATGTGCATGTTTAAATGTGAAAGACTATAGAACTGTTGCAAAAATACTTAATGTAAACAATAAGAAAGATTTAGTTACAAAATTAATAGAAATTAGTAAAAATGTATGCTAAACTGGTCTGAATTAACAGACGTATCAGGTAACTGTATGGAGGAAACTCCCAGAAATAAAGGATAAAAAGCCTTTATGATAATAAATTGGAAGAGCCCTTGCCGAGTGGGGGATCGTGTTTATTAGGAAGTATAAATCTTGCAGAATTTGTTACAGAATGTGAAACATTTGACTTTGCAGGATTTAAAGATACTGTTAAAAAAGCAGTAGTTGCATTAAATGAAGTACTTGATGAAGGTCTTCCATTACATCCTCTTATTGAGCAAAGAGAATCTGTTAAAAATTGGAGACAGATTGGACTAGGAGTAATGGGATTAGCAGATATGTTTATAAAACTAGGTATTAAGTATGGCAGTGAAGAATCTATTAAATGGATTAATATGATTGGAACTGAAATGATCTTTTCAGCTTTGGAAAGTTCTAATGAACTAACAATAAGTAAAGGAGCATATCCAATGTTTAATACAAAAGTTGTAGATACACCTTTCTTTCAAGCACTTAATACTAAAGAAAATAACCTCCGATATCAAGAACTAAGAAGTAATATTCTTTTACGAGGATTATGTAATTCTCAGTTATTAACTTGTGCTCCTACAGGTAGTATTGCTACTATGTTAGGAATTTCAACAGGTTGTGAACCCATTTTTGCAACTTCTTATACAAGAAAAACAGAATCTTTAGTTGATAAAGAGAAACTTTATAAAGTATATACTCCAATTATCCAAAATAATTTCATTTCAAAAGGAGTTCCTGAAAATCAACTTCCAGAATATGTAGTAACTTCAGAGAACATTCCTTATACAGAGAGAATTCAAGTTCAAGCTGCTTTACAAAGATATATAGATGCTTCAATTTCCTCAACAATAAACTTACCTGAATCTGCTACAATAGATGATGTTGAAAGAATTTATAGACTTGCATGAGAGTATCATTTAAAAGGTGTAACTGTTTATAGAGCAGGTTGTAAAAGAGGAGCTATTTTATCTAAGAAACCTACGGGGAGTAAAGAATTAATGAAGCGTCCAGAATCAATTAATGCTAAATTAATTAGATTTAAAAATGGAACTGAAAACTGGATTGCATTTGTAGGTTTAGTTGATGATAGACCTTATGAAGTATTTACAGGAATTAATAATATTGAGGATTTTCCAATTCCCTCAACTATTACCGAAGGTAAAATTATTAAGGTAAAAGATGAATTTGGTAAACGATATGATTTTCAATATGTCGATAAGTATGGATATACAAATCGATTAGGAGGATTGTCTCGCATCTTTAATCAAGAATACTGGAATTATGCTAAATTAATATCTGCTCTATTAAGAGGAGGAATTGAATTAGATAAAGTAGTCAAGATTATTGATGGTATGCATTTTGAATCTGATACTTTAAATACCTGGAAGAATGGAGTAAAAAGAGCAATAAAAACATTTATTGTTAATGGAACAGAATCTCACGAACTTTGCCCAGATTGTGGTGACCATTTAATATATGAAGGGGGTTGTACTATATGTAAGAGTTGTGGATTTAGTCGTTGTGTATAATTGTAAATAATAAAATATTAATAGATTAAAATTTAAGAGATATGAAGACAGAAAGAATCGTTTCCGCTCACGGATTAGAAGGTTATCGTGTAACTGATAGTGGTAAACTTATTGGTAAGAGAAATTGTCAGTTAGTTGGATGCTTAAGTAATGGTTATACTCGATATACTGTTAGAGTAAATAAGAAAACTAAGAGTATTAATGGAGCTCGTGTAGTTTGGGAAAGTTTTTATGGTCCGATTTCTAAAGGCTTTGAGATTGACCACATTAATGGTGATCGAAGTGATAATCGTTTGTCTAATCTTAGAGTAGTAACTCATAAAGAAAATATGGCAAATCCTATTACTCGTGCTAGAATGGGTAAACCTCGCAAGCGTTATTCAGTAAAATATGAAAAAGTATAGTGAAGAATTTCGTGATGCAATGACTGATGTTGAAGTAGTTAATATTTCTAAAAATACTCTTCCAGAGTATACTGAAGAGTGAGATGCTGGTTGTGATGTTAGAGTCGATTTTAACAGAATAACTTCAGATGAACCGCTAAAAACAAAAGGAAATTGCCAATTTCTATTTGAAAACGAAGTTAATCCATTAAAATCTTTTATTCTTGAACCTAGATCTCGAGCAATTATACCTACAGGTTTATTTGTTTGTATTCCAAAGGGATATGAAATACAAGTACGCCCAAGATCTGGTTTAAGTTTTAAGGTTGGTCTTACTTTAATTAATTCTCCAGGTACAATTGATGCAAGATATCGAGATGAAGTAGGTTTACTTGTTGTTAATAATGGCTCTGAACCTGTTGTAATAACAGATGGAGAACGTATTGGACAACTAGTACTTAAGCGTGTTGAATTTATTAACTGGATTGTAAAACGTTCTGTTAAAGAATTCTCTGATCAATCTGACAGAGGTGGAGGAACAGGACATTCTGGAGTAAACTAAAATGATTTTAAACTATGACTTACCAAAATTAGAATCTGAATTACTTTCATTTCAACTAGATTCTAAGCAAAAAGAGGTACTCGAATCAGCTCTAAACTATATTAAAAGTAATATTAAGATTAATTCTGATACTAAACATTTATGTATCTCAGGTAGAGCAGGTACTGGAAAAACTCAAATATGTGCTTTAATTGTGAAGATATTGAAGGATAATAATATTCCATTTTTGGTAATTACTCCTACAAATAAGTCAAAGAACGTAATAGCTTCTGTAGTTGATTCAGAAGCTATTACTGTTCATAGACTATTGAGTTTATCTCCACAAGTTGATATACTTGAATTAGATCTTAAAGAGTTAAACTTTATACAAAAAAATACTATATATTTACAATATAAAGCAGTCTGGATTATTGATGAATGCAGTATGGTTAATGATGATTTATATAAATTAATTATTGATCAAGCTGTAGATCATCAATGTAAAATTATATGACTTGGAGATGAAAAACAATTAAGTCCTGTAAGTCAAAAACAAATATCTAAAACATTTAGAAATTCTACTAAATATACTTTAGATAAAGTATATCGTCAATCTTCAGATTCTCCAATTGGAAAAATATTAGAAACGTTACGTTCTAAGCCAATTAGTAGATTTGAATCTACTCTAGATAGTGATTCTGGATCTTTAAAAGTATATAATAATATTCGAGAAATGTTAGAAGAGCATTGTTATCTATTTAAGGTTGGAATGAATCTTGAAGATCAACATATTGTAAAACTAGTTACATATACTAATAAAAGGATTGAAGCTTTAAATCAGATTATTAGACGCTTAGTTTTTAATGATGATGAGGAGTATCATTTTGGAGAGGTCTTAACTGGGTATGATTCTTGTATATATAAAAATCAAGGTATTATTGAAAACTCATCTGATTATTTAGTTAGAGAAGTTGAGGATACTACATTTCAAGGATTAAAAGCATATAAATTAACCTTATATGATCCTTCTAAAGAGTGTGATATTGAAGTTACTATAATTTCAAGATATAATAGTAGTTACGATATTGCTAATTTAGCAGCTCGAATTGATAATATGAGGATTAAAGCTGTAAAAAGTAAAAATGGCAAAGATTGGAGAGCTTATTATCAATTTCAAGAAGCGTTTCTTACTCCCTTTGATTTAGTACATGAAGGAAGAGTTATAAAGAGAAAATCTTTAGACTATGGATATTGTATATCTGCACATAAATCACAATCTTCTTCATATTTAGCAGTATTAGTTGATATGGAAAATATTTTGCAATGTACAGATCCTGAGGAATTACGACAATTACAATATGTAGCTTTATCTCGAACTACTAATGATATATATTTATATCAAAGATAATATGACAAATTACTTCTTTAAAAGAGACAATAATAATAAGATTCGAGTAGTTCAACTAAATTTAAATGAACATACTGATATTCAATCGAATGAAAAATTCTATTCAATAACTGGAGAAACTGGCGTATTGAATGGAAAAATGGTTAAACGACCTTTAGTTACTATTGAACAAGGTAAAGTTAAAAGAACTGTCAAAGAACAAGCTGAATTACAATATAATAGCTTATGCAATAGCTATTTAGATAAAGGGTATAAATCTCAAGAGGAACTTAAAATAAAAGATATAACAGATGAATCAGAAGTAGATTTAAAAGTTCCTAAACAAAATACTGACGCTAAGGGAAATTTAAAGCCTCAACTAGCTTTAAGTTATGAAAAGGTAGACTCTAAGTTACTAGAGAACAAATGATTAGGCAGTAAAAAAATTGATGGGGTAAGATGCCTTCTCTTTATGAAAGACGGAATAATTCAAACTTCTTCTAGAGGAGGTCAAGATTATAATATTGCAGCACACTATATAATTCATGATCCGTTTGTTGAATATGTACTTAAAAATAATCCTAATTATATTTTAGACGGAGAATTATATATTCATGGCAAACCTTTGAGTTATATTAGTGGATTGTGTCGATTAGAAACTCTTGATGATAGACACAAAGATCTAACTTTCCAATGTTATGATATTGTACGAGAGGATTTACCATTTAATCAAAGGTTAAATATTCTTCATTCTATAGAACATAATAGACCTATTGATTCAAAATTAGAAATAGTCTTTCATTCTGAAGTGCAAGGCAAGGATAATATTATAGCTTTACATAACAGGTATGTTGATTTAGGTTATGAAGGATTAGTAATTCGAGATCCTGAGCAAACATATAAATGTGGAGCTAGAGATAAACGTATGCTAAAGATTAAAATGTTCCAAGATGGTGAATTTAAGATTGTAGGTATTACCGATGGTCTTAGAGAGGAAGATTTTGTTTTTAACATGGAAACGAAAGAAGGATATCCATTTGAAGCTAAGCCTATGGGAGATAGAGCTTTAAAGAAGTGATATCGAGAAAATATAGACAAATTAATAGGACAAATGGGTACAGTAAAGTATTTTGGATATACTGCAACAGAAAATGCAGTTCCAAATCTTCCAGTATTCAAAAGTCTACGAGATAAAACTGATTTATAATGAAACTTACATTAAAGCAACTTAAAGATTTAATTTCAAGTTATCGTACTGCTTTAAATGAAGCAGAGAATTTTGAAAGACTAGGTTTTGATATTAGAAGTAGTGAGATGTGGTATTATTTAGAACATGCTCTTGATATAGCTTTAACGTTGTATTTTGGAGAGAATGTTTCTGAAAAAATATGGAACTTTATTTTAAATGATTCTGTAAACGAATTTGCTACTATTGAGGAATTATTTGAATTTGTATCGGATAAATATTCAGAGCTAGTTAATAAAGATACAGCACTTACACTTGATCAACTTCAAACATTATTTCCTCAGGAAGAAATGTTTAAGTATTTTGATAAAGTAATTAAAGAACAAACTAAACAAAAAGAAAATGAAACAACCGTTTAACCTATCTCAAGAAAAAATTGATCAACTTTTTCGACATTGTATATTCGATCTAACTCCAAAAGCTATAGGTAATAAATATATGTATTATCATACTTCTGATAACGCTTATCGATATAGAATTCAATGGACTGAAAAAGATGATAGATCTTATCATTCTTATCCATGTAGCGATATTACAGAAGATCTTTTTGAATCAGATAACTTAAAATTTAGGATAATTATATATCGTACTTTTGAAGATACTGTATTTGGAGCGTATCCATGTACTAGTATTGCTCTTGAAGTATCTGATTTAGATTTTGAAGAACTTCAAAAAGTTAAATTAGAAATATATAATACATATAAGGAATTTTATAATGATTTATTAGAAAGTGCTCCTTGTGAACTTTCATCTATTGAAGCACATCCTAGAGTTATAAAACCTAATGAATAAAGAAGAGATTAAGGAATTAAAAGAGAACAAGGATATTAAGTATATTTATAAAATTCCTTGTTCTCTTTTTGAAACTGATCTTTTAGTTATCATTGGAAACATTAAAACCAAATATGATAAAGAAAAACATTGTTTATATTTTTCTTTTGAAGATTGGTTTCAAAGAACTGATTGTGGGGATCTTTTACCATATGTATGTTCTACACTTAATAAAAAAGGAAAGATAAAAGAATATCTTAATGTTTATGTAAAACCTGATTTAGTTAAGTTTAGAAATTATATTATTAAAGATCCTAGTATTACTCCTTTAGAAAAGTATATAGAAGTTAATTGGGCATTACAAATTCTTAGAGAGTTTAAAGTAAATCGTCCAGATGTGTTTTCTAGAGAATCTAATCTTGAAGAACTTATGAAAAATAAGTACCAAAAAGATTTAAGTACTTTTCTAACGGAAGTCCATCCTATGTATATAAAGCAATTTTATGACAAAAAATAAATTAACAATAATTGTAATGGTTGGACCTCCAGCTAGTGGCAAAACTTCGTGGTCTAAAGAGTTCGTGAAGGGAAAGTCTACTTGGATTCGGGTGAATAGGGACGATCTCCGACTTATGTGCGGTGATTATTGGATTCCGTCTCGGGAAAAGTTAATTAATACTCTTGAGGAAACAACTATTACCTCTGCTTTAGAGCAAGGTTATAACGTTATAATTGATGCTACTAATCTTAACCCTAAAACTAGGGCTAAATGGGAAGAAATTGCCTCAAATTTCGATGCAAATATTGAATATAAGGAAATAGTTATTCCATATAAAGAAGCTGTTAAACGGGATAAAAATAGGGATTTACAAGTAGGTGAAGATACAATACGTATATTTTATCGAAAATATTATCCTGAGCTACTAAAACAAGAATTAGACGAAATATAATATGAAATATATACTTATTGAGTGGCCTGAAGTTCAAGAATTAATGAGTTATGATGATTTTGATTGTCATGCGCATCTTGTTAATGATGAAGGTTGAATTGATCAGTATGGCCCTTCTTCATACTTTGTAGAAGAGGATTGATTAAAAAAGTTAAAGAAATGTTAAGAATATATAATATTTATATCCAGATATACAATAAATTGTGCTCACTCAATAATATAGTTCTGCAGGAAAATTTATTGTATTTAATACTAATACTACAATCTTATGTCCACTAGATCTAGAATAGGAATGATAAATCCATATGGTAGTGTTAGTTCAATTTATTGTCATTTTGATGGATATCCAGAAGGTGTTGGGAAAACTCTACATGATAATTGGAATGATATAAACGATATTATTGAACTAATTGCTAATGGAGATATATCTTGTTTAGGAACAGATTTAGATACAACAAGTTTTTATGCAGATGGATCTGGCGCAATTATATCTCCAACTGAAGAAGATTACTATAATTTAGATCCAATAATGATTGAGTATCATTATTTACATAAAAATGGAGAATGGATATGTAAAGAGGTAAACCTTAAGGAACGTTTTAATGAAAGCTCGAGTTAAGAATTTTGATGTAGAGGTAGAACCTATGACTAAATATGAATTTTATGATAGAATTAAGAAAATTCAGTTACAACATCCTGAAAATAAATGAGTCAAAGGTTATTATATTAACTGGAATGGATATGAATTCTGGTTAATGGAAGAAAATTTTAATAAATTATATGAAATAATAGAATGTTAATCCGAGGTAAAACTGTATATGTTTATGATATTGAGATGTTTCCAAATGTATTTCACTGTACAGTAAAAAATTCTGAAACAGGAGAATATTTATATTTTGAAATTTCTGAAAGACGAAATGATCTTCTAAAACTAGTTGATTTCTTTTGAACTATTCAAGAAGAACCTCAAGATGGCATTTGAGCAAAAAACTATACTACAGATCTACAATTTTTTACAGATAAAATATTTTGTGGATATAATAATTTACATTATGATAATCCTATAATTAATTATATTATTGATTATCATAAGAAATTGTCAACACTTGATTATCTTAGTGTTTGCAAGTCTTTATATAATCTTAGTAATGAAATTATTAGATCTACAGATGGTAACTTTACTTCTTGGAGTAAATGGAAATATAAAATTTATTTTGAAACCTTGGATTTGCTTACAATGTTATATTCTCAAAAATTGAGAGTTGGGTTGAAGGAAATGCAAGTAACAATGAAATTTCGTTGTGTACAAGAGTATGAAGGAGACTTCCAATCTTGGCTTCCTGCATCTGAAATTCCAAACATGATTAGTTATAATGTTAATGATGTCGATTCTACTGAAGAATTATTAAATCGATGTAAAAGAGATATTGATTTAAGAATTGCTATTGAGGATGAATATGGAGTTAAGGTACTTAATAAGGATGGTGTAAACATTGGTATGAAAATTATTACTCAGAAATATCTTGAGAAAACTGGTCAGACCTGGAAACAGATTAAAGACTTACGTTCTCCTTGTGATATGATTGATTTGAGTAAAGTTATTCTTTCAATTGTTAAATTTGACACTCCTATTCTTCAGTCTGTATTAGAAGAAATGAAGAAGCAAACAGTATCTCCAGGAAGAAAAGGATATGAAAAACATTTTATATTAGACGGTCTAGAGTATTGTGTTGGAGTTGGTGGTATACATTCTGTTAATAAACCTGAGGAAATAATACCTAATGAAAATCAGATACTCAGTGATGTAGATGTTGCGTTAATGTAGTGGCGCAAGTAAAACGCGGTTAATTGCGGGAACTTAATTTAGCTTATTAATACTGCAACTAGTAGTAATATATAGTGTAGCACATAAGATAACGCTTATGGGAAAGTAAAAACTTAATAAGTATTATAATCCGCAGCCAAGGGTCCTTATAGGATCAAGGTTCACAGACTATCTCGAAAGAGAGTAGGATAAAACCTTATAAGGTTTTATTCGAAACGCCGCGAATTTTTATAAATCTAATTTGGTTATATCCATTTGTTTTATTATGTTTGCAAAAAAAATTAAATAATATGAAAGCAAACATAAGTGATAAATTTAAATGTGGGATTTATTGTATTAAGAATACAGTAAATAATAAAATATATGTTGGAAAATCTATTAATATTTATAAAAGAATAAAACAGCATATTACACAATTAAATCATAAGTCAAAAGATGAAAACTATCATTTAATCCAAGCATGACATAAATATGGTAGAAATTCATTTACTTATGAGGTTTTAGAGTATTTAGAATTTGAAAAGTATGACGATAACGGTGTTAATCAGCAGTTAAAATTACTTGCAGATCGAGAACTATTCTGAATTCAAAAATTAAATACTTTAGATAGAGATATTGGATATAATATGAGATTAGACTCTAATACAAAATGTTTAGTATTAGAAGAAACTCGTGAACGATGCAGAAAGGCTCAAATTGAACGATTTAAGAATCCAGACGAAAGAGCAAAAATTGGAGCAAAAAGTAAAGAAATATGAACTAATTCTGGACTTAAAAAACAAATGGCTAGAAATTGTGCTCTTGCTAATCGTAAATATAGAATTGGGCAATTTGATAAAAATGATAATTTAATAAAAATTTATGAGGTAGTTGGAGATATTCAATTAGAATATCCTAACTTTTATTTACAAGCGATAAAAGGTTGTTGTCAAGGTACAAAAGCCTCATATAAGGGATTTAAATGACATTATATTGAGTTGAACTCAGAACAAATTAGATATAAAAATTAAGATATAGTCGAAAATAAAAGGATATGCACTATATCCTAGTATGATTATAGAACATAAATTTTATCCTCAGCATCTTGGTAGAGAATTCCTTGAGGTTTATTCTCAAATTAAGAATGAGCGTATTGAAGCTAAACATAGCGGAAACAAAATAAAAAATGAAACGTTAAAACTCGCTCTTAACGGTCTAAGTGGAAATCTACAGAATGAACATAACTTTTGTTATAGCCCATTTACCGTTATGCAGATTAATTTTAGTCTGGCTATATAGTAATATATAGAATAATAAACTCTTTTAATTGCTGGAAGCCTAAAAGTAAAATTACTCATGGTAATCAGCAGCTAAGTAAAATTATAATAAATGTATAAAAATAAGGAACTTAATTGAGAAAACGATGAATTTAAAGTAGTTAGCTTTGATTTAGAAAAGTATGAGAAGATGAATAGAAAACATTTGTATTATATTATAGAATGTAAGCATTGTCATTCTCAATTTTCTCGTAAAAAAGAATCTCTAAAAGGTATTATTCATTGTCCAAAATGTTGTCATGCTAGAAATGGTAGTATTTTAACAACAAGATTATATAATATGTTTATTCATTATGTAAATAATGCAAAACAAAGAAATATTAGTTGAGATTTATCTGATTTAGAATTTAAAGATTTAGTTCTAGGAAAATGCTATTATTGTGGAGATTTTCCTAAACATACAAAAACTACAACTTGGAATGGTATTTCTGAGGCAGTTAATGGTATTGATAGAATTGATTCAAATATTGGATATATAAAAGAAAATTGTGTATCTTGCTGTTGGACATGTAATAAAATGAAAAATAATTTTTCTCAGAAGGAGTTTTTAGAAAAAATAAATAAAATATATTGTAATTTTAAAAGTTCAACGACTATCCCGCAAGGGAGTACATCACAAGCTAATGGTGATGGAAATGGAGAGAATCCTAAAAAATAGGATTAAGATATAGTCTTAACTATATAGAAATATATAGAAGTTCATAAGAGAACTGTATAAAAAGTTGCGTTTTTATATGAAAATTTGTAGAATTAATGGTCAGCTTCTATTATTGATGTTAGCTGAGAAGCTAATTGCAATAGGTTGTAAAATTGTTCAAGCTAACACTGATGGCTTATTTGTTCTGCGCCCAAAAGACAAGGAAGTTGAGTTTCAAAACATTTGTAGAGAATGGGAAAAGTTAACAAAGTTAACTTTAGAGGAAGATCGTTTTGAAGCTATGTATCAATATGCAATTAATGATTACCTTGCAGTAAAGGAAGGTTATTCTGAAACAAAAGATCCTAAGTTACTGAAAAAGAAAGGAATGTTTATAGATGAAGTTAAACTTGGAAAAGGAATGGATGCTATGATTATTCCTGAATCTGTTAATAAATGTTTAGTAGATAAAGTCCCTGTTGAAGAAACAATTAGAAATTGTAAGGACATTAATAAGTTTATTACCTATCAGAAAGTAAGCAGAGATTATTCAGTTGAATATGATGGTAAATTAATTCAAAGAATTAATAGATATTATATTTCTAATGATGGACCATGGTTATATAAATGTAAGGTAGATTCTAATAATCACCGATCAAATTATATTAAACTATTAACTGATTCTGGAGTTACTATTATGAATACTATTGAAAAAGATCAACCAATTCCAAGTAATATTAACTATAGATTTTATATATCAGCCGCTAATAAAATTGTTAGTTTCTTTAAAAATAAACAATTAACTTTATTCTAAAATAAATTATTATGGTAAAACTATTAAAATTCGGGGCTAATTGATGCGCACCTTGTCGTTCTTTAGTACCTATTCTTGAAGAACTCAAAGATAAAGTAGTAATAGAAGACATCGATGTGGATGAAGTAGACCCTGTTGTACTTACAAATTATAAGATTAGAAATATTCCAGTATTGATTATTACTAAAGATAATGTAGAAGTTTGGCGTCATGTAGGAAGTATCTCTAAAGTAGATCTTGAAAATAAGCTTAAAGAATATGAGACTAATTAAACCATCTATAGAAATACTTGAACAAGGCTCAGGAATTCAAGGAATATATAAGCAAATTGAGAGAGCAGGGAGAACATGCTATAAATCAGAGGATCATATTACAGAAGACTCAGCAGAGAAATTTGTTAATATGATTAAGGATAGACAGCATACTGCTATGCTTGAACATGGCACTGTATATCTTTATATTCATAAGGATCATGCTTACAATGTAATAGGTGATAATTGGGTAACTGAACAATACCTTTCTAATTCTTACTCAGTTATTAATACAGATTCTTATGGTAATTATCATATCACAACTAATTACAGAGTTTTATATGAAAATGACTGGCTTGACGATTTAAAATATCTCTGTGAACCTACTGAATATCATGAAAAACGAATTACAGTAAAGTTTATTTGTGATCGTGGTGTCTCCCATGAATTTGTAAGGCATAAAATACTTTGTGTCGCATAATAGTAATATTATGAAAAATAAACTCCGTGAATTGCTGGAAAGCTAAACATAATAATGCATGCTAATCAGCAGCCAAGCCAACCTTTAACAAAGTTGGAAGGTTCAACGACTAACTAATGAAACTATGATAAAATTAATTTTAATAATACTACTTAGTTGTAGAATATATTATAATCCTAGTCCATTGTTTGAAGAACACAATAATTATATTCAAAAACACAAACAATACTTATTACAGCGAGCTGATACAGATAAGAAAATTAAGCAGCTATTATCTATATACTTAGATAAGTATCAAGGAAATCGAATATGGATAATACAGTATCATACGGATATCAATGGCTATATGTGTGGTTCTATGAGATTTGAACTTTGTGATAAACAAACTAAATCTATTAAATATCAGTATACTGATTTTAACCTAAGTTGGTGTACTTTACCATATTATTTAAGAATCCATGATAGTTTTATAGGAAAACTTGAAGAGGTTGATCCTGTTTTATCTAGAATTAATAGCACAAAATATATTATTTGTAAATTAATAAGAGATTATAATAATGTTCCTATTGGTATATTTGGTATATCTTATTTAGATAAGCTTCCTAACAAGTTGTTAGAAGCTAATCTGCAACAAGATTGTATTGAATTACAGAAATTAATGTTAGAATAGAATATAATTTAGACACGAGTGCGGAGCATCCAGAAATGGATGATGATATAGTCTGATACTCCTCTGAAAAGAGGAGAGTATAAGATAAAGAGCTTATACATAACAAATTGAGAGTATTTTCCTTTGCTCAGGAAAGTACAAGATACTGTAATTATAGCAAAGATAAGTTTGGTAATGAACTTACTTTTATTATTCCTTATTGGACAAATATTCCAGAAGGACAAAGTTATTGGCATGATGGCATTGGGTATCGTGTAGGAGCAGATATTCAAAATAAAGATTTTGGATATATTGAGAAGTCTCCAAACTATTTTAATTTCTTATCTTCTTTAGAAGAATCAGAAAAATGTTATCTTAGACTATTAAATGAAGGATGGGTTCCTCAACAAGCTCGTTCTATACTTCCAAATTCTCTCAAAACAGAGTTAGTAATGACTGGAACGATTGAACAATGGAAAGAATTCTTTAAGTTACGTAGTCCATTATACGGAGCAACAGGAGCTCATCCCCAAGCAGCAGAGCTAGCAGATAAACTGTATATACAGTTTAAGGAGAAAAATTATATTTAAAATGAGCCATTATAAAGAAACAGTACAGTATGATCATGTAGATGAAGAACAAGAACATTCTTTTAAACATCTTTATGCAGATTGAAATTCTAAAACAAATACTGTAACTGTATGAAATAAAGAAGGTATAGTTATATATAGTGGATACGATGATGAAGCTAAAGCTTTAGGTTGTTTATTATCTAATATTAGATGCCAAAAAATCGATAAATTTCCACATGAAGATTAAAATTATAAGATATGCAACTCATTAAAGCATGTAAAGAATTAATGATTAGAGAGCCCTTTTATGGGCTCTTTCTTCTTAATTTAAATAAAGAAATATCTGATACATATGTAGATACAGCTTGTGTTTCTAGAAATGGAGTAAATTCTAAACTAGTTATAAATCCTAATTACTGAGATAAATTAACTGACAATCAGCAGTTAGGTTTATTAAAACATGAGCTAATTCATATATGTTTTAACCACATGTTTATTGAATCAGAACTTCGAATTAGTGATCATAAATTATTTAATATTGCTTGCGATTTAGTTTGTGATCAATACATAAAAGATGTTCCTAATAATATGTGGGATCAACTAAAAGATAAATATCCTGATTTAGTAAAAAACTTAGAAAAGGATAAAGGTGCAAAATATTATTATGAAGAGCTAATAAAATATGCACAGAAAAATTCTCAGTCTGGACAGAAAGGGCCAGGTAATGGGAATAGAGGCACAACACAAGGTCTTGATGGAATTAGCGGAGGAGCTGATGATCATAAGTCTTGGAAAGAATATCAGAATCTTGATGAAGCAGGAAAAAAACTAATGCAAAATCAAACTGAGCATCAATTAAAAGAAGCAGCTACAGCTACTACTAAAAGTAGAGGTAGTATTCCAAGAGAATTTCAATCAATAATTGATGCATTATTTAAAGTAGATCCTCCTATATTTAATTGGAAAATGTATTTCCGAAGATTATTAGGAAATTCATTCAAAACTTATACAAAAAAATCTCTTCGAAAAGAGTCTAATAGATTTGTTGGAAGTGCAGGAATTAAAGTAAAGCATAAACAACACATCCTTGTTGGAATTGATACATCTGGATCTGTAAGTGATTCAGAATTACAAGATTTTTTTAGTGAGATCTATCACATATATAAAACTGGGTCTATGGTAACTATTGTAGAATGTGATGCCGATATTCATAAAATATACGAATATAAAGGAAAGTTTGATGGAAAAATTACAGGTAGAGGAGGTACAGATTTTAAACCTGTAATAGATTATTATAATGCTAATCTAAATAAATATACTACTTTAGTATTTTTTACGGATGGTTATGCTCCATTAGACACATTCAAACCTATGCGACAAATGATGTGGGTTATTACAAGTAATGGGTGTAAAACCCAAAAATATCCAGGACATACTATTTTTATACCATAAAATATGAAGAAAAATATAAATACAATTAATATTGAAGAATTAAAAACGTTAGCTAGTTATATTATTGATAATAATAAACGATTATATAATGAGCATAAAAAGACTACTGCAATTGAAGTAGTAGGTGAATCTGGTTTAGGTAAAACTTCTGCTATCATTCAGTTAGCTCAAGAAAGAGGAATGGACTGTATTAAACTTAATCTTTCTCAGTTAGAGGAATTAGGTGATCTTATTGGTTTTCCAATTAAAGAGTATTATGTTTGCACAGAGCGTCCTCGACTTGACGATGATGGAATGCCTGTTGTAGAAAATGAAATAGTGATTAAGGATGAGGAATGTCTCTGGGTATCTGCAGATGTACTGGATTCTTATATTGCAGAGGGTTACAGAATTAAAGATAATATATCTCGAATGGGATACGCCCTTCCTGCATGGGTTCCTACTTCTCAAAATGAAAATGGTACAATTTTAATTCTTGATGACTTTAATCGTGCGGATTAAGAAATATATTGTAAAGTTTTGTTTCCTTGAATAAATTTAGTATCTTTGATATAAAATTTAAAAAATATGGAAAAATTAACATTACAAAAGATTAAAGTTTATAAAAAAGTTTGTGGAATTTACAAAATAAAAATTCACAATAAAGAATATATAGGAAGTTCAAAAAATATTCAGCATAGATTAAGACAACATTTAACTACTTTAAAACAAAATAAACACCATAATCATACTATGCAAAACTTGTATAATAAATATGGAATTGATAATATTTATTTTGAAGTTATAGAAATTTGTCTTGAGGAAAATAGAATTAATAGAGAAAAATACTATATAGATAGTATTAAACCTTATATAAATCATATTTTAGATCCTGAGAATATCATTAGAGATGAAGAATATAAACATAGAATAAGTATTTCTAAAAAGAAATATTATGAAACACATTCTCCAGTTAATATAAAAATGGTATATCAGTATAATTTAGAAGGAAAATATATTCAAAGTTACAAATCAATAACAGATGCGGCTAGAGCTACTAATCAAGATGTTACTGCAATATGTAGTGTATGTAATAATCGTAGTTATACTGCTGGTGGATATAGATGATCGTTTGAATTAAAAGAAACTCTTTCTAAACTAAAAAAGAAATATAAGAAAGTACCTGTTATTCAATATTCACTTGATAACGTTTTTATTAAAGAGTGAGATTCAAAAACAGATGCTGAAAAAGAACTAAAAATTTGTAATATATCTCGAGCTATAAGAAAGAATCTTACTGCAGGAGGATATAAATGAAAGTATAAAATCTAGAGGTCCGCATAAAATAGCGTGAATTGCTGGAAAAGCCTGAGGAGGTCAATCAGCAGCTAAGCTAATTAGTAATAATTAGAAAGTTCAACGACTAGTACATGGAGTCCAGGAATGGATAGTAAAGTACCACGAGTGCGCTACACTATTTATATAGTGATGATATAGTCTGAACTACGTTATAACCTAAGAAAAGACGTAGAAGTATAGGATAAAGAGCCTATACGATAACAATAATGCCTAGATTTATACAAGCTACCATGGAGTTGGTGGACAGAGGCGAATATATAAGTTGGTCATTACCTCCTAATTGTACTATTATATTAACTTCTAATCCAGATAATGGAGATTATAACGTTAACTCTATGGATAATGCTCAAAAGACTCGGTACATTAGTTTTGAATTAGGTTTCGATAAAGATGTATGGGCTCGTTGGGCAGAAAAGGAAGGAATTGATGGACGTTTTATCAATTTCGTTCTTTCTTATCCTGAGATTATGAAAAAGGAGGGAGGAGTACAAAAAGTTAATCCTCGAAGTTTAGTAACTTTTGCTAATACTATTTCTGGATTTAAAGATTGGTCTGATACAAATACTTTAGGTTTAATCCTTAATATTGCTCAAGGATGTTTTACATCTGAAGAAAACGTTATTGGAAACTTATTTACTACATTTATTGCTAATAAGTTAGATAAATTAATGGACCCAGATGCAATGTTAAATAAAGATTGGGATTATGTTAAGGGAGAATTAGCAAAACAAGTATATGACGGCACTAACTATCGTGCAGATATTGCTGCAGTTTTAACAACTCGATTCTGTAATTTTGTAAATCTATATTTTGATACAAAAGGTAGTAAAACAGAGGTAGCTGTTGATAGAATTCTTAAGATTATTGAGCATGATAAAATGTTATTTTCTGAGGATTTGATTTTCAGTTTAATTAAAACTCTCCAAAAAAATCATCCTACAAGATGTAATAAATTATTATTGAATCCTAAAGTAGCTAGAAAGTTAATATAATATGTTATTTAATTTAAATAATACAAAATTAAGAATAGTTGTTTGTGACTATTATAGAAGACAAGGAAACAGTGGTAATAGTTCCTATTATAGTTATAATAACACAAGTAATACTTGTCTTGCAGATATGATTGTTGTTTATGATATTAATGGGAGTAAAAAACATATTGGAGACGATTGTTATTATACTAGTCCTTTTTGTGCAGAAAAAGTATTTGGTATGTATTTAGGAGATAATGATAGTATAGAAACTATCATTTCTTCTAAAACTTTAACAAGTCTAACTGGAGTAAAAAGAGTATATTTTGATCCTAAATCTAAGTATCCTCGATTTAAACTAAGCGAAGCTACTACTATAAAACGTAGTTTAACTGCTGCAAAAGCAGATGTTTGTATACTGCCAAAAGTACAATATGATACATATAAACCTCAGTATAGTTCAGGAGGTGCTCCAAGAGATAAAAATATTAAATTATATTATTCTCCATCAGAAGATACTTATTATCTAATTGATCATAAACCTGGAGCTTGTTATCAAAGTAGCAGTAGTAAAGACTTAAACAACTTTATTAATAAAGCGATAAATACTAGCTCTTCAGATCCTCTTGAACAGTTTGCTTCAGCAGTAATGGCTGAGGGAATTATTCCTGCAGACTGTACATTATTTTATTCAGGTAAATGCTGTTTCTTTACAGATAATTCAGAATATGAGCAAGTTAATAATATTTTAAATAATTATATGAAAGTAATATATGATACAGAATTAGATAAATTTGTAAGTAATAATTTATCTAATCTTACAGAGGACGATCTTAAATCTTTATCTGGAATGTTAGGCTCTCAAGATCCTACTGTTGTAGGTATGGGTATTAAATTACTCTCTGGATATAATATTCCAGATTCAGTTTGTTCTGTAGGTATTTTACTTATGAGTAACTGGAATACTATTACAAGTAATTCTGCTTTTAAAAGTGTAGGATTTCAACAAATTTTAAATACATTAGGAATTTCTGAAAGAGAGGTTTATAGTGGCATTACTGATAATATTATAAATAAACTTTATAAAAGTAGTACAAATGATGCAGATAAAGAAAAGGCTAGAAAGATAGTTATAGACAAACTCAAGAAAAGTTTTGAAAAGAAATGGGCTGAACATAAGTCGCAACTTGATGCTATACCTATGAACTTCGATTTTACATTAGAATAAGTGAAAAATATAATAGCTATTCAAGGTTTTAAAGGAAGTGGAAAAGATGAAGTTGCTAAATATCTAAACTATTTATTAAATACTCCAACTTGTTTACATTCTTATAATATTGCTTCTGCATTAAATTTTACTCCTGTACCGTTTATGATTTCAAAGCATTGAAAGATAGTACATTATGCAGATAAATTAAAAGAAATGTTATCTATCATGATGAATGTAGATAAGAGCAAGTTTGATGATAGAGAATTTAAAGAATATTATCATTTTGATTTTCAGAAGTTTTTACTTTACGATAGTAGAGTAAAAACTTTTGGAAACGAACCCACAGATAAAGTCTTTGCTAGAGAATTAAAAAAAGAAAATAGAAATTTAGCTATAGAATATAATTTATCTATTAGACAAATATTACAATATTTTGGTACAGATATAATGCGTAAATATTTTGGAGATAAATTATGGATATATTCAACGCTTCAAAGTGGAAATAAAAGTAATATTATAATTGCAGACCAAAGATTTGCAATTGAAAATGAAGTAGTAAAAAAATACAATGCCTTTATTATTCATGTAACAAGAAAAGGTTGTAGTATAGGTTTACATTCTTCAGAAAGAGAACTAGATACTCTTTATAAAAAACATAAATTTGATATATCGTTAGTAAATAATGGTACATTAAAAGAATTATTTAATAAATGTAAAAATATTGTATATGGCTACTGAAATTAAGTTTTGTAAAAACTGCGCAGATAATAAAATTACACATGAGTTTCAAGATGAAAAATACGGAAAATTTATTCGTGTTTTTAATATTGGAGAGAAATCAGGTACTTCTACTTGTACCATTTGTAATGGTGGTAAAAAAGCTAAGAAATAATGAATAAAATTATATATAAATATCCTCTAGAATTTACTTGTCCTCAAACGATTAAGTTACCTAGTAGTGCAGAAATTTTATATGTTGATAGCCAAAGAAATACACCTACAATTTGAGCTATAATAGATACAGATGATAAATCAACAATAGAGGTTGATGTTTATATAATTAGTACTGGTCAAGCTTTTGATGCTAGTAATAAATTATATGTTGGTTCATGTATGACTGAAAACGGACTCTTTGTTTGGCATATATTTATTGATTACTCTAAGAGCGAAAATATAATATTGCCAGGTGTTGATCTTTAAAAATAAATTGTTTTACTTCTATGAAAAATCCCCTTACTTGCTTAATTGCGAGTAAGGGGATTTTCTTTTGCCTCTATCTGCTTATGCGGATAGAGGTTATTTTTTTTAATCTAATTTATCTCCAATATACTTAAGATCACTCATAAATCCAAATGTACTTGTAGCTCCTTCCCAGAGATTTTTATCTCCAGTAATAACAGCTGTACTTTGATTTACAATATTCTTAATAATAGAGTATGCAGGTGGATTTAAGTCTCCTGCAAATTGTGCAACAATATTTTGAATTGGACCATCTTGAAATGATGTATATAAAGCCATAGCTCCTAAGTGTCCTAATGCTCCTAATTCTTCTTTATTTTCTTCTGAAAGGAATACTGCATATATCATCCACATTATTAGACTCATAAATATTAAATCAGTTAAGAATAAATAAAAATTAGCCTTTTTAGTTGGATTAGCTCATAATGCTTTAAATTCATTATAATCCATTTTACCTATAGCTTTTAGAAAATCAATCATAGAATAAGCAATACCTTCAATAAATCTTCCTTGCCATTCTACATAAGGAGTAGCTGTTTCTCCTTCTTTTACATTTGTTTCAAGATCAACTCTTGTAGTAGGTAACCCATTTTCTCCTGTTGATTGAATCATTACATAACGAACTCCATTTTCATCAAATTTTTCTACAAACTTACCTTGATCATAAGTTCCAGGTTTAAGAATCCATTGTTCAAGTTTAGCAGAAAGGAATGTACGGAATTGTAACATCATAGCTCCCATAAACATACTTTTAGCAAGCATCTGAGTATTTTTATCATAGTGTCCAAAACAAAGTTCTGCAAAAGACTTAATACTTGTTGCTTCTCTAACAGTATAGGCTCTAGGTAACGGTTGTCCTTTTTCAATATTTCATCCTTCTTGATTGAATTGCTGTCTATAAGCTTCATATAATCCTTCTTGTCTCTTATAAGCTTCAGAATTTACATCAGCTCCTGCAGCAGTAAACACATCAAAACGTTTATCCTTCTTAAAGTCATATACTAATTCATCATCTGAATTTAAACTATATGCTTCTCAGCATCCATCATGAATCATTTTTGCAATTAATAAGCCCATTCTATGATATACATCAGGAGCTCTATTACAAACATATAACATATCAGAATTAAAGTTCTTAATACCATTACGAGATTGACTGAGTTCTTTTTGAACTATGTCGGCGTCCATATTAGCCATACCAAAGTCTGCATTTAAAGCTTCAACTTTTGTTAAAGTAGCAATACGCTTTGGACTATCTTTAAAGATAATTCCTCAAGCTTCAGCTAAATCCTTTCCAGAAAATTGATCTTTTCCATAAGCATTTGTCATAGCTCTACTAATATGAATTCACATACCTTGCATCATTTCTCGAAGTCCAGATCTTAAGTTAAGACCTAAAGCAGTAGCCGTAGTAAATTTTTTAATTGCAGCTAAAGTTTTATAAACAGGTTGTAAACCTTTATCCATAATAGGTTTATTATAGATATTAACTGTTAGATATTTATCAAGAAATTCAAGTAAGTTTTCTGCTTCTTGTCCATACATTGCTTGATTATACTGTAATGCTATTTTAATTCCTTGAATTTGAGGAATAATATCATTATATTCTGCTTCTGCAACATATGCATGAATATAGCTTCTTAATAAATCTTCGAGTTGAGTTTCAAGACTATTTATCCCATGATTTGATATAATCTGCTCTCGAGTATCATTTCCAATTTTAAATTTATTGTATACTCTTTGTGCATCTTTGGCAAGATCAAAATCCTTCATTTGTTCTTCAAATAGTCTTAACATATTAGTAACTTCTTGATACTCCATTTTAAGACCTTCTTTAAAACCTTTATTATGGAATTGAGATTTCATAGAACCAATAGCTACAGGAACTTGATAATAAGTTCCATCTTCTATTGCTTGTTGATAACGTCCAGGATTTCCTTCAAAACGAAGTTGGTTTACAATTTCTGTAAATGTTTTTATTAATGCTTTTTCTTCTTTAGCTAAAGAACTATCATTAACGTCTTTTAACATAAACTCTTTTGTAATATTACCATTTTCGTCTCTTCTAAATAGATTATCAAAATATTTTACTTCTCCACCTATTAAACGATTTTGATCTTTAAATTTATAAAATTCCTTAAATACTTTTCTAATCTTAGAATCCCAAGCTAATTCTTGTCTACGTATCTTAGTCTCTGTTACTGCAACTATTCGTCCAACTTCTTGAGCTGTTAATGAAGGTGCATTGTTAATACTTGTAATATTTATTCCTGTATGAAAACTACCTGTTACACTAACTCATTTTGCAGGATCTGGTTCAATGTATACTTCATATCCTCTTACTTTATTAAGAGCTTTTCCAAGTAACATATAAGAAGTTTGTAAAGGATCATCAAAATTTCATTGTCCAGTGTGTATTGCTTTACGCAATCCCTGAGCATTATCAAGTTTCCTAAGTTCTTCCATTCTATTTTTTAGAAATTCTCCACCTTTAACAATATCATCAGCACTAAATGTAATAGCTCAATTTCCAATATGTTTTAGTTTTTCAGGACCACATATATCAGTGATTGTACTTACTACAGATTCAATAGTTGAACTAAAATTTGATCTCTTAAGATTTATAGGAACATTATGTATTCTACATAATTCTACAAAGTTATCATATAACTTATCAAAATATTGTTCTGAACCAGTTTGTTGCCAAATATTAATACTTTCAATTTTATTAATTCGATAGTTTTCATATTTAATAGCATCACTATTTAGTAATGCCATTACCTTAATTAAGTCAATATTTCCATTTGTTGCAGACATTATTTTATGTTCATCAATATCTCGATTAGCTATTGTTGAACCTAAAATATTTGTTCCCTTTTCAAGTTTAACTGTTTGATGAGTAACATTATTTGTAATAGATACTATTTCTAATACTTTATTTTTTGTAAATACTAGTAAACCTGCAGAAATAAATGATGGATTATTTTCAAATTGCCATTCTCCTTCAATATATTTTTCAATATGTCTACGTAAAAAGTCTCCTTTATATGGATTATCCTTTGCAATATCGTTAATATCCATCGATCCCTGCTGGACATTTATAATATCCTGAGCAATATCAGCTAACTCATTTCCACGTCGCTCATTAATACTTTTTATATAGTCCTCTAACTTTTTATCAAGTTCTTCTTCCGTTTGAGCATATTCTCACCTACTTTTTACAGAATCTTTAGGTTTATATTCATTTCAGAATCTATATTTTCCATATCCTGCTTCAGGAGCAGAAGAACTAATATATTGAACGATTTTTTCCTTATAAAACTTAAAGTTTGCGTTCTTTCTTTGAACTTTTGAAGATAGTTCATAATTAGGAAAGAACTTACTCATAGGTTCTTCAATAGTTTTAATGATATCAAATGAATCTGTTAAACGTCTAATAGGAATAATTTCTCTAACTCTATCATAATATTTTCCAATTGTATTAGATGGATTTACTATAATATTATCAGAATCAATGTATACACTCGATAAATTATCAATTTGAGATAAATTATCATTTCCTGAATTATCTTTTTTATAATCAATATCAAGTTTAACAGGAATAATTCCTACTGTAGCTACATTAATACCTTGTTGTTCTAACATAGCTTTATAGAAGTTTAACTGATATGCTGCACCTAATTTTTTAGTAGAAGCTCATACATTATTTAATAATGCATTTCTAGTTTCATCTCAAGCTCCTACTGCTTTTCGAGATACTTTAAAATCTCGAATATGAGCATTACCATTTTTATCTACAATTAATAAGTCAATTCTACCATTAATTGAATTTAATCCTGCTGCTTTATAAGGTTCAGCTATATCTTCAGAAACAATTGGTATTTCAGTAATGAATTTACAGTCTCTTCCAAATTTTTCTTTAGTGTCTTCTATAAAATCTCTTAATTGGTTTTGTAACAATGATACTTGCTCTTCATTTAATAATTTTGGAGTATATTCTATTTCAGGATTAATTACAGATTCAAAAAGTTTATGTACTTCTGTACCATAATCGGTTAGTTGAGTTCAACTCTTTTGTAGATCCTCCAAATATTTATCTGCTTCGTTCGAAGTCATGCCTTTTTTCATTAGTCTTTCTTTTTCTCTTTTCAGATACTCTTCAAGATTAAATTTTGTAACTAATACTTTAGCTAAATCAAAAGGATCTCCATAGGTTGTAAGGAACTTAGTAACACCCATTGATTTATCTAATTTTAGAGCAATTTCCTTTTCTCCGTCTTCATTTGTTATTTCAAACTCTGTAGCAAGTGATTTATATTTTTTTATAGCTTCACTTATTTTATCTACAGTGACTTGTTGTTGATCTACTTGTAGTGTTGCATCAACATTATCAACTACCATATTTTGAGCGTAGTTGTCAAGAAACGTGTCCAACTCCATTTCGGAGTTGAACACTTTCTTTTCACCGTTTATCGTAATTTCGTATGTACAATTTCTTGCCATTATTTACAATCTTCTTTTATAATATCATCATTCATTAATTTATTCTTGATTGTAGCTACTTTTTGACTAAGTTTATAGTTTTCATGAATAAAACTATCATAGAATGGCATGATTTCTCCACTATTAATAATAGCTTTAAGTTCAGGATTAGTAATTGAAAGAATTTCATCTATAATTTCTAATTCTGCATCAGATTTAATATATCCATTATAATAGTCTGTAATCATAGTTGCTAAAACTTCTTCATCAAAGTCAGATCCTTTCTTATTTTTATAATAAGGATTTTGTCGCATTCTATTTCATAATTCAGTATCTTGTATATTACCTAGAATCTTATAATAAGACTCAGCATACATATTTCTAGCATCTGCTAGGTATAGATGTGAGAATTCATGAATTAGAGTATCATCTGTAGCTCTATCAATATTAATATAAATTATTCCTTCTTTAATAAATCCTTTTGCATTTTTAGTTGCAGTGTCTTCATTAATTACATCCTGATCTGTTACTAATCTTATATTTTGTAAAGAATTTACATTTTTTACTAATTCTGTAATCTTAGTAGACATTGGAGTTTTTAAGTCATAGAATTTGGTTGGTCCATTATTAAATAAAGTAAGTTGATTTGGATCAGTTCTAACAAAAGCTCCTGAATTAAAGATAATATGTTTTAGAGTTCTAGATATAAGATTTTTAGAAGATGTATTAGTACTATTAAACTCGTCTACTAATATGTTATGTTCACCTATTAGTTTATTAGTTACAGCATATACTCTTTGATCATATCCTTCATCAAATAACTCTGCTACACTTTCAGGTATACCTCATTCTGTAGAATAGTCAAAATCAATATAAGAAACAACTTCTTCATTATTTTTATCTGCTTTTGTTTCTGCAACTTCAATAATTTTAGCAATTTTTAAAGCTTCTTCAACAGATATATCTGTTTTGGGAATATTGAATCTTACTTGTCTATATTGCTCATTTCCATTAGATACTAATATTGGTTTAGTAGTGTCTGTAGTTGAATCATTATAGTCTCTATCTAAAGAAGTATTTTCTTCAGATTTAAATCCAATAGTTTCAACATTTTCATTTGCTGCATTGATAAGTACTGCCTCTGCTCTTTCTGCCATACTATCATTTGGATCTCGTTTTAGGAACGTATTTGCAAGTTCTTGTGGATTTTGTTGGTCAATTCAATTATTATAATCAACAACCCATAATGAATTATCTCCGCTTGCTACTAAGTCCTCAAATAAACGAGTTAATGAAGCCTGCCCAAAACCATCTTTATTAACAATTAAGTTATATAAATAGAAGGCATTAACAGGATTTAGAGCTCCAAATTCAGGAATCGTAACTTTATTTAAACTATTAAAATCTCGTAAGATTTGTTCATAAAGAGCTTTAGTCTTTTGACTATTATCTATCTGCATCATATTAAATGGAAGTTTATAAAAACCTCTTTCTTTACCTTCTGAATCAGTTTTTAATCCAAAACATAAATATTTAATAAATGCATTATCAGGTAATTTCTCTTTAAGTGTAGGAATAATATAATCCTCAATATACATTCTAAATGAATCAATATTATCCTTACTGTCTAGATTAACTATAAAGTTTTCATCTTTATTAATTAAAATAGAATTTTCTACCTTATATTTCTGATTAACTGGAACTTGAAAACTTAAATTTTTAGTTTTAATTCATGAATCAATTAAGAAATCATCAACATTATTTCTAGTTTGTCTAAATTCTTCTATAGATAACTTACTTCCTCTTTTAGGAGTAGTTTCATCTATAACAATAGATTCAACTTGATTTCTAACTGATAATCGATTAAGAACTTCATTATCAACACTTAGAATATTAAACATTTCTTTGAAGTGTGGAACACTAGCTATAACATCTAATATATTAAATGTAGTCTTAACTTTTTCATAGTTATCAATTTGTTGTAATCTGTATTCTTCATTAGCAGCAAACTTTAGTAGATTAAATTTCTCTCCAATTTCATCTTTAAACTTATCATTAATAAACGTTTCAATTCCCTTAATATAAGAATACTTTCCTCATTTATCTGTAGGAAGTCCTTGATTAATTTTTAATAATCTACCTAGAATTCTAATTTCTTCTGCACCTTTAGCTTTCTTCTTTAATGTTTTAAATAAAATTTCAGTTCTCTCATTTGCTTTTTTAATATCAGCTTCAGATGCATTTGGTTTATAAACTGCATATCTTGAAGGATCATCAATAGCTTGATCAATGAAATGAATTTTATTTTTTGGAATTGGATCTGTTCAAAGATTTGTATTATATTCCGATACAAGTTTAGTAACTTCTTCAGATACCATTAAATCTCCAATTCTTCTTAAGTCCTCTCCAAGCATTAAACTATATACATAAAGATCAACTCAATTAGAGTCTGCATTAATTTTCTTAAGAATTAACTCCTTAGCATTATCTGTTGCAGCATTCAGTAACTCTCCCATATCAAGAGATTTATCAGTTAATCTTCTTTGGAAGTCTATTAGCTGAATAATATTATTTGCAATATCTGCAGGAACTGCATATTTAGAAATTCATTCAGGATCATTTTCAAACATAGAAAAATCTACATTTGCTAATGTAATTAATTGTTCTGTTCCATTACGTTGAGAACCTTTAATAAATGAATATCTACTTAAAAGTTGTCTAGTTGTATCAAAATCTCTATTTACAATACTATCATAAACTTGTTTAAATCTAGTATTATATAAGTTAGATAGGGCAAAGAAACTCTTTAATCCTGTAGCAACATTACCAATTACAGTTTTACCAACCATATTTTGAATTTGCATTAAATATTTACTAGCAGAATTATAAGGATTCATAATTTTTGCACTTTCTCCTAATACAGATTTACTTGCAAGTTCTTGCATATGAGATGTTGTAATAGGCATTGTGAGGTTAATCTGATTTTTAGGACTCAGTATTACATCAAATATGCCATTTACAATTGTATTTCTTATAGCATCCTGTTTTAAGAATGGAGATATTTTTGGATCTTCTGCATTTGTAAGTAATTCCCCATTATTAGAAATAGAATAACCTAATATATAAACTTTATCGATCATTTTTGTTAGCTTATACTTTCGTATAAGATCAGACTATATCTTATATTAAATTACTATTACCGTAATTTAATATCCTCTTATTTCCATAAAATAATGTACTCTACTCGTTTATTCCTAATAATATTTCTTTATTAGTATACTTTCGATAGTCGTTGAACCCTTCTTTTCAGAATCGGCTGCTGATTGTCCAATACTTATAATTTTTAAACATTCACACTTAAATCATTTTTAGATTTTATGTTGTAGTTTATAAGTCTCTAAGGAGTTTCCAGCAATTAAAGAGGTTTTATTATGACACGTAACTCTATCATAATCAGACCCTTGCAACCATGTCTGATTGGTTGGCACGTAGACCTCGTTTATGTCACTATCAGTAAATAGAACTACTTCCATTGGCATGAATGACTGCATTGACTGACAAGGAATACGAGTACCTACAAATCTTAAACTTTGCTCAAACGCTTTATATTTTCTATCAGCGATTTTCATAATTCTATTACTAAATCTAATATTTTGATTATCACTTAACATTTGAATTAGCACTTGAGGATTTATAGATTTGTAATCTAAAATTTCTCTAGTTTTAATATCTCCAAAATCATCATAATATGATAAAGTAACATTATCTGACGTAAATTGATTTGCAATTAAATTTTTGTAATTAGATAATGTATAGTTATACTTATAGTTATTATAGATTCTAGAGTTATTAATTTCAGAAAATCTTTCAAAGTTATCTACAATTACTAGGTCATGTGTATTTCCCGCAGTATCAGTATATTTATAAAACTTCTTACCTTCTGCAGATGCTATTTCTTTTCCATTGTAGTAAACAGAATTATCAACTATAGTAAAATCTCCATTTGGAGTTAAAGTATCCTTATATAAATTATTCAGATTTTGGTCTCCAATTTTTACATAAAGTTTTTTTCCAGTTCCATCAAATAATATTATATCATAAGATTCAGGATCAGGATTATCATTGTTATAATAACCTTGAATTCTCTCTTTAAAGAACTCAACTCCTCTTTGCTTAATTTTAGCTATAGAATCTCCTGGCAATAGACCTAATTGTTTAGCGTATAACTTACCCATAATAATCTGAGCAGGAATTACTTGTACAGATTCAGGTTGCACGTATATACCTTTTCATTGGATCATCTTACCGTCAGCTAAATCATTTAATAATTTTTGCTGAGATTTATGTAATGAATTTTCTATAAAGTCAATATCAATTTCTCCTGCATCAGGAATTAATGTTCCTGCTGCTCTACGAATTAGAGCTATTCTCTCTGTAGTAATAATATTAACTCATTCTAGTTGCTCAGGAGTTAAATCTTTTTCAGGTTTTCCTTTAAGCCCAAGTTCCTTTTTAATATTAGATCTTAATTCATCATATAGAGATTCTACAGTAGTACTAGAGGTTCCATTAAGATAATGTAATGCACGAGTTATATCTCCTTCAAAAATACTATGTTTTTCTCCTTCAATAATAAATATTGTATCAGAGCCTTTAAGATTTTTTGGACGTAAAGATAATCTTTGTGCATATCTCTTATCTAAGTTTTTATACCAATCGTATTTTGAATAATTATCAATTTTTACAATATCATACATATCAGTAGTAACCTTTCCCATATATCCTTGATATAGTCTCTGTCCTTCTTCGTTTAATAAAGGTTCTTCTCCATTAAACATCGGATCATTATAAACTACTAATGTATCTTCAAAATCGATAGGATTTTCAGCAGTAAGTTCTGTAACAAATGGGTTAATAAGATTTTCTCCATTACGAGTAACAAAAGGACCTTGCATTGCTTCATTAATAGTTAAATCTGCAAGACGAGGATCTGTAGCTCTACCTACCTTTCTTACTAAATCTAAAAGTTCATCGTAGTTATAGTTATATCCTCCTCAGTTAAAATACTGTTGTATTCCATATGATGGATTTAATACAGATGCAACACCATCATAATGACGTCTAATTGCATCTTTTACTAAAGAAGATGTAACTGTTGAGTTAAAGATACCATTAATAGTACCTGCACTAAAAGGAATTTTATAATCAATTTTCTTTTCATTAAAACTTTGTTGCGCAAGTTTTATAAAAGATTGTGCGAGTCCTAAAGTATCTTTATTATTTGTTTGAAAAGCTTTAACTAAAGCTTTACCATAAATTTCATATAAGGCTTGTTGGTCTCCTGTTTCAAGAACTTCATGAATTTCTGCAATAGCATCATGACATAATTTTCCAATTTCTTGATATACTTTTGTTGCTAAATCGTGTGTAAATCCATTTTGTTCAAGAGCACTAATCATCTGAGTCATTTCAGTAACTTCTGCTTCATCAAGTTCATGATCTGCATTCATCTGAACTCCTCCAAACTTAGTTGACATTGTAGTAAACCATAAATCAGAATCATTAGTTCAAATATCATCACCATTAACATTAGAAGCTCCTACTTTAATAGCAGATTTATTTACAAGATACCCAATCATATAATCCTTTAGATTATTATCATTAATAATATCATTAACAATATCTAAATTATTTTCTGATCAATATAATTGTTTCATGGTATCATTGTATTCCATTGATCATGCTCCACCAAATATTTGATCTAAATCATATATACTACTAATTTTAATATCTGTATCGAGTATACTATTTTCTCCAATTATATTACCAAATATATCGGTTTCAATACGTTCTACTTGAGCTACATTATTATTAATAACTACATGATTTATTTTCCAATAAGTTTGGTTATCAGGTTCTCTATAGAAGAGATTATCAAATACTTTGTCATAAACGATTGTTACACTAGGATCAAATAGTAAATTATGCATTTTTCTAAACATATTTTCTAACTTGATATCTGATCCCCATGATGTACGCCTATTAGCATTTGTAATCTCATATTCTGCTCACTTTAATAATTTAGGTAAACCATATTCTCCATTCATATCTGCTAAAATAGTCTTTTTATTTCTACCTACTTTAGCATCAATTAGTGATACATTTTGTTGTCTAGAAAAATACGGACTTGTAAATCCAGATCCGTCCATAGAATCAACACTATCAGTCATACCAGAAATATTTTGTACAGCAGCTCCAATATCTCCAACTACAGCCATTTTAACTTTTGGAGCAACTCCATTTTTTAATCCTTGCGCAAAAGAGTGGTGAGTAGCTCCATAAATAACCATACGTTTTACCTGAGAAATTCATCTGCTTGCAAAACTATGTTCAAGATATCCTTCTGTTGCAGAAACCTCTTTATTCTTATTTGGGTGAGCGTAAACTCCTCCAACCATCATTTTATTATATTCATTACTTAAAAATGAATCCATAATGAAATACGAATAAAGCATAGGATTTAATTTACCATCCTTATCATGTATTGTTACATAAGGAACTGTATATGATATTGGCTCATCATTTTCATCAACAGTTTCAATAGTTCTTTCAGAAATTCAGTTACTTCATTTTCTAGCAGAAAATGCCTTATATACATTTTTGTCAGAAGATATACTCTCTCAAGCTTTTGAACTATCTTCAAGAAATCTGTTTAATTGATAATTAATAAACTCATTAAATTGATTTCTTTCACTAAAGATATTATAAAGATTTTCAAGGGTTTCATTAAAGACATTTTTCTTAGTATATGGATCTTTAGATATATGAATTTCTTCAATAAATTCTAATCCATTGTCTCTAAATTTTTGCTTAATATCTGCAAGTTTTGTTTTTGCAATATATTCTTTTAGATCACTTATAGTCTTAAATTCTTTACCTATCGCTTGAGTATAGTCGTTTAAGATTTTATTAATTAAGTTCGTATATTGACTTTGATTTGTTTTAAATCAAATATTCATAATAGGTTCTAAATCAGATATATTCTTGCTAGAATAATATTTCTCTAAAACCTCCTTAAAGTTAATTGAACCTAGATCTTTAAAATCTCAATTTTGACTTAAATCGAATTGCATTACAAAATGTTTATTTTTATCTGAATAAACTGTTGATTGCAATCCAATTACTCCGTTTACCTTTCCACCCTGCTCAGAAACAGATTTACTTGAAGTTAATCCTTCAAAGAAATCATATACTATTGCAAGGTGCATTACTTCATCTTCAGTAAGATTACTCGATTGTTTAGTATAATCTCCAATAGTTACTTCTGCTCGAATCTTTGGATTTTTAATACGTTGAATATTATTAAATACAGCATTATCACTCATTACTGTATCAGATCCTCATCCAAGTTCATCATGTAAATATTGACTCATTTTCTTATGAGAATACGCTAAACAAACCATTTGATATAATGGTAAATTATTACCTTCCGCATTCTTAATAACATTAATTGTATCAGAACCATTAGTAACACTTAAGACTTTTGCCAAATCATTTGCTTGTCCAAAGAAACCATTTTTGCCTATATCAATAATTTGACCTGAGTTGGCACTATATAAAATACTACCTAATATTGGAGTTAATAATGTAATTTTATTTACATTTTTTTCTCTTGGGAACACTTGTTCTGCAACTTGATTAAAATCATCTGCTACTAAAAATGAAGCAAAATCCATAAGTAAATCGTCCATTAAAGTATCAGATATTATTCCTGCAGAATTAATTTCTCCAGTATCAGGATTATATTTTAAATTTAAAGTATTACTGCCTTCTGTAATACTAATATTAGTTCCAATAATATTAATATCATATTTTCCTAACTTATTTTGGAAGTTAGTTTTATTATCAATTCAGTAAGTACTTGCAGCTTTAATAATATCTGTAAGAAAATATCTCTGTATTTGTACAGGTCTATCAGTTAAATTCTTACCAGTTAATTCTCCAGTTAAGTTGTCTTTACCATAACTAATATAACTTGACAATACTGTCTTATTCATTAGATGTGTATACATTTGTTTAATTGGAGTAGCCATTTTATCTGAATAGATAAACTTAGCAATACCTCTTAACTTATTTTGTAAGTAAGTTGTATGTTCTGGTGCTACAGACTTAGTTGCTAGTGCATTTAAATATTTTCCAATAATTTTACTCATATCCATATTGCCCTCTTTAGCTATTTCGTCAACTATTTCAGGGTCAACACTTTCTTCCATGAATAACTTTACTTTACCCATAGCTGAATTAAACCCAGATAAAGTAATAGCTGTATTTTCTATAATAACACCATCTTCATTAACTTCAGGAAAATATGAAAGTAAAATTTTTGCGAGGTCACTGACGGATTCTTCAGCTCCCATAAATTCATTATTACTAAAACCAGTATAGTGTGTAACATTCGGACCATCATAATTATAACGTCCTACAGCATAAGTTGAACTATTTTTATATTCTGGTTTAATAGAAATAAATGGAGTATATAATCTCAATATATCATCAAAAGTTTTTAATGTTACATATGCATTATATGCATTAAAATATTTTTGATCTTGAGTAAGTCCTGCATTTTTAATGTAGGCTTCATATTCTTTTATAGTATCTTCAAATACATTAATAATAGATTTAGGTTCTGAGTCAATGCTAATAGGAGTTAGAGGTTTTCCCATGAACTCACTAATAATAGATAAAAGTTCTTGTTTATATTTAAAAATTCCAGTATTTAAATTGGAATAACTTCCTAAAGTAGCATTTGCATCTATAAAAGAATCAGAATTAATATCAAATACAGACATAGAAATAATCTTTTTTGCTGTATCGTCAATCATTTTATTATATTGTCTTGAATTATCAATATAATATTGTTGAGGTGAAGATCCTTCGGGAGGAAGTTCAATACCTAATCTACTACTAATCTTTTTAGGTTCAGATACAGGTGTTGGAGCGGAGTCTGTATAGACTCCACTCACAAACATATTAAACACCTCATCTGGATTTGTAAAATGCTCATTTATGAACACTTTAAACGCATTTAAATCTGGTGAATCACCTCTAAGTAAGTTCTTCAGTAATGGATAATATGCTGAAGAATATCCACATTTAACACTCATTATTTTCTAATTTTGCTATTAAGTATTTCTGTACATTTTCTCTTAACTCATTGAGAGTTTCATTTGTACTAACTTCGTTATAATATGTACTTGCTATAGTTTCAGTTACTTCTGTATTTTGCATTAGAGCTTTAAGGTACATTAAAATATTAGGACTTGATTTATATAGATCCTTTGCAGAATTTAAATAATCTCTAAGTTCTACATATTCATTCATTGTATTAAACTCTCTAATTGAGTAAACTCCATCTTTATTTTCAAGTACAAAATTCTTTGAATTATTGTTCAAAGATACTAAAAATGGTACAAATTTCAAATTATTTCTAGAGATAATTGTAACATCATCTGGATTCTCTCCATAAGCTTGTTTAAATAAATTTTTAAGCATAGGAGTAAGATCATCCTTTATTTCCTTCATTACAATTTCAGGATTATTAGAGTCTCCAACAATTTGAATTATTGTATAATTTGGAGTAGTAACTTTATTTAATATTTCATTATTAACATCATTAACTGTTGATTCTAATAAGTCTATATTTGTAATTTGTTTGTTTACTCCAAACTGTTTAAACGCCTCATTAATTTTATTAATCTTTTGACGTTGTAAATCCTCTTGAATAGCTCTTTCAGGATTAACTTGAATCTTGTCATAATCTATAATAAAATCGTTTCCTATTAAATTAGAAGCATTTGTAGAATATAGTTTATTTGCAGTATCAACTTCATAGTAGAATTGAGATCCTGGAACTACTTTAACTGCATCATCAAATACATAAATACCTTGCTTAAAGTTTGGATTGTTTTCAATATGTTCTTGAAGTTTTTCAGTTTTTCCAACAAAGTCTGCAAAGATATTATATATCATAAATGATGGATCATTAAATTCAAATTTACCAACTCTACTAATATATCCTGTTTGCATTAACATTTGATTAGGATCAAAAGATCCAAATTCAGTGTTTAATAAAGAATCAAAATCAGAATAAGTTTTTCCATTAACAACATATTGACCATTCTCCATAGTTACTATTCTCTCAGTAACATTTCCTCTATCAGCTTGAGCTACTTTATCTTCATAAGTAACTCTAATTGCATTAGTATATCCTGATTGTGTATTTAGTAATGCTCCTAATCTAAATAATATAGTACTCTTATAAGGAGAAAAATATGCAAGTGAAATTAATTGTCCAGCTCTTTCTCTATTAAGATTATTTCTAACTTTAACATTTTTGTCTCCTGCTTTTCTTTGTGCATTAAATAAATTAACATTATTAATTGCAGTATGAATTATATTATCTAAAGAAGCAACACTATTTATTCCTATTAATCGAATTCTAGGATCATTTTGAACAGTATTTAAAATAGTTCCATCTTCTGCTACTTGTGCTTTTAAGTGAGCTTCAAATTCCTTTTGACTGACTAATGGATCAGCAGAGAATAACATAAATGTATTTCCTCTATTCTGATACATAAACGCATAGTTTCTTGAATCTGCTTCAAATGTATTTCCTACTCATTTAATATGATCTTGCCAGTCTAACTTACGTACTACTAAAGATACTAATTTTCCATAAGAAGAGAATAAACCTCCTTTATTTAAAGTACTTGTATTAAAATTAGATACATCAACAGTTGTTAATTCTCCTTCTCTTGTAAACTTAGCATAACTTCCAATTGTAAAATCTCCTGTATATATTCCAAATCTTGGAGTTGTAAACAATAGAGGAATTTGTGCTGTTTTATCTTTTATCTGAATTTTTGCTACTAATAATCCTCTTCGCCCATTATCATATGGAACTACTTCAAAAATAGGTTTAGTTTTTAGTGCAGTTTCTAGTTCACTAAAAGCACGACCCATAGCTCTATCTTTATTTAAAGCTTGTCCTAATCGTACAATTTCTCTTGGATTTTTATAATATCCATATTTAAAATAAGCAGCAATTAAATTTAAAGCTCTAATATATTTAGGAGCTGCAAGTTTACCTTTTATTCCTAATATATTAAATAAAGAAGATTCTGTAGCTTGATCATAATTTCATAAATTATTTAAATAGAAATCTGCAATATCATTCCATTTAGAAATATTTAAAGGATTATCTGTTATTCCTATATTCTGAGGAACTTCTTCAAGTATATCTACAGGAGGAGTAACAGATTGTTCAACATTAGGAGCATGTACTGGATTTTGATCTGTAACAGGAGGTTGTTCTCCAGTATTACTATCAAATGTTTGTTTGCTTTGTGCTTCAACTACAGTATTTTTAGTCTCTGGTTCTACAGAAGCTTGTCTAATTGGTTCCTTAGGAGATTCACTAACTATTTCTGCTTCTGGTGTAGGTTCTACTCTTGGCTTAATATTTTGTTCTGAAGTTGGTATAACAGGTTCAGCTACAATTGGATTTGGATTTACTTCTTCATAATCAATAGATTCAGGACTATTCTCTAATAACTTAGTTCTTCAATCTTTGAAATCACTAATTTGTTCAGGAGATACTTCAATACTTCCTGCACTAGTCATATCATTAATTGTGTTTAACTTTAAATCTAGACTAACCCCGTTATCTACAATAATTGTACCTTTTGTAGAACGTTGAGTTAATGTATATAAATCCTTAAGAGTTAAATAGTGTTTTCCACTCGTATCTTTCCAACTCTTGTCTATGATTGCAAATTCAAATTCATCACCTTGAACGCTATCTAATCCTACCACTTTAACATTATTAATAGCAGTATATTTAGCAGGATTATCAGTTATAATTGCAATATCACTAGATAATTTAGATAACTTTTCTACTATTTTAGGTACTTCATCTGAACTATTAATAAATTTCTCTCCACCAAACGTTTCAGTAGTTTCAAAATATTTAAGTTTAATACTATTTTCAGATAATATCTGTTTCGTTAATAAATCGATCTCACTTTCAAGCATACTTGGATTATCATAGTATTTATCTCAAGTTTGATCTAATATGCTATTTAAAATAGTATAGTTATCATATTTTGCAATATTATTTGGACGTAATGGAGCAGTTAAATTTGGAGTACGTGTAAAATAAGTATCTTCAATTCCTAAATTTCTCCTTGCATTTTCATAGAAAATATAAGCTGAATTTTGTTTATAATCTCCTAATCCAACAATTAAAATATTATTTTTATTTGCTCATCTTGTAATTAATTCAAGATCGATTTTAGAAAACTGACTAATTTCATCAATAAATATGATTCTATTCTCAGTTTCTGCAAACATTGTAGCTGGATTTAATTTTAAATCCTTAAGAGTATATGTAGGTATTTCATCACTTCCAACAATTTTATTAATATCTGATTCAGAAATTTGTTTTCCCAGAATCTGTTCAATTAATTCTGCTTTCGTATATGATAAACCGTCATGCTCAATTGCTGCAGATAATCGATCTGTTTGTTTTCTTGTTGGAGCTACAGTTACAATTTTATATGCAGGCATCATTTTACGTAGCACATAAGCTACACCTTGTGTTTTACCTGTACCTGCTCCTCCAAATGTTGCAATAAAGTTTAATAACTGACTTTTATTCTGTATATAGCTATCATCTGATGTAGCTTTTGCTTTTGCAGATAAATATTTAACAAATTCATTAAATAAATCTTTTCTTTCAGATGTTGCGTGTATTAATCTAATTGCATATTCTTGAGAAAAAATTGGAGCTTTATTAAATGATTCATCAGTAATAACAGTTTTTAAGTTGTTATAGAAATTTGCAGAAGGATATGCAATTAAAGACAATAAATAAACTGCCTGATCATAATCAGTAATCGCTTCAGTATCTCTAGCAAGCTTAGTAGGTCTTGCTGTAATTAAAGAAGTTGGTTCGAATAGTGAAGTGATGCGGTCAACTATTTCGCTATTAGATAATTTTTGATCATCTATAAGTTGATAGATTTTAGTTTCTAATCTAATAGAAGCCTCTTCAAATTCTTTAAAATTACTCTCCTTAATTTCTCCTGATGGAAAATCTGATTCAGCAATTAATTGGTTAAGATCTAAGTTAAATAGTGATGCAAACTTATCTTTGATTACAGAATTTTCATTATTAAGCAACAGATTTGTAAATCTCTGTCTCATATTAATAGCGATATCCTTCTGTTCTCTAATTTTTTGTGCATTATTATTTTCTGCAATATTTATTAATGTATCAAGTCTAACTTTAATTGCTTTAAGATCTGAAGACATATTAACCGCAGTTTCTGTATCAATTTCTGCAAGCAGATCTTTAGCTAATTTTTTCTTGAACTTATTAATTTGAGTATTATATCCTCCATCTATAGAAGCAATAACAAGAGAATTTAAAATATCAATAAATCTACTGGTTTCTTTAAGTCTAGTTAAAGCATCCTTATTATTAATAATATAATCCTCTAATGAATCACTATTAAGGTAACTATTATACTCTTTTACAATCAAATTAACAATATTTTGACTAATTCCATTAGTAGATACTGCAAATTTTTCTAATAACTCATATGCAGGAGATACCTTAATTTCAGATTTAAGATCTGAAACCTCATTAATAAAATCAATAAACGTTCTTCCAGATATTCTCGGAATAATTCCAGCTAATATTTCATCTGCACTTTGTCCTAAAAAGTCTGATAAATTTACTAATCCATCACTTTGTAAAAGATTTTGATATGCAGTTTTAATTTGATTTATATCTCCTTTTGATACAATATCTTGAAAAACAGCTAAGTCATTTGCAATTCCAAGAGTCATTGACTCATATCCTACACTATCACCTTCTGTTCTTTCTATATATGTATTAATAGCTTTTTCTCAATTAGCTGCAGCAATTCCTTCAGTAAATCCATTTACATAAAAATAACTCTTCATTAATGCAACAAGGTCTACATCTGTTACATCAGTATATAAAGAATTAGCCTTTAAATAATTTAAGAAATCGATATAACTATTAGCATATGTATTTAAAGCAGCTTCGTTATCTGCTATAAACGTATCTGGTCTAGCTAATACTTTTCTACCTTCTTCGCTCAGTTCCTGAGTTAGTCCAAATTCATGTCTTTTAACTAAGAAATCTTTATAATTTTCAGTTAGTTGTAATTTAGTTTGAAGTTCAGATACTTCTTCATTAATTTCGACTCCTTCAGGAAGTTTAGAAATAGCTTCGTCTATTTGTGCTTTTAGATTAGCAATTTCTTTATCGATAGTTTTGATACGATTAGTTTGAATAGTTTCACCTGGAGCATAAGCTTTACTTAAGTCTACAGTTTTTTGAGATACGGCTACTAGATCTTGTGCAATAGATTCATTTAAACTATTAAATAAATCATATGCTGCAAATACCTTTGTTTTCTCAGTTGACTTAGAATATTTTTCATATTCTTCTTTAATTACAACTTTTTCATCAGATGTTAATTGATCAAAGTCTTTCTGATATCGAACTTTAGTAAAATTATGAATACCTAAGTCATCAACAAAGGCAGTTGCTAATGCAGGAGTAGCAGCGAATCTTGCTTGTCCAAAATAATAGTCATTAAGTTCTCCAGAGACTATTTTATCACGTCTTGCTCTTAAATCATCAAGTTTTGCTTTTAGTCTTTGAAATTCTACATCATTTTGAGCTGCTGCTATTTTGTTATCAACATCTTTAGGAGTTTTAGGCTCAAGTTCAGTAGGAGTAATCTTAGATTCTAAAGCTACCTTAGTTTTTAAGATATCCTCTGTAAGATCATTCCAATCAGAGAATATTTTACTATAAACTCCAGTTTCAATTAACTGATTTTTAAGGCTTTCCCTTTGAATATTCTTAGCTAAATTTTCAGTTACATTGATACCAGTCATAGCTGATAATGCTTGTAACTCTTCATCAGAAATGTTTAATCCCTCCTCATTAATAATACTATCAATTCTATCAATGTAACTATTAATTTGGTTATAAATAACATCATTCTGAGATTCTCCTTCTTTTGCAGATTCGTAATTAATTTTATATCCATCAGGTTCTTTAACAAGTTCAAATGATTTACCTGAAAGATTTCTACTTCCAAGAGCTCCTTTATCACGTAATCTTATTAATTCTCTTTTTAAATCAGAGGTTTTACCATTTCTTACTAAGTATATAATTTCTTGTAAAGAATCATTAGGTTTTTGAATTGCTTCATCATTTATAGAGTTAATTCTTGAATCTCATTTTTCATGGAAACTAAATACAGCACCACCAATAGCACCTCCCATAAATGCAGAAGTATAACGCGCAAACGCTTCTTCTGTGCTTATACCAAAATCAAGTTGTCTATCCTCATCTACAATACCCATCGTGTTTAACGCTGAGTAAAGTGCTTTTACCATATCAGATGAAACTTCTTCTGCTACTTCTTCAACTCCTTCATTAACACTGTCATATAAAATATTTCCAGGTTTCATTTTAGAGATTCGTTGCTGAATTTGGTTTTTAGTTTTCATAACCCAATTTGCAGCAGCTTTAGGAGAAACAATCCCTTTGTTGATGTTTTCATTAGTTACTTTTTCAGCAACGTCTTTAATAACTCCTTTTACAGATGTACGGTCGAGATATGTACCTTTAAACCAAAAATCTTTAAAGTAGTCATTATTCATTAATGTAAACATTGCTCCCATTACAGATAACATTCCTAATCCTGCAACTCTATCAGATGCTCCAGCTTGTTTAAATGCATCATAAGCATCTGTAGAAGAAGTACCTGCCATATAAGCTAAAGATAAGGCTCTACCTCATTTAATTGTATTCTCACTAACATTTTCTTTACCTACTATTCACTTTGGTATTTGTCCAATTACTCTTTGTTGAAATAATTGTCTTGAGCTATCTTCAACTAATTTTCCAATATTTTCTACATTTCAGAAACTATTTCTTCCATAATCAGAAACACTTCCATCAAATCTAGAAAGTCAAGCTTGAATATCAGTAGCTGTTTGTGCTGATTTAGAATTAGTTAAATCTCCCTTAGCAATACCTTCGATACTTCTAAATAATACTGGGAATAATTTTCCTATTTCAACAGCAGCTGTCATACCACCATATACTTGTCCAACATATGGAATAAGCATTGGACCTACTTTAAATAAAACCTTTGCTAAGGTACCTCCAACACTTTTATCTAATCCATCTGAATCAAAGAAATCATATTTATTCCATTTACTTCCATCAACAGTTAATGTATCAGAGATATGTAAAATATCTTTCCCTGTAAGTGGTCTATTTCCTAATGTTTCATAAAATGGATCTCCCTCACTATTAAATTTTAGATCTCCTGCTTTATGTGAAACGGTTCTTCCATTTACTTCATGAGTTCCATCTTCATCTCATTGAGCTAATACAAGTGTAGGACGAGTTATAGCACCTAGTCCACCTCATTCATTAGGTGTTCAATCCTCAAACTTACCAGTATCATAATTAAATATCTTATTGGTTTGAGCTACTTCACGTATAGACATAGTTGGACCAGAAGTTTCATATAGATTAACTATACCTCGACTTCTTCTTTCAGGATTAGAGAATTTAACTAATCTTGAACTAACATCCAGTACATCACCGCCGAGAGGTGCAAAATAATCTGCAGGATCATATGTAAATGAATCCATAGCAGTACTTGCTAAATTAGCTTCATCTGCACGATTATATAAGTCTAAAACGTCTTTATAATATGTGTCGAATTTTTGATTATCAAATTCTCCTCTATCGTTTTTAAACGCCTCTTGTATTTCTGGTATACCTTTATAATATTCTCTATCTTTAACATTAGAGTTATCAGGAGTTATTCCTAAATTAACTAACTCTTGAACACTTTTGTCTGGCTGAAAAAATAATGCCGCCAGCCAATCATTTTTCTTCTGATCCATCATACTTTAAAAATTAGCTTTTATGCTTTGTTGTTGTTTTTTCAGATTTGCCTGATTATATATATCTCTATATTCACTAGCACTTCCAATTTCATGATTAGATGCAACAGTTGCAAGTTTAGAATCATGCATAGGCATAAATATCATTCCTTTATACATTGAATTTTTATTGCCATGAAATATTTTTCCAAAGAAGCCTGGCTTAAAGTTATCAACCTTTTTGTCTGATTTCTTTACTACATCTCCTCCATAATTTACATAAGTTGAATAGATATCAAATATTCTATCTTTATCTGGTCCATCAACATGTCATAACCAAGGAGAATTACTATCAAAGTCAATAGCTTTATCACTAGCATAACCTGATAATCCAAAAAATACCATCATATCTTCAGGTCTGAATTTTCATCTATTAGTTTCAGTATCAAACTCTAAGTCTAGATCATATTCATGTAATTTTTCTATCATTCTTTGTCTAGATACATTAGGATTATCTTCAATTCATTCCTCAAATTTTGTATATCGATCATATGCATCTAAGTCAGGCTTATAAACTCCCATTTGTTCTGCATCTCGATCTTTTGGAAGTCACATTCTACTAAGTGAACTAGAGCCATCTCACACAAGTCTATTTAAATCAATATCTGATATTCTTTGATCTCCAAAGAAAATAGAATTTTTATCAACAATATTACCTATTTCAGCCTTATCCAATACATTTTTTAATGTATTTTGAGTTACTTGTGTGCCATTCTTATCTTGTAATGGATAATCCCTAGTTACAATTTCTAACCCTCCTTTGGCATCAGATGTTGATAAAACTGCAATTTTAGGATCTACAACTCTACCTGCAGCAATAGTTTCTAGAGAGCTTCTATTAACATCTTTATCAGTTCCTCCAGAACTTCCACTGCCTGCTTTAGATGCAGTTGAATCATAATCTAAAGCTTGTGTATTTTCTACACTATGATTTGTATGTTCAACTACAGCAATTTGTAGTAATCGTTTTACATCTTCAGGATTACTTGGATTAAAACCTTCAGCAGCTGCTTGAGCTCTTAAAACGTTTTTCATATTTTGTGGAAGAGTCTTATATAAATAATTAACAGCTAAATCAAGACTTTCTTTATCATGATATCCCTGATTAGATGTACTATTTGATTCTGTAACTTTATATATTCCATCTGGTCCATTAAATCCTAATAATTGTTCAAATCCTTTTTCAATTTTATTCTGATATTTAGAAGTATATCTATCAAACTGATTTGAGGATTTATTAGTTCCAAACGCTCCAATAGTAGCTTTTACATAATCTACTATAGATTTCATTCCAACTGTATTAGATAAATCTGTAAGGATACTATTATTATATGCTAGTTCTGGACGTTCTTCTCGAAGATGAATTAATTGAGAATTAGTTAATGCTTGATATTTTTGTGGATTTTTATAATAAGTATCTGCAGATATAGTCTTAATACTGCCGTCTTTATTATACACATATAAGCTACCTTCATTACTAATTGCAACTTCAGACCCAGATCCTTCTTTAATAATTTGTTCTGATGCAGTTTCATGTAATTCATTATTATGTTTAATTCTATTAGCTAAAGATTGTAATCTAATTAAATCAGACATATCATATTGATTACTCTGCCCAGATACAAATAATTCACCTAAGTTTTGAGATTTTCTTAAAAAACTATTAGCTCTATCTAAGAAGTAATCTACATCATTAGGTAACCCATTCTCTTTAAGAACATTAATAATTTCTTTTTGAATAAGTTGTTCTTCTTTATTTTCACTTGTTTTAGAGGTCTGAGTAGCAACTTGTGTAGGCTCTGCAGCATCTCTAAAAAAGGGGGTATAACTAATACCCCCGTTTTGATATCTCTTTATCTTCATATTTATGACATCATTTTTAGAAATAACTTAATAATGTTATTATTTAGTTCTCCAACAGCCTTATTGATAGCTTTTTGCTGGTCTAGATATTGTTGCTCATCTGTTTTACGTAAATATCTACCGCCAGATTTATAACTATAAGGTATAAATCTTTGAATAGGAATTTGCTCAGGATTAGTATAATTAACTAAATATGGTTTTGTATCTAATTTGTTTCCTCCAAGCCAAAATCTTCTTTGAGATTGCTGATAAGGATTAACTAAAGCCTCAATTCCATATTTACTTCTATTAGTAGCAATATCTCCAGAATATTTGTAATTTAAATAATCATCGATTTTCCAACCACTATATTCTGGATTTTTACCCTCATTCTGTTGCCAATTATAGAACTCATTAATTTTACTATTTCTAAAATTAGTAAGCCAATTACTGAAATCTCCAGCAGCCTTTTGTTGTGCTAATTGAGCTTGTAAAGCTTGTTTTTCATTTAGATCCTTGGCATAGTCTCCTCTTAACTGATAAATAAGATTCTTAACATTTTGAGTTTGTTGCGTAATCTTATTAGCATCAGCCATATCTAACTGAGCTAAACCTTGTGCTCAACGGTTTCTATTCTCATTAGTTATCTGAGTTCTAATATTAGCGTATTGTTGTTTTTGAGCAAGTAACTTATCATTATATTGATCTATCATTTGAGAAAATTTAGCATCTCTTTCTCCTTCTAATTGATCAACATTCATATCTCTCATAAGTCTTTCTGCTAATACTTTATTTGGATCACTAGTCGATGTCTTATATTGACGCATACTTTTAATGCGATCATTATACATTCTATGCAACCCATTATCACTAAATCTAGAGTAAAACTCAGTAGGCATTTGTTGTTGAGAACCTATCATTCCTTTACGAATAGCATCTTTCATTTTTTGGGTAGTACGATTGATACCTATTGTAGAAGTAATAAAGTCTCCTATTCCCATTACCATATCAGGATTAATATTAAATCCTTTTCCTTTGCCATGTCCAAAAGCTGTATAATCAGAGTTATCTGTATTATATGAGGATCTGTTTAAATTAGACAAAGTTCTACTAGTAGAATCATTAAGTAATTCTTCTTTTGAATCTAACCTTCCCTTAAACCCAAGATTATTATTAATTTGAGCCATTTTAGCATCATTTAAAATTGAATTATACTGATTCCTCACTACAGTATTTTGAGGTGATTGAACAGCTTTATTTAAGCTTGTAGAAGCACGTTTAATAGGAGTTCCAACAACAGCAACTGGATCTACTTGTACATTAATCGGATTATTATTTTTATCTAGTATATAATCAGCTACACTAGTTCAATTTTGATCTATTGGAGTACTAAATGTAGGATACTTAGTACCAGGTTGTGCTTTTATAATTTTACCGCCTTTTTTATAAAATACTGGATTATTCTCTGGTTTATAATACCAGAGATGTTGTGGTTGATTACTAAATATTCCTAAGTTAGGAGCTAAGTTAGAATAGATTGGCATTGTAATAGGTCTCCGTTTTAGAGCTGTAACAGATGTAAACATTTCAGGTCCTCCGAAAAATCTTTGAACTTGAGAAGTTTGTTTATCTGCATAGTTCTTAAAATAAGGATTACTTCTATTAGTTTTTGCATCTCTAGTAGCAGCAGTCTTATTCCAATTTCACCAACCCATATCATCTGGATTTCTATAAGTACTAGGAAGTTCATCATATTTAAATTGTCCTGTATTAAGTCCTTTACTCATTGAAGACTTCCAAGGTTTTTTCCAATTGAAATTTACATTAGAGGAACGTTTAATACCATATTCAGAAAGTAAGTCAGTAATATTATCTGTTTTAGCTTTACCTAACTTTCCAATAATTATTTCTTCTAACTTTTCAGTTTTTTGATTTTTTGGAAGTGAATTGACCGACTCAATCTCAGAACGACCTAATTTAATAGTAGGAAGATTTTTATTATTAGTTGGTTTTAAGGTAACCGTATCAGAGTTTCCTCCTTTTAATTTTGCACTTCCTGTGTTACGTTTTAAATTAGCAAAACCTCTAACTCCATTTAATACAGTACGAACATCTTTAATAGTTCATTTACCATCTTGAATATTTTCTCATGCAGTTGCTAATCCAGATGCAGCACTTCCAAAACTAACTCCTCTAGTTGCTCACTTAACAGCATTTGCGACAGCCTTAGATTTCTTTAAAGCTTTAGCTATTTTTGCTGCCTTAGCTCCTGAGCCAATCCCAGGAAGTAAAGTAGCTGCATCTAATCCTAGATTAAGTGCTAAATTACTAACATCGCCTCAATCTAATCCATCTCTAGCAATATCTGCTCCAAAACCAGTTAATGAACCTACTGCACCAACTCCAGCTCCAGCAACATTGCCAAATCCTGGTACAAAAGTAGCACCTAAAGAAGCAGCATCTGCAACTAAAGCTGCAATTTCAGCTTTGTCAGCAGCAGTTAATTGTGTACCATCTCCAATAGTTTTTTCTTCTCCAGCAGCGCGAAGTTTTTTATCTGATTGTTGAATTGCTTGTTTACTAGCTTTTGCACTATTAACTCTATTTGCAGCAACTCCTCCAATTTGATATTTAATAACTCCTCCGTTTTTATTACTTGGAACTCTATAAGCTAAACCTAATTGTTCTAAGCCTTCAGGAGTAGTAATACTTCTTAGAGCAGAATTACCTCCTGTTCCTGAATATTGTTGTTGATACTTACCAAGCGTTTGAGTTTTAATTAAATCCTGAAATAATTGATATAAATCAGGATATTTTTGTCCAATAATTGGATTAAACTTAGCATGACGAGTACTAATTGTAGCTATATATGGATTTCTAATAATATCACTAATATATCCCTTAACTTCTGGATCTCTTAAGATTTCAGGATGTTGCTCAATATATTGTCCTAAACGAGAATCAATATTCCAATAATAATTTCTCATACTATCTTCAGATCCAGGTAAACGACTATTTAATGTATAGTTATCATTTCCTGGGTTTTCGTCATGAAAATAGTATAATTGAGTTTGAGGATTATAATACAATGTAGCTCTTGTTTGAGGATTTGAAGCATCTCCAGTACTTGCTACTTCTTTATATCCTCCAGTATTTCCTATAGTATAGTAACTATTAAAAGCAGTTGTAGGATTATTTTCATAGTAAGAATTAACTATATTTGGATCTAATTGCTCTTGTAAAGTATTATTATAATTAATTCTTTGTTTAGTTAAAGGATCAATATATACTCTTTCTGCTAAAGTTCTTAAAGGGTGTCCATAGGGATCAAACTGAGAAGAATCTTCAGGATTGTAATTAGGAAAATAATCATAAACTAAAGGATCACCTGCTTGTCTAACATAGTTACCAGTTAGATCTGCAGCATATCGATTTGGTTGAAAATACGGGGACCACATTGGATTACCTTCTGAATCAACAGAAGTACTAAACCATGGAGATCTAGAACGATTTTCATCCCAATATTGTTTAATAATTGAAGAATTACCAGCAGTTCTCTTATTATCTGCTACAAAATCTAAATACTTTTGAATTTTAGATAAACTATCTTGGTCATCACCCCTATATACTTTTCCATTAATAACAAATAAACCAGAGTCATCTGGAATATAATCCGCATAACTTCCATATTTTCTTTTAAATTCATTATTAAGTCATGCATCTCCAGTTCCAATATATGATAATAATTCTGGATTATTTATAGTTACATTCCCATTTGAATCAACGTTAAATAGGTTATGGTACTTATCATAATCTCATCCTGCTTTACTTCAGTTTTCTTTTGTTTTCTTAAGTTCTTCTTGTGCAGGATCTACTTCTTTTTGAGCTTGAACAGGTTTACTTCCTTCTAAAAAGATACCAATATCATCTAATGCCATAGCATCTTCATCCGTCCAATTTCCTTGTTCAAGCCTAGATATAATATCTTCTATGCCTTGCTCACCATATTTATTGTAAAAGTCTATATAAGCTTGCTTATCTAAATCATTATAGCCTTTAAATTGATCATTATCCCCATAACCTGCAATATCTTTTAGACTACGAAGTCTTCTAGTTGCTTTTAGATTATTAGCTCCATTTATATAAACTCTATTTCCATTTACTAATTCAAAATCTCCAGTATCTTTATTACGCTTATATTCCATAGTAATATCACTAGACCAATCTCTAATATTAATTGGATCTAATGCTTCTACTGGCTTTTTATATTGAAAATCCTTTAAAGCATGAACTGCATTTCTTGCAGTATTTTCTTTTCCCCTTCATAGATTTCCAAAACTTCTGCCAAGTCTACTTCGACGTTTACCTAAACGTTCTGCTTGATTATTAGTAACATCAAACTGTACTCCTTCTAATCTATCGGCACTAGAATCATATGATAAATTAGCACCTGATCTTAGAGCATCAGTTATTTTACTAAATTGATATGCAGTATCTTGATCTAATGTTTTTCCATAAGAAGACATCTGATTTAGAAAATCATCATCAACCTGATATTGATTACCATCTATAGTAAAAGTGCCGTATTTTTGAGTAGGAGTAGAACCGCCTTGTTGATATTTAATTACTTGTGCCATTTTATCACACTTACTTTATATATAAAAAGGGAGATTGATCATGTCAAATCTCCCTTTTATCTAATGATCATTAAATTACTTTTTGCCGAAAAACTTATTTTTCATTTCTCCGCCATTTTCTTTTTTAGCGCATTTCTTACGACCTACCATTTTTCCACCCTTTTTGAAAACTGGTTCTCCTTCAGGAGCTTGACCTACAGGACCTTGTGGTCCTTCGCTCATAGCTTGCTGTAAAAGAGCTAAGAAACCTTCGCAGACTTGAGCCATTGCTTGACAGTCTTGCGTCTGTAATGCTTGAGCTGCCATCTCTGCTAACATTTGTAGTGGATCTTGTCCACCTTGTGGACCAGCAGGTGCTGCAGGAGCAGGAGCGGGACCGCCTTCTTGATACTTTTTAACTTTCATAATTTAAATTATTTTAATTTTTATAGATATCTCATAACTCTATGATTGTCATATATTCATTTAATGCCCAAAGATAACACTTTAGTTCTTAATATCCAAATAAAATTACTAAAATTTTCATTTACACTAAATTTTTATGAAAACACTTGCCACATTAGCAATAATATATTATCTTTGTCCTACAACCCAAGAGTATAAAATGAGTCTATTTCATTCTCTTTGGAGATGCTAGATTAAACATGAGGCAATATAGGGTTATAAAAGATAGTTAATATCTTTTAAGGAGAGTAAGAAATTACTCTCCTTTTTCATTTTATCTATTTTGGCGATTCAACGTATTCTGGATCTCGATTATCTTGTTTTTCTAGTATTTTAAACATGTATTTACCTAATTTTTTGTAGGCATTTTCAGTTTTTTCTCTGTTAGCTTTTTTAGCTTTCTTTATTAATTGCTTAGTTTCCAGGCGACTAATAATGCGTTCACCTCCTACAAGATCCATTTGAGGTTTGCCATCAGATCCAAGAATGTACATTTTATCTACTTCTTCTTCGCTAATATCATCTTCATCATCCTCAAAATCTAACTCATCTCCTATTTGAATTCCAGAATTAGCATTAACTTCAAGTACATATTTAGTGGTGTCTTCAGAATCAGAAGGTTCAGAAACTATAACTTCTGAACTATGAGCTTTACCTAATACAACATTATAAACTTCATCATCTTGATCTATGAAGACTAGATCAATATCGAATTCCATTTCCTCTGTATTAAATACAACCTGACCCTGATCTTCAGGCATAACAAATAGCATACCTTCATCATCATCCATAGATTCTACATTAGAGAGACCTTGAGTTCTTTCCTCTTCTGTTTCTGCAATTAAGACTTTATATTTCTTATCTGCTATTTCAATTATTGTTTCTTTCATATATTATAATCCTGGTTTAAAGTCCTGGTAATTACGTTTTCAACTTTTATCATAAGGCCCTCTAAAGTAACCTTTATAAAATTTATCTGAGTAGTCAATATAAGTATTTAAAGTAAATGGTTTGCCTCCTGAAATTTTACCTATTTCATAATTAGATCATTTTGTAGGTAATATTCGGGATAATATTCTAGCTGTACTATTATTTTTATCTTTAAATGGCTGTAAGTCTCAAGTATTTCTTATATGGTACCTACCATATCTTTCAATTCCGTCAATTGCAGTAAAAGTATCATTTGCTTTAGATGAAACTATAGTTGAATAGTTTTTTAATTCTTGCGGTGATAAATACCTATAACGAAAATATGGATGTCTGTTAGGTAATAAGCTATTTCTTGATATATTCTTTAATGTACTATTATTTAATTTATTTATTCCAACATTTTGATCAACCCCTCCAAATGCCCCAGTTATAAAATCTCGTTTAATACCATCTTCAAATGACTTAATTTGAAAATCAGTAGGTAACTTTGGATTTTCTGGCTTCAATAAAGATTTTAAATAAGACATATTATAAGAAACAGATCCGTCATGATTAGGAATAAAAACAGGATACTTAGATTCTATACCAAGATATTTTCTTCATGCTTCATCCCTTCCTATTTTTGCAATGTGAATCTTAGATTCCTCAGTAGCATTTTTAGCGCTCACAAAATTACCTAATTTATCAGAGAGTGTATATTTTGGATTTAAATCTATTTTATTAAGAATAAAATCTTTAAATCATGGTAATATTTCCTTTTTATGAGCTGAAAATTTATAACTAGCTGGAGAAATATTATTATAAGTATAAATATTTCTATTTCCTACTCTAGTTATTAATCCTTTTCCAATACGTTTAGTAAGAGATGTACTTCCAATTACATCTAAAGTATCACCCATTCCTGATAAAATAGCATCTTTATAATTTCCTGCAACAAGTTCTCTTTTGGTCTTTTGTCATCCATTATCGCTAAAGAAATTTCTAGCTCCATCAACAGTTAATCCAATATCAATTCCAGTTTTGACCCACTTTGGTAATTGACTATATATTCAAGATACGCTTGGAGCTGCTAAAGCTCCTGCTCCAATTATTGCTGGAGCATACATAGCTGTATTTAATCCTTCATACCCTCTTCTCTGTCTAGCAGCATCCTCTCCTATCTTTCCTAACAATTCTCTAGCTTCTTCATTTCCCCTATTTGCAGAAGATGTTAATGTAGAAATGTGTTCTCTATATTTACTAGGATTAGTTTCTTTTAAATCGTTAATTCTTGTCTCTAAAGATGTAGTTGGCTTTGGAGGAGTATACAGCTCTGGATTTTTATTGATATTATCCAGAGCTGTAACAACTTGTGATCTTATATCTAATGGCATATTACTCTATACTTTTAATTAAACCACTTCTATCATCTGTGTTTTTTAGTAATTCGTAGCAGATAAGTTTACCAGCTTCTATAGCTATATCATCAGATGAATCATCTTGATATTGCTTATATAATCTCTCTAATTCATCAGTAAACTCTTTACGAAAGATAACTTCTTCTTTTTCAATTTCTGCTTGCTGAATTACTCCTCCTTCTCCCTGAGCAACAACTGGAATACCTTTACTAGTAATTTGTCCTTCTAATTCAGGATTTATTTTTTCTAAATTGTGCTTTCTAGCATGTAAAGCACCTTCTGGTATTAGATTCATTTTTCCTCCAAGTTGAAACTTTTTAGGTTCTGTGGAGTTGGTTGATCACCTACTTATAATTACTCTTGCTTCATCTAATTCTGGAAATTTCATTCCGTGTTTAGCTAATGAGTATAATTGTTGACCTCCTGAAAATCTTAATTGATTTTGAGTATTAAGAGACATTGCAGCATCACTATCAAGTCTTTTTTTGTTAAAGTCAGTTATATCTGCCTTCTTATTATACATAGATCAAGCGTTAGCTATTTGTTTTTCTTTCTTTCCTTTTCCAAATAATATACTTTTCCCACCTAGATCAGACGCAGCTTGTTCTTTATTAAAAGAATAATCAGACGCCACACTACTTCTATCAAAATTGTGTTTAGTTAACTTACTACTAAATAAACTTGCAGCGTTTCCAATAACAGGAATACTACTAATAACTTTATCTCCTGTAGATACTCCATCAAGCTTTTTACCTGCCATGCCTGCTATGCCTCCTAATAAATCATCAGCAGCACCTACCACCATTCCTATTGGCCCTAATTTATCAGTAACTGATCTAATTCCAGATTTAATTGCAGCAGCTTGTTCTCCTCCATTTGGTCCTCCAATATTTCCAATAGCTCCTAATGCTTGAGAAGCTATATTCATACCTGTAGAACCCATAAAGTTTCCAAAACTACTTGTTGGTTTTGTTAAGTTTAATGACGATGCTGAGCTTTTAAGCTTTGGCATATCCTGTTGGATTGTAGTTGAAGATTTTTTCATGAAACTAGATTGAGGCATGCTAGGCATAAGATTTTTATTTACCTTACTAAGCATATCTACATCCATAATTCCTGCTACTTCTCCTCCAGTAATTAACTTATTTATTTTTCTATATTTATACATATCCTTGAGTCATTATTGTATGTAAAGCAGAGATGGTAGCTAATTGAGTTCCATTATATCTAACTCTAATAATCGCATATTTATCTCTTACTCTTGTAGATTTAAGAGTCTCATTTTCATAATATATTGGCTGAATAACTGTATACCACATATCATGATTATAATATATATTTCCTAACCTTCTGCCATACTCTTTAATATTTAAACAATCCTGATGTACTAATAACGAATATTCATTACGCATATTATCTCATGTAACAGTTGTATAATATTCCTTTTTTGTATTTTTATCATCGTCTTTATCTAATAAAATCTTAGGAAAAATATTTGTAATACTTTCTCCCTTTTTAATTGAAGAATAAATATTTTCTTTATCAAAATCGTATACATCTCCAACAATTTCTATTTCGAGAGATTCTGGTTCTACATTATTAGAAACAATAACTAAATTATCAAATATTTTATGTAGTCCAGCTGGAGTATTAACAACAAATTCAAATTCGAATGGTTCTTGTTTATCATACCATTTAGTTGGGAATATTCTTCTCTTTGAATCTGGATTATTATAATCTACTTCATCAATATTTCCAGCTCTACCGTGTAAATATATATTGTTTAATAAAGCTTTTCTTCATTTATTTTTTCCCTCTGCGGATTTTAATTGATTTTCAGGAATAAGTAAACCTATATCATAAGATCTAGTTGCAGCAAATACTAAATAATCATTATTACTTACTTTAGAACTATTATATATTCCTTTATATTTAGATAAAAGATATGGAGTATATTCTATATTTATGATATAATATAGATATTTACTATTAGTATTCTTTTTAAATTTAATTACAGTTTTATCCTCTTTATTATAAACATAAGATATATAATATACATATAATGCATATTGTTGAGAAGCTTCGTTATTATCCTTTGTTTGAATTCTAACTCCATCTAAAGTTAAATATTCTTCTCCTACCTTTCAAAAATATAATCCTGTTTCTTCATCTTTTTCAGATTTAGGAATTATTACGTTGTTAGCTTCAATTATAAAATTATCATTATCAACCTTTGCTAAACTATAATCATTTTCTGCATGTTTGTCTATTAGTACCTCTGATTTAACTCTTTCATCTCAATAATAACCTGTAATTTTTACAGATTGAATATTGAAATTTGCATATTCTGAATTAGAAATAAATCTTAAATCTTTATCAATATTTATATCATCTCATAACCCATTTCATGGATTCATTGGAGCAATTATTGATTCTGATTGTTTCCTAAGATTATTATTTAAAATTCCATAGATATTTGTTTTAGAAAGATCAAAGCTAAAATAACTGTTATATAGATTACCTGAAAAGAATGGAGTTCATGAGTATCTAGTTACTCACATTTTTCGTACCTCATTATAACAGATATTCCAAATTTTATCTTTATTATAAAAAGTGAACATCACATCATTTTTATACGAGTTAAAATGAGTCTTTACATTTCTAACTCCTAGAATAACAGATTTTTCGAGTTTCTTTAAATTGATATTATCATTTAAATATCTCTGAATATTAAATTCTGATATTAACTCAAATCCTTCTTCTGACAGTTTTCAAATTTTCTTAGCATATGTATCTACTCCATACAAAGCTCTTGGAGTTCTAATAATTGAATCTTTCCAACTTGATCCATACATATCAGAAATCATTGTCATTTGCTTTTGAAGAACTCCAGAACCATACATATGAATGTTTTGTCCTTGAGTAGTTTGAATTAGTGCTTTTTCATTTACAGGAACTATGGCAATAGCATGTTCAAAGACACAAAGAATATTATTTTGTCAAGGAAGTATTTTAACAATTCCTCCATACTGCCTGTCCATGTCTTCGTATGATAATCCTTGAAATACTTTATATGAGTTTTTAAACGAACCGTCTACTTGAACATTACTAAACATTATTCTAGTATCAAATATATCTTTAATATATGGTACTATTTCAAAAGCGTAATTTCTTTTTACTCCTACTGTAGTATTATACCCAAAGTTTAATAATGCAGATTCAGGAATCTTTGCAGATGATTTTACTGAAATATCATTTACAGGATAAAAGTTTCTATAGTTTCCCATTAATGCGTATTCATCTGTATTGAATGGATCTAAAGACCGTAATCCAATATTTGAATTAGATAAACACTTATATACAAACCATGTTCCAATTGGAACTGCGTCTACATCAGCTTTATTGATTGCATCTCAATCTGTAGTACTTCTAGCTCCTTTAAAATTGTCTTTCCAGCAATTAGGATCAACAATTGTATCGTTAATAGGTACAGAGGTTGAAGTAAAATTACGATGCATTCTTGTACATACTGTTCCTGTAAAGCAGTCTCCTCTAAATACAATAGGAACTGTATTTAAATTAATATTAGTTTTATATGTAAAAGATATTGGAACTAACTTTTTGTTAGTTGAATTATCTATAGCTAAATAGTCTTTACGCAGTTGCGTAAATGTAAATTCTGCAAAGTTAGGATTATCAGTAATGTACTTTTTAATTGCTATATTATCATCAGTACTATCATCTATACTATCCTTATATTCTAATGCGGTATTTAGATAATCAATCAAATCTTTCTCAAATTCATAATCTGAAACCGAAGTTTCTCATAATGGACAATTTTTAGTAACAATTTGATCTTTTTCTATATCGTTAACTACTTCTTCATCAGATAAGCTATATCTATCACTAACTGCAAAAAATGGAGAATTATCTCTCATTCTAATTGTAAAATATTCTTCAAGAAAGGCTTCACTGTAATTCTTTATATAAATATCATATAAACAATTATCCTCAACATCTCCTTTAACTCCAATAAAAGATGTAAATATACCTCTGATATAATCAGTTGAAGTTGCGTTATCTGTAACAGTGTGCCCAAAAGAAACTACTTGTTTTAAATCCTCTTGCATACCTGCTTTTGTACTAAAAGCATAATCGTCAAGAATTCTTTGAGGTACTTCAGAATCAACATAAATTAATCCTTTTACTTGTTCAGAATCTGTTCCACTTTGAGTTTTATAATTTGGATAATAAATTCTAGTCTTAATATTCTTTAAACTATCTTCAAATTCAGTTTTTCTTATTAAGTTAAACTCAGACCCATTAAATAAAGATTGCAGTTGCTTATCTACATAAGAATCAATACACAATAACCCAGAACTAGATTTCATATTACTAACAATCTTTCTAGAATTATATTCTGTATTTAATACCCGAGATGTATTTATGAATGATTCTGCTATATACTTAGGACTTCCATTTTCTGTACCATCTCTAAGTGTAGGAACACTACTAGCTTCATCAACTCCAATACTAAAACCTTGTGCTAAAAAATTAGGTATTCTTTTTTGGCGAACAAAAAAGTACCCTTTAATATTATATTCTTTAAGCTTATCTATTACAATTTCTGGAATTTGAAATTGGATTCCAAGTGGAACTACTCTCTGATTACTGTAATCAATTATGTCTATATCTTTACTAAATCTAAATACTCCATTAGTATTTTCAAGTTTAGTCTTATCTAGAAAATCAGTAAACTCAATATCTTCAATTTTATTTTCAAACTTAAAGTTTATTTTACCTTCTTTCTCTATTGTATAGTTAAAGTCTATTCCTCTTAAGTTATATACTGGAGATAAATGATCATCATTAAAGATATAAACTATTCCAAATCGATATAGTTCTTTTGGAAAATATCCTAATCTATAATATAGATTTTGTGGAGAGTAGTATTCTATTTGAGAATCGTCAAGATTTTCTTTAGTTACAAAAGTATCAGGATGAATATATCCTATATTATAATTTTCATCCTGAACTTCTTTAGCTACTATATGTAAAGATAAATTTCTTAGGCCAGTGTTTTCATCTTCATTTTTCTCTACATTAGCAAAAAATAACATATTTTGTACTTGTGTTTGAGTTTTCACACTCTCAACATAATTGTACTGAATATTTAAATCTTCAACCGTTACTTGTGAAGTTTCTTCATATCCAGTAATAGTTATTAGTTGTGAACCAGAAACAATTTCATAATTAACATCAATTTTATATGTTTCTTGAACTAGTACTCCATTTTGATCACAAGTATTTCGTAAGCAGTATAGATTAAAGTATTTAAAAGAAGTGTCTATATTATAAAAGTTAAGTAATATTGACTTATCTGTTCTTTCATCCATAAAAGCACCACTACATGTTTTTGGATTATTAATAGTTCCTTTAAATACAGAAATTATACCAGTTTCAGCAACTATATCTGTTTCGTTAAAACCCTCATCGAGATATTTTAAATAGAAAATATAGTTACCTCCTTTTAATTGCCCAAAAGTTGAAACTTTGTTAAGCTTCAACTTTGGGATCTTTTGTACATTTCTAAACAATCTAGTTTCTTGATCAAGAAAACTTTCATCATATAGATTAGATTGTTTATTTTGATTTCGATTAATAACTTTGTATCTATCTCCTTCTAATAAGGTAACTCGGCTATTAATTATACGTGGAGGATTTATATCATCATTTAATATTAAGTTTACAGATCCATCATAACTTTGTTGACATTCAATATCAATTGGGTTTTCTAAACTAATATTAAGTTGATCATTATCTACTTGAAAGTTAGTAATACTACCATCATCAGCCTTAATATTTCTTAGTGGATGATATTCTCAAGCGACATCTCCCTCTGTTTTATATTTTTTAACTTTTAAAGTTACATCCATATTACCTATCACATGTTATTGTATTACATAATGCAATATCACACCAACTGCCATTTTTTTGTTCTATAGCTAACTCTCCTCTATTGAAGTTATTATCTAATACCATAACTACTCTTCCATCCTTATACTGTAAATTTTCTACAAGTTTAGACAACTTAATTTCATTAGATTCCTCATCATACGATTCATCTAAATAAACTTGTTTATTTTTTAAGTTTTGAACATTAGAAAATTTATCACGTAATACATTAAATTGATTATTAATATCACTAATAAATTTCTCTAATTTCATTTCAGTATTATTTGAATCTGAAAAATAGAAAGTATTTGAAATTGCAATTCTTGAAGTAATTGTATTATTATCGTCCTTATTTAGTTCCTTTTTAATACTATCTATAGTTTCAGAAAGTTGCGTATTATTTGAGATATAATTATAGTTATAATTAAATTTTACTAACGCATTTAAAGATTTTGTTTTAAAAGAATTAAACTTATTATTAGTAATTGAAAAATTATAAAAATAAAAACTTACATTTTTAACTGTATTTGCTATTCGTATATAAGCCATCATAGCAGTATATAACAACATAGATTGCAATTGCATAATATCTCTTTCTGTATCATTGTTTCCAGAACCATTTGCAGGAGGGAATGAATAAAAAATAGCCCATACTCTATCAGTACGATCACTAGGAATAAGTACTCCAAATAACCATCATTTATAATTACTATATTCAGTTGTAGCTCTTATTTTATGATTCTTTCCTTTTCGATTATCTGCGGCAAACATCATTGGACCATTTATAGCATTAGTTACTTGTCGCATTTGCCCTGAATTTAAATGACCACTACCAGACGATAACTTATCTCCTTCAGAAATCATTCGTTTATCATAAATACTATTATTACTATAGCATCAACGTTCTAACTGTGGAGTACTTAACGCATCATTAATATTTTCTAGTTTTATTGACTTGCCATTATTCCTGTTTTTATATTCGTTATTTTGAACAACTCATTTTTCTGCAGACTTTATATATTTTCTTCATTCGATATTCATCGAACCTGATCTAGATCCAAAAGTATCTCATAAACAATACGTCAAAAATGATTTTATTTCTATAGTATTATTATTATAATCATATACATTGTTTCAGTCTTTAAGAGTACTAAGATTATTTAATGTAATTACTTCATTTGCCACAGTTTTTCTAATAGGAGAGCCACTAGAAACTATTAGTTCATACTCATCATATATATCAAAATATATATTTACATTTTTATCAACAAAGTCTACATTTGAATTATTCTCAATACTAATTTTATGTGATTTATTTAATGTATCAATAAAATAGCAATTATTTCCAATTTTATCTAATATTAAATTTTTTCATAACCTTCCAGTTTCATATTCATCTGAAATGTCAGATATTTTATATTGATTTTTTGGAAGAATTATTTTAAATAAGTCCTCTTTACCTTTTTTCTGAAGTATATATCTTTGTGCAGATCGAACATTTGCGCTTCCGACTTTATTAGTTGTTTTATTTTCCGCTACAAACGCGTCTCCATAATATTTTTTAATATTATTATCGTTTTCAAAAGTATCTTCTATATTTAATGTAGATATTTCAGTATAATCATTACTATCAATATTCTTAATAAGAATAACATCTGTTGGAACTTGATCTAACATCTTATCAAAATTATTTATTGTAACAGTTAACTGATGAGATATATTACTAGCTCATAATTCTGCAGTTATACTTTTGTAATTATCTCAAGCATAAAAATAATTAGTAAGCTCAGATATATATAATATTTGTTCCTTTTTGTCTCCTAATATTATATTAGAATCAGTTTTAATAAAATAGTATACTTCTAAAGTATAAATATCTTCTTTATCAAAATGATTTATGTTTGAATTATAATCTTCTGAATAGTAAGGAATATCAACAATATTTATTCCATTATAATCTAATTCATTTCACGAATATACTTTTGTACCATTGTTTAATGTTATTTCATCTCCTACTCCTTCTATAATACATTTTTTATATTCATAAGGAGATTCGGGAGAATAACGATATAGATTATATCCAATATTTATACCTGGAGCCGCTTTAAAATCAAAGTATAATGTTGTAGAGTTTTGATCTACATAATACTTAAAATAATCTTCTCCAAATGTTATTTTATTTGCATCAATTGTTTGAGATTCAGTACTGATTACTGTTGTAAACTGATCATATATTATATAGTTATCTCCAACTTTTAAAGCAGGAGTAACGTAGTTGTATTCTATATCTGTTTTTTGATATGTTGTATGTAAAATAGATTGAACATCATTATACTCTAAAATAGAAATTTCACTCGGTTCAATTTTATAATGTTTTTCATTAATATCAGATTTGATATCTGATGTATCATGAAATATAAAACATAAATTATCTTTAATGTAATTTAAACGAATATTATCATACGTTTCTTTACTTCAAATAGTTTTTAGTTTTAGATTTCCAGTAGGAGTTACAACATATTTATTATCAGTAGTTTGGTTTACTGTTACATTTGATTGTTCAAAATATACTCCAAATTCTTCTGGAGTATTAATTTCAAATCTTGCAGCTAACCAACCAGGTATTTCTCAAGAAATTGGTTTATAATCTGTACTAGTTTCAACATCTTGTTCAGTTCTAAAATTAATATAATTATTTATTCTATATAACTTATTTTCATCAGTTAAAACATATAGATTTAAATGTTGCCAATTTAATTTTTCTGTAGATGAAGAAAGTAAATCTTCTGATTCTCCTTTGTCGTTTTTATAATATAATAAATATTCGTCTCCTGGAGATAAATAAAAATTAACATCCTTATCTTTACTTAATAAAGTAACAGATTGATTATTTATATTAGAATAAAAACTATATATGTCGTCTTCTAGCTCAATAAAATTTAAACTATTATTTGTATTATCTCCTTCAATATTATTAAAAATAGTTTGAGGTGCAGGAAATGTACCAATTTCTGCTTTATTTTCTATAGGATTATAAGATATTATATATAATAATCCTCCATGTTCTTTTAGTCCAACTGGAACGTAGTTTGGAGTTAAACTTCCTTGTTGAAAGGCATAATTACCCATATCATTTTGAAGAATAAATTCGTCTCCATTATATGTAATTAAAGTTCCATTTAGACAGTCTGTCATAACAGTATTTGGAGTTACTAAAGGATGAAGGTCCTTAATCATTCCTCCATTAAACTGACTAGTTTGTGTTAATCTTTCCATATTAAATTAATTTCAATATACCGTCTTCATCAACTTGCAAAGTTCCAGATTTATCTCCAATTGTTACAGTTCCATCTGAATTTATTACTATTGCTTTTGTCTCAAAATCTCCATCTACTGATATAGTAAATGCTTTTGTTTCTAAGGACCCATCCACATTAAATGTAGCAGATTTTGTTTTAATTAATCCTGTTGAATCAATTAAATAAGATTCTGTTTCAATTTTACCTAAATCTCTATTAATTGTAATTCACAATTGATCCTGAACTTTAACTTCCGCTAAAGTATTACTGATTTTTAAAAAAGGCCATGCTATATTTGGATTTATCAAAGTACAATTCTCAGGGCAATAAATTCCATTTCCAGTTAATTCTCCAAATATAGAATCAGTAATTCCACTTAAGTTTCCAATAGCTCCAATACTATTTTTAATCACATCTAAATTAACTGTATAATCAGGAATGCAACCAAGATCTTCAGAATTTATTGTATATTCCGTAATATTACATGTACCAATTATTTTATCTTCAGTATCAATAATTTCATATTTAGTACTTTCTGTATAAGAATTTTTAAATGCATAAGTTTGTAAATCTGTAATAATAGACATTCTAGACTCATTAATAGCAGTTACAATCGCATTTACTATAATAGTATTTGTTTCACTTGTAGTATAATCAGTTGTACAAAGATTTGTAATAATGTTTCCATCTGCGTCTCTATAAGTAGTATAATCTGCATTAAAGGTAAATTCTGTTCCAATATTCATTTTTCCTGCAGAAAATTCAATTGTATACCCAGTTCCATTATATTTAGTTGGAATAGGTTCTAAATATATTATTTTTGATAAAATGTCATATAAAGTTCCCTGGGATTTAGTAGTAATGGTTTTTCAAACTTCTAAATCCTTAGGTTTAAATATAATATCTGATCCTACAATATATTCTGCTGTTTCAGGAGTTCATATATAATCACTATTTACTGCTTCAAATAAATTATTTGCTAAACTATAAAAATTATCTGAAGTATTTATTTCATTTTCAACAAATAAATTATAGATAATGCTAAGTATATCTACATTATAACTAATAAACTTTGAATTTAGAAATTCAATAAAACTATTAATTTTTATACTAGAACCAATTTGTATATTGCCTATTAGATTTTGAAATGAAAGATTTTCAACACTTCCATCTATTACAGAAATAGAACTTGCTGTAATATTTCCACTATCGACTTTAAATTGTCCATCAGATGTAGAGATAGATTCAAATTCTAATGCATCATCTTTTTTTATAAAATCAGATGCAAAATAACCATCGAGATATTCAGCATTTAAGTTATTTATTCTAGTATTATCTCCATTAATAACAAATGCAGGATTTCCATTAAAAATAACTGTATCATTGAAAGTATTAGTTGTAGAAACTGACGGTCCTTCTGTATCTTCCTCTTTATCAAATGGAAGGTACATTTCATTATCCGTATAATATATATTATCTCCAGGTGCAAAAATAATTTTTGAATCTCCAGGATATTCTAATTCTCCAGAAAGATAAGGCCCCATTCCTTCTTCTGCAATTATAAAATTAGACTCTGCAGCATTAGAGCTTTTATCATCTGCATTTTCTGTATCGTATTTCAAAGTATAATACTTATCTCCAACTAGCACTCTAATATTTCCTGAGGTTCTAAAAACTAAGTTTTTGTAAGGATTACCTATTCTTTCTTCTTTTGCCATATTAAATCATTATTATTTTGTTCTTTGCGTCTCTATACGCAATGTATTCGAAATTTCTTGTTGTAATTTCACTTTTTAAAAACGTTCATCCTACATCAATAGGATAATATAGTTTAAAGAAGTGTGTTCTAGATTTATCTAAAAAACACTCTTCTTGTATTTTATATAACTTCAAATCTCTAAACTTTATTTTAGATCTACGCTTTGAAGTTATCTGAGTTTTATAAAATTCTCACTCAGCTTCAGTTAGACCGAAATAGTACGCTCCGTTATATACTTCTTGAGCGTACTTATATTTCAGTCTTAATTTAATACGATGTTTAATATTATTATATCTAACTCTTTTATAATCATCAAAAAACATCTTTCCACAAAAAGCAGTATAGTTATGATTTCCTAAAACTACATCTGCTCCACTTTTAGCTAATAAATGAAAACTACTAAAACCGTGTTCTATAACTCTTTTTAACTCATCTTTTGAGATCTTTGGATATTTTTCTTGTATAATACCTAAATAATCGTCTAATTCTTTAATCATAATTAATAGTACACTTTTGCTTCTTCAGTATATTGATCTATGAGTTTTTTAAGATATTTATCAACATAGATTGGTTTTTCCATAGTTTCTTTATTATGCTTCATATATCTATATACTAGCTGGTTTCCTGTAAATTGAGATAATACAAAATCAATATTATTAAATTTACCTCTTCTATATGCTTGTTTAAAGTCTTCATCTGCAATTTGTTTCATAGAAATTTCTCCATAATTCCCAAAACGCAGAGGTAGTACAAAGGTAACATTATTATTTATAATATCCAATAAGATCTCATAAAAACAGTCATCAAAAATCTTAGCAGCTAGATTCTTACGATCTTTATATCTATTTTTTACTCATCTTCCTTTTAATAATTTAGGATTTAACCCATTATATAGTTCCCTAGAGTTAAAACCATGAGGAAACATTTTTTTATTCATTAGTTAACAGGTTTAAATGATTTCTTATATTGCTTTCTATCCCAACGTGTACGAGCATCAAGAATCTCATTCATTTCATTTTGCGAGATATGTTCAGGAACTCTGGCATCACTACAAGCTCTCAATCATTCTTGTTTAACTGCTTGAGCTATTTGAAAAGAATTACTATCTCTTAATACAAGACTCTTTTTATATAAATCAATATATGCGGCATATGCAGCTAACGCAGTTAATTCTTTATCTGTTATAAGTGGCAGTCCATCATCATCTACAATTACACCATGATATAGTACAGATACATTCGAATAATCTCTATCAAACTCTAATGCATTATTTATCTCATTATAATTTAATAGTTTTCCTGATTGATATAAAGGATCTTTATTTCATTTTCAAGCTTCATTATATCTTTCATAATAAGCATTTTGAACTAATGGAAATATACTAGTATCTGAAGTAGATTGAAAGTCTTCAAATGGAATTGTCACAGATTCTATAAAAGATAAATTACAAGGTAATTCTAGTATTCTGTTTGTAGTATCTCCTACATATCTATACATTCTAGAATGTTTGTTACCTATTAACTGTAAACCATTTAAAACTATATCCTCAAAATTATCAGGATTTATTGTAACCCCGTATAATATATTAGCAAGAGAATATACAGAATTTATATTATTTAACTTCATAACTATTTAGGAGTTTGATCGTTAGGAGTGACAGGAGCTGCAAGTTGACGATACCAGCGAATATATTTCTCAGTCATTCTTTTAATAATTTCATCAGATAGAATTCCACAATCTAGATATACTTCAGGATTTTCAGAACAACAATCTCATTCTAAAAGCTTTCTTGGATCTAAGAATAGTGCAATTACAGATATATATTTTACAAAAGGAACATTAAAAATATATCCATCCATATTACCATTAGAATTAATTGCAGTATCTATATAGACATATGGACTTCCTGGTTTATTTTTTCTATACTTATGAAATCTATAAGTTTCATCTGTATAAATATTATAACGAGTATGTCTATCTATACTGCCAACAAATCTTATTGTATCAATTCCGTTTATATAAATAATCGGTGGAATTTCAAAATGTAATGCTTTTTCTCCAACTTGTAAATCACAACATTTTGACATATAATCACAATCAACTTCAATACAATTAATTGCTAAAAATAATTCATCTAAAGTTAAAATTCCTTTTAAAAGAAATTCTCTCATTATCTGATTACGTTCAGCTACTACTTCATCCTGAAGTTGTTCTACAGATATTTTGGGATTTGAAGTAATTCCAGCTAATCCAGTTACTGTATTATTATATACAGCACTTGCTATTTGTTCTATTGTCATAAACTTCAGTTTAAAAAATTAAAGGCAGGACAGGGAAATACCCCGCCCTGCCTTCTCTAAACACTTTTATATATTGAAGAATTACGCGATTACCTTGAATTCTTTCGAGGCTTCTGAGCCATAATAAGAAACAGTAACTTTAAGTACATCACCTACTTCTGCAGTTTTTTCTGAAACAACAGATAATAGACCTGATGTTTTACCAATTTCGTATTTACCATCAGCGTTTTCTACAGCATTCTTAACATCTTTTGTAACATCGCCACTAATTGCAGGACCTGAAATAGTTTGCTTAATAGAAACTTTTCCAGCATCAATGTCTGCAACAGTTAGATCAGCATCATTTAGAATTGTAATTTTGAAAAGTGCATCTGGAATGTCTACAATAACTTCTGGACCAAAGGCATCCGTAATTGCTTTTTCAAACTCATCAACAAGAGAACTCAATACATAGAAAGTATGGGTAGTAATTGACTTTAGAGCCTGACCTACAGTTCCCTGTCCATGAAGACCTTTACGAGGTGAGCAATATCCAAAAGAATATTGAACATAGAGTCCACCCTTAACAGGATACTCCTCTTCATTTAAAGCATCATACCGAAGATTAGGATAACTTGGGAATCGAAGATTCTCCTGAATCCATGCGGCTGTACCAACTTCCATTTCATTAGGAACATAGCTATCTTTGCGGTTAGCTTTAGAAAGTGCATCAAATACTGTAACATATGTCCATTCGTTGCAAGCATCTGCAGGACATCCGTTGTTATCTGCAAGTTGTAATTCAGCTACTTTAATAGTCTGATGTGAATCAATTCCACTAATTTTTACTTTATTAGTATCAACTTTTGTAACACGTGCAAATCTATAATTTTCAGGAATCGCCATTTCGATAGCTTTAATCATAATTTCCTGAGCATCAGCAAGATTGCTAGCATCAAGTTCGAATTCAGCCATAATTGGCTTACCAAACTTATACCAGGGATAAGCATAGTCTGAAAGATATTTTCCATCTAAACTAAAACCTACAATTACACGATAAATACCAACGGTTGTTGGAACATTAAGTATAACTGAAGGAGCAACTCCTTTGTTGTACATTGTTTTATAAACAACTCCATCAATTAGACCTTCTTTTCTATAATCTGCACAACGAAGTACACGAAATAGATTTACAGCTCCAGTCATTGCCTTGAAACGAGGAGTTACACCATCTTCAAGTACATTTGAATTGATTATTACTTCTTTTTGAAAATCAAACATAGTTTTCTAATTTTTAAGTTAATAAATTTATTTATTTCCAGGTACGGCTATAGTCTGATTAATAGGAACGTTTGTTTGTAATCTTGGATCACCTGCATTCTCTAATAATAGTCTAGTTACGATATTAATAATCTCGTAACAAACATAGTCTGGAAATTCCAAGGTTTGAGTATTATCTTCTGGTAATAATACATCATCCTGAGTCATGGAAACATACATAGGAGCTTTTACATAAGTAATATATACATTATTTAAACTTCAATTCGAATCGCCACTATGTATTTCCAAATTTACAGAAGATTGATTTACAATCCTTTTATATGGTTCTTTTAATGCATAAAATCGATATTTTCCATCCTCTGTTTTAATATAATTAGGACGATAACTACCTTCTTTAATTTCATTATCCATAACAGGATTTGTTACTGGTTGATCTTTTTCATTTCTATTAATAATATAATAATATGGCTTCTTATGTGAAGGTTTCATATAATAATTATTAATAATACCTGCATAAAGATCTGCAGTTAATCTTTGACATGTTGAAGTAATAGTTCTTTGCACTCCATTTCCACATCTAGATTTATTTGAATCACTACCTGTAAATTCTGCAATACAATTCAACATATGTAAGTAATCTTTAGGAAGTTGTAGCTCTCAAACAGTATCATTAAATTCCTGTCTTGGAGCAATTTTACCTACTTTAATTACTGATGTAGTTTGTAAAAATCCTAAGTCATCTGAACTTTGTTGATTGTACTCACTTCTATTATATACACTATTTATATATTGTTGAATTGCTTTATTAAACAAGTATATGAAGTCCTCAAGTAAAACTTGAGGAGCTTTCACCTTGTTGCATTCAACTAAAATGTATTCGTAACATTGACGAATTGTCATATCATTTTATTTAAGCTAGTTTTCTATTTTTAGGTGGTATAAAATAATCTACCTTTTCTAAAGTTATAAAATACTTATTTATTGTGTATTTATTCTTAATAGCTCTAGATAAATTTGAACCATTAGTGTTTAAAAACTCTATACATTTCTTAAATGTTAACTCTCTAATAAAATTACCATTATGATCATAAATATAATAGGTTCTCAGCTGTTTAATTTTATATTCTGTAATATTTATGTTTTTATCTCAACTTCATAAAAATCCATGCCGAGCCACTTTTTTATTAATAGATTCTCCAATAGATTGTCTAGAAATTTGTAAAATTTTACTGGCAGTATTAATACAGTCCCAAATTTTAAGTAATTTGCCTTCTAAAGAATATTGATAAACTTTTCCTTTTGTAGGATGAGTCCTTCCGCCACCTGCAGTAACATTATATGTATTCCCTTTATTAATAACCTCAGGTGTTACTAGTTTTGCCTCATATTTATAGGCATCAATAGGATTATCAAATTTTGCTAAGGTTTCTCTATAAAACTGATCCTGTCCATATTTTTTGAATGCAAAATGGAATGGGTATTTTGGGTGAGTAATACTGTAGGTATGTTTCGGAATCTGAATTCCATTACCATAATATCCATCAAAAATTTCATCTGTTTCTGTTTTATGTACTCCAATATAAAATTTTCCGTTAATTTTACATGTAGTTCTATATACAATCCAAATCATTAATATACTATTATAATATTTTCCTATTTAAGGTATAATTATTTTTATTAGTAAGTTTTAAGAACTTATAGACAATAAATTCATTTATAATACTTAATTTAATATGTAGTATACTTATATCACTTGTCTAATAGTCATTATATATTGTTATTTATTGCTTTTCTTCTTTTCCGTCTTTTCAACTTTTTCCTCAGCTTTATCTTCAGCTTTATCTTCAGCCTTTTCCTCTACTGTTTCTTTTAAACTTAGTTTCTGAAGATCAGGGTATGTCTCTAATGTAATACCCTCGTAGATAGTTTTATTTGCAGGAATCTTCAAGAAGAGTAAGATAGATTCGTCAGTTGTACCTAGACGAACATCCCCATACATCCAAACTCCACTTTGAAGGTTGATAACACGTTGTTCTTTTGCGTCAATAAGCAGCAGTTTAAGTGCTGTATCTGATCCTGTATAAAGGTCAATAACAACCATTGGATCTTTTTCCGCTCTTTGATATAAATAGTCCTGAACATCTGAGTCAGGAGCATTTCTCATTGATTTGCCAAGTAACCTTGTTTTGGTAAGTCTTCCTTTAGCAGAATCTTGTTCAATATAAGTGAACGCTTTTGTTACAAGCTTCATACGTTCGATACGTTTTTCAGATTCAACTCCAGGTCTTTCTACATAGAATTCAGCTTGACCATAACGTTTTGGACCTCCGTCAATTAAAAGATTACCTTTTGAATCTTTAGAATCTCTTTCAGGTGCAATTAAGAATGAATCTTTAATGCAAGTCCAAATATTTCTTTCTAGAGGATTATCTAAATCAAACGTTTTACCATCATAAATCTCTATTCGTTCATCTTCCTTAATAAAGTAATTACTATCAGGACTATTAATTTCTGCTTCACTTAAGATCATTTCTGTATCTCCACTAGCGTCTACCTGACGAACTCTTTTTACAAAAGGATAGTTTGAACCATTTGCTTGTTTTAAAGGATTAATAAAGCAATGTGCTTTTTCCTTACCATATACATTTCTTAAAGTTACTATATTATTCATATTTATTCTTATTAAATTTATCTATACCAAATAATGATATCTAAGTTTTAAATATTTTGTAGACTTCTCCCGAAGGAGAAGCCTACTAATATTCTATTCTATCTTTTTATATTACTTTTCACTAACTAAGATAAAGCTACGATATGGGTTGAATACACCAACACCAGCATAACCCCAGTCAATAAGTTTAGTTGCAGCTACTGGGCTTGCAACAGGACCACTTTCACGTCCACTTCTACGACCAACACCCTCTAACCAGTTATGGCAGAACTCATTGTTCTTGAATGTGAACATTGCAATAGCGGGTTTTCCACTAGCAGCATCAGCAGTCAGATCAAGGAAGATACCATATTTCTTCTCAGGGAATTCGATATCAAGAGCACGGTCAACTTTGAAAGTTACAGTATTACCTGCATACTCGTATGAGTTATAGGTTGCACCAACTTTGATATAATCATTAGCACCCTTAGAGAACATGAATGTACCAACAGTCTTCCAGTCACGAAGATATCCTGACAGACTATCTTGAATTTCAGCCCACATAGGAGTATTGCAAATAAAGATATATTTATTGCCAGTAGGATTATTTGATTTAGCGATCATGGCAAGGATAGCGGTATTCATAACTTTATTAGTCATCTTTGAATACACATATTTACCTGCGAAACGCTCAATCTGAGGAATAATACCATCGCCAGAGATAATAGGCTCACCTGTTTCAGGATCAAAGATCTTAGGTTTACCATTCTTATCTACGTTAGTCTTACCCCAAAGCAGTGCATTTGCACGAGCAGCCATGAAGCTATCAAGACAATCTTTTTCTGCAGCATTCATTTTGTAAACAGGATCACTTTCTGTTCCTTTACCAATCTGAATGAAAACGTCCTCCATTGCACGATACTTAGCAGTGTAGTCTACATCTGCACGGTGTGTTGCAATAAATGTACGATGCTTTTCAACATTTGACTGATACTTAACGTATCCTTCCTCATGCATTTCAGGCTGATAGTTCGTTAAGAAACGAGTCTTCATACCTGGCTGGCAGAATTCAACATCAAGAGTAGCATTGTAATCTGAATCTTGTAGTTTACCTACAATCTCCCAGTCTCTATCTGATCTACGAACAGGACGTGACAGGAAGATAACTTGCTGACGTGATCCTTCGATGATCATTACGTCATTTCTCTGATAATAATTTTCAGGGAAGTGGAAGATGATATCAGTACCCTGAGCACCATCGCCATCAGGAACCTGTAGGAAAGGAATTCTCTTAATAAATCCTGCATTAATGTCCCACTCTACCATAAATGAATTAATACTTTGGAAACTATTTTTCTTGTCTTTTTCCATTGTATATATATTCATCAGAGATTCAGTAAGGTACGATGCGGTATACTGCTCATAAAGTGATGATACAATACCAAGACGTGCAGGTTTTTCACCTAAAAATTTGTAAAAATCCTCATATGTACGAGTTGAACTCATCTGAGGACGTACTGTACTAAAACTAGAAATTCTCATATTGTTTAATTTAATTGTTTATTTATAATTCGTCATCTCATAATGACGCGATTGATTTATCTGGATTTGATTTATTTTTCTCTTCATTAGTAGGTATTACAGTTGAAGGTTTAGGAGGCTCATTCTTAGGAGCTGCGGGCTTCCTAGTTTCCTTAATTAAACTCTTATAATACTGAGAAATACCTGAAATAGCATCTTTACCAAAGAGACGATACCAAGCAAGCTCTACAAGAACTTGTGGATCATTTAAATCTTTAAAGAACTGGCTAGCTCCATTTTCATCTTGATCTAGAATATAACTAAAGATCTCTTGTTTATCGTGATCTTCAATTTGTAAACTATCAGATTTTTCATCTTGATAGTCAAGAGAGATTTCATTGAAATTTACTAACTGTTCCTCAAGTGTTGATTTAAATGCGTTATACTGTTCCTCTTGAGCTCTTTGTGCATCTTCTACTGCTTTATCTTCTTGTGCTTTATATTGGTTTCGAATTGTCTCTACCTTTTTCTTAAATAAGTCTTCATTACTCTTTGCTAAGTCTAAATCTGCCTGAATTTCTTCTTCAGTCATACCTTCAAACTTAGATTTAAGATCAGCAATATACAATTCTTCATCAGAGTAGTCATCTACAGAATAAGCTTTATTAACAGGTCCATTCTGATTAATGTAGTCCTGTACTGCTTTTTGAGAATAGTATTCAACAACATCTTGAATCGTAAGATTGTTGTTACGAAGGTACTCAATAGTATGAACTTCATCTTCAGTTAAGTCAGGTTTTGCTAATTCATTTAAAATATTTAGTTGTTCTTCCCTATCTAAAGTATTGAAATCTACTTCTTGTTCATTACCTTCTTCATCCTGATAAATTAATGTTTTTCCATCTCTTAAACCTCTACCCTTTAAGAATTCACTAAACACATCAAGATCCTCATTTTTTGGTTCAGGATCTGAGTTAGTGTCATTAGGGATTGGTTCAGGAGTTGGATCATTTTGGTTATCAGGATTTGTATCTCCTTCGAGATTAGTTTTTGTGTCAGAATCATCTGGTTCTAGCAGATTATCCCAATGATTTTGTCCGTCGATAATCATAATTCTTATTTTTCCTTATTAATTGATTATTAATGTGTTTTAATATTCGCAGCAAATATAATATATAAATTTCTAATTTCCAAATAAAATGGAATAAATTTTATATTAATTCTCACTTTGAACAGCTTCTACAAAGTCTAAAATATTATCAGTAATAGATCCAGCTTTATCAAGCTTTTCAATAATTGACTTTAAGAATCCAATTTCACTGTCTGTAAATTCAACTGTTAATAGTTCCTTTTCAGGAGACCACACAATTCTACCATCTTTATTCTCAATCTTCAATGCTTCAACTTCCTCACTTGAAAAGTCAATCTTTTTCCGAACATTTCTTTTTGAAATCATTTCAGTTACTGAACCTTGTTCAGGTAAATTCATAAGTAACATTAATCGTGTAGCTACGTTTAAATCAATTTTTTTCATTTTAGTTTTACTCATATTAGTTCGTATTTTTAATTTGTATTTGCAAAGTTATAGATTATTTAACAAATAAACAAATTTTTATCTAATTTATTGTATATAAACAGAAAAGGAGTGACATTTCTGTCACTCCTCTCTATCTATTGATTTAGCATATCTTTTAATTCAATTAAATCTTGATGACTTAAAACTAACGCTCGATTTACGAGTGGTAAATTCATCTTTATTTTTCCGCTCCCGATTTCAAGTTCTCCTAGAAATCCAGAATTAACTTTAAAAGGTTTAGTGTTAATTACATTATCAATCATTTCAGACAATATACCATTAACGTCAACCATTCCGTCTTTATCTGCAATTTGTTTCAACATTGCTTCGACTTTATATGAATTATTGTCAATTACTCTAGTTATCAAAGGCTTAGCAAATGCCATTAAAGGATTGCTTTGCGACAATGAAGTTAATTGTTTATCAACAAAACCATTAAGTCTAGTCATTATTACATCTACGTGCTGCGCCATTGTTTAATAAATTCTTCATAAGTTAAACCTGGGTTATCTTTAGAGAATTCGCGGAACTTTTTAAAGATAGCCATCTCATTATCTGTCTCTTCTACTATCTTGTTCTTTAACTTCTTAACTAATTTTAGCTGTCTTTGTAATAAGTCCTTACCCTCTGAATTACTTTCAATTTTAGCTTTTACTAAATTGAGTAATTCTACTTGCACCATTTGTTGTAATGAAGCTGTAATTTCTGAATATTCTTGATCTTCAAAAAATCTAGCTTTTTGACTTTCTGTTAAAGAACTCATCTCTTTATCTATATCATCTCATATTAAATCAGTCTGGAGAGTTCCCTTCTTCTGCAGTTGTGCTAGTTGGGCTTCATATTGTTTTAATATTTGCATCTGACTTGTAATATCAGATTGAGATAATAGAGGGTCTGAATTACCTAGGAAAACTTGATTCACAGGATACATCTTTTATTTTACTTTAAATTACTAGGCCGCTGGTGTTGTAGTTGGCTCAAACAGAATACTGTTTGAATAACCTGCACAAGGGCAAAGTGGATTATAAAGTGAACGTTGTACTGTATCAGTTCCTACTTCTACAGCAGCTACACGGATAGGATAGAAAGTGTTATTAGCATAGTTAACAATCTTGTTGTCAGCACACATTCTACGTTCTGCTTCAAGACCTACCATACCAGCTACACTAGCAATCTCCATCTTAGTAACTTTGCTTCTCCAAGGCTCTACAGCAGCATTAACAGCAGCAGCAGTCTCTAATTTACCAATCCGATCAGCTAATACATCGAATTGATCTCTTTGATTTTTATACAGCCCGAAGTCAGCGTCGATCTGGCTCTTGTAAAGTCCAAACATTTCACCATTAATAGTCTGACGATCGTTAAAACGAGCGTTTGCAGACAGTAAAGCAAAATCATAAAGAGCTTTCTGATTAGCTAACTCAGCATTGCAAGAGTGTTGCCAAGCTTGGAATGTCGTTGGACCACCAGTAATAGCTTCAGCAGCTAAAGCACCAGCAGCTGCACTACCTGTATTTCCAAGTCCGAATAAACCTCTTCCGCTAAGAGCTAAAAGTCCTAATGCGGTTCCAGCAATACCTACAATATTTTCACATAAGGTCGTTAATCTTATGCAGTTCTCTTATGAACTTCTACATCTTTATATATACATGTAGTTAAGACTATATCTTCATCCAATTTGGATGCTCCCCATTTCGCACTACTTAGTGCTACTCTCTTCCGAGATAGTCGTTGAACTTTCAAAGATATTTCTATCTAAGCTTAGCTGCTGATTGTCCATTTCTGGAGTTTCCAGCAATTAAGGGAGTTTTGCATATAATATTACTATTATAAGGACCTAGTATATTAAGCCTAATCCAGTACCAGCTACACCTTTTGATGCATATTCTTTTTCACCACAATTTTCGTATACATCTTTATGTACCATTTCTTTCTTTTCTACTACTTCCATAGTTCTATTATTTTTTAAATTAATTAAATCTATTATTGTAAGCTTACAGTACAAAGATATAGCCTAAATAATCTAAAATATAACGTTACTATAAAAATAAAAAAAATCCTCTTAAGTCTTTCAACCTAAGAGGATTACAATTGTGAATAATTAGTAACTTGTTACTAATTATTCTCTATAAATTTATCTAGATCTTTCTTATATCAAAACAATTCCTTAAATCCTATTTGTTTACGTCCTTTGGGAATCTTATTTGCTCTAACATAATTGTCAAAAGTAGCTCTACTAACTTTTAAGTACTTACAAGCTTGATATTTACTGAGTTTCTCGTTCTTATTAGTTATTTCAGAAAGATACTCAATTACTTCCTCACACTCTTCGGTACTAAGATTAGAATTACCAGTATCAATATCGTTAACAATCTTTAATAAAAGTTCCTTAATTAGTCGCATCATATCCGTATACTGCTCCATTAACTAATACTATACTAGAATTAATATAAGTTATACAATAACATTTATAAGTTCCACCTGTTAGACTTCCTAAATCTTTCATTTCAGTATAAATTGTATTGTTAAAAGAAATACTTGATGAAGCTGGAATAACAATAATTGCATCAGGATTATTCTCTGAAACATATAAACTACTAACTTCATAAGAAGCTGCAGTTCCAACAAATATACCAGGTTGTCCTGGAGTAGTTACTGTTGCTAATTTCTTAGAAAAGACCTTATCTAAATTTAAATTAGCAGTTGCAGAACCAGTATAATTTGTAGACGACCCTCCTGCTGTAATGTTTAATGCGTAAGGGTTTGGAAGAGCGATAGGAATGTCATTAACATTTGCTGGAGTGAACCCCAAAGCTGTCTTAACTGCAGTATCTCGTAAAAGAGTATAAGCAGTACCATCCTCTAGAGTATATATAGCCATTTCAGCACCTCCAGATTCCGTATATCCTGTCTTAATTCCTCCTAAGATATTATCTTTGGCTACTGGTAATGTATATGAAGATCCAGGAGCACTATTAGTAATAGTTAAAGTTCCATTAGCAAGTGTTAATCCTATACCAGTGCCATTTGCAATAGTTAGAGTTGTAGAACTATCACTTAAAGTTGTACTTCCGACTTTAACTGGCCTCCAAGTATTTTCTGTAGAATAACCTTGATTAGTAACCCAACTTTCAGTTGCATATCCATTTAAAGAAGGTATTTTATCGTCAACTTGCTTTTTTGTATACACTTCTGTTATAGTATAGTAGTTTCCTAAAGTTGTATTTAAATCAACAGTTTTGACATAACTACTTAAAGTAGCATTATTGACTTTATTATTTAACTGAGTTGTAATAACTTTATTTTGTACAGGGTTTTCTGAAGTAGTACTTAAAGCTGAATCAACTGTAATAGCTTCTGGAATTTCTGGAAAATCAGTAATTTGTGATACTGTATGTGTATGATTCTTAACTGCAAAAGATCCAACATTATAATTAGAATCTTTAATAGTTTTTCCATTAGTGCCACTAAATAACACAATATTTGAATCAATTGAACTTGAAGGTCCTGTTATATCTCCCATGCCTGCTTGCGCTGCATCTGCAGGTCTATATCCTAAAGCATCAATAATATCTTGTTCGGTAGGATTTAGCTCAGATAGAGAAGTAGGAACTACAATATTTGCAACTCCCTCTTTTGAACCATTTCATGGATCAAGGAGATCGACCCCATTCTTTTGAATCTTCAAAACTTCAGGAGTTATAGAACCATTTGTTGTAATATTATTAATACGTAAAGTATTATTAGAAATCTTATTATCTAAACCATTTGTAATAGTATCTACTTGTGATTTAGTATAATAATCAGATAAGTCAATATCTGTTGTTCCTATCTTTTCTCAAGCTCCTTCAACATAGATGTATTCATCATGTACATCAGTTCCTGTTCCAGACTTTTTTACTAAATAGATAATATTACTTTCTCCTACACTAGGAAGACTATTAACAATTGTAATCTGTAAATTAGCTAAGCTATCAATAAGATCTTTTAATACTTTACCTTGTTTGGCAGATAAAGACTTTTCTGTTTCAGAACTTGTAAGATTATCAACAATAGAAGATTTAATTTGATTACTAATTTCTGTATTTACGATATTAGTAATATTATTATTAATAGTAGTAATGCTATTATTAATAGTTTCTAAATCTGCATCTATACTTGTATTTAATGAATCAATGGCATCTTTTACTCCTCCAGATAATACTAAATTTACACTATCTTTAGTAGGAACTAAATCTGCATTGTTAATTTTATCTACAGCAATTGGTGCAGTTGTAAGTGCATTATTAAATTCTTCTTCAGTTCCTTTATAACCTCCTTCAACAGCTATTGTATAAGCATCTTTACCTTTTAAGGATAAAAGTCACTCATCAAGAGTTCCCTTATAACCTTGTTGTACAGCTAACTCATATGCAGATCTACCAGGAGCTCCAATTGAACCAGGGAATATAACCCACTTATTTTGCGTTTTATCAAAATATTTTACACTCATAATTATATATTTTTAAGATTATGCATATACTGCACCGTTAACGGCAACCTTACCATTTGCCATATAACTCAAACAATAGATATAATAAGTTCCACCAGCTAAATCTCCAAGACCATCCATCTTAATTGCATTAGAAGCATTAAAAAATATTTTGTTAGTACTTATAATAACAGCATCAGGGTTACTCTCAGAGAAACCATTTAAACTAGTAACTGTTCTAGTTAACGTATTACTGTAACTATATCCAGCGTTTATTGTAGTTGAGAGCTGAGTTCCAGTAAAACTAGTAGTCGTTATTAAAGGTTTTGGTGTAGTTATTGAAACTGCAGATGAGCCTGTGTATGATGTACCATTAATTGTTAATGCATATGGATTAGGTAGAGCAATAGGAATTTCAGGTATATCACTAGTCTTTGCGGGCGTAAATCCTAAAGCAGATGTTACATTAGCTGAGGTTAATGAAATAGTTCCAGAAGATACTGAAATATTACTTCCAATCTTCACTCCACCAAGCACAGAGGCAGTAGCTGTAGGTAAACTATATGAATATGTACAATTGATGGCAGTTCCACTAATACTTATATTAGTACCAGCAGTATATGTAGTATTTGTATCTGTCCAGGGAACATTAACATATGCCTTACCATTATTTAATTGTACAGCATAGTTTTTACCACTTGTTGTGTATCCAATTTGAATTCCTCCATAAGTACTAGAGGTTGCTGCAGGAATACTTGTTAAATATCCTTGACTAGTTACTCAATTTTGAGTAGCATACCCTGATAAGGATGGGATAGTTGGTTTATTAGTTAAGTCATTATAAGATCCACTTGTAGCTACAGTAGCGAATGTTGGTTTACCTGTTACTCCAGACCAAGGTACACTAGTTGCACTTCCTGCTGTGAATTCTTTAAATTTAGTAGCAAAAGTAGATGCAGATTCGGATACGCAGAAGTACATAGGACCTCCTGAACCAATCTGAACAACATCTCCTTCTTGTATAGTTAAACTCATTGCAGCTGATTGGGACTCCACTACATATAATCTCTCCATTGCAGCTGCAGGAATTTTAGAAATAGGAATCTCAGGAAGTCTATCAGCATTAAGAGTTCCAGAAGTAATTTTAGACGCATCAATATTAGCTAATGTACTATTAATACTTACGTTGCTAGAACCATCAAAAGTTGTACTTCCTGATACTGCACCCGTAAGTGCAATTGTTCTTGGAGTTGTTAATTTAGCAACACTTTCTTGAATAGGGTGTACGTGATCAGAGCGTGAATAAGCATTATCTGTTCCAGAAGATGCTAATGGCCCTAAAGGTTTTGGATCCGTATTTGATGGCATAATAGCTGCAAAGCTTGATGTTTTTTCTCCTGTAGGTTTAATTGTTCCAACATATCCAACCGTATTGAAAGTATTATCATTTATACCTGTGAATGAAAAATATACATTAATATCATTAGTATCAGTTTCCTTTTCTATTGTTGTAGATATAAATCTGACAGTTGGATCTGACGAATCAAATATGGTTAATGGTTTTTTAGAATTAAATGCCTCTAAAGCAATATTATAATCCTCAACGGATGTGTTAGACATATCTATAGTCAAAGGTAATACTTCCTCCTTACTAGCAGCATCGATATTTTTACGAGCCCGTGCTTTTCGGTCCTCTGTAAGACTTTGAGTTTTATCATATCTTATCGAACCCGTATCTATAAATTGTGAACTTATACGATAGATTACTCCTGTTATAATAGATAGACGTAATAGCTCAAGTTGAGAAGAAGTGTTTACTTTAAAAAAATAATGATTATTTGAGTCATCATTACCTCTTAAATATATATTACTAGTTTCCTTAACTAATAAAGCTGTTGCTTCTAATCGTTTAGCTTTTTCTTCATCACTAGGAGGGCTGCCAGCATTTATATCTGATTGAGAAATAACATGGACTTTTCATCCCAAATTTTTAAATACTTGATCTTGTTTTTCAGTAGTTACTTCTTGAGGAAGTAAAGAAAGCGAATTAGCATCACATTGATATTCTTTCCCTCAAGTACAAATAGTTGGTCCTTCATCAATAAATGAGATATAAGCATCGAAAACCTTACGCTCTTCACTACCTTCAGTAGTTTTTGCTCTCTCAGCTTCGTACGATGCTTTAGTTTTAAAATGTAAAAATTTTGTTTTATATGCCATAGCGTCTATATTTTATATAGCACCTATAATATTATAGGTTAAAAATAAAGGGAATAGGGAAATCCCTATTCCCTTATTATCTTAATTTATTCGAATTCAACCCAAGTCATTAAACCATCAGCATAAGCTTTTACATCACTAGCTTCAGCAAGACCTTTAGCACTTGAACTTGCACTAGCTACAGCTTGTAACATAGAAGTAACTGTTACTGTAGTTCCACTTTTACTAGTTGTGATATAATTAGAAGCAGTGCCATTAACTATCTGAATTGCAGAATCAGCTTTAGTACCTTGAGCAGAAGTTGCATAAGCACTTGATTCGGTATAAGCTGCACTCTTAAGACCATTAACTGTACCTTTAAGCTGTTTACTAGACATGCTAAATTTAACCTGTCCATTAGTAGTATTAGCTGTATCTACAGTAATAGCCCCAGTTTGTCCTCCAAATGATTGGACGCTAGAAGCAGCAGCGGAAGTAATTCTACCATCTATTGCTTCAATTGCAGCTTGAAGATCACTCTCACTATATGTTCCATCACCTCCAACTAAAATATCTGCACCAGCAAGTACTACATTAGTTGATAATGGTTTACTATTAACGGTTCTTGTAGTTGGAACTTTTCCAGCAAGAGCAGAATCAAGTCCTGAAATCTTTGATGTTGCAAGAGTAGGAATATCAGTTTCTATTAGAGCTCTACGAGTAACTGAAACTACTCCTCCAGTTTGATTAACAGCAGATACTAGTTCATTTGTTTTAGGGCTATCTACATATTCAAGCCCTTCAATAGCCTCAGAAATACTTAAAGTAACAGAACCAGCACCAGTTCCATTAAGTACTGCGATTGCAGATGTATTTTTTTGTACATCAGCAGATTTAGCATAAGAGGATAGATCAACTGTTCCACCTAACTTATCCCACATTCCTGTTTGATTACCTGCGCCTGCTTTAACTGCTACGAAATTAGAACCAGCTTCAAAAGCTTCTCCATTAAGAGTGCCTGCAGCAATAACATTATATGTATCACCAATAACAACTCCTGTAAGAGCAGTAAGAGCTGCAGCATCATCTACAGAACCCTTCATCTTGTACACACTACCAACAGCAGAAGCTACTTTATTGTCAACTTCTATTTTAGTGTATGTAGTAGCTTGAGGAGCTGCTGCTTCAGCCGTAGCTTTAACTGCATTAAGAGCAGTTGTAGTAGCTTTAGCAGCTAAGTCTGTAGTTAGACTAGTTACTTTACTTTGAGGAATTTCTCCTACAGCAAATGTAACAGTACTAGTTCCAGACTGAGTAACTGTTGTGCCATCTCCCTTATAAACAATAGCGGCAGGAATTTTGCCAATCTCAGTGTCTGTATATGATTTAGCTGAACTAATTGCAGACGATTTTGCTTCATCTGTGTATTTCTTCAGTCCATAATAACTCTGTACAGTTGAGGCATCTCTAGATGCTCCAATATTTAACTTCTTTGCTAACTCTGTAGTAACTGCAGAAGCTGAAGCTACATCTGATAGATTTAGAGAAATCTCTTCTCCACTTTCGTTAATAATTTTAAGGGTTTTAGCACTCTCATTCCAGCTTGCAGATTTGACGCCATCCCCAAATTTATCAACAGCAGTAGCACTTGTTGCTACTTTAATCATACCTGTTGATGTTTCAAAGTAAATTCTACCAACTACAAGACCTGAAGCGGGAACTGTAGCAATTTTTTGAAAACTTAAATTTGTTGCCATTTTATATTTTTGAGTTTTTACACCCCCCCCCCTCACTAACGTGAGGAAGGGGAATTATTATTTTTTATTTAACTTCTGTCCAATACATATCTAATTTGCCATCGTCTCCAACTTTAATTGAAGATGAAGCTGATACTAATTTAGATACATTTACAGCTAAAGCTCTAGAAGTACCTGTACCTGTAACAGTAATAGTCCCATCAGGACTTGTTAGTGATGTAATACCTCCTGATACAGCAGTTTGGATACTATTACTAAGCGCTTGCATACCAGCAGCGATTGTTTGATCTGCACCAATTTCAGCACCACCAGTAATAGCAACTCCAACTTTTACAGTTGAGCCTTTTACTCCACTAAGATCTACCTTAAGACCTTCGGCTGATTTTGATAACGCAGCATCTGAAGCTGGATCTAACTTAACATCAATAACATTTTCCTCTGTAATTGAAATTGCCTGACCTTCAGTAAGAGCTTCCTGTTTACCTCCAACAGATGTTTGTAAAGATTCAATGTCAGATTTATTAGTTCTGATTTGATTTAAATCAGTATCAGAAATTAAACCTGAACCTTCGACTTTATCAACTTTGTTATTAAGCTGATTAGTAACTGTAGCAATCTGTCCTTCTAAAGCGGTATCAGCTGCTTCTAGTTCTGTTTTTGCTGCAGAAATTGCATCATCTACTTGTGTTTTTGTATAGTAGCCTGAAAGATCAATTGTACCTCCCAGAGGATCCCATTGAGTTCCATCCCAAGCATAGTTAGTTCCAGCAGGAGTAGTTCCATGAGCTGCAACTACATTCCATACATCACCTTTCTTATTACCTTCAGTAGGAAGAGCGTCATAAGTATCTTTAGTACCTTTATAATCAAGAGCTGCAGCCACAGAAGCTTTCAGATCATCTATAAGAGTTTTTAAAGCTTTACCTTGTGCAGCTGAAAGAGCTGCATCTGTTCTATCACTTTCAAGTGAGTTGATAATCTCTACAACTGTACCAGTTGCAAGAGTTTCCCATACTCTATTAGAACCATCAGGATCAAACCCTTTAAGGATATATGCTGTCTTATTTTCTTTTACATAAACGAAAAGACCTTCTACTAACTGAATAGTAGGCATTGCATCACGGTCAGCTAATGTAGCTTGAACCGTTCTATTATCTAATGGTAGATTCGCACCTAAATCAAAACCTGAACCTACCGAAATACCTTTACCAAAAAATTCTGCCATAATTAGTTAAAGTTTACATAGTAAGTACTAGGTTGTGTCATCTTACCAGATAAATATACTGTGTAATTAACAGCTTGACCATCTAAACCAGTAACCAAAACTGTACTAGTTGCATATGAACTAGTTACATCACAGTTGTTACTGTCTTTAATATTTGAAACTGTCCATCCTGCTGGAGCTGCAAAACAGATATATTGTTCAGAAATAGGACCAGAAACTTTAATAGTTTTCTTTGCAGAAACTGTTTTAGTCATTCCTTTAATAACCTCTTCTGTAATTGCATTTGTAGAAACTAAACCTGAATAAGCTGCACGATAACCTGTTACAGTTGTTTTTCCAGAATCTACACTTCCAACCGCAAGTGGAGTTTGATAATTATTTCCTTTTGAATCTTTAGGTTGAGGACCTTCAGCATAAGCTGCACGATAGTAGTAATCCATTGCACCAGCTACTACTTTCTCTGGCAAAGATTCTACTTTACTTGAACTATATAGAATCTTAGAAGCTTCCATATCCTGTGCACCAGCTCTATTGTTTTGTTTTTTTTCTGCTAGAGTAATCGCACCTGCATTAAAACTTACATTAAAGTTTGCCGCAGTAGGAGCATTTGCTCCAATTTCCTGAACATTCTGATAACTCTTTAAAGAGATACTTGCAGAAGGAGCAGTAAATGTGGGGTTAACTGTTGGGAAGATAAGAGTATCAAAGATCTCATCATAACTCTTACCTGTAAGCTGTGCTACAGTTGTACCAGCATCAATACCTCCAAGTTTCTCTACAGTTGCTACTGTAGGATCTAATGAAGACTCATAAGAACCACTTGCTGTAGGATCTAAACTATCAAGTTTAGTTTTATCTTCCTTAGACATAAGACCGTCTGCAGTAACTGTAGCTTTACCTAGTAACAAAGTTGTAGAGGTGGAATCTGTATATGTAATTACAATCCCATTAGCATTGGCATTTAATGCTACATTTGATACTTTCTTATTAGAATCGCCACCATATTCAGTGCCATTCATAATAATTTTCTTAGTATCTGTGGCAAAATAAATACCATCAGCATGCGTAGTGGAATTATAATAAGCTTGTGGACCTCTATAAAATTTTACAACACTATTAGCCATGTTTTAAAAATTAATTGTTAACATCATTTCAAATTGTAGAGGAAACCTCTTCAATTTTATCTTCTAATTTTTGTATCTGTTGATCCATTTCACTTTTAGTATAATAATCTTTTAAATCTACTGTTATTTGTCCACTTCCTCATTTTTTTCACATATATACATCTTCTGTAGTACTTGGAGAATGAACAACAATATATTCTTCAAATAAGTCGTGAAGTACTGTTGATGTTGCAGGTATTATATACAATTTTCCTAACTTATCAACAGTTGGATCTCCTAACTCTTCAAAACTATTTGCGAATCTTATTTCAAATCCCGATGTATTAGGAAAAGATTTTCAAGCAGTTTCAAATTGTTCTTGTGTAAGAGTACCACCAACAGCAATATAAGAATTGTATAAAAAGTCTTGAACTGAATATTCATCCATGGATTCATCACAAGGATCATATCAAATCTTATCGTGCTCTGGTTCGTTATTTGGAAAATCAGATTGACATCCGATTGCTATATTTTCATCACCAGGATCTCCTTTTTCTCCCTGAGGAATTCCAAATTTAAGATTTGCATCACTAATATCTGGATTTAAATCAGTTACATAAGGTTGTGCATCTGGTGCTAATTTTTCTACTTCAGAAACTACAGTTACTGTAGCAGGTTTTCCTTTAGGAACTTTTACATTTAAAGCTCATTCTCTAGGAGCATTAGTTTTATCAATTACTAATGACGGATTTTGATCTCACTCAACAGTTTCAATAGTTCCTGCATTAAATCTTGGAAGTACAGAACCAGTAGCAGTAATAACTTTACTTGATTCCATTGTAAGTTCTAAACTACCTTCTGCATCTGTAATATTAACAGACTTAATAGAATCTCCTTTTAGCTCATTTAAGTAACATAATACTGTCCATTCACTAACAGGAACTCCATCATAACCTCAAAGAATGCGATCATCTAAAAGAGTAGCAGGATCTCCAAAAACTCTAATAAGTTTAGGCGTTTTACCAGGTTCTCCTTGGTCTCCAATAGATCTTCCTAGTACTTGCCAAGTAGCACCATCATTATATGATACATATCATTTATTATCCGTGATTTTAAGTATAGGACTAATTCCATCCTCTCCATCTTTACCATCACGTCCATTTCGACCATCAGTTCCAGGACGACCTTCTGGCCCTCTTTCTCCAGTAGCTTGGCCAATATCTTTTCATGAAGATTGGTTATCCATTGAAAGCATCCAGCGACCATTTTCTATTCGAAGATAAGGAGTTTTTCCATCCTTTCCGTTCTTCCCATCTTGACCATCTACGCCATCCTCACCTGTAGCTTTACCTAGGTTTTCTCATTTATTATTATCATAGGAAAGCATCCAGTTACCATTTTCTATTTTGAATACTGGAGTTTTTCCATCAGCTCCCTTTGGACCAGGGTTTCCTGTATCTCCTTTAGGTCCTTGTACAGGTACGTTTTCTTCAGTTTCTGGATCTTTTAAAGGTTCTCCGTTTACAGTTAAATAGTATAAATCACCTTTTTTTAGTAATCCAAGAACTGGAGTTTTTCCTTCTGGACCCTGAGGACCGATAATATTTGTTGAAGGAATTGAAGTAGGAGTTTCATCATCTAGTTTCCAAGAAATTATTCCATTTTTAACTTCAGGAACTCATACTTTACCAGTAGGTCCTTCAACTCCAGCCATTACAAAGGCTCAGAAGAGATTAGGTTTAATACCAATAATCTTATTTTCTTCTCAAACCAATTCAGGCATATTTAAAGACGAAGATGTATGACTCCTAGTACAAGATAATAAAGCTCCCTCAAATGCTACAAAATCTATAATGTATTCATCATTAAAGTAATGTGTATTAGTCATCCATTCTCCAGCCATTTTAAAGGACGTACCTTTATAAAAGTCTCTTGAATTGTATGCTCCTACATACTCTCTTGAATTCTGAAGATCAATATTTGGTTGTATATTATTTTTTTTCATATAGTTTATATAACTTCGATAACTTTTTGCAAAATTACATTTTTAGTTGAGGAAAACAGTCATCCTTTATATTCTTTACCAGCAGTTACTACTACAGGATTATTTACTAATATTTCGTAGTTTGCAGATCAAGTAGCAGGTTTTCCAGGAATTACTGCATTAGGCAATAATCAGATTTTTAAAGTTATACTTTGTCTTGGTAATACTGCTACATAGTCATAAGACTCTAACATATCAAATCCTGGTCGATAAAATCCTATAGAATCAAATAATAATGGAATATTGCCGCTATTAAATATATCAATTGTATATTTTGACTCATGACTCATATTATCAAATACAGATGCGTCAATATTTAATAGTTGTACTTTTGATTTTGTAATACTGGATTCATTCATATAAACAGTAATATTCTTTAACCCAGTAAGAGTAACTGTCTGAGTAGTAGAGCTATATGATAAATCCAATACCTCCTCATCTGAACTACTCATATTACCGTTTACAGAAATATTTTTCGCATAAATGTTTCCATCAGTTTCAAATGAAATATTTCCTCCAGCAAGATACCCAGCCCCTGTTCCAAAATTAAACAACATATTAGGAATAAATGTTCTAACTCCTGGTTTTGTAGGATCAGTACTTTCAATTGGAGTTCCTATAGAATCTTTATTGAAATTTTCATAATGGGTAGAAACATCTCCATTCTCATCTACTCCCTGCTGACTAAACATATATACATCATTAAATACAGCAGAGCCAATTAATCCGTTTCCAATAATTCCAACTTTAGTATATAGTGCTTCAAATGCTTCTAACTTAACCCAACTACTACTAGTATCGGTACTTGGGGATTCATTACTATGTAATGTTCCTTGCCATGTTCCCACTATATTTAATACATAATAGTTAGCATCATTAGAATCATATACATAAGGAGTTTTATCTACAGTTCCTTGATATACTGTATTAACATTATAAATACCTTCAGGATAAATTATTTGTCCTTTAGAACCGTTCTCTCCATTTAACCCATTAGTTCCACTTAATTTAGTGGGAGTACTCCAGCTACCTTCAATTGTGCCAACTTTATCAGTATTACTTGTATAATTTACCCTGGCTTGAATAAACCAAATATAAGGAGTCTCTTCAGTAGGAGTTGGAACTGCTAAATTCCAACCTGTTGGCTGTCTTGTTGTTCCAGGAGTACTCGTTCCTCCATAAATAGTTGTAGTTCCTAAGCAATAACGAACTTCAATACCAATTCCAGGTAAACCATCAACTCCGTCTTTACCTGCAGGACCAGGATCACCAGTAACACCAGGTTCTCCTTTTATTTTAGTCCATTTATAATCAGAAGGATCGTTACTATCGTTTATATTAAAATCTACATATACTCCAATTCAAGCACCTGGATCTTCTCCATTGTTACCTGTAAAGGTTACACCTCCATCATTAGAGTATTTAATATGTAGATAACTTGTTTTTCCATCTTCTCCGTTAGTACCTGGGATTCCTTGTTCTCCCTTTTCTCCTTGAATTCCTTCAAATCTTGCCCAAGTATAGTCAGAGGGATCTGTACTATCTGCTTGAGTAAAATCTACATAAGTTCCAATATATGTACTTGGAGTTTCAGTCATTTGACTTGAAGAAGTAGGGTTGGCAACAGCAGAATATTTAATATGAAAATATGTAGTTCTTCCATCTTCTCCTGGAGTTCCAGGAATTCCGTCTGTACCATTCGTACCATTTTCTCCACTTATAACAACTGGAGTAGTCCAGTTTGTATTTAAAGTATCATCAGGATTAATAGTTGCTGTAGTCATCCAAAGATATCCATCTTTAGATTTTTCAGGAGGAACCACAGACCATCCTGAAGGAGTTCTTACTGTTGCGTTTAATGTAGGAGGATTTGAATTACTTGTATTTACGGCAAATCTAAATTCTGTAAATTTACCATCTTGAGCCTGACCATCTCTACCGTTAACTGGTATTACTTCTGACCATTCAGTTACAAGACCTGTCTCCCCATTAACTGTTCCAATACATTGTCACCAATTGCCACTAGTTGTAGGATAATCTTCCCATCCAGATGGACTAGGACTATTTCCTGTAGGCTTTGATGGTTTACTATCACTTAATTTATAAACGTATGTTTTCCAATTTGGTATTACTGCATCCTGTCCCTTTTCTCCTGTCATTTGAACAGGATCTGACCATTCTCCAACAAGAGTAGAATCTCTAAAAGATGCTGTGATTGACCATATAATTTCATAAGAAGTATGAATAGGAACAACTGTACTTCATACAGAACCAGGATTTGTATTTGTTTTATTTACAACTGGAGGAGTATTTACACTACTACTTTTTGCATACATCAACTTAATACTTAATCCATCTTCTCCATTAGAACCATCAGTTCCGTTTGTTCCATCCTTACCGTCTTTTCCGTCTTTTCCATCAGCTCCTTTAGGTAATCCAAAACTAAATTTGAATATATCTCTCTCTAAAACTACATTAGCATTAGCCTGAGTAGTTGAAGAGACATTTACTACTTCTGCATCAAAATTAGGAATTTCTCCGCCGCCAGAAATAGTTTTCCATTCAGTATCATAATCAGCATTAGACTTTTTAACTAAAGCTTGACCTGTAGTACCTCCAGGAACTACTCCTACTCCATCTGTTCCATTCTGACCTGGATTACCTGTTGCTTGTCCTATATCTTCTCATGTTTGTCCTTCATTCATTGAAAGCATTCAACGACCATTTTCTATTTTTAATTGAGGAGTAATACCGTTTTCTCCAGATGGACCTGTAGGCCCAATATCTCCAGGATCACCTTTTTCTCCTTTACCACTATTTCCCATGATAAAAGCTCAATAAGGATTTGGTTCTACTCCAATAATTATGTCGTTTTCATAGATCAACATAGGTTTATTTCATTCTGATGATAAATGACCTCTTAGACAATACAGTAAACTACCATTGTAAGATATAAAATCAACAATATGTTCATCATTAAAATAATGAGTATTAGGGGCTCAAGCACCTGCCATTTTGAAAGAGGTGCCTCTATAAAAGTCTCTAGAACTATACATATTGTAATATTCTTGTGAGCTTACTGCATCTTCTACGATTACATTAACATTAGATCTCTTCATAATATTGAATTATTTTAATTATTTCACTATTAGTTGGATTTCCGTGTTCAATATAATCAATTGCATTAACAATCTCATTCATTGTAAACAATGATTTCTTGTTAGGTAAATGTCCAATATTAATATTAATTAACTCTTGAACAAATATTTTATATAATTCATTATATAGAATTTCCACAACCACAACTATTATTTATATTACCTAACTCTTCTCCACATAAGGAATTACATGAAGATAAGTTATCTAATATTCGTTGTGCTTCTGTAAAGTTTCCCATATCTTTTAGATAATCAAACACATACATAGCACTTAATAAGAAATCTCTTCGATCTCTTAAACTTTCATTTGTATTACATTTATCATAACTACATATCTTACTGTTACTCAACAGTAATTGCCGTTGCAAATATACTAAACATCTTTGTAATTTACAAACACTAAACACATTTTTTATTGGACAATAGAAAGTTTGTGATGCTTTATTTTCCTGAACTAAATCGTATGCCACTTTGTAGTTAACAATAACTTCAGAATTTTTAATTACTTCGTCTAAAGTATGTCCATCCTGATTTGTAATATTAGACTTATATAATTTTCCTTTAAAGAAAAATAATTCATCTATTAGGTTAATATATTTATCAGGTTCGTCTTCATCTTGAAAATAACTTAATTGAGGAATTACTAATTTATAATAAGAATATGTACCATCAATATCTAACATAAACTCAGATGCAAATCTAGTTAAATATTGTCCTCTATTATGTAGTTCTTTTCTTATTTTAACTGATTTAGGAAGTAGATTCTTATCAGTATTATAAGATAGGAATTCTAACATTATATACTGATTTAAATCTACTCCTAAAGCTAAATAATCACTATTATCTACAGCAATTAATTTGCAATCAGACCTAACAATTACGTCAATATTTATTTTTTTATTCATATTATACAACTTGTTTTATTTTATCATTATATGGATTTGCATCAACTGTTTCTGCAGCTTGAATTTGAACTTGTTGCTGTTTAGTTTCAAGAAGTTTGTCATTATAATCTTTATCATTCTTGACTTTTTCTCTTTCAATAGCTACTTTTTCAGCTTCAAGTTGTAGTCTAGCTTGACTATTTTGTTCAAGTTGATTTTGTGATTGACCTAATTCCCTTTGTAATTGTTCATTTTGTTTCTGTAACTGTTGCAGATTTTGTTCATATTGCTGAAGTTGTTGCTGCAACTGAGAAACACTATTATTTTCTTCCTTCTTAACAGCAGTAGCTTTAGCTACATAACGTTTAAGTTCGGACATACTATTGGCAGTTGCAATACTTACTGCCATATCGGGATCTGACATTCCAGCTTTAATTAATTCAATATTAAGAGCCTTTACAGTTTCCATATCTTTAAAAGACTTAGAACTATCCTCAATATGTAAATCAAAATCTGTAAGTGTATAATGTTCAGGAAGTGCAGTAAATATTCTTGAATATTTATTACCTAACACAATAGTACCAGTAATACCATTTGGATATACTAATTTAGCTAAATTAAGCATATCATAATTAGCTTCTTTATAAATGATATCCATGGTCTCAAAATATTGTTTAGTTAATAAACCTGACATTTTAACTCCAAGTTGAACATTAGAAACTGCATCTCTCTGTTCATATTGAGCTAATCTTTCAGGTAACACTCCTGTAATTGAAGAAGCTTGTTGTTCTACAGCTTGAATAGCTAATTGAATGCCTTGAATAGCCTGAGCTTTAACAGTATCATCAAATCCATTAAAAATCGTATTAGGCATACCTTCACTACCTTCTTCCTTACTATTTATTAATGCTAAGCCATTCTTTTTATATGCTTGCCAAGCTTTAACTCTATCAACTAATTTTTCACCTAAAAACGAAGGAATAAAAGAAACATCCATCCAATCTCCAACTCCTCCTGAAGAAGCAATAAGATTATCTCTAAAATATATAAGTAAATCATATTTCATTGTTTATTCGATATAGGTCGTTAATCTATATCCGTCTTTTCGACTGCTGCATGTCACCATGCAGATTAGACTATATCATACAAATTTGATTTAAAATTAATTCAAATAAATTCTGTTTCATTATATTTCATAACTACTTATAATTAACTTTAAATTAAACTTGTCCCCGCACTTCCACTTACTTAAGTGTACTCCTTTCGGATAGTCGTTGAACTTTCAAAGATATTTCTATCTAAGCTTAGCTGCTGATTGTCTTAAATTTACTATTATTCAATTTAAGGTTTTCCAGCAATTCACGGGGTTTATACAGGACTCATATAATTTAATCCTGTAGGTCCATAGTATGTGCTATTAATGAATATGGATCTCCATTTTTATCTAAGAAAAACATTCCGTTAACAGATAATCTACATCTACTAGGACAATCTGCACTTCTTACAATATACTTTGATTCTCCACGAGTAATATATACTTCTGAACCAATTTTTACTCCTTCATGTCTTGTTAATTCTCCAGTTTTATAATCTGCTTCAATTCATTCAACTTCATATACAGGAATAAGATGATTCTTTATAGGTTCTATTGAATCATAATCTCCAGGCCATCCTGGATGTGCTTCAAGTCCTGCAAGAATACCTGTATGTAAATTATCAGCTCGTAAATTAGGCTCAGCAGGTTTACCAACATATCTAACCAAATAAGTAGGAGATGTTGAATCTGCAGTTTGTTGCATATCTCTAATTTTCTTAGCGGCTTCTGTAGTTAATTCTGATCTGAATGTATTTAAGATATCCTCTCTTGACATTCATTTTCTAATAACAACTCTCTTAGAATCTGCAAGATAAGGAGAATTTGGATTACGTTCTATAAACGTATTAACAGGATTTAAAATTTCAATATTGACATTTGAATTACTTTCTGTAGGTTTTACTCTATAGTAACAAGTACCTGTAACAAGTAAATCTGTAAGTAATTCTGCCATTTTACGTTTTAAATCAATATTTCTTGATTGTCTTAAATAATCAAGAATATTTTGTGCAGCAATTTCATATTCTGAAACGAAAGATTGATCAATATCTTGTTGAATTGAGTTGATCTCTTTTTCAATAAAAGGATCATTTACAATTTCTTTGTTTTCAATAATAGCTGCAATAATGTTATTCTTTAAATACTGTTGCAAATAATTAAATACTTCTGCACTAATTTTAAGTTGCTTTTCTCTCATTATATTTGAAACAGTCTTTTCATCTTTGCAAGATACTTTTAAATCTTGATTTAAACCTAGATACTCTCCAACTAATACATCAATATGTTTCTTAATTAATGGTGTAAAACTAACTGATGTAGGAGTTCCAATTCCGTAATTTTCTTCTAGGTGTTTGAATTGATCTGCATCTCTACGACAATGATAATATCCATAAGCTTTTCTTATAGCAACTTTATCATATACAAGATTACCTATCGCATCATTAATCTTCTTTACTTCATTCTCTATCACCATATTCTAATACTATATATTGATTTCCTTCACCTGGAGTAGTCATTTCTCCAGAATAATATTTTGTTCTATCTAGTTGTCTGTTTCTAAGTTCTTTTTCAAGAAATTCGAAAAAACCTTCTTCATCACCTTCATAGACTAAAACTAATGGAGCTTTTCATTGATTCAAATCTAAACTTAATTTCCATTGATTACCATCTATAGTTAATGTAAAGTCTCCAGTGTAATATGCACACATGGCCTTTTCAATTATTTCATATACTTTATCAACGAGTTCCATTCTTTTGCGGTATTACTCCATATTCTTTATAGCCTTTTTCATTAGTGAACCATCCAATATTTTCTCATTCTTTTGCTAATTTATCTTGAGCAGCAGGTCGTATATTCATTAATTCTTCATCTGCAATTTCCGCCATTTCCATAGCTGCAATAATATCGAACTTTCGTTTATTTTCTCAAGAATATTTTAATAATTGCTCAAGCATTTCATCAATATCAATTGAATAACAGTAATCATTAACAAAATTATTAATTAATTCAAGACCATGCTTGATAATAGCTTCTGTAGCTGGTACACCAATCATTTGTGAGTTGCCTCTTTTCATATCTCCAAGAGTTGAAGCAGGACGTTTCATAAATAGACTATCTTTCTTTTTTTCTTTAAAATATGTAACAATACTAATCTTAGTATGTTCAAGTAGTGCTTTACAATTATATCATACTAATAACTTCATTGCTACATCATACGCTTCTCGAATATCTCGAGGACGATCTTTATAGATCGCAACGTATTTAGCTTCTTGTAATCCATATATACGTTTCTTAATAACTATACAGAAATCAGATACATCTGTTGAGGTAGAAGAATCTCCAGAACCTTGGTCAATAGAGTCTATTCCTGCAACATATAAATTTTTTAATACAAGACCATCTTCGTCACGAAGTGGCCTTTCATATATAGCAATTTTACTATTTGGATTATTTATAACTTTTACTTTTGTTAAATCAGGAGTATCTCCAGAACGATCTCATAATAATGATACATACTCTGGTTTTAATCCTGCTTTAAATATCCTAATTTGGGTTAATCTATCTGCAATTGCAATTGAATCAAAGATATTTTCACCCTGCTTATATAATGCTTCATTTGGAATAAAACAGTGCTCTGCACAATAATCAAGTAGGTCTTTGCCACTTAATTTTTTACGTTCTTCCTCATAAAACTTTTTAAATTCTTCAGATTGTGTAACGCCTCTTGTATCTAAGAATTCTTCTCGTAAACTAAACTTATGAGCTGGAATAAAGAAAGCTGTTAATTGTGGTTTTCTATCTTCTGTATCATAGTTTTTATATGGAAGTACATTATACCCTTCTGGTTTTGCAAAAATGTTTGATAAACCTTCAAGTGCCATATCATCACCTCCAGTATTATGCGTAATAAAATTATTTGCCAGATAAGTATGAGTTCCACTAGCGGTAATATTATAAATAGTTTTTTTACCGATACGTTCTACATCAATTACATGCGCCTCTCGAATACCTTTATATTTATAATAATGTTTATAAATAATACTATCTTTTCTTTCTTTCGCAATTTTCTTTAACCTTTCTTTTTTGTATTTTACTTTTATAGGAATTTCTTCATAAAAGTTTACAAGACTTACAGTATCTTCAATATATAAATTATATCATGGATTCTTATCTTTTCTATTTTCTTGAATCCTAGGTTTTTGTTCATATATCTTACCATATACTCCAAATTTTTGAAGCAGTTCTTGAACCTGTAATAGTATTTCTTTAGACGATTGAGTAAGTCCTATTCTATGTGTCCCTGTGATTGTTCCATCAGTATCAAATAATCCAGCAAGTAGTTCTGAGGAGTCTTTTTTAGTTAAAGACATATAACAATCTGGAAGTCGTTTTGCAGTTTTTGTTTGACCGTATATACCTATATTTCTAAGATCTTGAGTAATATTTCTAATTCTCAATTCTTTATACTGTTTTCCAGTTTTAGTTAAACGTTGTCTTTCAACAAAGCAACTATATTTAGATTCTACATAATCAATTATATCTTTATCACAATTACTTAATATTGGAGTTTTATTCAGTCCATAACTGCCATCTCCAATAAGTAATCCAATAAAATAAGGGTCGAATAGAGAATTAGTTCCTCATACATCTATTTTATCACAAATCCCTATAACATTATGTTGAGTAACACTTGTAACAACTTCGTCAGCTCTAAATCATGCATAATCAAATCATCTTACTCTATGTCCTTCTTTGTCTACTCTTTTAGAACGACACACTCTTTTAAAAATAGGATGATCAGTACTACATTCTAAAGTTCCATAATCAGTAGTAATTCTTACACACTCCTTTTCTGCTGGAGCATTTATATGTTCAATATCTTCCTGAAGACAAGAACCTTTATGAAATCCTAAAATTCCATCAGATTGCTTAAGATCCTCAATATTTATATGTCTTCCGTCTTTAGTTCATACTTTAGTACCTGCACATACACAACCTAAAGCAATACGTGTTCCAAAATGATAACCACCAAGCTCAACAAGAGCATTACCTTGAATCCAACTTTTAGTTAAATATTTATTAGATCCTGCTTCTTCATAGATTAATCTGTCGACACGATCACCACGAATTTTATCAGATGTATCAGCAATTACTGAATCAATTTCTGACATTCAACCATATTCAACTCCATCAGGAGTAACTTGAGATGCACGCTTAGTATCTGCATTATTAACTTTTTGTCGTAGGTGGCGCATACCTCCATTAGTATTCATGTCTAATCAGTTTAACTGTTTTCAACATTTAGTTTTTAAAGGAGTAAGTTTACCTTCTGCAGCACAAGTTAATAAAGAACGATAACCTCTATTAGTTATATAAGGCCTTACTGCTAAACAAGCAACAATCTCAGATAATCCAATACCACGAGCTTTTAATATAGCTACATCTTTGTGTAGTCTTTCAGCCATTTCAACATAATGAAAGAATTCATATTGTTTAGCTAGAAATGTAGGAAACTTTTCATTACGACCAGCACCACCTCTAGCTCCTTCAGAAATAACTTCCATTCTATAGAAATTTAAAAAGAAATAATGATCTCCTGTAATTCTATATTTGCCAACTGTATAACCTTCAGTACAACGTTTATATTGCTCTCTCCAGAAATCATTATAAGGCTTTGAATCTGCAGGATATTCCGTATATGAACCAGTTCTATCATAAATTTGAGCTAGTTCATTAAAAGGAGTAGGATCAAAATCTAAACCTTGAATTTCATTAATTGGTCTATATCCAGTTAATTCATATGATAGCTCTGGATCAAAGTAAAGTACATCTTCAGTGACCGCCACATCTCACAAACCATCTCTCTTTTTATAAAAATCAGTTGCAGTATACTCAAATTGTTCTGTAGTATCTTTTTTCTGATCTCCAAGCATTTCTTGTAATTGCTTTTTTAATTCTTCTTCAAATTTATCTGAAAAAGATTGAGGAGTTGGTTCAGGTTCTTTTATTGATTCTCTAAGTTCTTTATATTTCTCTTTAGCAGTTTTCTTTCTTTTAACTTCTGATTCTTCTTTATTTTTTATCTGTTCAAGCATTTTTTTACGTGCTTGAGACATTGAAGATTTAATTGTCTTTACCATACTTAACTATCCATAAATCCAGGTTTTACATCCCCTCTATTTTTAGCATTGGATTGCATTTGATCTTTTTTATAATTAAGCTCAAGTTCTTTTAATTTATCTGCCATAACTCCAATACTAGCAATATCGGCTAATACATCTTTTGCCTTAAAGATAGGTTTACTATTATTATCTCTCTCTTCAAGGTCTATATTATCTAAAGATACTCTCATTTTTTCAAGAGTTCGATACGCTGTTTTTATAAGGCTAAGTATTCTAGAAGAATCTTTGATTTCCATGTATTTTCTAACTGCTGCATGGAAGACTGGATCGTCTCATTCTTCTTGAGTTAATCCAGAATCTTCCATAGCTGCATCATGCTTTTGTCTCTCTAAGTATTGTTGATATGGACTTTTTCAGTCACAAAACAACCATATATATTTAAATTCTCTTCAAGCTCTTAACCTCTTTGTTCCTTTTGGATCTTCTTTACATTTATTTCTTTCTATATCTCACAGCGCTGCAAACTCCTTTATTAATAGTATTTCGTATTCGTTAATCTTTAGATTACATGTTACATTATCATAAAGGAATAAATCTAGCATTACTTTTTATTTAATTTTTCTTTTTCCTCTTTTGTAGGTTTGTAATTATTGTCTTGAACCCTCTGAAGCGCATTTCCTGAAGGAGTATATACTCCAGAAGTACGATAATATAAGGTATCTCCAGGCATAGTTTGAGTACCTAAGTACGGATTTTCAAAAGTTGGAGCAATTACATGTCTACGAATAGAGTCGATTAATTGATTATTTGTTCCTGGAATCGTACCTGCAATAATCATTTCTCTATCTATTACACCTCTATCTGTTAGATTACCTACATTATTAACAACAGTGTCTCGTTTTATTTTAGGAATTATTTTTCCTTCAGCAAATTTTTGTGCTCCAAACTTTGATTGGAGTTCTTTATATCTATTACTTACAGGAGACGACCGTCTCAATCCTAAAAATCCAAGAATTCCAGAATCATCTATATTACTATCTACTCTACCTCCAATGCCATTGTGTATATAAAGAGTATCCTGTTTATTTGGAGATACTAATTCTGATGTTGTAATATTATTTCTAGTAATTTGTCTTAAACCAACACCGTTAGGTAATACAGTTTGATTAACTCCAGGTTTTAAACTTCTAGCAACTTGTGCTCCATTATGTACTCATTTATTAGGACCATATTCAAATAAATCTACTCCATGAAATTCCTTACGAGCTTTATCAGATTTTCTTTGAGAAGTTTTACCTCCTTCTTGGAAAAATGAACCAAGGTTTCTTGGATTGATGCGGTGTTCAATAGGAATAGATCCTAAAGTAGCATTATTTCCATAATTGACCGACATACTTCTAGGTCCTATATATCTACTATCAAACCTATTAGGATTACCTAAATTAGATGCCACTATATAATCACTATATGAAGGATTAGTTATAACTAATTCTTCATTCATATTTGTAGGTCTAATTCCTTTAGCTGCAGACATTCCAGCTTCTTCTGCTCCAGAAATATTTCTTGATCCAAGATTAGATTGTGGAAGTTTTGGTTTCTTAGGAGCAGGTCTTGTTGGAGCTAATTGAGTTCCATATAATTTTCCATTTCAAGTAAAGCTAGTAAGTCCTGCACTTCTAGCTGCTGCAAAAGCTTGATTGAAATTACCTTGGGATAAATCAGGAGTAACATTAGTTTGTACATTTACTTTAGGAGTAATTCCAGTTTTCATAGATACTCCAAAAGATAAAGGTTGAGAAATAACTGAACCTTCAGTTTTTGTTACTTTAGGTTTAGAATTATCTCCTACAATATTTTTCATTGCAGCTGCTTTGACTTCTCTTCTACTTAATCCAAGATCTTGATCCTTAATAGCAGATTTCATATTTCTATATGCAGTGCGATTGAATTTAGAAGATTTCTTACCTTCTTTTACAACCTTCTTATTTTCTTTACGCTCATTCTTTGCAGATCCTCCATCTTTAAATTTATTAACAAGATAAGCAAGTTTGCCTCCTTGTTTAAACATTCCTGCAGATTGCTCTTGTTTAAATTGATTAATCAATCCAGAAATAGTATTCATACCATCTTCTGTTTGTGCTAATTCATTTAGCTTTCCTACAATTTCTTCAGGAGTTTTATTTTGGAATTCTTCTACTTTAGATGGAAGTCATTGAACAAATTGCATTAATTCTTCTTGTTCCATGATGATATTGTTTTATTGTTAAATATCTGTTGTAGAGCAAGTAATTTCAAATTTATTATATTTAGGGTCTAAAGGTTGCGAAGGATAAATCCAAATAGGAGTAGTATTTGGAGTAGTTGTAATTGTATAATTCTGTCCTTCCAAAAACTCTTTAATTTCAGCTACAGTGCCTTCTATTGTTATACCATTGTTTAAATAAGCTTTCATAATTACTTGTTTTTATAAAATTTTAAATCTTTTGTTGAGAATACTGCTTCACGTAAAACCATATTCTTATCAAATCATCTACATTTAATACCTTTAAAGATATTAGTTATTTCATTACCATGTTTGTATGATTGTGTAATTTTTTCTACTACATACATAACAGGAGATGTAAGATCACTATGTTTTAAAGTGACTACATCTCCTGGGTTAAAAAACGTTTTTTCAATTTCGTTTATCATATTATTCTTTGTCCTTTTCAATTACTCGACATATAATGTTTTGTTCACTGATAGCGTAATAACCCATATTATTAAATGGAATAGGAACTACTGAATTCCTGTAATACACATCCTCTCCAGGTTTTACGTATTTACATTCTGGTCCTGCAGAAATAACAGTACCACATGCAATAAATTGTTCAGCTCTCTCCATCTCACCAGTATCATCAGACTTATATGTATCTGCAAAAAGATCTCCTGGAAGAATCAAACCTGAAGCACTTGTTTTAATTTCTCTATAAGGATTTTTTTCAAATGGTTTTATAATAACAGTATATCCAGTTGCAGCTACTTTCATTTTAGATGCATCTTTAGTGCCTTTGTTTAATTCAAGTAATCTATTTGCTGTTAAAAGCTGTTCTTCTTCCATTTTTTTATTGTGAGCAGCAATTTCCTCAGGAGTTAACTCCTTCGTTTCATGTTTAATATTTGCTCCCATAAGATGAACTCCCATTTCTTGCATGTGTGCATTTCCTAAAAGATTTTTTCCCATAATCATTTACATTTTTAAATTTAACTTATTATCATTTATTTACTAAGCATCTTGCATGTGCAAGTCTTGTTTTTGCAGATAATCTACATCCGCATCCTTTTCTATATCCAATTTTTGGTCTATCTGAATAGTCTGTTTTATTATTTTCATTAATATATAATCTAGGATTACATATCGGACCCATTGGTGTTTCTTTGTATAATGGACATTCTTTACAAATTGCTAATCTTTTTTCAGATAAGTCTTCATTTTTATTAATTGCTTCATTAACATGTCCACTAATTATATCTATTAGTCCCATAATTAAAATACTATAGGTTTATCTAAATCTAATTCAGATTTAATCTTAACGTCTCTTTTATAATGTTTAAGCATTCTTTCAACATCTGATTTTAAATAATCACATTCATGTTCTGAAATATGATTGTTGTGATCAATATGAATTAATACTAATTTTTTAATATTAAAGTTTGGATTAATTTTTTGTAGTAAGTAAGCATATAATGATAACTGCAACGAATAATGATAAAAATTACAGTCCATAATATTATCCATTGGGAATTTCATCATAGTTCTACTTTTAGTAAATTTATTATAAAATGATTCTTTTTCTAATTTCTTATTAGTATTATGTGTAACTATCATTGAATCACCGAATAAAAACGTGTGTGATGGACTGTCAACTTCTAAGCATTGCGTTGCTACTGTATCAACTCTTTCTACAGATATAATATTTCTAAATGTATTCTTATTTTTAGATGGGAAGTCGATATCTTGATTTCTTACTAAAAAGGGATTTAATCCATCAGTTGAAAAACATACATCTCATCCTTTAAATATCTTTCCATTACATTTTTTATCTACTTCAAAAACAGTGGCTTTTATACCTAATGTACTTACTAACCTTAATAAATCTTCAGCTTGTCATTTCTGAGTAGTTCCCATTACAAATCTTTTTCTAGATTCATGATAGTAACCATCAGTATCCATTAACCCTCTAAGCAAATCAAGTCTTTGTTGATAAGAGGCTCGCATATATAAATCAGGTATAAACTTATTATTTAGTATTCCTAGATCGTTAAGTTTTTTTCTAATATTATATATAGTTCGCATTTCCGCAGATTTTCCGTCAGAAAGATCTCCTCCAAAAGTATATCCTCTATTTTCTATTTCTTCCCATACTTTAGAGTTTATATTAGTGATAATTCCACATGACTTAGAGCCATCTCCTAGTCAACATCCCAGTACATAAGGATCTATAGGAAGTTCTATTTCTGGAAGATTTAGAGGATTTGCGTTCATTATTTTTGGGATATTGTACGAGGTTCTTGGTTTATCAATTAACCACTTTGCAATATCTTCTGTGGTCATAACTACTTCCCTAAATGTTTTATCTATATTCCTAAAAGAAATAAGTCATCTATGTTCATGGTCTGCCACAATCGACTCTCCGTTATCAAAAGTTATTTTAAAACATGGATTGTAATGGATATCTGATTTATGTAACACTTTAGTTATATTTCCTTCTTTATCAAATATCTCTTCTCCCTCCTTTATATCCTTAATAGTTGTCCATCCGTTTTTAGTTGGAATTTTTGTATCTAGAGGGAGTCCTTTATAATCATATATATAAATATCATTCCCATCTTTAATAAGTAAGTCTAACTGTCCTGCAATTCTTAGTATTCCATCATCTGATTTATAACTAATCATAAATTCAGGATATACTCCTTTTTCTAAATCTAACTGATAGTATCCTTTTTTGCAAGTAAACTTTCCTCCAAGTCCAAACTTTTTTAGATCTTGTTCTTCAGATTGATAATACATGTTTTCAAATTGAGCATGTATTTTTGTACCTCTTTCACAAGATTTATTTCTTTCTACTTCATACGATTGAAGTATTTCTGCCCGTTTATTTTCAAACTCTTCTTCGTTGATATTTAACTTTTCAAGTAAAGTTGGATTTCAACGTTTTGTATTTAGTAATGTAGTTTTAACAACTTTAAAAATTTCTGGTTCTACTAAAGCTTCGCAAGCTTTATATGCAGATCAGAATGCTGAATCAAACTCATTAACATATTTATGTATCAATGTTGTTACAGATACATAAGGCTTATTATCATATTTATCTAAGTACAGATGTTTTGCATCTGAATAAATAACATCTTCTGTTTCTTTGTCTACTTGATATCCATTAACATATTTTTCCTTTACATTACTTAATTTTGGCATTGTTTATTATATTTGGTTTTATATATTGTCCTATTATTGCTCCGTATCTAATTAAATTCTCTTTAATAGTACTATCTTCATATCCTACTTCGTTTTCTTTTTCTCAAGTGAATCCTAAAATTCCTGTTGGAGTTCCAGTATCATCTTTTAGTAGAGTACATGCTAAATATTCTACATTATTTTTTCCAAATCGATCATACATTACATGATCTATTTGTTCTAAAGTAGTTAAGTTACCGATAAACTGATTATGTGTTTTTAAATAATCAGGAAGATTTAATCAACTAAGATGAAAATTATCATATTGTTCTTTGATTGAGTGTGCGTTTTCTCCACATAACTCAAATCGCATAGAACCATATAATCAATCAGAAATACCATTGTGATATTGTATTACTCATACTCTATCTGCACCTAACATATATAATAGTCTTGGAAGTAGATCTTTAACTTTCTTATCATCATTAATCCTATTTAACAATTCTTGTGAATGTTTCTGACTCATATATTCTGAATACTTATCAAATAAAAATGTTGGATCATAACATATTCTCAAAGTAATACTTAACATAAACATGATGATTAAGGCTTTAAAGATACTATATACTCCATAATCTCTAATATACTGTAGGATAGTCCCCAGTCATGAGAGTCCTGAGCTTAAATCGTGTTGTTTCTTAGCCATATCTAATTCTTTAAATTATTGTATAATTTTATTTGGATGATGCAAATATATAATAATTTTTTTGGATATCCAAATAAAACTGTAAAATGTTTGTATATAATTAAATAAATAACTATATTTGCAGAAATAATGTACTAACATAATGTAAATAAAATTTTAAAATATTATAATTTATGAAGTATAACGACGAAATACTAAACAAAATTGCTGAGTCTTATAGCAAAAAGATTGATGAAAATACTAATCTAGATAATGTAATACTTGGTTATTTAGAGATGATGAAAAATGGAAGTAAGATCCATATTAAACCAGAAAATAGAGGTAAATTTAATGCTACTAAAAAGAAGACAGGTAAAACTACTGAAGAATTAACACATAGTAAAAATCCTATAACTAGAAAGCGTGCTATATTTGCTCAGAACGCAGCTAAGTGAAATAAAGGCAAAAAATAATGAGAACCGATAATTTTGATAAAGATGGTAATCTTTTATGCCGAAAATGTGGAGAATATAAAATAGAAGATCATTTTTTCTCAGACAAAAATCAAAAGTATAGAAATTATAAAGGAACTGAGTGTAAAGAATGCCAAAGACTTAGAAAACAAAAATATTGGAGAACTAAAGAAGTTAGTAACTTACCGAACTATGTTAGAGTTTTAGTTAATGGTTGTAAAAGTAGAATTTCTAGAGGTAAATCTAAATATCGGACATTAGAATTTACTCTTACAAAAGAGTTTATACTAGAACTTTATAAGAAACAAAACGGAAAATGTGCTATAAGTGGATTAGAAATGACTTATATACAAGGGTCTGGAAGACATCTTAAAAATATGTCAATTGATCGTATCAATCCAAATAAAGGTTATACTAAAGATAATGTTCAATTAGTTTGTGCACAGGTAAATATGATGAAATCGGATATGTCTATAGAAGAATTGTATATGTTTTGTGAAGCAATTATAAAAAATAAGAATTAAAATAAATAATGCAAGCAAATAAATACTTTCAAGTAAAAGAATTAGTATCATCTAAAATATATAATCAATACGGAGATGATGCTATAAAATTTCTAGATCCAAAAGCTCTTGAAGTTTTAGAAAATGTTAGAGAGATTCTAAATGTTCCTCTTATATGCAATAACTGAGCAGCAGGTGGATCTAGAAATTATAGCGGTTATAGAGAACCTGGATGTGGGATAGGAACCCCTACTGGGTGGCACTATAAAGGCGCTGCTTTTGATTTAGTATCTACTAAATTAACCGCTAAAGAGATGAGAGAAATTCTCGAAAATAATCAAGATAAACTTAAGTATCCTATACGTGTAGAAAAATGGGATAATCATGGAGAAATCACATGATTACATATCGATATTTCTCCGAACACTAAAGGTAAAAAATTATATTTTTTCAAAGCATAATGGCTATTACATATAAACATACTTCTTTGGGGGGGGGAATTGTATATCGTTTAGATATACAGAAAGCGATGCAAGATAAGCAAGTTAATGGAATCTATTCAGTATGGATTGGAAATTTAGAAGATGATTCTACTATAATATATATAGATGAGATAAATTTAACAAATGGAATATTAGAAATAAGATTACCATGAGAAGATCTTCCTAGTTATGATGCAGCTTTAGGTTTTGAATTTAATGAGAGTGAAGGCTATATAGAAAATACTAGTTTCTATATTTTTGATATAGACTCATCTAAAATAGGTAGCTCTGGGTGATTTTATTTATCAAATTTAGTATAAATAAACGATGAAATGATATATTAAACTGTTAAGATGGATCTGGGAGTTCCCGCAGTGTCTCCTAGGCCTTATCTTAACCAAATGTTACAATGTCGAACGTAAAGAGACATTTAAAGAAATTCCAATTTATGCAGGAAACTTTCCTGGAGGTATTTCATTAGGATTATATATCTTAATGGGAGAATCAAGTTGGAAATATAATAGAAACTTTATTAAAGATCATGAATGAGGACATACAAGACAATCTTTATATTTAGGTCCTCTTTATTTACTAATTATTGGACTTCCAAGTATTATTTGGGCTATGATCCATACTCCAAATTCTAAGAAATCATATTACTGGTTCTACACAGAAAGATGAGCGGATAAACTTGGAGGTATACCTAAAAGATATTAATATATGAGAAAACCTTTTATATCACAAAATATAGGAAAAGAAACATCTCCTTATTCAATTCAATTGTATAATGCTGAGGGAAGTCATTGAGAAGATGCATATCCATTTAAAAATGTTGTAAGATATAATACGAGCGATGCAGGTCATCAACCTGGAGAACCAATGCATTTTCGAATTTGACCTGTAGTAGATCCTGATTATTTAGAGTTACGTTATACTGGAGGAAATGAAGGAACATTCTCCTGAGAGTCTACTGAAGATGGGAAGTCAATTATTAATGATGGTTCAATACTTTATTGCTCTGGAAGCTATAATGATCCCTATTATTGTAATTTTAATATCTATTCTCCCGTGTCTAGTTCTACAGCACAAACATTAGAATTAGAAGTATTCCTTGGTGGAGAAAGTGGAGAATTCATCAATTTAGGAACATTATATTTAACTCATGATTAAAATTTATCATAATATTCCTGAAAAAACAAATAAAAGTACCAACAACTGGAGAACGAAGATATATAACAGATACATCTCTATTAGAAAATCTACAATCAATGACTAGTGCAGGAATGTATGCATAATATACAATATAAATAAAAAGGGAACCCATTAAGGTTCCCTTTATTGTTTATGATTCATTAAGTACTAAAGCACTATTTTCTATAGATCCTCGCATTCCTTTATTGGCAATATAGTTTCCTATATATGTTGTAACAACATTAGAATTCTGATATTCATATTCTTCTCCAATTATTGGATCTTGATATAGAACAGTTTCAATATAAATATCTGTTCCAAGAACTTCCGTTACATTAAAGTATAAATATCTACCATCACTCGATGCCTTTTCTGGAAATACATAATAAACATCATCAGTAGTAGTTATCTGAAGGTTTATCTGATTATTATTTATAACATCAGCTCAAATATAATCAGCAACATCATTCCAATTGCTCACACTTCCATAATAAGAATAAGGATCATATCTATCAATAAATCCGTCATTGAAATCTAGCACTATATATCCTGGGAGAGTAGTCATAGGAACAGCAATAACTCCTGTTAATGTAATAGAAGTATAAAAACCTAGTCCTCCAGAACTAGTGTATAGAAATATATTATCATCAGAATCATATTGAAGATAAAGAGTTCCCATTGTTACACCTTGTAGTCTTGAAACAAACAATTTGTTAGAACCATTACTAATTGTTAGTGCATCGGTTACATACTTACCAGCGCCTGGAGTTACACCTTTAACAGTATCTATTACTCCTCCAATTTCAAAAATGAACTTATACTGCATATTAGGTATAAAACTTGGACAAAAGATTTGAGTATTAGCTCCATTTGCTAAATTGACAACAACGTCTTCATCGCATACATAATTATCAAGATATACTATTCTGAGGTTTATTGTTTCAATATTTTGTTGCATGTATATAATTGAAAATACGATTTGTTCTCCTTCTGATTGAGCTGTAGCAACAGGATCTATAACTATTCCGTTTATAGACATCTGTATACCATACTTATAAGCATCTCTAGATGCTCTAGTATTAGGAATACGTACTTGTATTCCTCAACCACTAGGATCTCCAATCGCTCCTTTCTTGTCTATAAAAGAAAAATCTGTTAATTGAGAGCTATTAAATTCATAAGTATCTGTTATAGACCCATAAGCATTTCTTAAAAATACACTAACTTCATAATCCAGATCAATTCCTTCTAGGACTCCTGCATCAAATGTTATCTTAACCCCCCCCCCCAATTGGATGATTTTGACTAATAAATTGTTTTATCATTTATTCTTTATAATATTTTGCACTAATTATAAAAGATACTAAACTCAGTAACGCATACAATGGTGTTACTGAGTTTAGCGTACTTAAAAAGAATAATGCCATAAACATTAATCCTAATATGTAGAATATTTTATATATTTTCATTACTTATCTTTAAAATACTTATCATAAATATTTTTTGCATACCATCCACAAGCAGAACCTACTATAAAGCTAGTTAAAGCTAGTAAAAGACTTCCAAAGCTCATAGCTGATACAATGCCACAACCTGCTAATACTAAAGCAATTACGATTGCAGCAATAATTAATTTTGTTTTTCAAGTCATTGTTTTCATAATTATTTATATGTTAAGTTACTATAAGTTGCCCCATTTTCAGAAACAATATAGTTTTGTTGTTCTTTATATAATGGTAATACTCCATCTTTCCAGCAAATAAAAGCATAAGCCTCATCATAACTAGGATGGTCTTTCATTTTATCTTCAAATTCTTCTGGAGAACGTTCTTTTGTAATTAAAACATAATAGTCTCCTAAGTCGAAATTTAATTCACTTCCATTACCTGTAATTTTTCTTAATGCAAACATGTATTTATATATTTATTAATTTAAAAGTTTATTTTAAGTATATTACAAATACTCAAGTATAAACATCATCTGGAATATCAATGAACACGTCACAAAGTGTAACATCATCTATTTCTTCATGTTCTTGTTTTAATAGTTCCATAATTGAAACTACTTCTTTCATTGGATTTAATATAGAGTTTTCACTACCATTAGATCCATTATTTAAAACTGCATAATATACTTTTGAATCTTTAATAAAAGTTACAGCTGCATTTTTATAAAAACCATAATCTTTTAATTCAATTTTTGGAGTATCTTTATCTTGCAGTTTTGTTATTACTTTATCATATAACTTATTGTCCATTATTTGAAAGATATTTATTAAGTGAAGTTGTTCGATTTAAAGTTCTTATATAATTATCTTTACCTTGACTATAATTAGAGTTAGTATCATTGTTTCCATGAAGTCTATCTACAAAATCATTTGTGCTAGTAGCGGTTAGTGCATTATATCTAGAATTTAGTAAATCTACTTTATATTGTGCATAATCATATAGATTTTCAAAGTCTATATATTTTTCTCCATCTTTATGCTTTGTTCATTCTCTATCTGTTTGGTTATTATTCCATTTTATTCCTCCAAGATTAAAACCTCTTGATCCTCTTGGATCAAGTCCGTATTGACTTTCAAGAGCAGCTTGTCTAACTAAATTATCTACCTGAGTTAATGGCAAATTTTTTTCTTTTAATACTTGTACAAATATAGGCTTAAGAATTTCTGCAAGTTCTTTAAATTTATTATCAGTTTGTCCAAACTTGTGATAGTAATCTAAATTAGGATAATTACTATTTGGAATATAATCTCCATATTCAGTATTTACGGGATAACTAAGGTTTGGTTTTCGTTCATTATCTGTTACTTGTATTGAATTTTGAAAACCTGGAAGTTTTAACCCTAACTGAGCATATAATGTGGCATCCTTCTTTTTAGTAGGCGCTTGAGCCACATTATTAAATAAATAAAGTAAGAAATCATCACTATATCTATTCAATAAATTATATGTATTCTCTTTATTATAATGTGGAGTAACTGTAGACTCTTCAGGTACAATTTTATATTCTGGATTAAAAGGTTCTGATTGAATTATCTTTCCGTTTTTATCAAATTGTGATACTGAAAAACTACCTTTACCTTCTGAACCTTTAAGTCTATTTATAAGAGTATAATGATCTAAATGTTCCTTCTTAATATTTTGTATTTCTTCTTTAGTAAATTTATGATTAGGATCTGCATTAATACTATGTCTTAGTTGCATTAATCTAGCATAAATTTCCTGAGGATTATCTAAATATTCATCGGGAGCAATTGTTTTATTATCATAAATTGTATCTCCGAAATTATCTTGATACTTCTTAATTACTTTCTCTTGTGCATCAGGTAAACTACTATGAGTTCATTCATGAATTGCAGTACTAGTTGATCCATCTGTTAAAAATATTCTTCTACCAAACGGATAATAAACTCCTGAAGCATTATCAGGAACTTTACTAGGATTTATCTTTACTCTAGTAAGATCTAAATTCCTTTTAAGTGCATTAAATACTAAAGATTCAGTTACAGGGAGAGGAATTGGTAGAACTTGTTTAACATTTTGCTTTACTAAACCTTTACGCGATTTATATCAGTCTTCAAGTCATTGTTTTCCTTCTTGAATTCCTCCTTGTTGAAATTTTAATACTCCTCCATGTTTAGCAGAAGCTATAACTTGATTTAAAATATTTGCATATCTTGGATCTGTAGCATATCCTCCTCTATGAACTCTATTTGCAAACTCTTTTATATCTCCAGAGAATGCTTTATAACGTTTATTATTTAATAGATCAATTTTAAAATTTGCATAATCTTCAAGTGATTTGAAATTTCTAAATTGATCATTTATATAAACATCCTTACCATTAATAACTTCTCTAGTTCGTTTAGTTGTTCCCTTTCCTTTAATACCTCCAAAATTGTATAATCCTGCAGGTTTAGAACCTCAAGCTGATTCTAATCCGTCTTGTGCTACTAATGATTTAGCAAATGCAGGATTTAAACCTTTTGATTTTAATAATCTTTCATAAATAGGAAGCATTGTATCTTTGAAATCCTTTTTAGATTTGAATTTATGAACTGTAGTTTCTTGAACTATCGGTTCTGGATTTCTTATCTCTTCTACTTGAGATTGTACTTCTGTCTCTGTATCATCTTCTAAAGGTTGAGAATATCTGGGTTTATATACAGGTATTTCAAGATTTGGAATTTGAATATTAATATCTCCTAAAGCACTATCTCGTATGAATGGTCTGTATGTGATATCGTTCATAATAATTGTTTTATATTATTTTGCAAATATATACATTATTTTTATAAATCACAAATTACAGCACCTATTTCTGGATCTAATTTACAACGATTTGGATTCTCTAATTCAGAAATTCTAGATGTTAAATTATCTACTTTATTTTCTAATTCAGAAACTTTAGATAATAAATAACTTGTTACGCTTTCTAAAGCTGCAATTCTTTGCTCTAATTTATTTTTTAGATCAGTTATTGTAGTACTTGCTGAGTTTGACATAGTACTTGCAGTACCCACATAAGGATTAGTTGTTGTAGTTATACTTGAAGGACCTGGTTGTCCAAGTGCTCCTACTATTCCTATTGGTCCTGTAACGAATGATATATCTGTTATAGTCATATTTGTTGTATCCATATTATGCAAAATTAAAATCAGAATTAGTATTTAATCTACTTAGAAGTTTTTCATTTTCTTGTTTTAATTTCATAATTTCCTTACGTAGATTTTTAATATCTTCTGAATGTTTTTCAATCTGTTCTGAATGTTGATCTACTTTTTGATTTACAAATAATATTGCTTGACATACTAAAGATAAATCAATAAGCTTAGCTGATTTACGTAATCCAGATATTTTATCTAAAGCAGATGTTCTACTTGTAATTAAAATACCTTTATCTTCTAATTGTCTAAATACTCTAGTTAATACTTTAGTACTTATGTCCATTTTTGCTGCAAGTTCTTTATTAGTTTTAGTTGTAATAGCAAATTGTCCATCATTTGTACTGGTGTATTGTTGCATTGCTAATAGAACTCCTTTTTCTTCAGGAGTAGTATTCTCAGCATCCATAAACTCGTAAGTAAATCTTTCAAAATATCTTCCCGATTTTTGAATCTCATAAATATTACTCCTACCTTTTTTCTTTTCTAGAATTTTAATTTCACCTGCTGCATTTAGTTTTTTAATACTACTTTGCACTGTATTAATAGATACTCTTGCTAATTCTGCAAGAGTTCTTAGTGAAACAAAAGTTTGGAATGTATCTTTATCCATATTTTTTCTCATATAACCATAAATGAGATAATCAGTAGGATTCATTTTAATTTCTTTTGCAACCCCCAAATCATGAGGGACTTGAATGTGTTGTACTTTATTATCCATAAATTAATATTTTTTAATATTACAAAGATATAACATTTATTTAATATTACCAAATATTTATACCAATATTTATTTAAAGTGTATAAGAATTTGATATAGTATATTCAATTTAAAAATAGCCCTGGGAGATACACTAAGGTGTCGTTTTTGATACACCTATTTTAAAAAAGTGCCCTGGGAGATACACTTATATGCCCTGAGAGATACCTATCTATATATGTTCTCGCTTCGCGGAGGCGCTCGAACAGATCTATATACCTGTTGGGTTGTTTAAAAACACCCCCCCCTTAAACAAAAAGGAACCTATTTATAGTATTGTGCAAATACAGATAAAAATTTTGATTTTCCAAATAAAAATGTAGGGGTGATACATGAATACGGATTATCACTTCTGAATCCCCCCGCCCCTTTGAAATGGAAAATCGAAAATTTTTTCGAGTAAAATATTTCTGACAAAAGTTCTATTTTTAGAAACCAAAGCACCTGAATAATAGTTAGGATAACTGATCTCTCCTAGCTAGGTGGGTCTACCCTGTGACAATTAATGTCGGCAGGATGACTTTCACTTAGCGGGGGAGAGATTCAACTGACTTTGTTTAACCCAATAATATTTGTTCTATGAAAAACATCGCACTTATCAAATCGATCATCGCTGCTTCTATCTCGTCGGCAAACCCTGCTGAGCTCACTGAGCACATAGCAACTCTCATTCAGGCTCATCCTGAAGAAACGCGAGAGAACGCGCTCGCAATCCTGACTGGAACTGCAGAACTGACTGTTCGCCCTGCTGACCAGGTTGAACTCAAGTGTAACAACGACAAGTACTCTAACTTTTCCTTCAAAGGAGAACTGAAGGCCGACATCCTGCAGGGAAAGGTTGAATGCTACGTCTACTACACGAAGACTGAATCTCGTTGGTACAGGAGTGAGGAGGACGCAACTGCTGAAAGGAACTCATACAGTTACAAACATGACGATTACGTCATCGAGCGAGTAAAAACTTACGATGATTCGACGTATGCCACATTCAACCTCGAAGAGTGGAATACTGGCGTGGTCATGTGGAAACGCTAACCACCTCAATCTATCTCGGAGAAATCCGAGATAGATTTTTTTCTCTTTTACCAAAACATCTGAATATTATTTAGAGAGCAATAGTGCTTCTCGGAAACTCATCAAACTATCAAACCATGGTACAGACTGTTTTTCACAACCTGCTCATCGAAGCAGAATCTATGTCGGATGTTCACAATTGTGGCACTGCTCGACCTCGTTACACTTATCAGGAGCCGCTCAAGCTGCAGAACGTCGATAAGGTCACGGAAGAAGACCGTGCACTCATGGATGTCGCTCGCGATATGTGGGCAGGTGTGATCAAGAAAGGGCTTTGAGCCCTTTCTTTAATAGCTTTTGCTATGGATGACAGAACTCAACGTGTTGCAGATGAAATAGCTTCAATAGAAGCTATTTCTCACAACACTGTAAAAGCTTTATCGACTGTTACTACTCCGCTCAATGTAATTGTTGAGATGTACATTGCAGGACTCGAAGCTAAGCTACAAGCACTTCGAGCACTGGTTAAATAACAAAAGCTACTGAAAGGTAGCGAATCACTAACTAATCATTCATCTTTAACTCATCACGTTTATGAAACAATTAAAAGGCGCCAAGAGGGCCGAAATGCTGCAAGATGCAGCCAACAAGGGATTCGACGACGTTACTGTCGAAATCTTGAAGTCGAAGACTATCTTCACCCAGAACTTGCTGTTGAAGGGTGATACGGTCGAGTTCGAGGACTTCGATATCCAGCTCATCAAGCAGGGGAAGGAATTTAAGACCGTCAACAAAGACGGTGAGGAGATTACCGTTCGGGGTCTCATGATACTCTGCTGCATCAACGGAGTGTGGCGCTGGTTCCCGCTCAGCACCTTTCAACGCGGTTGCCAAATCGCACCTGAAGGTCGCTCGGAATACATGGAAGCCATTCGCGAGAAACACGACCTCAATCTGCGCATACTCACCTGCGGTGATGCGTTGGAGGTCGCCCAACTCCTCGCAGGCAAGCGGCTCAAAGTCACGGAGAACCAGTCCTTTAAGTTCCAGCGGTTCAACAAGGACCGTAAGAAGCTGGAGGGAGAGTTTGACCTCAAACCAGTCTCGTTATTCGAGGAGCTGGCATAATAATTGGAGAGTGGGGAGCAATCCCTGCTCTCCTTCTTTTTTCCATCAACCAAAGCCACCAACAGGTACCAAAGCTCCCGACAAGTTCGTAGTACATCACAAGTATAAAATAAACGTGATTGTAGTACATAGAAGTTTAATTTAATTTATTTATAAAAGATGAAGATTTCTGAAGTAAAAAATCTGCCGAAGATTGCAGCTCCTGGTGGACGTGTAGTCGCTGAAGTATCTCCTGAATTTCTGAAGGAGAAAGGTGTAGGTATCGTAACTTACGGTATTGCACCGAACGAAGTTATCGAATTTCCTGATACGGAAGCTGACATCAAACCCTTTACTCGCACCGTTCGTCCGAACAGTGATGCAGTTGAAACACTGATCGTAGTGAAACGAAACGGAGAGTTCGGGTATTTCTCGGTAGCGGCACTTCGTCGCATGGATTATCAGGGCAAGTTCGTCGGTCCTGTATGTCAGGCATTGCAGAATGAAGCAAGCGATTATGCTCGTGTAGCTAAACTCTGCGGTAAGAAGCTGACGTGCAAGGAGATGACGAAGATCAAGGTTCGTAAGTTCGATAACGGTGTCATGACCGATGAACTGACGGAACGTGACGTACCCGTCCTTGAGTATGCGTAACGGCCAAATTACAGTTAAGGGGTCGTGAGTACGGCCTCTTAACTGTTTAGAAACTAATATGGGTAGAATATATATAGCTAATGCAGATAGCTGATATAGTAATCCAGAAAGTTTCTGAGTCCTTGAAAAAGGACGGTATGACATGTGGTACATTGTACGATGTGTCCATTGTCTATAAGTCTTTGATCGGACTTATAGGCCCTAGTGATGATTTGATGAGTTTAGATGATTAGTGACCGTGGGAAGAGAAGTGATGAGCTCTTCCCACATTTTTATTAAAGATTATGGATGCAATTAAAGTAATACTCGGTATAATCTTTGGCTTGATTATGCTTGGATGGATTGTTACAGTAATAGTCATGGCTTGTGGTCCTTGGGTAGCTGTAGTAATTGCTGCGATCGCTTTAACTATTTATCTTAACCGAGATTGACTGCGATTGCATAGTAATAATAGTTCTTTGACATATTGACATGACAGAAATACCTGACAAAATGTCATGTTGTGACTGAAGTAGAGGGTGAAGTGATCGGTGTAAGTCGTTGATTATCACCCTTTTACTCATCCTCTACTCTTTTTAAAACTGTCAATTTGTCAGACCAACTTCCTTCATGTAAAATATCTATTATTCTCACATTCAGAAAGTTACTCTTCAATAATAATAATTTCAATTACTATTTTGAAGTTTAAACAATCGCTTTTGGTAATATTAGTTATTTTATAATTTGACAATTCAAAGTTTCAAACTTTAAACATACATAAACTCGAAATCCTGCTGATGATTACCAGAAATTAATGTCTGGATTCACTATAATTAGTTTATCTAATATAAGTGGGCTTAAACGAGTATAAACAAGAGCCGAAATTAGCTTTGCGCACTCGTCGAAAAGCGCAAGAGAGTGAAGTATAGTAGCTCTCTTTTTTAGACCATTTAGGATTTACAATATAAATCCAAAATCCTAGTACTTGAGGCTAACAACTAGTATTAGGTTAACATTATACCCACAACAGCGGTAGAGGAAGTTGTGCTATCAGTTTAAGAGGAGACTACCATTACAAATTGAGAGTCTGATGTATAATGTTATTGATGTTTTTTCATTTTGATGAATTTACTTAGCATGACGATGCTAAGTCGCGTGTTCTCTTGATATCGGAGGAAGTAATGATATCTAGCAGCTATGCTATCTTAACGTGGGAAAAAATAGTCTATCGTTGTAGATTTAATAGTAAAATACATAATCTAACAAAGGCAGAAAAATGCAAAAAGTGCTACAGTCTTGTGAAGAGTCGAAGATAATTCGAGAAAGCTAGTCAAGACAGTTGCCGAGATGGCGGAATTAGGTAGACGCCCAAGACTTAAAATCTTGTGTTCCGAATGGGGCGTACGGGTTCGAATCCCGTTCTCGGTACAATATTCTTAGCTGATTACTAAGTGCGTTTTGAAAGTTTTATAAGAATAAAAACTTTCTCATGTAAAAGCTGAAAGTCCTTTTATGTGCATTTACAGATCTTTCTAGTTCGTTTGAAAGAACCGTTATCGAGAAACGAAATCTTTTAGGATGGCAACCTTCTCATCAAAAATAGCCTTTTTAAATATGAATCATCTTTTTTTTTCATAATTCTAAATCCTACAGGTTCTGCAGGACATGGAAAAACACATTATCTTTGCAGTAGAGAAACAGCCATTTCCGAAACGGGCGTTTCGTAAATTGTAATATGTAGGTCGTATATAGCTTCGTCAACTATATACTGAGATAACTAAAAGGTGACACCAAACTTGATTAGGGGGACATAAAGTCAATTCTTCCTAATTAACAGATTCTAGGTTATCCAATGCGCAACGGGATTTTATGAATCTTTTTAATAAAAGTCTAACAAAATTTTAATTTTGAATAATATGCTTTGTAAGAATAATATTTTTAAGCTTTTTGTTCAAGAATTTATTTTATTCTTGTATACTAAAGATTCTGAAGAATTTTGTAAAAGGCTTTGTGAAAAACATAATTTTCAGAAAGAAGAATTTGAGGAGTATTTTAAAATAGTCCAAGAAAAATTCAATGAAATACCTAGTGATCAAGAAATTGCATCTCAAGAATGCAAACAGTCTCAAATAAAAAATCAAGTTATTGAAACACTTGAAAAAGTTATTTTAGACATTAAAACTCTTAAATAAAGTTTAACAATATCTAAAATTGTAATTATGTTCATTTCTAAGAAAACTATGCGAAAAAAGGATTTCGCATGTCTCAAAGCAGAGAAGCCGAATTATAAGGCTTTTCGCGCACCGAAAGAAAATGTGAGACACAAGTTTCAGACGCTTTTCAAAACTCCTCGTGGCTGGTTTCTCAGCATGATGCAAGACAAAAAGCGTGTGATCGGCGAGATCTCTATTCCTGCAGCTCAGGAGTGGCTCGACGAGTGTCATATCAAATACGAAACTGGCTGGTAAGCCACCTCCTTTCTTTGTAGTTAATGAATTCATAGCGAGAACCTTTGGGGCTATCTTGCCGTGACTGAACCATTAACAACGAGCAACCCTGGCACAACTCGTAAACGCCAGGAACAGTCTATCTACACATAAAGTCTAAGGACTAATTTGTGAATATAAATCCTCCTCCCCAAGTTGAATTTTATTCCAAATTGGATAGTTAATAGAGATGTCTGCGTGAGCAGGATTGGTAGTACCCTCTATTGTTAAAACTGTTTCTTTTTGACATTTTTTATCTAAATATATAAATCTAGATTATGAAATTCGCAGTAGGCTAGCTTTAATGCTTAAAAGTTCTTAGTTTAATTTTATTTCCTCTGATTTAATTCGAGTGAACAAATTGCAGAAGTAACTCACCTGCACTAACAAGCTAGAATATGAAAGCAAGAGACGGTCCGAATATGTAGGATTTATTTTTTATTCATAATAATTTATTTGGAGAAATTAAACATAAAAATGCCTAAGAAATTAGGTGTGTTGAATAGGAAGGCACTTGTCCTATTGCACGCAAGTTAATTACGGTTACTTCTAATATATGCTAGCAACATTGATGTAACCCAATTAATATTGCCTATATAAGAGATGCGGAAGACTGTTAAGTGTCGAACTACCAAGCGGTTTAACAGAGATAGAGGCTCTATGGTAACATAGAGAATTTGCTGGATAGCGTGGGTTCACATACGTAAATGTGGAGCAAAGGAAAATGGCAGAATTACCAAACTTCTTTTCAATAGGGACGAAATTTATCTATAGACAATAACCAGTTAGCTCGTAATGTCTGCCTTTTAGATTAGCTGATTTAGAAGGTTGAGTGAGTCATATAGACAAGAGAAGAAGGAAAACCTCGAGTTAGAGGTCATATAAGAATTACTATCTTACCTAGCTAGTAAGATTGATCTGTAATGTTGACTGTAGTACGACAGATGATCGTAATCTTATATGTTGATTAGCCGTAACAGTAGTAATTGTAATTCTTTATTATTAAAGTTTTACATGCTGGGGAGAAGACAGAACTCTCTTTGGAATCTGTCATTTAGGTATAGCTTCTTTGATCGGAAGCTATACCACTAAGATATTTTATTCTCGAATCATATTAAAGGTGGTTTCCGATTTTATAAATCGGATTCGCTCGGTTCGTCTAGTTGGTCTAGGACGCAAGATTTTCATTCTTGAAATCACGGGTTCGAATCCCGTACCGAGTACGTAAAGTTGAAATCTAAATTGACTAAAAGAGTAATGGAAGTATATTTTGAAGGCATCATAGGTACTCGAAAATGGTTAAGGATTCGAAAGAATCGCATCTCTACACTTGAAGAACTTACTAAATTAGTAATTAAACATGAACCTCGTGAATTAACTATTCACATCAATTCACTTGGAGGAAGTACATATCAAGCTTTAGCTATTTACTTTTATCTTCTCTCTCTTAGCATTCCAATTACTACTTTCTGTCATGGTCAAGTAGCATCTGCAGCAGCTATTATTGCTCAAGCAGGAAAAAAGAGATATATGGATAAAGATGCAGAACTTCTTATTCATACTCCTCGAATCAACACAAGTAGTGCAATTACTTTTAGGCTTTTAGGTATTATTAAAGAGGACCTTGCATTTTCTAATAAAATACTTAAAACTATATTCAAAAGAAAATCAGCTTTAACTGAAAAACAAGTTGAAAGAGTCATGCGCTTACAAAATGAAGAAGGCGTATGGTTGAACTATGAAACTGCACTTCAGTTTAAGTTAATTGATGAATTTGAAGAATAATACATATTTCCATAGTTAGTAGCTGGATCTTAGTGAGAGTGAGCTACCTCTCTGAGCTTAGCTAAGATCCATTTTTAGAAACCTCTGTTTGCTTGATTATATAACACACCTAGTTCCATATAACCTTTCAGTTGGCATTAGTTAGATGAAAACTACGATTTAATCCAGCGAGCGATAGTGTGGTTGCCATGACCTGGAGATTTTTTAAAACCCTTTAAGTTTAACAATATCTAAAATTGTAATTATGTCTAAAGATCTTTTTTCGAGTCGTACTCCCTTTGAGAAGTGTTATCTCGTAGAAAACGTAAAACATCTTTCGTTCATTCCAGGGAATCGTACCCTGAGAACAGCTCATGTAAATCGAATCTTTAAAGCTTTCCTTGATGGAGAGTGGATACCGCCTATCTATGTTTCTGCAGACGGTGAAGTTCTCGATGGTCAGAATCGTCTCGCAGCATTTCGTATGCTGAAAGAGAAGTATCCGCAAAACAAAACTGCAATTCGAGTGATTATTATTAACTCGGATGCATCTCCTCTGAATCTCGCAATCAAGTTCAATGCAGGACATGCAAACTGGGTAATCACCGACTACATGAAGGCTTATCTGGAAAAAGGTCTTCATGGCTATCAGCAGCTCCAGGATTTCACGAAAGTTTTCCCTGAGTTCGAATTCAAGGCAGCTATTCAGCTGATCAAGGGTTCGCACTCTTCGAGAAAGTTCAATAACGGTCTCTTGGAGATCTCTAACGAAGAGTACATGGAAGCATGTAAGAAAGCTGCTGCTCTCATTCAGATCGCAGAAAAGTTGAACAATAAGATCGTCCTTCGACGAGACATTGTTCTCGCTTTCTATCATGTCTGGAACAAGATTCCTAACATTCAAACATATCTCAAACGTATCGGTAATCTTCAGGTTCCGAGCGTTGAGAATCGTAAGGAGTGGGAACTTGCATATAGTGCTCTGTTGCGATAATTTCTGGTTTTTTATTTGTTAATCGGCATGTTAATAGAGTTTACTCTATGCCTACTACCACTCGAAGGTGTGATTAACAAGGTCGCCTAGCGTCCTTGTATGAACGTAGGTCGGTGATGGTCACTATCTCAGCCTCGCCATAACAATTTCAAGAAAATGAATAATTTAGGTAAAGCTATAGGATTAATTCTCTTCATGGGAATTATTCTGACTTCCTGTTTATTACTTGTTTCTAAACCTAAAGATCAAGTAGTAACTATTACAGAGTTTCCTCAGGATGGAGTAAAAGTATCTAAAGTAACTCCTACTTCTGAGTTCGAACGTAATCAGATTACAATATCTGTAATGCATGAACTTGATTCACTTGATAATATTTATCGAGTAGAAGCAGGTATGCAAAAGATTCCTACTGAAGTGTTCAATAACTACTGTATTGAAGTAATGAATCACTACAAAGACCAAATTCAAAGTATCTTTTATGATCCTTTGGAAAATCCTCGTATAAAAATCAGATGGGTTAATTAACTATGATTATTTCTTGTATTACAACAGCTTCTAATAAAGCTGTACTCATTAAAGGAATTCCCTTTCGTATTGTTCAAATTAAAGGCTTTGTTGTAAATACAGAGACAAATCAAGTTCTTCACATTTGCATTAACAGATTGTATGATTTGTTAATGACTTGTTGTTTATACGAAAAAGTCTTTACAGAATAATGTAGGAAGTTGTATCTATAATTAATAATAAATAAATTAACAGTATGAAGGGTGGAAAACCTGGACTGAATGTCCGTCGCAAAGGTGCTCTTGCTCGCCTGGAAGTTACGTATGAAGCTTTCAAAAAAGCAGGTGAAGACAAAAGGAATTTGATTACGGGAAAAACTATTCCCTACGATCAAGAAATCGCACGCATGGAGCGTGAGATTGCAACACTCAAATCTCGAATCTATAACTAAAACAAAGAAAGAAGATGTCAACGATTGGACAGGTAAGACGCATGCTTCGTATTCAGGCACTCGAAGCTGCAAAACGTGAGGATTATCGAACACGTACTCGTGTTCAGAAAATCTACATCAAGGATAAGATTACGAGGAATATCACTGTAAAGGAGATTACTCACTTCCCGAAGAAGGAAGAAGAGACCTCTGCAGAAGTAGAAACCCAGGTAACTGAATAAAATTACGTATGCTTTCAGGCTTCAGTAAAAGATTTGGTGAAATTTCTCCCATGTACCCCTGCATATGATTAAGTTCATAGAAACTCGGATAAGTTCAACAGGGCATCTAAGGATGATAAAGGGGTAGCAATAGAAATACTTGCATACTTGAGAGTTCGAACTGTATCAATGACCAAATAAGAGATACAGATTTTTATTTAGTGATATTTAAATATGAAGAAAGTTATTTTATTTCTTTTAGCAATTTTTATTGCTAATACTGTTTTTGCACAACTCAATGTTACATCAAGGAATCGACAACCTGAAAAGGTAATGTCAATACGTCCAGGATACAGTCAACTGTATTATGATGTTGAAAAATCTGATACTTTGTATTATTTCAGTATCAATACAGATAATCGTTTTGATAATCCTATTTATTTTGCAATAGGATATGGAAAGAGTTCTGCAATTTTATCTGTAAAGGAACTTATAGAATTTGCGGAACAGGGAAATAAGGGTGAAGAAACTATTAGTGTTCCAGGATTGTATACAGAAAATAAAATTTATATTAATACTGCTGCAGTTTTTGGAATAAAAGGATTACTTCTAACACAAAAGGGACATGCAGGAGTTTCTAACCTTAATTTAGGAGAACTCAAGAAGGTTCTTAAAAAGTTAGAAGATCGAAAATAGGCTGCAACCTATTTGGGACGCTGACGGATACTATTATGATGTTGTTGCAGTAAAACATATAGTAAGAAGGTTAGTGAAAAGATGTGAATAGCTCAGTTGGTAGAGTGGTAGGATTGCTATAGGTCGCGGGTTCGAATCCCGTTTCACATCCAAGATTAAAAAATTAAAATTATGTTTTGGTTTATATATAAAGTAACTCTCGTAGTTATTGTAATGATGATAATTGCAGTATACTTTAAAAATCGAGAACTTTTCAAGTCGCAAATTTTTAACTTATTTACGACAGGAGAATTTATTATCTTATTGACTCCCATTATCAATACACTTCTTATTATTTATAGTGTATATAGAGCCATTCAAATTACAACTAAAAATGGTAGGGAGTAAATATTGTGTAGAATATTATTTTTATAACGAGGATAATTTACCAGTTCAAAGTTTTGCTTTTGTCATTGCAACTTCTGATGAGGAAGCAATACAAAAAGCACAAAATTATTCTCTAAGTAAAATAACAATTATATCTTGTACTAAATACGCTTAAGTATGGAAGATATTGAGACGAATGATATTGGGCAATCTTTAGTAGATGAGTTCATTGATGATAATGCTATTGAAGCTCAAGAAAAATAGCCTACGGACTTAAGAGGGTTAACATAATTTAAGTAATAGGATTAAACCGCAATTGAGTGGGAATTAAAGACAAGGATATCGCGAGAGTGGCGCACAATCCAGGAAATAGTCTGTATTTTACTTCTGGTGGGCATAGTTTCCATAAACCCAGATGAATAAGTTTCAGATTGCTTAAAGTGAATCGTTTCTAGAGTGTCGTAAACTCTAGTTTTTAAAGTCACATATATAACTTAGATATGTTGAACGATCTGATAAACACGATAGATCTGCCAATTTATTGTGTGAAACAGAGATGCCTTGGCAGAGGCTGCAACGGCTAGCAGATCATAAGAGATCCTAGTATCGGGCGGAGGGAAGTTGCATACGTAAGTACCTCTAACTTTTTAAATCCTTCTGATCTAACCTGGAGTTGATGAAGGTCGTAGTTGATGAAGGTCGTAATAGTATTTACTATGTTAAGGTGGTTGACTAAGAGACGAATGCAGTAAACGACTGGCCACAGAAGGTCAGTAGAGTAGGGGCGGAGCCTATCATAGTCACAATGAAAAACGAAAAGATTAAGTTGTCGCAAGGAAACTTACACTTAGTAGTTTATAAGAGCAAACAGACGTCAAGCAATGTACAGATTAAATGATGTTTGGGAAAATAGAAACTATTAGTAGCTGTAACTACAAACGTTTAATGTAGCAGTCAATTGCATATGAGAGGTTATATGATTGATAGCCAAATGAATATCTGCTCTTATTGATAAACATGCCTGCACAAGTAATATCTAAGGTTGCACACAGATGATATGAAGGTTAAAGAGCTGGTGCAATAAGCTCATAATTGGAACCGTCCAGTTGGTATGTTTATCACTTTTTACCTATAACACTTTGATCGGTGTTATAGGTCCTAGAAAATAATAGAGATAGGTGGCAAAGTCTGAAGATTCGAAAGAATATATGGCGACAGTACCTAGCTGTAGGGTTGTAACCATTGTGAGGTCACATTTTAGATGATCCGAACGTACAGTCTATCTCTTTTACTTTAAAAATAATTACAACAAAAATATGAAAAAGTTACTTATTGTACTCGCATTATGTGTATTTGCAGTATCTTGTTGTGAAGTAGACCACAACAATTCTCAAGAAAAGAAACCTACAAAAATCACTGCAACTTCTTTTAAAGTCTACAAAGAGAGTGGTGCTTTTGTTTGTGAATACTATGAATTCACGTATCATGGACATAAGTATATCACAAACTATGGAGAAAAGTTTTTACTTCATTCTCCTGAGTGTTCTTGTCAGTATTAGTTTATGGAAAACAAAAGATTACGAGCTTTTGCAATATTTATTATAATAGGTTTTGTCTTTATAGTAAATTTTGCTTTCTTCGGAGTTCAAGGTAGGATTACTCAAGATTGGACTGATAAGTTTACAAAAGAAATTAACTATCTTGAATATAAAATAGACTCTTTAGAAAAGGTAGTTAATAGTAATCTTACACATCGTCGTGATACATTAATCATTGATGTACGCCCTCAAACAATCAAAATTTATCAACCTAATGGAAATAGCATTAATAATAATTCTAGTATTGCTAGTACTCCAAGATGACGATTAAACTATGTGGTTCTTTAGATTTGCAATTATTCTCTTAGGATTTTTATTTATTTTTTATTATACTGCAGTTGTTTTTCAACTGTTAGATGTATGGAAAATAACTAATCGTAAGATAACATGGAAGGCTATTATACCTTTCTATTACTTTATTAAGAGGTAGAAAATATATGGCGCCTCTATTTATAATTCTTGTAATCTGTTTATTGATATTATTAATAGATTGCTTTAAAAACAAAAGAAAACATTAATCACTTTATAAAATCATATGAATTTAAAAAAGATTATTGCTGTCTTCGTGGCAGTGTTCGCAGTTTTCTGCGTTGTGTCTCTCGGTAAGATTGGAGAGGATGTGAAGAACGAAACTATTGTGGTCAACCAGTACCCCTTTACGGGTAACATGGAGTATTGGACGACGCCTGGCTTCCACTGGCAGTGGTGGGGCAAGACGACGACCTATTACAAGACCCAGCAGCTCTGGTTCGGATCGGATAACGATTCAGGTAACCAGATGGGAAGTCCCATCCCCGTTATCTTTAACGATGCATCGGATGGTATGGTATATGGCTCACTCCGAGTTAAATTACCTACTGATCCGAAGTATTTGTCTCGTATCCAGACGGATTACAATGGTATGGATAGGCTTATTAATGACCTCGTTCGGCCTACTGTAACAAAGGTTATTTATGCGTCAGGTCCTCTTATGTCAGCATTCGAATCTTACGCTGAAAAGAAGAATGACCTTATTGAGTATATCACTGATCAGCTCAATAATGGCGTCTACAAAACTGCTGTAAAGCGTGTTGAGATTATGGATGCAATTACAGGAGACAAGAAAATTGTCAATATTGCAACTCTTATTCCCGACTCTCTCTCTGCAGGAGGTTATAAGCGTAGCGAATCTTCGCCGTTTGCCTACTATGGATTGGAGATCGGTCAGGTAGCAGTCTCTAAGATTGACTACTCTGAAACGGTTAAGAAGCAGATTGCACAACAGCAGAAAGCAAACATGGACATCCAGACTGCAAAAGCTCAAGCCGCTGCTGCTCAACAGGATGCAATTAAGGCAGAGGAGCTTGGTAAAGCTGCTGCTATGACTGCAAAATGGGAGCAGGAAAAAGTAAAAGCAGTCGAGGTAACTAAGGCTCAACAGGCTTACGAAGTAGCTGCTCTTGCTGCTAAGGAAGCAATGGAAAATGCAAAGAAAGTGAAGGCTGAAGGTGATGCAGAAGCATTCCGTCAGGCAGCATTAGTACGTGCAGGTTTAAGCCCGAAAGAAAAAGCTACAATCGAGATGCAAACGAAGATTGGTGTAGCTGAAGCTTTATCGAAGCTGGAACTTCCTAAAATTGTTATGGCTGGTGGAAACACTAGTAATGGCAATGCTGCCATGGATGCGATGGGACTTAAGATGGTATCGGATCTTGTAGATAAGATGTCGAATTAAGTTCTTTAAGGCTAGGGAGGAGCCTACGGCAATCCTCCCAACAAACAGAAGTAGTTCAATGGTAGAACGTAACACTGATAAGGTTAAAATAGGGGTTCGATTCCTCTCTTCTGTTCTAATTTAACAGTATAATGTTTAAGAATATGTTAAAGTTTAGAGGTAAACAACTTGCAAGTGGTGCAGTTGTAAATGAAAGGATGTACTATTATGTTCTTGATGCACTTGATAGTAATAAAGACATAACTCTTACTTCTATTCTTGGAGTTGAAGTGAGTCGGTGTAACGATTTAACTAAAGAACAGTTAGAACAAGTTTTTGATTACTTAGTTGAAAAGGAATTAGAATAAAAATATCATTCATTAAATAAAAAGAAACGATGGCAAAAATGAACATGAAGGCTATTACGATGGCTTTCAAAGAAGTTCTTCTCGATGAGGAGGGAAATCCTGTAAAGGATAATGAAGGTAAACCTGTCTATGTACGGGTGTTCCGAAAGGTTCGCCACAATGCAGCATACTTTCCCCGTACTTATCGCCGTTAGGCAGAAAATCCTACCTGCTTCACCAAAGGTGTAGTCCCTGTAATAGAACATTACAGTTTCTCTATTAGCATGTAGAAAAACTACATGTAGAGAAGGAACCCATACTAAAACTATGAAGTTCTTAAAGGACGATAAACATTGCCCATATCTCTTTGATCGGAGATATGGGCTCTATTCTTAGTTTATTACCCACTTTCGAAGATACTTACTACTTGCTTACTACACGAACGTAGATGACTTTAGCTCTGATTGTGTATAAATCAACTAAAGAAGAGGCTGCTCAGTACTGGAACAGGAGTAGAGTGTGATTCTACACACGTTAAGTATTGTAGATTAATATAAGCTAGATAGAACAGAAAACTGTGAACCTAGAAAAGACTAAAGGAATTTCATAATGAAACAACAATTGTATAGAGAAGTAAATGATGGTGTAGGAACTAAACTTATAGAAGTTTCTGAGGAAGAAGTCAAAGCTGCTAAAGAAAAGTATGCTAAGACAGGTGAATGTGATTGTATTTACATTTATGATGAATCTAGTTACTGTGGTTGGTATCTAAGATATTGTGGTATTTGTGGGAGCTTAGTTAGCCTCGTTTAAACATATAATACAAAATATGAAAGTTCGATTCAACAACAAAAAGAAATAATAGAATATACGTTGCAACTTAGTTATTATATTTTGCAGGTATGGTGAAATTAGGCAGCCACGTATCGCTTAGGACGATATTTCGAAAGAAGTGGGGGTTCGAGTCCCTCTACCTGCACATTCAACTAATATATTAAACCAATGATTTTTTTGATACTTTTCACCATTATTTATGGATTTAGTGCTTTAGTAACAGGTGTATATTTAGTCGAGCGGGAAGATATAGATGCAACAACAGCTTTTGTACTAATAATGATCCCTGTTATCAATACTGTAGTAGCAGTACGTGTTGTTGTTAACACACTAGCTAAGTTCAAGTTCAACAACAATTAAGACTATATGTGGTTTTCACTACAACACAGGGTGGTAACTCATATTCATTTTTAAGCTGAGGACTTTTAAAATTAAAAAATACATCTGATGGAATTTGTACATTATAACACTGCCAAACTTGCGAAGGAAAAAGGCTATAATGGAACAAGCGGAGTTTACTATGATACTACGGGCAGTTTATATACCCAAACTTATAGTGAAGGTATTGGGTACATTCCCAATTTTAGCTGCTATGCTCCTTTACAGGAAGAACTTAGTGAGTGGTTAAGAGATGATAAAGGGATTCATATCTCTATTATTGCTGTTTATAAAGACCAAATCAGATACTATGCCTATATCATTTATACTCCAAATTCAGTAATCAATAGTGACACTAAACTTACGGAAGAGCTTTTCATGTTGTATGAAAATGCTTTGGGAGAAGCTTTAATAATAGCGTTAAATTTACTAGAATAAAAATTCAAATGCCTTAGAAATCCGAAACTTTAATAATAATCAACATAATTAATAAATAATGGAAAATCTAGCTTGGTGGTTATATTTATGTTCTGTTTTTGGAGGAGTATATATCATTGCATTAGCAACTTTTATTGTATGCCTGAGTATTTTTATGATCGTATCTACTGCGTATTATTGTGATGAATGTGAATTGAAGACAGCCAAGAGATGGTGGAAATATACTGGTATCGCTGGGATAATTTCCATGGTGTTAACTATTTTGGTTCCTTCAAGATCTACCTGTTACCAAATTTTTGGAGTTACAATTGCAACAGAAGTAATTAAAAATTCTGAGGCATTACAGGAGCTCCCTGAAAAGTCTTTTGAAGTTATTAATAGACTTTTAGATTCTATTGCTTCGGAAGATAAAAAAGAAGGAAACTAGTTTTTAATACACGGGCTGCAACCTGTTGTTGGGACGCTAATGTATGGGTATAGAAGAAATTACAGTTTCTCTATATTAATAAATTAGTGAAAAGATTATGTAGCTTAATGGTTAAAGTACCTTAATAAGAAAGAGGATTCAGGTTCGAATCCTGGTATATATTCAAATAATATTAATTATGAAACTGAAAGGAATCGAAATCAAACCAGGAATGGTTATAATCACTAAGAATGCAAGGTATATTGCATTCCCTTCAAGGAAGTCTGATTGTTCTATAGCATTCGCTAATATCACATCAGGAGGATGGACTGGTAGCATACCTGAGGTATTTGTAGAGAAGATCTATGATCTTATTACATATGATCTTATTACAGATGGGGAGAGTGAACTCCTATGGTCACAAGAATGGAACAAGGAGATCACTATGAGCGAGATTGCTGAGAAGTTCGGTATTCCTGTTGAACACTTACGAATTAAAAAGGAATAAATCTTATGGAAATCAGGTTTAACAACAAAAAGAAATACTGATATAAACCAGGGAAAATTTAAAAAGGGGCTATATTACCGTGTCCAAACCAGAGCCCTTGAGGCGAAAAGGAGCCCTGGATTTTACCATAAGAGAGCTTCAAGCCAACAGTCCACGATATAATGTCTAGAGCGCTGTTAGGGATATACTAATTAGAGAGGAAGGTCAGACTGGTGTATAGTCGTATATAAAGTATGGCACAGACAAAAGATCTGAATAATAGCCCATTACTAGCACACTCTAATTTTTATATACTTTTAATTTTCAGTATACAGGCTGTAACCTGTTATTAGGACTCCAATGTATAGATATAACAAAAGCAGATAACCTTTATAAACTAAGATCTTAATGGTTACATGACTAATTAAGGATATACATAGAAAGGTATAGAGAGGTAGGATACTATAAGATGTATCAATAGGAAATGTAGTTAGGAAAACTAAATGATACCTATTTGCTATACTTTGCTATAGCTTAGAGGGACCCCAAGGTGAAGGTAACGACTTCAGGGCGCTCTAAATAAAAAACCGCGGAACTCGGTAAAACCTCTTCTTAGTTTATTATTATACTCCAGTATAAGCAGGGAGTATAAATAAAGGCTGTCTCGGTAGATAGAGATTATCTACAAAAACATCTATATGTTTTCTTATATAGAGAGGCTTTCAGGCTTAAGTAAAAGACCAAGTGAATCTTAGTGAGTAATGATTATTACAAAGCAGCTCAGCCAAAGCATTAAATGAGTAACGATGCTACCAGGTGAGTTAGGTGAAATTCCTACAACAGATGATGCTACGAATTGTAATGATATAACCTGGATCATTAAGTACTTGCCCAAATCAAGAGTCATATTTTTCATCTCCTCAATGACTTGGTAAGAGAGGAGATTTTTATTACTAAAGTAGTGAGCTTGGAGGTAGCTATCTTTAATGAGTAGATGAGTAGCAGTATGTGGTGAGGTATAAGTTTCACAGTTTACTCCTCAAATAAAAACTGTAGGTATACTTAAATAATGGTGAAAGACTAGACTCGAAGTCAGGAATCTGAAATATAAGAGTAAGTAGCTAGTGAAGTCAAGTTAAGAACCTGAAAAGCCGCAGCTGGATTCCCTACAATGAAGGTAAGTTAATGACTTACGGTACTATAACTAGCAATACTTATAGTACTTCTTTAGGTGTAACAACACGCTTTAGTAATATCTAGACTATA
>ERZ779725.9-NODE-9-length-164724-cov-26.013633_pt1 | contig 164724 bp, 176 predicted proteins | sample MGYA00511890_ERZ779725 | MGnify/ENA primary metagenome ERZ779725 (study PRJEB29588, sample SAMEA2148549) | human gut metagenome | biome: human gut; feature: human-associated habitat; material: faeces | place: Denmark | collected 2008/2010 ...
AAGTACTTATAAAAATAAAAAGTATGAAACTATCAGAGTAGATTTTAATAAAAGAATAATAACATTACCAAAATTAAAAGAAGTAAAGTTTCGTGGATATAGAACAACTAAAGAAATCGTAGGTAAAATAAAATCAGCAACAATTAGTAAAGATGGTAACAAATACTTTGTAAGCATCTTAGTTGAAGTGCCATTTACTAAGTATTCAATAAATCCAACATCAATCGTGGGATTAGATTTAGGGATTAAGAATTTTATAGTAACATCAAATGGAGAGAAACTAAAAAATGAAGTAAAGATAAATGAGAAGAGATTAAAAGGATTACAAAAGTGGTTATCAAGATGTAAACCAGGAAGTAAGAATAGATATAAAGTAAAATTAAAAATACAAAGATTGTATTTAAAGATTAGAAATGCCAGAAAACATATGATATATAAGCTTGCAAATAATATTTTGAAGGAAAATGACATTGTAGCAGTAGAAACATTAGATATTAAAAGTATGTATCAAGTCCATAAAATAGCAAAACACTTAAAAAACTTACCAATCAGTGAATTTATACGAGTCTTAAAATATAAATCAAATTGGTTAGGTAAAAAAGTAATTGAAATAAATAAATATTACCCAAGTAGTCAATGTTGTAATAGATGTGATTATAAAAATGAAGAATTAAAAGATTTAAGTGTAAGAAAATGGGCATGTCCAAAATGTGGAATGATACATGATAGAGATATAAATGCAAGTATAAATATAATGTTTGAGGGATTGAAAATATATATGAAAAGTTATTTAATATAAATAAGAACAAAATAAATAAAAATAAGTAGGGTGGCGACCATCCGAAGTTGGTCTGTGGAGAAACCAAAGGTTTCTGTGAAACAGAAAAGTGTTACCGTGAGGTAACACAGATACTTGAATTTCGTTAGAAATTTAAGTTATGTTCTTTATATCCTTTATCCTTATAATAATTATATAGTTCTTGAAAACGATTAAAGTGAACAATTTCTCTTTGACGTAAGAATAAAAGTGGTTCAATTACTTTAGGGTCAGTTGCCAAATCAATTAAATGTTCATAAGCAACTCTAGCTTTTTGTTCTGCAGCCATATCTTCAACTAAATCTGCAAGTGGGTTGCCAGTAACTGCAAATGTTGATGCATCAAAAGCAACTCCATCAGCACTCATTGGGAAAACTCCTTTTCCATGTTCTGTATAAAAACTTTCAAGTCCCGCTTCTTTAATTTCATCAATTGTAGCATTAGCAATTAATTGTGAAACTATTGTAGCAACCATTTCTAAGTGACCTAATTCATTTTTACAAGTATGTTATCAGTTAAAAAGACAACAATATAATCTTGAGAGAAAAATTCTCTTTTAAGTATCGACCGCCTTTTTCTTTCTTATAAATTACTTGTTTTATTATAGTTGATAATAAAGCGTTTTTTTCTTCTGCGGTCATATCTTTTGAATATTTACTTATAACATCTTCTAAAATTGGTATAGCTTTCTTTTTACTATATAAATCTTTAGTTCTATCTTTTGACTTAGATAGTTCTGTTTTTTGATTTAATAATGTTTCTAATTGTTCATTTAAAGTATTAGTTCTTTTAATAAATAAATCTTGAGTATATGCTCCAGTCTCTACTAATTCGCAAGCCTTTTCTATTTGGCTTTTTATTTTATCTATTTCGTGATCTATTGCTTCTATCATTTCCTTATTAGTACATATTTCTTTTTTTACTGCTTCTTCATAATTATTAACATAGTTTTTATATTCACTCATTATTATTTTAAGAGATTTTAATATTTTATCTTCTACAAGTTCTAATTCACTTGATACACACTTACATCTAGGTCTACTACACATTAAAGTATCTGTATGTGGTGGAGTTATGCTTTCTTCTATTGTAGTTATTGCTTTATCAAACTCGTTTGTTTCTATATTCAATAGTTTTTTTAGATCCTCCCATTTATCAGCGTGTGGTATACAAAATTTCTCGTCGTTAGAACTAAACCAATGATCCACAGAGTTTTTAGAAACGTGCAGAGCCCTAGCTATGTCATTAAGACTATAATTTCCTTTATGTTTCCTTAATAATAATCGTAATTTAGGCTTATCTATATCGTAAATACGTTTAGCGGTAGGTTTAGCGTCTTTTCTTAAATAATAAGGACGTCTAGTCATATTATTACCACAATAGCCACATACAACTAAACCTAATAAAGGGTTTTTCATTTCTTTATTATCTGGCACTGTTTTAAGTCTGTTAGATAAAAATTTAGCTTCTATCTGTTGTTTTATATCTTCGCTGAGTATTGCTTCGTGTTTACCTCTAACAAGCGTAAAATCGTCATTATTAGGGTTTTTCTTAACAATATGCCCATTTACTAATGTCTTAGTAGTTTTACGTCTGTCCCACGTCAAATAGCCGTATATAGTGTAACCCTGTAATATATTTCTAACCATATTAGCGGTCCACTCTTTAGACTTTCTAGGTTTTATTTTAAGATAATTAAGATAGTGTGCTATATTAGTAGCTCTCATATCATTTAATATAATCTTAATATTTTCTCCTGGTTTAAAAAAGTTATGAGGTATATGTATATTGTTTATATCTATATTATAGCTAGCTGCTATACTTTCTAATGTATCATTTTCTTTTATTTTATATGGTAATGATTTACTATTTACAGTTAATCTTATTTCTTGATCTACTTTTAAATCTAAATTACAAGTGATTATATCTTTCTTATGCGCTCCAAACAATTTAGCTATATCTGATATAATTTCGTTTTCTTTAACAGTGTATGTAGTATTTAGTCCATTTAAGAATAAATCAGCTAATAATTTTACTACTTTAGACTCTGACTCATTTTCTACTAAAACATAACCTTTCTCGTTAGGTATTTTCTGTTTATTATAACCGTATGGCAATACAGAACCAACGTATTTACCGTCTTTAACACTCCTTAATCTACCACGAGCTAATATACGTTTAGTATATTTTAAATATTTTCTAGCTTGATATAAACCGTCTTCAAAATAAGATAAATCGTCCTCGTTATCTAAATTATATATTTTCATAGGAGTTATTATCTTTGTATTGGAATATTGAAAAGCTTGGGCTATTATTCCCTGGTCCATAGTATTACCACGAGCTAGACGTTCTATTTCAATACATACAACTCCTTTTACACGATCTTCTTCTATTAAAGATAATACTTCTTGAATTACTGGACGATCTTCGATAGTATCTCCAGACGCTACCTCTCTATAAATATTATGTTCTGGTATTGGTTTACCGAAAATACTTACAATAAAGTCTTGTAATTCTTTTTCGTGTCTTTGTAAAGTTTTTTCTATAGACTCGTCTTTATAATAGTCCATATCTTTACGTGATTTTCTTAAATATATTATAAACATATCTAGTATCTCGTCGACAGTAAGGTCCCTAGATACGTTCATTATTTGTAAAAATGTATCTAAATTCATTATAGCACTTTCTTTCTTTATAATTTTATGCTATAATCGTATAGAAAAACCTATACAATTATAGTTGGTTGTTTCTTCTATTTTTGTTTTAAGTGTGATAGCTTTTGTGGTTTTTCATTTCAACGCTTCGTGTTCGCGCGCGAGGCGTCTTTTTTTATGTTTTTTTACCTTTCGAGCAAGAAAACGTACATTTCGAGCAATGTTAATCACAATTAACGGTAAAAAATGGTAAAATGGTGTATTAAAATTTATAATATACCCCTAAGGAGGGGGTTAGTATGAAAACTAAATATGATGTGTTATATGAAAAACTGCTTAATGATCATATTAACATCAGTTTATTTATTAAACTACTTGAGTATATCAAATAAGATATACTCTTTTTATTTGTCCTCTTTATCAATTATAAATTCTTTGTTTTTTTCTATAAATTTCATAAGCTTATCAAAATTTTCTTCTGATAAATCTTCGCCGTCAAAAAGATTATTTTCTTTTAAAGCGTCTTTCAATTTACTTTTGATATTTTTGGTAGCTTTTTTTTCTTCCCAGTCAAGCATATAGTTAGCGTCTACTCCTAGTATTTTACATAAAAGCATTATGCTATCTGCGTCTGGTTTGTGATTTCCACTTTCCCAGTCGCTAATAGTGTTATGAGATACGCCTAATTGCTCAGCAAGCTCTTTTTGTGTCATATTTTTATTTTTTCTTGAGTTTCTTATATTATCACATAAAGCCATATTAGTTACCTCCATTTCATTAAAATTTTATCACAAAAAATATGTATAGTAAATAAATAATTTCGAAAAAATCGAAAAAATTAGCATTTTTGTATTGACATTTCGGTAATACCGAATTACAATGTTTATAGAGTTCGACAATATCGAAGTCTTGGAAGGAGGAAATTAAATGTCAAACCCTAAATCACTAGAAGTAGGAAAAAAGATAAAGTTGCTTTTGGTAGAACATAATATCAACCAAAATCAAGTAGCAAGATACCTAAATGTTAGTGATTCTTTATTTTCTGATAAGTTAAATGGAAAAGTAAAAATTACTGTAGACGAATTTTACGATATTATTACTTATCTAAATGAAGAATTTAACATTACTGTAGACGCTAATTACTTTATGCCACAAACACCAAACGAAACATCAGACACTAACTAACATAAAATTTAATAAGGTGTTGAAATGGAAAAAAACGAAAGCTATCACACAATAAAAAACTTAACACTAGGTCAAACAGAAATTGAGATATGTATAGAGAGTATTCCAACAATAGAAGAAAAAAGAAATCATTTAATAAAGATATATGACGTCGTAAATGATATAGCTAGAAAAGCTGAAAAGCGCGGTGTTGATACTTCTAAATGGTTTTATACAGAAAAACAATTAAAGCTCTTAAAACAAGATCCAATAAATGAATTTATCTAGTAAATCAATTTAAAAAAAACAAAGGAGAAACAATTATGAAAAAAAAATACAGACTTAAAAAATGGGTAAAAGTAACCCTAAATATATTATGCGCAATAAGCGTATTTATAATACTTGCTTTATTAGTGAAGAAAGGAGTTAATGACTTTGAAGATTTGGCTAAGCAATGTGATAAGGAATATGGCTATACTTGTACTTATTACGATATTAGACAATACTCTTTAGGTAAATAAATTATGTATGTTAAAGAAAATAAAAAAAGATTTATGAATTGGATCAGAACTCATAAATCAAGTTGTAAACTTTCTTATAATTTACTCTCTAATTGTACCATAATTTGGGGGTAAAAGTCAAAAAATGGACGATTGGAGGTAAAACATGAAAGATAGTTATATAATGCACTGCGATTATGGAAATCATTTTGAATTATTAACAGACGCTGAATTAGGTCGGCTTATAAGAGATGTAAATAACTATGTTAAAAATGGTGTTTTGCCTCAATATACAAAAGAGGATCGTGTTCTAAATATGGCCTTTAGTTTTATGAAAACTAACATTGATATAGAAACAGAAAAATATATAAAAAAATGTGAAAAAAATCGAGAAAATGGCCGTCGTGGTGGTCGACCTAGAAACCCAGAAAAACCGAACGGTTTTGAAGAAAACCCACAAGAAACGAAAAAAGCCGATACTGATACTGAAACTGATACTGAAACTGATACTGATACTGAAACTGATACAAACATAAAAAAAAGTGTGTGTGATAAAAGCGCACGCGCAAAAGAATTTTATTGTCATTTAGGAAGTGATTATAAATCGGAGTCATGTTTCTACTGCATGAAAAAACAAATATGTCCTAATAAAGAGTCCACGGAATTTAGATTAAACCACCGAAACGAAACTTTCGACGAGTGGAATAAAAGACACGAAGATTATCGGGAACAACTTATTGAGGACTTAAAGTCCAGGGGGAAGGATCCAGATATAGAGCTTATCGACTATGACTGGTTAAATGAAGATAATGATATAGATTAGAAAATGGAGGAATAATTATTATGAAAAATACTATAACAAAACAAGATATAGATAACATTTTAAAAGATACACTAATTAAAGTTGAACAATACGGAGATAAAACAACAGTTTTAAAAGCTACGTTGCCTAATGACTTTGTAATTGTTGAAAGTTCTAGCTGCGTAGATCCTGCAAACTTCGATATGAAAATTGGAGAAGAAATATGTATGGACAAGCTAGTTAATAAAATTTGGGAGCTTGAAGGCTATAAGCTTCAATGTCAAACTAAGGAGGTAGCAGAAAATGGAAATAACTAGCGTTAAAGTTAAAAAAATAAATGAAGAAAACTCTCGTTTAGTTGGAGCTGCTTCTGTAGTCGTTGATAAAGAATTTATTATCAAAGATATTAAAATCATTAAAGGAGACGACCGTCTATTCCTAGCTATGCCTAGTCAAAAAATGCCAGACGGATCCTACGCAGATATAGCACACCCTCTTAATGTTGAGTGCCGCAAAAAATTTGAAGATATTATTTTAGCAGAATATGATAAGTGCTAATGAATTATGGAAGTCAATAGAATATGATACTCGTTATCAAGTATCAAACTATGGACGATTTAGAAAGAAAAACCCTAAAAATGGTTATAGATATTTAAAACCTTTTAGAAAACATAATCTATTTTTAGTAAAGATTAAAGATAAAGATTTTAACTGTGCTCGATTAGTTGCTAATGCTTTTATTAAGCAATTAGCTTCTAATGATAGAGTCTATCATAAAAATAAAATAGAATTTGATAATTACTATAAAAATTTAGAAGTTGTATCTTTAAAAGAGCTTGGTAAACGAACTGGCTATATATCAAAATCTAAACGAGTTGTAGAAGTTAAAAACGGCGAGATTATAAGAGACTGGCCTTCAAGTAGAAAAGCCGCTAAAGAATTATACATTTCTTATCAGACCGTTTCCGACTACTGCAATAATAAGGTGGAAAGCCCTATGTTTAATCTTATGTGGGAAGACGATTATTTTGACGAAGTATTAGAGCCGTTTAAATGGGAACATAAAAAAAGAAAGGAAAAAAAGAAATGAAAACAAAAATCAAAAACACAATAAAAGACATCATTGATTATACGCTAACAAATGAATTTAAAGCTTTAGTAATGATTATGTTATTTATGTTCTTATGTGTTTCCCTATTCTGGGGTGCTATATGTACAGTAATGACTAATGACATTACAGAAGTTGCTACAGAGCAAAAAGAAGAAAACATAAAACTTCAAGCAGAATATGACAAGTTATCTCAAGAGTACGCTCGTATGAAAATGGCTTACGAGGAAACTTATGAACTATTTACTACTTGTCAAGAGTCTACATCTTGGTATGAACAATTTTATTATGACAATGTAGATCCAACAACTGGAGAAATTGAGGGGGAATATTATGAGTAGTATTATTTGTTTATTATTAGGTTTAATATTAGGCTCTGGTTTATGTTATCTTGCCTTTAATCAAGTTTTAACTGCTAAAGACGATATTATAGAAGATTATAAAAAAGGTATAGAACTACATAACCAAAGAGAATTAAAACTTATATATATAAATCAGTCTACTAAAGATTATGTAAAACAACAACAAGATATTCTTAAAACTGTACCTATTAAAGTAAAAGAAATTACAGACGAAGCTAGTTTACAAGCTGGTAGATATATGGCTTTAAAAGATATAGAAAAAACTATTATTCAATTAGAAAAGAACTCCGAAAGCTTAGTAAATAAAAAATAAGGAGTGATGTTATGCCTAGAGTGTTTAGAAACAAGTTCGGTCGTAAAACTGTTAGACCTTTCAAAAAGCAAGACCTAAATAGTATGATCGTAATTTGTAAAAAAAATAAAAACGCAGCCGAAGAAGAAGAAAACAAAGAACAAGTTTATTTATGGGATCGTAACTATATGATACTACACCTAGGTAGAAATCTAGCTTTTCGTATAGAAGATCTATTACAGTTGAAAACTGATAATTTTAAAAATGGAGGTATTTATACAAGAGAGTTCAAAACTGGTAAGGAGCAAGCTTTTGAACTCCACCCTTCATTAAGAAAAGATTTAGAAGATTATATAAATAGAAATAAACTTGTTGAAGGAGAATATTTATTTAAAAGTCGTAAAGGTACTAATATACCTATTACGCGTCAAAGAGCTTGGCAGATTATTAAAGAATTATCAGACGAAGTTAAAGTGTCTTATGTTGTAGGCTGCCACTCCTTACGTAAGTATTTTGCTAGAGAGTATTACGAACAGACTGGAGATTTAATCGGTTTAAAAGAAATGTTAAATCACTCTAGCGAAACAGTAACATTAAGGTATATATGTTGGGAAGAAGACGACAAAAACATCAAACGAAAAAACTTTTATTTAGGAGGTTAAAAATGAATTTAATTATTATTAGTCAAGATAAAAAATCAATATGGGACTTTTCACAATGTTGTATATTTATACCAAACGACAATATACATGAGATATTTATACGACCTTATTATGCGCCTAATGGTGTATCAATAGCAACTTATGAAGATCCTAAAAAAACAGAGGACGTTTTAAAAGAAATAATTAACCTATTTAGTAAATCAAAAATACTACTTACGCCTAACGTTAATATGAAACTAGAAGATATAGAAGCTGCAAAAAAATATTTTGATAATTTAAACAGCGAAAAGTTTATTGTATCAGATAGTAATTTCAATATTACACCTATTGGAAACAATTATAATTTGATATATAAATTACCAGAGGACGTAAAAAAAATATGAATTTAGATAACTTAAAATTAGTTACTCCAGAAGAACATAGAAACTATTATAAAAACTATAGAAAACAAAATTGTGATGTCGTAAGTATACAAGAACAAGTTAAGTTAGGCTATTTAAAATTTTATATAAAAGATAAATATATATATTGTGAAAATGTTATTACTAAAGAGTGTGTAATTGTCGGAACACTTGACAATATTACTATTGGTATTGATTTTGGACAAGACTCTGACAAAATGTTTGAAGCTTTGGCTACTATAGACGCTGGTAGTATTAGTAGAACTAAAAACGGTATGTATTTTTAAAAAACTAATATCAATTTTACATAATGAAAATATGTAAATTGATATAAAAAATAACACTTTCCTGATGTCGGGAAAATGCTTATAAAATCTAGGTAAAACTACTCTTTTATAGGGTGGCTAGTGAATTTAACAGAATTATGTCATTTTGTAAAATTCAATATATAGGAAATGAGGTGCTGGAAATGGCTAAATTAAGAGATAAAATAGTTGGTTATATCTCTCCTAAACAAAGAAAAATAAATACACTAGAAAATAAGGTTTCTACTCTTGAAGGAGTAATAAAAGACGAATTATATAATCTATTTATCGAAAAGCTGGGAGAACCAGCAGAAATGAAACGTCTAAAAAAAGACAATAAAAGATTAAGACAACAAAATAAGTCTTTAAAAGAAATAATTAAAAATAGTTAATTAAAAAGGTGGTGCTAGTTGTGAACTTAAAAGAAATGCAGAAATATGCTAATGCGTTATCTGAAATTAGAGTTAAATGTAATTGTAGTCATACTTTATATTTTCCAGCTTATGGTCCAGATGTGCAGATTTGTTCACATTGTGGCCATAAAGTCTATAGAAATGATCGTATAAAATTTAAAGAAATATTATCTAAATGTATTAAAGTAAAGGAGGTACAAAATGGGTAAAGCTTATAATAGCAAGTGGAAAGTTACACCACTTACAGTTAATTTTAATCAAAAACAATGGAGACAAGACTTCGGAGCTTTTATTAGAAGTAAATTATTCTGGGACGGTACAACTTTAGTAACAAGATCTAAAGCAAAATCTAAAGGACCTAATTTAATTACTAAGGGAATAAGAACTTTCGAAGTATATAACGCTTACGGTGGTAGTGTTATAGTTGAATATCAAAACGAAAACGAAGTTTTATATACTACTCACGAAGATTTAATAAAACAATATTTTGAAGAAAGGAACATCAATATTTATGGAAAATAAAAAAATGAATTGCTCTAATTGTGGAGCCGTTATTGAAGATACATATTACAAATGTTTAGATAATTGTTTACAAGTTAATTTCTTTGATACAGAAGAAGAAAATTGCTTTTGTTCTGAGGAGTGCTTTTGTAAATATATGGAATTAGAACAGTTAGAAGTTAACGAAGAAAATGACGGAGAAAAAATTTAAAGATAAATGCGATTTATGTGGTAAATTTGATATTTTAAAAGGTTATAATGGTAAATGCCTTTGTCCTAAATGTATCGAAAAAGGACCACAAGAAAATTGTTCTCCACTCCCTCGAAAAAACGAAAAACAATTAAGTATATTTGATTTGGAGGTAATGTCTCGTGGAAATTGATACAGAAAAAGCAGAACAAGCAATAAAAGAATTATCAGACGCTTTTACAAAAGCATTTATGCCAGTTGCAGAAGCTATAAAAAATATATCAGCTACACTTTGTCATACATTTATTGATACTTGGGAAAGCATTAAGGAAAAAATGCCCGACTTTGAAAAAATGAAAATTTCACGAAAGCGTTTTGTTAAACTTTTAATGAGTATTGGTTATCAAAGAAACGAAGCCAATAAAATTGCTTGGCGTTATCACGAAGAAAAAGGAAAATATACATTTTTAGATTTTATCATTGAAAGTAACAAGAAGGAGGTATAATCAATGTGGCTTAGTATACTCATAGGAGCACTAATTGTATGTGCTGGTTTATATAGAATTGCCGAAGCAATAGAAAAAAATAAAAAGTAAGAAAGGAAGGATCTAATTTATGGCTGGAATTACAGAAACAGCCAACGGAGAAAAATCACAAATAGACTTCAAAGAAATAACAAGTTTTATCGTCGAAGAATTATCAAAGAGAAATCTACTACGTAAAGGAGCTACTACTTATCAAAATACGGAGTCTCTTTTATACAAATATAACGACTTGAAAAAATCAGTTGAAGACCGTGAAGAAGAAATCGAGGAAATTAAAACAACTGGACTACGTGGAAAATCAAAGAGCATATTTAAAATACCAGAAGGAAGTCATAGCGATTATGATACTATCGAAGAAGATATAATAAATGGCTTAATATCTGACATCAAAAAGACACAGTTAATTATTAACCGCATAGACAGAATATTAAAGAAATTTAAGTCCGATAAATATATCGACATAATTAAATTAAAATACTTTGAAAATAAAACGCAGCAAGATATAGCTGATTATTTCGAAAAAGATACTACTACAATATGGAGAAATAACAAGCGTTTAATCAATGAAATAAAGGTTTATCTATTCCCTAATGATGTTATTAAAGAACTTAACTATTGACAAAATGCAATAACCCACGCAATAACCCCGCAATTGACATAGCAATTTTTATATAATATAATTGGTACAATGAAATTATTAGGAATTGAGAAACACGTCTGTTTTATAGGCGTGTTTTTTTAATGCTTATTTGAGGTGGTATTATGGCTAAAGACTTTGCTAAAGAGTTCTATCGTTCTACTGCATGGCGCAAGACTAGAGCTTATATATACAATAAGCAACACGGAATATGTGAACGTTGCCACGGCGAGTATGGACCTGGCGAAATAGTACACCATAAAATATATCTAACTCCTTATAATATTCATAACCCAGCTATTACACTGGGAGAGGACAACCTAGAGCTATTGTGTAGAGTATGCCATGCTATAGAGCATGAGTCAGAGCTGCCAACAGATAAGAGTCTTATGTTCGACGACGAAGGTAATCTAATAGAAAGGAGCGTTGATTATGATATTAACCGTCTATACTAACTATCTCATTATGACTTATGACATAGTCTTTAGTGGTACCAAAGAGGAGCTCGCTAAAGCACTAGACGAAGGACCAGTCTTTCTGAGTACAAAGGAAGGAGCGTCAGTCTTTGTTAATCCGATTAACGCTGCACTGATAGAAATAAAAGACTCCCCCCTTTCTTAAAAAAGATATGCTTCACAGTGAACCGCGCTTGAGTCCTTTTTCGGACTGCTTCGGTCGTGTGAGGGGGGTGTAGTCAAAGGTGGTGGAAAAATGGAAAATGAAAATCTTAATTCTAAAGAATTAAAAGAAGTTCCAGACTTTTCGACAGAGCTTAAAAAACTTAAAAAAATATTCAAAAACATACCAAAAGATAAAAAGAATTTGGTACAAAAGCTTATCGAAAGTGCTGCTTTTATGTCCGTTGAGTTAACTAAATTAGAAAATTACATCAGTGTAAATGGTGTATCAGAAACATACCAAAACGGAGAAAACCAGTACGGAACAAAAACCAGTACAGAAGCCAGTGTGTACAACACTATGATTAAAAATTATACGTCGATCATAAAACAATTATGTGAGTTATTGCCAGAAGGTTTACCAGCAACAAAGGAAGGTAACGCTTTAATGAATTTCGTTACTAAGCCTAAGGGTAAATAATGAATTACATCAGAGAGTATAACGAAAAAATACAGTCTGGCGAAATAATAACTAGCCGCAGAGTCAAAAAGGTTTATGCTCGCTTAGTAAAAGAAATGGACGATCCTAATTGTCCTTTTTATTTTGATGAAAAAATAGCTAATAGACCTATAGAGTTTACAGAAACTTTTTGCAAACAGTCCCAGGGAGAATTAGGCGCAGACCTAAAACTGGAATTGTTCCAGAAAGCTTATGTACAAGCTCTATTTGGTTTTTTAGATAAAGAAACTGGGTACAGAAGATTTAACGAAACAATGTTTTTGGTAGGACGTAAAAATGGTAAAACAACTCTTTTATCTCCTATCGCGTTGTATATGTTAATGGCTGACTATGAAGGTGCAGCCGAAGTATACTCAGTAGCAACAAAGAAAGAACAAGCAAAAAAGGTTTTAACCGAAGCTTGTAATATGGTTAAACAAAGTCCAGAATTACGATCCGTTTTGAAGAAAAGAAGAAATGATCTTTACTTCAATGCTACATCTTCTATCTTTGAAGCTTTAGCGTCAGACTCTAATACGCTTGACGGTTTAAATAGCCACGGCGTTATTATAGACGAATTACACGCTATCAAAGATAGAAATTTATACGAAGTTATGAAACAGTCTATGACTGCTCGACGCCAGCCGTTATTAGTTATGATAACTACTGCTGGAACAGTTAGAGAGTGTATCTATGACGATACTTACGATTATGCTTGTAAAGTAGCAGACGAAGAAATAAAAGACGATCACTTTTTACCTATTCTTTATGAACTAGATAATCGTAACGAGTGGACAGATCCAACGTGTTGGTTAAAAGCTAACCCAGGACTAGGAACAATTAAAAGTTATCATAATCTATCTATTGAAGTTGAACGTGCTAAAAATGATCCTAAAAAATTACCAGGTTTATTGTGTAAAGATTTTAATATTCGTGAAAACGATAGTAACGCTTGGTTAAGTTTTGAGGAAATTAACAACACAGAGACTTTTAATATGGAAGATATTGAGAATACTTACGCTATCGGTGGTTGTGATTTATCAGCTACTACTGACTTAACTTGTTCTACATTACTTATCAGAAAGCCTAACGACGAAAAAGTATATGTGATACAACACTACTTTCTACCGCAAGTAAAGCTTGATAGATTAGACGAAAAGAATACACAAGAAGCGCCATACAAAATATGGCGTGATAAAGGTTTACTTACTGTATGTGAAGGAAATCGTGTTGACTATTCGCAAGTAACGGACTGGTTTGTACAAATGCAACAAGAATTTAAAATTGATCCTATATACGTTGGTTATGATAGAGCTTTAGCTGGTTATTGGGTGGACGAAATGACATCAAATGGTTTTCAAATGGAAGCCGTAGCACAAGGACCTTATACTTGGAGTCAACCAATGCGTGAAATGGGCGCTGCTTTTGCAGATAAAAAAGTTAATTATAATAACAACCCTATTTTAAAGTGGTGTTTAACTAATACTGCGGTTAAAAAAAGTGGTTTAAATAATATACAACCAGTAAAAATAAACGAACGTCGAAGAATTGACGGAGCCGTATCTTTACTTAATGCTTGGGTTTTATACGTTAAGTATTATGAAGATTTTATGTATAGTGTGGGGTGATTAAATGAAACATAGAGGCTTATTTAAAACTATATTCGGTGGAAATAAAGAACAACCGAATAATAACAATAGTGCAGCAACAAGTTTTAATATGTATAGTCTATTAAATACCTTTAATTCAACTTATCAAGTTAATACGGGTAACGCTTGGGACATGGACATTGTACGTAGTGCCGTTGACGCATATTGTAGAAACTTTGCTAAATTAAAAGCAAAACATACTCGTATTGGTAAAGCTGGTAAATCTAAAATAGAAAGATTATTAAATTATCAACCTAATTCTTTAATGGAAGCTTACAGTTTTTATTATAAAATAGCTGCTAATTTAAAATTAACTAATAATGCTTTTATTTACCCTGAATTCTCTACTTCTGGCGAGATAGTTTCGTTCTTTCCTTTAATGTCTAATCAAATAGAATTATTAGAGAAAAATGGACAATTATATTTAAAATTTGTTTTTAAAACTGGAAAGATAAAGGTTGTTGCGTATGACAATATTATTCACATGAGAGGACAGTTTTTTGACAATGATATATTCGGAAGTAAAAATCATGCGTTACGTCCTGCTCTTGATACTGCAATAGCAATAAATCAAGGTGTTTCTAATTCGGCTAAATTGATTAATAGTATTAGAGGTATATTATCAGCTAAAGTATCGTCTAAAGACGAAGATTTAGCAAAAGCAAGAGATAAATTTGTAGAAAATAACTTCAAAATGTCATCTAACGGAAGTGGTGTTATTGTTACAGATACAAAAATGGACTATACACCTATAAATGAAAAATCAACACCAATTTCTTCTGAACAACTAAGTTATACAAAAAATGCTATATATGATTATTTCGGTGTAAATGAAAATATTGTGCAAAATAAATTTACTGAGGAACAGTGGAACGCTTTTTACGAAGGTGCTATTGAACCAGTAGCTATACAAATGTCGCAATGTTTTACTAATGCTTTATTTACAGATAATGAACGTAACTTTGGCAACGAAATTACTTTTGAAGCAAACAGATTACAATATGCGTCTAACGCTACTAAAGTTAATGTTGTAAAAGAATTAGCTCCTATCGCGGTCTTAATGATAGACGACGTTAGAGAGATGTTTAATTTAGCGCCTTTACCTAATGGCGAAGGTCAAAAAGTATTACAGTCATTAAATTATATAAATTCTAATATAGCAGACTCTTATCAGTCAAAAGACAAAGACACTGCTCCACCGCCAAAAGAAGAACCAGCAAAGAACAATGAGGAGTTAGAACAAGAAGGAGGTGTTGAAAGTGGAGATAAATAATACAGAAAGTAAAAAAATTAAAATTACAAAGTTAAATAATTTTATTAGTTTTGAATTACTAAGAAAAATGAAGGAAAAAGAACCAGATACTAAATTTATTTTACCTAATGGAAAGGAGGCAATTTTAAATGACAAAAAAGAACAATCAAAGTCTAGTAAATAAAACTGGACGTGAAATTAGAGTCTTCTCTGATTTTAAATTAAAAGAACAAAGAAGCGAAGACGGAAGCGAAAGACAAGATTATGTGCATGGTGTCCCAGTAGTTTTTAACACCCCCACTTGTCTTTATGAATTTGAGGGAGTAAAGTTCTATGAACAAATAGACCGCCATGCGTTTGATAATTGTGATATGTCTGATGTTATTTTTAATTATAATCATGGTGGACGTGTTGCAGCAAGAATTAGAAATAACACATTAAAATTATCATTAAATGATGTCTGTATGGAAATGGACGCATTTCTTGGGGGTACTGAATATGGTAGAAATCTCTTAGAGGAAATTAGAGGTGGCTACATAGATAAAATGAGTTTTGCTTTTGTTGTAGCAGACGACGAATACGATCCAGCTACACATACAAGAACAATAACTCGAATTAAAAAGCTATACGATGTATCGGTGGTTGATATTCCAGCCTACGATCAAACAAGTATTTCGGCTAGGTCTTTCTTTGAGGTGGAGTACGAAAAAGAAAAAAGAGCTTTGGAGCAAGCCAGACTTAGAGAAATATGTATAGCAAAAACAAAAATCTAAATTAGTTCGATAAGGAGGAAAAGAAAATGAACGAAAAAAGATTAAACGAAATTAAAGCTAGAAAAGCAGAAATTAGAACACTTTTAGAAGATACATCAAAGGACGTTAATTTAGAAGAAATTAACAGTGAATTAGACAACTTAGATAAAGAACAAAGAACACTAGAAAAAAGAGCTGAAATTGCTCAAAAATTAGAAACTGGCGAATTAGAACCAGATAATGAAGAAAAAGCCCCTGGTCTTGATGACGATGAGGAAGAAGGAGGAAAAGAAATGAATACAGAAGAAAGAAAAACAAAAATGTCTAAAGAAGTTAGATCATTCTTAAAGTACATGATTACTGGAGGTAGAGAAACAAGAGGTGTTACTCTAACAAACGGTCAAGCGGTAGTACCAGAAGAATTAGACGACGAAATTATTACAGAAATGCGTGAAGTATCAGATGTAATTAATTTCATTAATTTAAAAAATGTTAGAGGAACTTTACGTGTTGGTAATTTATCAGCTATTGGAGCTAATAAAGATAAAGACGGCGACGCAATTACTGCCAACGGAGGAGTTACTGGAGATGTAACATTTGGTTCTTATAGAACTAGTGCAAAAATTGAATTAGGTGTTGGTTTAGATACTGAAAGTTTAGACGCATTTAAAGAAATTGTTGTTTCTGAATTAGCACTTGCTTTAGCTATAGAATTAGAGTCAGAAGTTATGACTGGAACAGGAACAAATGAAGCAGAAGGTTTATTCGTTGCAGAGTTACCAGCAGCACAAAAAGTGTCAGTTAAACTTTCTGAATTCGGACATAAAGCTTTATCAAGTATTAAAGGTAAAATTCGTAGAGCTTATGGTAAGCGTGCTAGTTATGTTGTTAATACTGAAACTTTCCACGATTTAATAGAAGGTATGGTTGGAACAGACGGACACCCTATTTATAATGAAAGTACAGAAATGTTATTAAAGAAACCAGTTATTATATCTGACGAAGCACCTAAGAATAAAATATTATTCGGTTATGGTAAAAGATATTGGTATAACTATAATATGGCTCCACAAGTTGCAAGTTCTGAACATGAAAAATTTAGTGAAGGTATGATCGTTCATAGAGCTTTAGCATTTGGAGACGGTCATGTTATGGACAGTAAAGCTTTTGCTATTCTTGAAATAACTGCTGATAGTGCGTCTAGTAATACTGAGGTAAAAGGTTAATGAGAACTTACAAATTAGTTGCAGCTATTAATTTTACTGATGTTCATACTGACGAAAAATATAAAGCTGGACAAGAATTAAATGTAAGCGAAGAAAGAGCTTTAGAGCTTTTTTCTTCTCCTAATCATTTAGTTAAATATGTATCACACGAAGACGATACAGATATAGCTAGTATTATTTCTGAAAAAGACGCACTAAAAACAGAAAATGATACTTTAAAGAAAGATCTTGAAAATTTAACTGAAGAATATGACAAGTTAAAATTACAATTAGAAAATAACAAAGATGATACTTCTGGCAAAACAGAAGATACATCAAAAAAAAATAAATAAATAAAAAATAAGGAGTGATATTATGGCAAATAATAAATCTATTAGCAACGAGCTAATGAAAAAAGCACGTGGTTTTCTTAGAATAACTATTGAAAACGACGAAGTTATAAATACTGAAATTACTACTCTTATTAAAGCTTGTAGACAAGATTTAATAAGAAACGGTATCACTTCTACAAAAGCTGAAAGTGAAGAAGATAGTCTAATAGAAACGGCTATACTTCTTTACTTAAAAGCTGAGTTTGGGTTAGATAATAAAAATTATGAAAAATATCGTAATTCTTATGAGACTCTACGAACAGAATTATCACTAACGAGCGACTATGTAAACGAGGTGGTAAAAAATGTGGAGTGATGTCTTATATCTTTTAGAAGAAATTGAGAGTTTGGACGAGTTAAATCGTCCTCACTACTCTTATAAAGAAAATAAAGTATATGCTAATAAAATATCAGTTAAAAGAAGTGAATTTTACCAGGCGCAAGCTGCTGGCTTTAAACCAGAAAAAAGTTTTGAAATAAGGACCATAGAATTTGACGAAGATAAGCACACAAAAGTTAAGTACAAAGATGTTACATACAAAATACTACGTTCTTACGAGGTAAATAGTGAGATAACAGAAATTGTATTAACGGGGCTTAATAATAATCGTGAGCAACAATAAAATAGAATTTATAGACACATCAAAAGAAGTTAAAAACACTATGGTTAAGCTTTCAAAGTCTGCCCTTCGTGCTTCTGCTAAAGTAGCTGGTAAAGCTATTAAAGCTGAAACTCAAAAACGTACAGGCCGATTATCTAAACAAGTTGGTTATTGGGCTAAAATAAATCGTGATACTGGACAACCAGAGTTACAAATTGGTTACTATTCTAAAGCGCAAGCAAAAAAGAAAGGTAAACAAGTATCACACGCTAACCCTGCTTGGGCTGAGTTCGGTGTTAAATCACATACTATTAGTATTAAAAAAGCTAATACTCTAAGCGACGGTAATATTAACTATGGTAAATCAGTTAGCCACCCAGGACTTAGAGGACAAAGTATCTTACGTAATAGTGTCTTTAATAATATAGACGCTATCAGAGAGGCACAAGCTGAATACTTAGCAGCACTTAATAAAACTATTGAAGCAGCTGGAGGAAAGATTAAAGAAAGTGAGGAGATCGAAGATGTATAATTTCTTTATTGCATTACAAAAGTTCGTTAATGAACAAAAAATAATTCCACTATATTATGAAGAAGCTTCGAAAAAAGCTGACTTCCCTTATGGTGTAATTACTGATCCTATTAAAACTTGCTTACGTTATGGCGAATTAGTATACTTCGACATATTTATATGGACTACAGAGCCTAATACTGGTATTGAATTAGAAAAGAAGTTACAAGAACTTATCAAACTTCTTGACGGTAAAATCTTCTCAGAAGAAAGAGCCGTTATATACTTTGAAGAACAAAGACCAATATCTGATCCAGAATATGCCTTAATAAAAAAACAGATAACATTTAGTATTAGATTATTTTAAAGGAGGGAAAACTAATGTTAAAAGTATTTACTGAAAATGACACTAAAAAAATTCAAATTGACGAAGGTATCGTTGTATTAAACTTAGGAAAAGATAACGAGTTAATACTTGGACCTACTCGTGGTGGTGTTGAAATGACTATTACACCAGAAATAAGAGACATAGAGTTTGACGGTAAGCGTGGTAAAACTGCTGGTATGCAAGTTATCGACGGCGAAGACGCTACTATTAAGGTTGTGTCATTATGTTGTAGTCAAGATGTATTATTAAAAGGTTTACCTAATGCTACACTTGATACAAACAAAGTAATTAAACAAGGAGATTTCGGTCCTATCGCAAAAAGTAAATATATTGATACTATTGATGTAATTACACAAATGCTAGATAAGACTTACAAGATCCTTACATTTAATTATGGCTTACACGAAGGAGCATTTACTTATAAGGCTGCTCCTAAAGCAGAAAATGAACATAATCTTGAAATTATACCTCACTATACTATAGACGATAGTTCAAGACTATATCAAATTAAAGATAGTGAAACTTGCCCTATAACAGTTGGAGAATAAAATTAAAATATTATTCTCCTTTTTGTTTTCTATTTGAGCGATAACAAAAGGGAGAATAAAAAAGAAAGGAAAAAAAGAAATGAAAACAAAATATTTATTATTATTAAGTGAAATTATAGACAAAATGGACATTAAAGAAGAATTACAAAATTTAGATTTTAATACTGGAGACGAAAAAGAAGATCGAGAAAAATTAGGAGCTGCTCTTATAACTTTAATTATTACTAGAATTTATAAATGTGAAAAAGAAGTTTATACTTTTGTAGCTAATTATAGAGGTTATTACCCTTCTAAACCAGTATTTACTGATGAAGATACAGAAGATATTAAAACAGAAAAAAATAAAAAATATGAAGAAGATTTAAAACTTGCTTTAGAAAAAGCAGAAAATGAAGATATAATCGCATTATTTAAGGAAATAAGTAAATTACCAGGTGTTGCGAGTTTTTTATCTATAGCGTAAGTATCGGCACTGCGGAGGTCTTACGAATATTATATAAGCATTATGGCGGTATTGACTGGTTTGAGGACAAGCCGTCTTTTTTATTGGGCGAGTGTTTAGATAATGGTATTAAAAAAGAAACTGAATTACCTAAACTAATTAACGAAATTGTTAAGAAATTATCGCACGAAAAAACTTTTGTTCCACAACTAGAACAAAAGCCAAAAAAGAAAATGCGAAGCGCAGAAGACATTATGAAAGATTACGGTTTGGGAGGTGTTAAACTTGGCTAATATATTTAGTTTATATGGATCTATTTTTATAGATAATGAGAAAGCTAATAAAGCTATAGACGGCACTACCAAAAAAGGAGAAAGCTTCGCCTCTAAATTAGGCGGAGTTTTTTCTAAAGTTGGTAAAGGTGCTCTTGCTTTAGGTGGTACTTTGACTACCGCTGCTACTGCTATCGGTGGTTTAGCTATAAATACATCAAAAGATGTAGATCAAGCTATGAACTCATTTATTGTACAAACTGGTATTGCAAAAAATGAGTCTGGCGAGTGGCAGAAAGCCTTAGAAGATATATACAAAAATAATTATGGAGAGAGCTTCGAAGATATAGCCAACTCAATGGCTTTAGCTTCTCAAGAATTATACGAGTTTGATCCTTCGCAAATAAAAGCGGTTACAGAAAATGCTCTCGCGTTACGAGACGCTTTCGGTGTTGAAGTAAATGAGTCTATAAGAGCAACAAAAGCTTTAATGACACAATTTGGAATATCAGCAGACGAAGCGTATAACTTAATGGCCCAGGGTGCACAAGCTGGTCTTGATTTCTCTGGAGAGTTAGTCGACAATATTAACGAATATTCTGTACAGTTTGGTAAATTAGGTTTATCTGCGGAAGATATGTTTAATATATTTCAAAGTGGTGCAGACGCTGGAGCTTGGAACTTAGACAAAATCGGCGACGCCGTTAAAGAGTTCTCCATAAGAGCAATAGACGGCTCTAAAACAACTGTAGAAGGTTTTACGAAACTTGGCTTAAATGCTGATACAATGGCTAAAAAGTTTGCTGCTGGCGGAGATACTGCTAAAGAGGCTTTTTATCAAACTATAGACGCGATTAAAGCAATGGACGATCCAGTACAACAGTCTATTGTTGGTGTTGATTTATTTGGTACTATGTGGGAAGATTTAGGACCAGAAGTTGTAACTCAATTAGGATCAATTAGAGAAATGTACGACGGTACAGTAGACTCTATGAACCAGATTAAAGAAGTAAAATACGACGATATAGGAAGTATGTTTGAAGGGTTAAAACGTAATGTACAAATGCTACTACTTCCTTTAGGTAATGCTTTAATGCCTTTAATTGTATCTATTATGAATTTAATTATGAATAATATGCCTTTAATAGAAGGCTTGATAAATCAGTTAACGCCAGTCATTACTCAACTATTTAATGCAATTATTCCGTCGGTACAGACTATTATAGAGACTGCTTTACCAATGCTCGCCACTCTGATAGAGACAATTTTACCTATATTTATTAGTTTATTAAGCACTTTACTACCTCCTATTATGCAAATAGTGGAGGCTTTACTTCCAGTCTTTGTAGAACTTATAAATATGTTATTACCACCTATATTACAAATAGTTCAAATGATCCTACCTTTATTACTTAACTTAATTCAACCACTATTGCCTTTACTATCTCCTATACTTCAATTATTACAACCTTTTATTGATTTATTGATGTTAATATTACAACCTTTAACAGAATTACTTAACTTAATACTTCCACCTTTAGTAAGTATATTAAATGTTATTATACAAAGTATTATTCCAATGTTATCAGCACAGTTTACTTATGTAGCTAATATTATTGGTAGTGTCTTTGGTACTGCTATTAGTTATATAACATCACAAATACAAGTTGCTAAAAATATATTTATGAATATTATAGACTTTATTAAAAATGTATTTACTGGTAATTGGAAAGCTGCTTGGCAAAATGTTAAAAATATATTTAGTAATATAATTAGTGGTATTGGTAATATCTTTAAATTACCTATTAACTTCATAATTGACGGTATGAACGCATTTATTAAAGGTCTTAATAAATTAAAAATTCCAGACTGGGTGCCTGGTGTTGGTGGTAAAGGTCTTAATATACCTTTAATTAAAAAGCTTCGTGTAGGTATGGAATATGTGCCTTATGACGATATGCCAGCACTACTACATAAAGGAGAACAAGTCTTAACTGCTGACGAAGCTAAAGATTATAGAGAAAATAAGAACTCTATCGTTAATAATAATGAAACAAATAACTTTAACTTAACTATAAACTCAACAGAGCCACTATCTCCAGCAGAAACTGCTAGACAAACTCGTAAAGCTTTACAAGAATATAATCTAAGACATGGAAGGGCGTGATTAAATGGAAAGAACTTTAATATATAAAAATCATAAAGGAGATATGATTACTTTTACATATAAACCGCCTTTTCTTCTTAGTATTTGCGACGGCTTTCACGAAACAGTTGGTACAGTTAATAGTGTAAGTTCTGCGTATGGCGTTGGTACTACTTGGAACGGTACAAGTATAGGTCAAAGAGATTTAACTATCAAAGGTACTATAACAGATAATATACAAGAAAATAGATTATTATTATATGATATGTTCCCTCTTAATAGTGAAGGTACTCTTTACTATTATGAAGGAGATATTGAAAGAAAAATAACTTGTCTTGTTGAAAAAGTATCTATTCCAGAAAAGAAAGGTTTTACAAGAGACTTTTCTATATCTTTAGTATGTCCTAACCCTAGATTTTCCGCTTTGGCTGCTACTATCTTATCTATGGCCACATGGGCACCAGCTTTTAATTTTCCACTTATTATACCAGAAAATGAAGGTATTCAATTTGGTATTAAAAATACTACATCTATGGGAACAACAGAAAATACCACTGAAATTGATTACGGTATGACTATTAAATTTAAAGCTAATGATACTGTTAAAAACCCATATCTATTTAATGTTACTACACGCGATATCATACAGATAGAAAAAACTATGTCTGCTGGCGATCAAATAATAATCACTACTCACATAGATAATAAGAACGTTATTTATAAAAACGCCGTTACTGGCGAAGAAGAAAACATAAACTATCTAATAATGTATGGTAGTAAGTATTTACAAGTACCTAGCGGAACTAATACATTTAGAAGTGGTGCAGACTCTGGAGAGGACAATTTAGAGACTACAATAGAGTTTTTACCAGAATATGAGGCGGTGTAATTATGGAAGCTATATCATTAAATGTATATGATCGTGATTTAAAGCCGCTTGGTGTTATTGACAGTTATAGTTCCCTACGCTGGCGTCGTAAATATTTTGAAGCTGGCGAGTTCGAACTTAGTTTAAACCTTACTAAAAACAATTTTAAACTTTTAAATTATGATAATATCATAGTTAGAAGTGATTTAACAGAAAATGACGAGTTCGGAATTATAGAGTCTTGGAAGTTTAAGGACGACGGAGACAAAGTTACTATAACTGTATATGGTAGTTTTGGTTTATCGTTATTAAAAAGAAGAATAATAAAGACACGTATAAATTATAGTGGTAACTATATTGGTGCATTTAGAAAGCTCTTAACTACAATGAGAGCTTTTTCTTTATTAGAAATTACAGACAGTGATATTACTAGCGATAAAGTAGATTTTCAATGTACATATAAAAATGTATATGATTACCATGAAAAACTATCAAGAGCTTCAAATATTGGAGCTAAAATTGTCTTAGATTTAAAAAATAGAAAGTATAAATATGTTAATTATGTCGGTAAAGATCGTACAGAAGAACAGAAAGTCAACACTAGATATGAATTTAGCGAAGATAAATCAAACTTAGACGCAGCAGAATATACATATAGTCGTAAAAATATGATTACTGATGTTTTAGTTGGTGGAGCTGGCGAAGACTCAGCTAGAATATTAAGGACTGTAACAAAGGTTACAACAGACACACACGACTTTGATATTAGAGAGGCTTTTGTAGATGCAAAAAGTCAAAGTAATAAAGATTTATCTACTACTGAATATAACGCTATATTAGATAATTTAGGACAAGAAAAAATAACAGATCCTACTGAGAACTTCGAGGCTACTGTACACGCTACGCATTATAGAAAATACTGGGACTTAGGAGATATTGTTAATATCAAAAAAGAAACCTGGGAAATAGCACAAAAACAAAGAATTACAGAAGTTGAAGAAGTTATCGAAAAAGGAAAACACGACGTAACACCAGTTTATGGTACACCTATTGCAGAAACGTTCGAAAATGAAGATTAAAAGAAAGGAAGGACATTATGGAAAAGTTTAGTTTTTTTAACAGTATAAATGGCGACAGAGCTTCTTACGCAGAAGATTTCGCTCGACATTTAAAAAAATACTTTACAAATGGTATTTTCAACAATGAGTTAAAAGTCATAGCAAATAATGATATGACTATCACAATACAAGAAGGAGACGCCAATATTGAAGGCTACCGTTATACTAATACTGGGGATCTAATTAAAACAATAGAAATGGCCGACGGAACATTAAAAAGAATTGATAATGTTGTTGTTCGATTAGATTTAACTAATAGGTTAATATCAGCTCAAATAATCAAAGGGACTTTCTCTGATAACCCTTCGGCTCCAGCTTTAGTTAGATCCTCAACTATTTATGATATTAAATTAGCTGAGATATATGTAGGTGCTAGTGTAACATCTATAACACAGTCTAATATTACAGACACAAGATTTGAGGAGTCTGTATGTGGTGTGGTTGCTTCTACTGTGGAAACATTAAACACAGAAGAAATATACGATCAATTATATACTAAATATAATGAGTATATAGCAGCAACAGAAGCTTCTTTTACAACTTGGTTTAATCAAATAAAAAATCAACTAGACTCTGACGCTGCAGGACATCTAACTAACCAGATAATGGAGATAGTTGGTAATAGCTTAAAAAGCGAGGTTAAAACACTTACACCAGGTAATTGGTTGTTAAATAGTTCCACAAATAGGTATGAATATGATATAATTAAAGCTGGTATCACGACCGATACCTTAGTTACTGGACATTTAGACTTAGATAATCAAATAAAGCTAAATGACGCTTATATTAGTTCATATAATGGTGGTTATAAAATTATAACAAGTGTTAAACCTATTGAAGATATTTCTATAACTATAACTTATGAATTATCTAATTATGATTTAGAGGAGGCGTCTTAATATGATAGGTATGATAAATGTCGGTAATAAAAAATCAGTAAATATTAGTAAAGTATATGGTGTAAGAAGAAATATAAAATCGTCTTCTTCTGCTTGGGAAAGAATTAAGGACTCTGTAGGTTTAGTAGCTAATGCTCAAGTGGGAACTACTGCGGTCGTTAATAACTTCGACAGTATTTACCCATGGAGTGATATAATTACTTGTAATTATAATAATACTTCAAAAAAGATAGTTGCTTACTATGGAGACGCTAATTTCTCCTTTACTGGTAGTAATGGACAAGTATTAACTATTATTCCAGAATTTTATTATAAAAGATATGTCTCTGACGGCTACGAATATGTCTTAATATCAAAGGACAATTTAGACGGCTTTGTTAAGAGTGATAAATTTATGATAGGACGTTATACAATGTCTGGATCAAGTTCTGGAGTATTTAGTAGAAGTGGTTACTCTCCACTTGTAAATACTACGATAGCTAATTTTAGGCAATATGCTAAAAACTTAGGCTCTGGTTGGCAACAATTAGACTGGCACTACTTTATATTACAAATGTTATATTTAGTAGAATATGCAGACTATAACGCACAGTCAAAATTAGGAGCTGGTTTTACTAATGCTAATAACACAGGAGCTATTAAAAGTGGTGGCTGCGATAAACTAGGTATGAAGTCTGGTAGTGCAGCTGGAAACGATACAAGTTCTGTAATTTATCGTGGTGTTGAAGATATATTCGGTAACGTATGGCAATTTGTCGACGGTATCAATATAAATAATTATCAAGCTTATATAAATTACAACCCTAATACTTACGCTTCTGATGTATTTACTGGAGATTATCAAAAACTAGGTTATGTAAATAACTCTACAAGTGGTAGTTATGTTACAGGCTTAGGTTATGATCCAAAACACCCTCTTGTAGCGTTAGCTACTGATGTTGGAGGAAGTAGTAGCACATACACTACAGATTATTACTGGTGTGCTAATGAGAAACGTATCGCTCTTGTCGGCGGTGCTTGGGAGAGTACCACTTCTGCTGGTTTGTGGTGTTGGCCTTGTGACGTTGACTCTAGTATTGCGTGGGACGACTTCGGAGCTCGACTTCTTAAAACTAGTTAGCGGGGGTTTGGGGGCGGCCAGCCTCCCATAAAATAAATTAAATTATATACCGACTTTAAGTCGGCGACGCACCATTTAAAAAATGGGACTTGATGTGTAAGCTTCGATTTTTTCTTGTTAGTCGCTCGTGTCGGCGGTCGCTGGTATGAGTCTTCTCAGTGTGGTTGGTTTGACTTTGCTTTTTTGAGTCTATCTTCTGACGCTGGGGACCAGATCGGAGCTCGACTACTTAATTTGATAAGGGATCTGGTGTGTAAGCTTCGGCCTTTACTTTTCTCGCTTGCTCTTGTCGGCGGTAGTTGGAGTGATCACTCTTTTTGTGGTATCTCTGACTGGCGTTGTCTTGGAGACTTTGGGTTTTACAGTTCTTCGGTCGGAGCTCGACCACTTGTATTATTGTGGGACTTGGTGTGTACGTTTCGATGTTTCCCTTTTAGTCGCTCGTGTCGGCGGTGGTTACGCCAATGCAGCTAGTGCTGGTTTGTGGTGTTGGCATTGCAACGACGACTCTAGTATTGTGTGGGACGACATCGGAGCTCGACTACTTATTTAATAAAGGGATCTGATGTGTAGGCTGCTTCGTCTTTACGCTTTGCGCTCTTGTCGGCGGTGCTTGGAAGAATACCACTTCTGCTGGTTTGTGGTGTTGGCCTTGTGACGTTGACTCTAGTATTGCGTGGGACGACTTCGGAGCTCGACCACTTGTATTATTGTGGGACTTGATGTGTGTGTTTCGACTATTGTGTTTGTTAGTTCGCTCTTGTCGGCGGTAAATGGAACGACTCACTTTATTGTGGTTTGTGGTATTGGAATTTCAACAATGACTCTAGCCTTACTAACATCACAGTCGGAGCTCGACTACTTAATTTAATAAAGGGATCTGTTGTGTATGCTCCTTGCCCTTGACTACTTCTCTTGTCGGCGGTCGCTGGCTCAATGGTAGTTATTGTGGTTTGTGGTGTTGGACATTTAATAATGCTTCGGCTGATTATGGCGACACTATCGGAGCTCGACCACTTGTATAATTGGGACTTGGTGTGTGCGTTTCGGTTGTTTTACCCTTCGAGTCTTGTCGGCGGTGCTTGGCCTGATATTTCTCGTTGTGGTTTGTGGTGTTGGAATTGTAACAACGACTCAGCTAATTCGAACATCAACAACGGAGCTCGACCACTTATATTATGTGGGACTTGATGTGTGTAGTTCTGTTGTTCATACCTTCGGCTCTTGTCGGCGGTATGTTTTGGGACTTTTCTCGTTGTGGTTTGTGGTATTGGAACTGTAGCAATGACTCAGCCGTTACGAGTACCAACAACGGAGCTCGACTACTTACATTAAAGATCCTTACACATCATTTTCCTTAGCGCTTGCTAAAAATTAGTCGTTCTAGGCTGCTCTAGTAGGTTTATCTCTTGAAATATAGAATTTCTCGAAAAAGCGGTAGGCAAATATAAGAATTATAAAGACTAGATTTAATTATGAAAAGAAAAGGTAACATTTATGAAAAAATCACAGATTTAAACAATATTGAAACTGCAATTTACAGAGCTAGTAAAGGTAAAGGCAACCGTAAAAGTGTTGAAAAAATACTCGACTCTCCTACATATTATGCTATGCAAGTACAACAAGCTTTAATAAATAAAACTTATGTACCTAATAAATATGTAGAAATGAAAATAAGAGACGGTGCTAATAAGAAAGAAAGAATTATTTATAAACCTCGCTTTTACCCAGACCAGGTAATACACTGGGCTTTAATGCTTCAATTAGAGCCAATTATTATGAAAGGTATGTATGAGTTCTGTTGTGCCTCTATAAAAGGTAGAGGTATTATGCGTGGTATGAGACATATTAAAAAAATATTAGTACAAGATAGAAAACATACTAAATATTGCTTAAAACTTGATGTTAAGAAGTTTTACCCGAGTATTGACAAACAAATATTGAAAAATAAATTTCGTAGAGTTCTAAAAGATAAAGACACGCTAAATCTTATAGACTTAATTATTGATAGTAGCGAGTCTGGTATTCCTATTGGTAATTTTACTAGTCAATGGTTTGCGAATTTTTATTTACAAGATTTGGATCATTTTATAAAAGAACAATTAAAAGTAAAATACTATGTACGTTATATGGACGATATGGTATTATTTTCAAACAACAAAAAAGAATTAAGAAAAATCAAAATAGAAATAGACAATTTCTTGAGTAAAGAAAAGCTAACAATTAAAGAAAACTGGCAGCTTTTCAAGACTGAGTCTAGGCCTCTTGATTTCTTGGGTTATCGTTTTTACAGAGGTTATACCACTTTAAGAAGAAGTAACTTTTTAAGAATTAAGAGGCGTGCTAAAAAAATGGCTAAGAAAGATCATATAACCTATCACGACGCAGCAGCCATGCTTAGTTATAGCGGGTGGCTTAAACACTGCGACTCGTATAATTATCAACAAAAGTATATCAAACCGTACGTTAATTATAAATTGTGTAAGGAGGTTATAAGAAATGAAAGTAAAAAAAGTAGAAAGCACAATAAGACCTGGTAACTTTAGAATTGGAGACATTAAGGACAACCTAACAGAGGTTGTTTTTTTTGACGACATAGAAGAAGTTAAAAGAACTACTACAGACGGTACAGAAGAAACAATATATACTTATTATGAGTATGCTATAAAAATAATTAGTAGAGACGATTTAGAAGATTACATAAACGACAACTTAGATACTTGGAAGGAATTAGCTAAACAAAATTTTATTGCTTCTAAGGCTGCTGAAATTAGAGCTATCAGAGATAAACTGTTATCAGAAAGTGATAAACACGTACTCATTGATAGATTAGGTATAACTATACCAGATAACATTACGGCCACATCTTTATTAAGTGTTATCAAAGAATTATTTTCTTCTTTAGGAGATGTCTTAAACGGTCAATGGGCCGTTTATCGTCAAGAATTAAGAGACATCACAAAACAAAAGAACTTTCCTTTTGAAGTAGAATTTCCTACTATTCCAGTGGAAGACGACGGATCTAAATAATGGAAAGCTCAACTATGATTTCTATAGGTTTAGTATTTACTATAATTGGTGGCTTAATTGGTTATGCCACTTTTTATATGAATAGTAAGAAAAACACTAAACAAGAGACTAAAGAGGAAGTGGCTACATCTACTAGACTAGATACAAAACTAGATATGATTAGTAAGAACATTGACGAGATAAGACTCGATAATAAAGAGTTTACAAAGTCAATGCAACAGATCGGAGAAAGACTTTCGGCTGTTGAGTCTTCTACTAAATCAGCACATCATAGAATAGATAACTTAGAAGAAATTATAAGAAAGTGAGGTGTGAAAAATGGAACTTGAAACAATAGTTGTATTGGTTACTATGGTAGTAACCTTTTTATGTGGCTTAATTGCTAAAAAAGTAAGTTGGTTTAATAATCATTTAATACCTATACAAAATATCTTAATCGGCGTTATTGTAGCAATTATAGAGTTCATAATAACTAAAGATTTTAGCGTTGCTATCGCATTGAGCGGTTTAATAGCTGGTGGCGCTTACGACATAGGAAATAACTTAAAAAAAATAACTAATAATTAAGGAGGTCTGATTATGGACAAAGTTTTTGGTATTGATATTAGTACATATCAAGGAGGAATAAATCTAGCTACTGCTAAAGCAGAAGGAGTTAAATTCGCTTTATTAAGAGCTGGGTTTACTGGTTATGGTAATGGAGTTAGTAAGTCTGTTGATAACCAATTTGAAAATCATTATAGAAATGCTAAAGCAAATGGCTTAGGTGTAGGTGCTTATTGGTTTTCAAGAGCTACTACATACGAAAACGGAAAAGCAGAAGCTGAATATATGTATAATAACTGTTTAAAAGGAAAACAATTTGAGTACCCTATAGCTATTGATGTAGAAGATAGTTATTATCAAGCTAAAGCTGGAAAACAAGCCGTAACAAATGCTATTAAAGGTTTTTGTGAATACTTAGAAGCTAAAGGTTATTATGTTTGTATTTATGCTAATAGTAATTGGTTTAAAAATTATATGGACCTATCACAATTAACTAAATATGATAAATGGGTAGCTAACTGGGGAACATCTAGGCCTAGTAGCCCAGCTGGTGGTTTATGGCAATTTGGAGGAGAAACTAACCGTATTAGAACTAATAAAGTAGCTGGTATGACTGTAGATCAAAACTACGCTTTTTATGATTACCCAGCCATTATGAAACAAAAAGGTTTAAATGGCTTTAGTGCTAACGCAGATGTTAAGCCTCAAGATCCAGTAACACCAACACCACAACCAACACCAGCTCCTAGTAATGATACAATTTATGTAGTTAAAGCTGGAGATACATTAAGTGGTATTGCTTCTAAATATGGCACTACATATCAAACTTTAGCTGCTTACAATAATATAAGTAACCCTAATCTTATATACGTAGGTCAACAAATTAAAATACCTGGTAATGGAACAACAACTACTAATACAACTACAAATAATAGTAAAACATATACTGTTAAGAGTGGAGATACATTAAGTGGTATCGCTTCTAAATATGGTACTACTTGGCAAAAAATCTACAATGATAATAAATCTGTTATTGGTAGTAACCCTAATTTAATTAAACCAGGACAAGTATTAACTATAAAATAAATGATAAAATAAAAAGAAGGTTTCCGACATAATTGTCGGTTACCTTTCTTTTTTTTTGCTCTATTTTACTTGTGGCTTTTATTTATGATAAACTTATTGTGTCAATTCTTCAGTTGCTATATCATTAAGTAATGCTTTTCCTTTTTCATCTGGCATTGTAAACTTTTGATGAAAATATCTTAAAGCTGCTCCAAGTTCTCCAGCATAGCCACCAACTTGTGTAATAATTAGTTTAGCCATCTTTAAATCTTTTTTAGTTACACTAACTGGATAAGATAAATGTTTTACATATTTAAACATATTTTGTACCTCCAGTATTTTCCCAAGGCCATGGGTTATTTATCCATTCAAATTTGGATAATGATTCACTATCCATTACTTCAAGTGGACCATAGCATTTTACATATTCCATTTCTTTAGAATATGCTTTTTCAGTTAAATCTTTGAATTTTCTTAGCATACTTTCATCAGTTGGATGTAAATCTAAATAAAGATTTAAATCATTTATTGCAAAAGATAATACCATAATTTCTAGTAATAATTCTTCTTGTTTATTGTTAGCTGTTAACTCTTGATAACGATAGTTTTTGTATGGGTCATATAAATCATTGAACATATTTCCTTTAGCAAAACCATCTTTAACACTAGCTAAATTTGAATTTGTTTCAAGTTTCATATTACTAGGTATAGTAAATCCGAAAAATCCTAGATTGTCATCAAATAACATATTTTTTTCCTCCCTAATTTATAGTATGTTTTGCCTAAAATGTGGGATAGGTAAAAGACTTAGTTTTTGAAAATTGATTGTAAATATTTTGTGATAATAATTATATAAGTATAAATTGTTTGTTTTTCTAAATAATAATAGTATATTTTATTATTTGGATATTTATATTTGAAAAATTTGTATATGAAATATTTATAAACTAATTGACTTTATTATAATTTTATTTTAAAATATAAATTAGGATAGGTAAGAGGCATATGGATAGATTACGCGTAAAATTGAAAAAAATCCTAAATAAGGACGTAACGTCTCTTTTAAATAAATATAAAATTCCACTAGTTAGTATTGCAGTAGTGGTAGTTTTGGCATGTATTGGATTAATTGTGACATATGCTTTTTATCAAGTGGTAGATACTAAACCAATTATTGGAGGATCTACAACAGAAATATCAGACTTAGATGTAAGAATAATGGCTGAAGAACGAGATGTAAATGGTAATGGTTTAGGTAGTTATGGACTTTATCCATATATTCCTAAGGCTGGTTATAAATATAATTCTACAAAAAGTTATTGTACAAATGGTTCAGTAATAAATTATGATGCCAATAATTATGATGCAGATATAACAGCATATGGACATGATGTATGTTATTTGTATTTTGATTCTACTGCACAACTTGATATAACATTAAACGTTTATGCAGAAAATGTAGATTCTGATGGTAATGGAAATGGAGAATATACAAAACTAGAAACAACAGCATTACCAACGGTTGGATATGAATTAAATACAACAAGGAGTTCATGTAAAAAGGGTTCAACAGTATCATATATAGCAAGTGAAAATTTATTTTCAGTAGAATCAAGTGAAAAAGATGTTTGTGATATATATATGGATGCAATGGATGTGGATATAGCATTAAAGATATATGTACAAGCAAAGAAGAATTCAACATTATATTATGAAGCAAAGAGTATACCAACAAATAATTTCTATGCATTAGGAACAAAATCAGCATGTACAGGTACATCAACAATGTCAATAAAAAATCAAAAAGTAGTAGTATCAGCAACAGGAAGAACAAATTGTGTAGCATATTTAGATGTGTCAAGTGGACCAATACCTGAAAGTATGCAAAATACAGTAAATGGTCAAAATGTAACAATAACTTTTGGAAATAGCAATTTAGGAACAACACCGACAACATATTATTATTCAAGTGATAATGGTGCAACATATGTATCGAGTACATCAAATACTTATACTTTTACAGGATTAACACCATTAACAGAATTTGTTTTTAAAGCATATTCGGTGGATGCAGCGGGAAATACCTCTGGGATTTTGACAACTACAGCAACAACAGATTATGTATTAGACAAGCCTTTTGAATATCAAAATTCGACACAACAATTTAATGTAATTGTTTCTGGTTATTATAAAATGAGAGTATGGGGTGCTCAAGGCGGTTATAGAACTACTGGAGGAAATTCCGGCCGTGGTGGTTATGCTGAAGGTACTGTATATTTAAATGCTGGCGATGTTATTTATGTTCATACAGGTGGTGCCGGCGGCAACGGTTCATCTGGTTGTGGTTCAACTATTTGTGCTGGTGGATATAATGGTGGAGGCTATCGTTATAAATATTATGGCGGTGGAGGTGGAACCGATATCCGTATTAATTCTGACTCATTACTTGCGCGAGTAATCGTTGCTGGTGGAGGAGGTTCAGATGGTGCTACTGGTAAGAAAGGTATGTACGGTGGTGGTACAACTGGTGGTTCTAGTACAGAAAGCTATTCTTCCGTTGGTAATTATGGTGGAAAAGGTGGAACTCAAACATACTCAGGTTATTCAGCATCATACACTGTAACAACTCAAGCAACAACTGGCTTAAATTCAAATACATTGGCAAATTATGGTGGAGGCTTTGGCTTTGGTGGCGGAGGTGTTTACCTAAGTAGTGGTTATGGTGGTGCCGGCGGTGGTGGCTGGTATGGTGGTTCAGGTAATGTACCAGATGGTTCCGGAGATGATGACCGTGGTGGCGGTGGAGGCTCAGGATATATTTACACTTCTAGTACTGCATCAAATTATCCATCAGGTTGTTTATTAAATAGCTCATATTATTTAACAAGTGCTACTTTGAAAGCTGGAAACGAATCAATAACGTCACCAACTGGTGCTACTGAAACTGGTCACGCAGGAAATGGATATGCCTATTTAACTTATATTGGAAAGGTACTTAGTTAATGAAGTGTAGTAGGTGTGGTAGTCCACTTCCAAGTGATGGAATTGTTTGTAAATTTTGTGGAGCTTTAATGGATCAAAAACAAATAGCTTATCAAAATAAAATGAAAGATAAAAATAGTGAAAGAATTGTTCTTTTAAGTGAAAAGTATGGACATGAAAATAAAATTGAATATCGTGAGACTAAAGAAAATAAAACTTTAGGTCTCGCGATAATAATAATTGTACTTGTATTTTTAATAGTTTTAACCATACTAATAAATAGATAGGTGATTATTATGTTGTTATTATGTATTAAAATATTTTTTGCAAGAATTATTGATGTAACTTTGGGAACAATGAGAACTGTTTTAGTTGTTCGCGGAAAGAAGTTTACACCAGCAATTATAGCATTTTTTGAAGTTCTTATTTGGTTTTTAGTAGCTAGAGAGGCATTAACAACTGATATAAAATCAATATTAATTCCAATTTGTTATGCTGCTGGATATGCAACAGGAACATTTATTGGAGGTTATATTTCAAATAACTTTGTAGAAGGTTTAATTGGTGTTCAAGTAACTACGAAAACTAAAGGAGTAACCAAGATGATTGATGAAATAAGGGATGCTGGTTTCGGTGTATCTGTTATTGATTTGAAAAATCCTCAAGATAATGAAGATAAAACATTGTTAATGATACAATTAAATAAATCTAAATTAAAAACATTAACTCATATAATAAGAACTAATGATAAAGATGCGTTTGTTGTTATAAATGATACTAAATATACCCAAAATGGGATTATTAAATAAAAATAATATGTCAAAACGTATTATTTTTTCTTTTATTTGAAATAATAATGTGATAGAATATTGTTAAGGTGATATAATTTGAAGAAGATTAATTGGGAAAAAGTAAATAAGTTTATTAAAAATAAAAATTTTATAATTGCACTTTGTGTATTTGGTTTAACTATGGCATCAATTGGGTTTAGTTATGCATCTTTCTTTTCAGTTAAAACTAATAGCACTAATCAAAGTATAACAACAGGAACTTTACAAGTTTCTTATGGGAGTAATTCATCTTCAATACAAAGAACTGGAATGGGTTCAATGTCTGATGAAATGGGACTTGCTCAAAGTGAAGCTAGTGTAATATATGTTCAAAATACAGGAACATTAAATTCAACATATGTTATGAATATTGGTTATGATATGACTAATTTTAAAGCAAGAAATGGTTATGCAGATACAGATGAATTAACACCTTTAGATTATGTTATGGTTGCTGTTTATGAATATAATGGTGCTGGTAGTGCTGATACTTTAGTGGCTGGACCAATAAGTGTTGCTGAACTTCCAATATACAAATTAGATAGTAGTGATGCTAGAAATAATAGATATTCAATTTTATTTAATACTGTTGGTAGTACTTCAAGTTCTACATCAACTAAAACATATAAGATTAAAACTTGGTTAAGTGATAAAGCTATTCCTGCTGCTAGTTATACATATTTTTATATAAATACGGAGATTGTAGCTGAAGTTGTAAATGCTAAGATGTCTTATAATTTAAGTGGTACTATTACTGATGGAACTAATAATTTAAGCGGTGCTACAATAAGCTTACAAAATGGTTCTTTAACTAGTACAACTTCTTCAAGTGGAGCTTTTAGTTTATCAGGTATTTATCCTGGAGTTTATAATGTTGATATAACATATAATAATGTTACTTATAAAGGTAATTTAACAGTAGTTGAAGGTACGAGTGTGGCATTATCTAGTATGGGTTCTACTTTTAGTGGTTCAAATATTTATAATGTTGCAAATACTTATGGTACTACTTTAGCTAAGATTATATCTAAAAATAATATTGATACCTATAGTAGTGCTGCAAGTATTTCAAGTGGAAGTTTGTATCCAACTTATAAATTAACTGGGGCTGCTTCAGCTTCAATTAGTGGAATTAAAATATCTTTAAATACCACTAATAATACATATACAATGAGTAAGTAAATTTTAATTTTACTTACTCATTTTGGTAATAAAATTGTATGTGAAAAAAAGGTGAAAAAATTTTTTGAAAATTATCAATTTAGGGTTGATTTTTGTTCTATAAAATGGTAATATTAAAATAGAGAGGAGATAAGAAAAGCATGGAAAATAAAAAAAATACTATTCTTTTAACAGTTATCGCAGTTGCAACATTATTAGTTGCTGTAGTAGGTGCAACATTCGCATATTTCACAGCATCAGGAGCGCAAGGAACAACTGGAAATGTTACAGTTAGTACAGGTACTGCTGCTAGTTCAGAATTTGGTGTTATTAAAGCTCTTAATCTTTATGCTGATGCTTCAACATTTGCTCAAGGTGGAGCTGATGTTACTGGAGAAACTACTGGTACAGTAAAATGGACTGCTCCAGGAGCTACTCAAGAACACACTCCAGATGAAGCTGAAAGAAGTTTCTGCTATACTGCTGCCTTAAATATTACAGCAAATACATTTACAGTATCAGCTGCTAATACTGAAAAATTAAATGAATTAGAATTTACTGCTAAAAAAGGTAGTACAGTATTACTTGACAAAGTATCTCTAGTTGATTTAGATACTAAAGTTGGAAAAACTGGCTCAATTAATATTCCTACAACTGCTGGTGGAAGTGAATACACTCATAAATTAATTGCTGATGCTGGTGCTAGTCTTACTGATGAATGGACTATTACTGTTACATTAAAGAACTTAGATATGAACCAAAATGAAAATACTGGTAAACAACTTACTGGTCAAATCGCTTTCACTAAGGTAAGTTGTGCTTAATTTTAATTAAAAATAAAATTGGACTTCGGTCCTTTTTTTTGTTAAAAATTATTTAAAAAAATATCAATTTAGGGTTGATTTTTAATCTATAAAATGTTACTATTAGAATAGAGGAGGAAACGAGAAGATGGAAAATAAAAAAAATACCATTCTTTTAACAGTAATTGCAGTTGCAACATTATTAGTTGCTGTAGTAGGTGCAACATTCGCATACTTTTCTGCTGCAGGTGGAACAGGAACAACTGGTAATGTTACAGTTAGTACAGGTACTGCTGCTAGTTCAGAATTTGGAACAATGAACGCTATTAATCTTTATGCTGATGCTTCAACATTCGCTGAAGGTGGAAATGATGTTACTGGCTCATCAACTGGTACAGTAAAATGGACAGCTCCAGGTGCTGCTGGAACTGCTACACCAAGTCTAGCCGATAGAACATTCTGTTATACAGCTGCATTAGAAATTACAGCTAATACATTTGTTAAATCTGCTGCTAATGCTACTAATGTAAATGAACTTGAATTTACTGCAGTAAAAGGTACAGAAACTATAATTGACAAACAAAGTTTGGTTACTTTAGCTACTGGCAAAGCTGTTACTGGTACTATTAATATTCCAACTACTAAGGGTGGAACTGATATGAAACACACATTAGTAGCTGATGCTGGTGCTAGTGTTAGTGATTCTTGGACTATTACTGTTACTTTAAAGAATCAAGCATTTAACCAAAATGATAATGCTGGTAAACAATTTACTGGTGTAATCAGATTTAATAAAACAACTTGTTAGTTTATAGGACTTCGGTCCTTTTTTATTTTATATAATTTTTTTATAAAAAATTGGTATATTGTGAAACTTTTGTGAAAGTTAGCACTTATACTTGACAAGTGCTAATTATAGTAATATAATGATAGTGTTAATTGAAGAGATTAACAAATAAAAAACATTTTCAAGTAATAATAAAGATTTGAAAATATGAAAGGAAGATGATATTTATGTTACCAAGCAGAATGTTTTTTGATGATATGTTGAATGATTTAGAAAAAGAAAATAAGATGAAATGCGATATCTTTGAAAAAGATAATAAAGTGTTTATTGAAATGGATGTTCCCGGATATGACAAAAAAGATATTAAAGTTGAATGTAATAAAGGAAATATAGTTGTTAAAGCTGAACATCATGAAAAACATGAAGATAATAAAAAATACTTACATAGAGAAAGAAAAATGTATGGCAGACTTGAAAGAAGTTTCCATCTAGAAGATATTGATGAAAAAACTATGGAAGCTGAATTTAAAGATGGTATCTTAACTATTAGTGTTTCTAAAGTTGATGAAGATAAAAATAAGAGATATATTGAAGTTAAATAGGAAGTGATTTTAATTTATTTCTTTATTAAAAAATAAATTAATGTAGAATTATAAGTTTGCACTTATAATTCTTTTTTTGTAATATATCTATAAATAACCGAATGAAAAATCTACAAATAACCGAAAAGTATTAATTTTGTTAAAAATTATGATAAAGATTATAGCAAAATTTAAATAATTTTTGTTTACAAAAACTAAATTAGATGTTAAAATACTTTTTATCAATTGGGGGTTATTATGGAGAAAATATATTCATTTACAAATGAGTTTGTTAGAGCTTATCCAGAAATGTATGATTTTAATGATGCAAAAGTATTATCTGTGTTAGGTAGTGGAGACCAATATTTTACAGCAATTTTAAGTGGCGCTAAGGAAGTTGAAGTAATTGATGTAAATATAGTTAGTTGGTATCATTTTGTTTTAAAATATACAGCGATAAGATTGTTAAGCTATGAAGAATTTTGTAATTATTTTATAACTAATAGATTAAATGATACCAGGATATATGCTCATATAAGGAATTATTTACCCGACGATGTGAGAAAATTCTTTGATAATTTAATCAGGTTAAGGATTAAATTTTCTAATATAAGACTTAGAAGTAATATATTTAGTTTGTTTACATTAAGTGATTATGTAAGATATATTCCTTATTTAGAGAAAGAAAATTATTATAAATTACAAGGTATGTTAAATAAAAGAGAGTTACCAACGTTTTATCTTAAAAGTTTTGTTGATTTAGAAAAGTCTAGTTATGATGTTATACTTTTATCAAATATATATCATTGGATAGATATAACACCAGAAGAGTTTAAAAAATTAATTGGTGGCTTTGATGCAAGTGAAGTTCAAGCGTTATATACTTGGAAAATTAGTTATGATTTTGAAAAATTTAGAAATTTAGGTTTTGATATAACTTGTGTGCCTCCAGTTAACAGAAGTGAATTTAGTCAAGAAAATTATGTATTAACATATAAAAGAAGCAAGTAATATTGCTTTTTTTTTGCGTTTTTAATATAATTAAGTAGGTGAGATAAATTATGTATGAAAATAAAAAAATATTAATTTTAGGTGCTGCTAAAAGTGGTATTGCAGTAGCAAAGTTATTATCAAATAAAAATAATGATATAATACTAACTGATTTAAATGAGTTAAATAAAGATGTAGAAAATGAATTAAATGATTTAGGAGTAAAAATAGTTGTTACTAAAAATCAAATTGATTTAATTGATAGTAGCTTGGATTTAGTTATTAAAAATCCAGCGATTATGTCAACAAGTCCTTTGATTAAACGTTGCGAAGAATTAAATTTAAGGGTAGAAAATGAAATAGAGGTTGCATATCATTTTTTACCAGATAATATAAAAATAATTGGTATAACTGGTTCTAATGGTAAAACTACAACTACAACAATTATTTATAATATGTTAAAATGCCTAGGTAAAAGTGTTGTTATGGGAGGAAATATTGGAACACCATTAACAGATTTATTACCAAATATTAAAAGTGGAGATATTTTACTTTTAGAAATTAGTGACCATCAACTTTGTGATATTCATGATTTTAAAACAGATATTAGTGTTCTTACTAATATTTGTCCAACGCATTTGGATTATCATGGTACTTATGAACATTATAAAATGACTAAAAAGAAGATATTTAATAAACATACTTATAGTGATTTAGCTATTATTAATTATGAAAATAGTGATGCTATTGATGTAAGTGGAGATATTTTATCTAAGAAAGTGTATTTTAGTTCAAATGGTAATACAAGTTGTAAGGCATACTTGTTGGACGATGGTATTTATTTAAATAATGAGTTAGTATTACAAAAAAAAGATATTAAATTACAAGGTGTTCATAATTATGAAAATATTATGGCTGCTTTATTGGTTGTAGAAAACTTTGGTTTAGATATTGATAAAATAAAGATGTTTTTGAAAACTTTTGGAGGTGTTGAACATCGTTTGGAATTTGTAAGAAATTATAATGGAGTTGATTTTTATAATGACTCTAAGTCTACAAATCCCACTGCAACAATAACTGCTTTAAAAACATTTGATAAACCAATTCATCTTATTTTAGGGGGCTTAAATCGTAATCAAGATTTTCATGAATTAGATGAATTTATGAAAAATGTTAAATATATATATGCAATTGGGGAAGTTACAGATATCGTTTATGACTATGCTTGTAGTATGAATATTCCTTGTTTTAAAGGTAAAACTTTAGAAAATGCTATGGAATTTTTAAAGAAAAATATTAGTGATGGTGAAGTTGTATTATTATCTCCAGCATCATCAAGTCAAGACCAATACCCACATTTTGAAAATCGTGGTAATGAATTTAAAAATATAGTTGAAAAATTCTAAATAAAAATGTATAATAGTATTATAGTATAAAAGGGGCTGATAAAATGAATGGACAAAATCCAAACAATTTAAATAATGGCGAAAATAATTTTGGAGCAATGACTTTAGGAAATACCGGAGGTAATACAACTTCTGGGCAACCTAATGAAGTTGAAACTTTAAATCCTACACCAATGCCAAATGTTGGTGGGGAAAATGTTACACCATCACAATTACCTAATGATGCTGGAGTTGTAACACCACAACCTACAGCAATTGATAATTTAATGGATGATGTAGGTCCTGCTACACCGGTAGAAAATGCTGTACCAACTGAACCAGTTGCAAGACCAATTCCAGGTACTGAAGGACTTCCAAATGCTGATATGAATAATTTAATGGGAGGAACTGTTGGTGTTGGAACTACTAATTTTGGTACTCCAAATATGGTAAATCCAACTAAAGTGGAAAATATTGGCGTTGTACCACCAGCAAATGAAAAGAAAAAGAAACCAATGAATAAATTCTTATTTATTTTACTTATTGTTGTTTTAATTGCTGGAGTTGCTTTTGGTGTATATTATTTTCTTAATATTAGTAAAAATAATGTCAAGTTAACAACTAAAGAAATTACAATTGGTATTGGTGAGACTGTTCCTGATGATGTTAAAAGTTATACTACAAGTATAAGTGGAAATACTAATCTTTGTAGTGTAAATATCAGAAATGTTAATTCTCTTGTAATTGGAGAATATCCAGTTACAATTACATGTAATAATAAAACTTATGAAACAAAAGTAATTGTTGGAGATAAAACAGCACCAAAAGTTGAATTAAATACAGTATTTAGAAAAGTTGGTACATCTGTTAAGGTTGAAGATTTTGTAAAGAATTGTATAGACCCATCAAATTGTAAAACTAGTTTCTTAAATACTGAAGAAGTAAATAATTATTTACAAACAGCAGGTGGACCAAAAAAAGTAGAAATAGTTGCTGAAGATGATAATGGAAATAAAGAAACTTATGCAACTGAACTTTATGTAACTAGTGATGATATTTTCTTATTCTTAGGTTGTACAAGTAATGAAGAAGAAGTTTTAAATTATAATGCTAAAAAAGTTACATCAGATATTTTTGCAATAAGTCGAAATGAATTTGCTTTCTTAAATGTAGCAAGAAGAGATTATATCTATACATTTAGTGATGAAGCTGAATATAAACAAGTAATTGGTAATAAAAATGTTACAATAACATTTGATAATGTAACTGGTAATGCGTTATATGATGATGAAAATAAACAATTAACTATTGCAACTGACTTATCAATGGATACTTTAAATAGTGAAAATAATAATGCTTTTCCAAGTAATTATTCTGATATTCAAGAATTATACAAGAATAAAGGTTATCCAGGAATACAAATATTAAATAATTATCATGAAACTGAAAAAGTATCAAATACAGAAACTGAAAAAAGTGAGTAAAACTCATTTTTTTCTTTTATACTGAAGAAATTTATGATACAATTAATGTAACGGTGATAGTATGAAAAATGAAAAGGAAAATAAATTCTTGTTTTTTATCGCAGTAGTGTTACTAGCGGTATTAGTTTTAATGATTATGGTAAAGATATTTATCTTTGATAAAAATAAAGAAAAATTACCTGAGGTACCTGATAGTGTAATAAATGAGTTAAATTCTTATTTAGATATTAAAAATGTTAATAATGATGTAACATTTTATATGGACCAATATATTGATAGTAAGAATTTAGGTTATGTGGCAATTGGTAATGTTGCATATAATTATATAAAAAGGTATGATAATTTAAAAATTGAAGTTGTTAGTGAAGATGATAAAAAGGTATTTAATAAAGAAGGGGTGTTGGATACTAAAATAAAGCTAGAAGATTTTAAGAAAGTAATTGCTTATTTATTTAATGAAACATTTGATTATGATTATACAGAATTTAGTATTGATGAAGAAACTAGTGCGTGTTTAAATGGGGATTATATATTCATTTATAAATTAAATGAACCAAAAGTAAGTAATAATGCTTATTATCATGGAATGCTTAGTTATACTATGATGGATAATAATAATACAATTAAAATTACGGAGTATTATCTTGGTTGTGATAAAAAAACAAAGTATTGTTATAATAATCAAAGTTATGATAAAAATATGTTAAAGAAAAATAATTATGTTCTTTATGATGATATGTTAGATGTATCTACAATTACAGAAAAGTTAAAAAAATATGTTCATACATTTAAAAAGGTTGATGAACATTATAAATGGTTTAGTGTAGAACCAGTTGAATAATTAATTTTGGGGGATATTATGGAAAATTATAGGGATATTTATGCTTATGCATATGATGCATTTAATATATTTTTAGAAAATTTAACAATGTTTCATGTGGGTAAGAGAGAAAAAGTAATTGATGATGTATTAGATTTTTTAACTAATAAAACTAGAGTATATGATAATGATTTTAGAAATATTACAACAACAGATTTTAATGATTTAGATACTGTTAAAAGAGTAATTATGCTTATTATTGTAAGTAAAGCATATATGAGTAATTATTACGATTTTATTCATGATATTAATGCTTTTGAGAATAATTTAGTGTTAGTTGAATTAGAAAATATGTCTATAGAAGATATTGTAAGTGGTTTTTATAATAGAGATGATTTTATAAAAGATATGATAGAAGATTATTTTTCTTATATAAATAGACCTTATATATTTCAAAGTAAGTGTAAGTCTTTAATAATAAAAAATGAAAAGATACCAGTGTTATTAAAATTAAATCCATTTGAAGTATTAGATTTATATGAGTTTATTGAAGATGATAAATATACTAGTTCTGAAGAAGTTATTCAGACATTTATGGATATATATGAACAAAGTTTAGTTTGTTTATATAATGATGAATTTGGAGAAAGTGATAATTATTCTTGTAAGGATGAGTTTTTAGTAAGTATTATATTTTCTAAATTAATGGAAAAATATGGTAGTAAAGAAAAGTTTATTGAAGTAATTAAGTATATTTTATCTAATGTTTATGAAACTGTTGTTACAGAATTAAATGGACATAATAATGATTATAGAGTGTATATTAATATAGTTCGTCTTATAGAAAGTTCTAGTATAGAAGAAGTAATAGAAAGATTTGTTAATAATTATGAATTTACTATTGAAGTAATTGATGCTTTTTTAGAAGGTAATGATTATTTAGTTGAAGGAGATTTAATTGGTAAGAGAGATGTATTTAAAAGAGTAGGTAATGTTAAATTACTTAGAAAACTTAATCCATATTATCAAGAAGAAGAAATTGTTTATAAGAAAATAAAAGAGACTAGTGAAATCTAGTCTTTTATTAATACTGCATGAACTACATATTTGTTATATTCATCTGCACAGGTTGATAAAGTAAGTATTTTGTCATCTTCATTTAAATCAATATTAAAATTATAAATGCTTCTATCTTTAACTATGTTAAACATTTTCATTTTAGTATCCTTGTCTGGAAATATTACTTGTAAATAATCTAGAGTTGTTTCAATTTTATATAAAGAAAATATTTTATAATGTAATTCTTCATATAATGTTTTTAAGGTAATTATTTGATTGTCTGGATTACTATACCAATTATATCTCATCATATTTTGAAGGTGACCAAACATAATACCATTATAATATCTATTGTGGGCATAAAGAATGATGTTATCACTTAGGTTTAGGGCATCACTACGAAAATCCATGAATACCCAGCCATTTTTATCACTTTTGCGATATATGTTATGATTTAAGTAATACTCATTATCAACACCTTGAACAACAGGATAATCTATATTAGTATTTGGAACATTTATCCATCCAACAGTTTCTGGATTTATTAAATAAACGCTAGCAACATCCTTATTAATAACTAACTTATCATTATTGCCTTTATTTTCATTTAATTTATCAATAATGGTTTCTGTTTCATTTAAAGATATCTTTTCTTTTAATTCTTCATTTATTTTGTTAACTTTTGTCATTGATGTATAATTATCATAGAAGATGTAACCAAAAGTAAAAGCTATAATACTAATAATTATATAACCACATGTTTTTAAAATACTATTGTTAGTTTGTTTTAAGATATTATTTTTTAAATAATCATTGCTGTAAACTAACCTAAAATATATTTTATATCTTTTACTTTTCTTTTTATTAAAGTTTTTTAAGTAATTAATTGTTTCTTCATTATCAATATTGTCATGAATGTAAATTTTAATGTTTTTCTTATTATTCTTTCTTAATATTTTAACAATGTATTCTAAGTCATTTTTGTTTACATAGTTTACATTTATGGTTTTTAAATATTTGTTGATAGAACAAAATGCTTCGAAGTCTTCTTCATCTTGTTCTTTTAAAGGTAAATCCATTTGTAAAGTCATTTTGTAAAACATACTAGAAAATATACTTAAATTGTTTTGTAACATAAAATTAGATAAATAAAGAGTTTCATTTCGTGACTCAACAATTATTTTGTATTTATCTAAATATTCTATCATAAATGGTTGTAAGTTATAGCAATTTATGTTTTTTATATTAGTTTTAACAACTATTTCACATAGTTTAAAAGTTATTTGAGTATCATCTTTTAATATTAAATTAACTATATTTTTGTTATTTGTTAGTAAATTTAGTATAAGTTGGGCATAGTCATTTTTTTCTATTACTAAAGTATTTATATTGTAGTTGTTTGTTAATTCATTTAAAAAGTTAGAAACTATTTTGGCGTTTTCTATTAAATATTCATCAGAAAACATTAGTTCTTCAGAACTAATTACATTGGTATTTAATAAATTCTTGTAACTTGTAGATAGTTTTACCTTTTCTTTAACTATAAGAGTGCTATCTTTAATTTTAAATAATAATTTTTTCATATACTCAAATCCTTATATTACTATATTATAATAACACAAATTTACACTTTTTAGTAGTTTTTTGTAAAAAATATGTTGTTTTTTGTATTTTTATGATATAATTTAGACATAATAAAGATAGGAGAGATGATAGTGGTGAAAAAATTAACAGGATTAGTTGCTTTAATAGTAGCGTTATTAGTTATGCCAACAATGGTTAGTGCAACTTCATTAAAAACAACTTGTGATAAGAGTTGTCCAACAGAAGATGGAAAATGTACTGCAACTTGTACAATTAAAATTGAAGAAAATACTACTTCAATGACTACATTTACAGGAGACCTTGAAATAGTTGGAGATGGTGTTACTGTTACTAGCTTTACTGCTGGAGAAGGATGGACTAAGGTATCACCAACTGATGCTGAACTTAGTGGTAAAACATTACCAATTAGTTTAATGTCAACAGCTGGAGTAAGTGATGCTAATTTTACACTTGCAACAATTACTTTAGAACTTGAAAGTAAAGCTGCAGATTGTAGTTTAAAATTAAAAAATCCATCAGCTGGTAGTGAAGTTACTGTAGAAATAACTACAACTACTGAAACTAAAACTGGGGCATCATTACCAATTGCCATCATTGCCGTTGGTGTTGTAGGTGCTACAGTTATCTATGCAACTACTAAGAAAAACAAAAAATTATACAAAATATAGGGAATTTTTAACAATCTTGTTTGCAAGATTGTTTTTTTATGGTAAAATAAACGCAGGTGGTGCGTTTATGAACGAATTTAGTGAACAAGAATTAGTTAGAAGAGAAAAACTAAATGAAATAAGAAATTATTGTAATCCTTATCCAGAAAATTTTGAAAGAACTCATACTTTAAAGGAAGTAAGAGAATTAGAAGATGGAGTGAAGGATGTTAAAATTGCAGGTCGTATTGTTTTTATGCGTAAGATGGGTAAATTAAGTTTTGCTCGTATTCGTGATTTAGAAGCAAGTATGCAACTTGAAGTTAAAATAGATACAATTGGAGAAGAAAATTATAATTTCTTTAAAAAGTTAATTGATATTGGAGACTTTATTGGTGCTGAAGGAGAAATATTTACTACTCAAACTGGGGAAAAAACTTTAAGAGTACATAAGCTTACTTTCTTAGGTAAAGCTTTAAGACCACTTCCTGAAAAGTTCCATGGTTTAACTGATATTGACCAAAAATATCGTCAAAGATATGTTGATATTATTATGAATGAAGATTCACGAAGAATATTCTTAGGAAGAAGTAAATTATATGCATTTTTACATAAATATCTTGGTGAAAATGGTTTCTTAGAAGTGGAAACTCCGATAGTTCAAACTGCTGTTGGTGGTGCTAGTGCAAGACCTTTTTATACTCATCATAATGCTTTGGATATTGATTGTAATTTAAGAATTGCTCCAGAACTTTATTTAAAGGAATGTATTGTTGCTGGTTTTGATAGAGTTTATGAACTTGCAAAATGTTTTAGAAATGAAGGTATGGATACTCAACATTTACAAGAATTTACACAAGTTGAATGGTATGTTGCTTATTGGAGATATGAAGATAATATTAAATTCTTTACAAACTTTATTAAGAATTTATTAACTGAACTTCTTGGTACTCAAGTTATAACATATCAAGGACATGAACTTGATTTTAGTAAAGAAAATTGGGATAGAATAGATTATTGTGAAGAACTTGAAAAAGTTTTAGGATTTAATGCCTTAGAAATTGAAGACCCACAAGAATTAAAGAAAAAAATTGTGGAAGCTAATCTTTTTACTTATGGTGATTTAGAAGAATATAAATCTTTAAGTCAAATAATTGACTTTGTTTATAAAAAGAAAATAAGAGAAGGTATTATTCAACCAACAATTATATTTAATTATCCTGCAGTGTTAAAACCTTTAGCTAGAAGATGTGATAATGATTCAAAACGTGTAGATGTTTTCCAAATTGTTGTGTGTGGAACAGAAATTTGTAATGCATATTCTGAACTTGTTAATCCACTTGAACAAAGAGCTGCTTTTCTAGACCAATTAAAAGCTAAAGACCAAGGGGATGAAGAAACTATGGATATGGATGAAGATTATTTATCTGCTATGGAACAAGGTATGCCTCCGATTTCAGGTTTAGGATTTGGTATTGATAGAATTTTAATGTTAATTTATGATGCTCCATCAATTAGGGATGTTGTATTATTCCCAATGATGAAACCAGAAAATAAATAAACTAAAGAAACTAAATAGAGAAATTTAATTTTTCTCTATTTTTTGTTTAAAAGAGATTGTAAAAGTTATGATGTTTTGATACAATTAAATTGATGAAAATGCAAGGGGGACAAGTATGAATAATAAATTAATTGGAACTGAAAAAAATATTATATTTTATAATGATGAAGGCGGAAATACTAAAATTGAAGTATTACTTGAAAATGAAGATGTTTGGCTAAATACTGAAGCTATTGCATCACTTTTTAATGTTGATAGAAGTGGTATTGGCAGACATATTAATAACATTTATAAAGAGCAAGAACTTAATGAAGATACCTCATGTGCAAAGATTGCACATGTGGCTAAAAGCACTGGGCAAAAATACGAAACCAAATATTATAATCTTGATATGATAATATCTATTGGTTTTAGAGTAAATTCTAAAAAAGCTATTAAATTTAGAACGTGGGCAAATAAGATAATTAAAGATTATATTGTTCAAGGTTTTGCTTTAAATGATGATAGATTTATGAAAGCTAGAAAAGCTGATGAAAAATATTTTGAAAGATTATTAGAAAGAATTAAATTAATACGTACTAGTGAAAGAATGTTTTATCAAAAAATAACTGATATTTTTGCTGAATGTTCAATTGATTATAAGAAAGATAGTAATGAAGCAAAAACATTTTATAAAACAATTCAAAATAAATTCCATTATGCGATTACAGGAAAAACTGCAGCTGAAATTGTATATAATAGAGTTAATGCTAATAAAGATAATATGGGATTAACTAATTGGGAAAAATCACCGGATGGTAAGATATTAAAATCAGATGTAATAATTGCTAAAAATTATTTAGATGAAAAAGAAATTAAAAATTTAAATAATTTAGTAAACTTATTTTTAGATATTGCAGAAAATAATGCAGAAAGAAATATTCCAATGTATATGAATGATTGGAAAAAAGAAGTGGAAAATGCTTTAACATTATTTCATTATGAAGTTTTAAATGATAAAGGTAAAATTTCTCATAAAGATGCTGTTCAAAAAGCTTTAAGTGAATATGAAAAATATAGAATAATTCAAGATAAAAATTATGTTTCAGACTTTGATAAATTATTGCTTGAAGCAAAAGAAGTAAGTCCTAAATAGAATTGACTTTTAGGTAATTTTTTGCTAAAATAAATCTTACTTTAGGGGGAATTTATGATGGATGAATCATTTATAAACATAGTTAATTTATTAGAAAGAGCAACTGATGCTATTTATCGTGCATATGAGTTGTTATATGAATTAGAAGTTGATGGAGAGAAAAATACTAGTAAGTATGTAATGACTTTAAATTTGTTGCATGAAGCAATATGCGTTGAAAATGATGCATTAAATAGATTAAGTGAAACTTCTATGGTTGAAGATGCTTTAGTTTATTTTGGAGAAAAGTTTAATAGAGAAGTAGCATTTATAATTAATGCTAGTCCAGAAAAAAAAGATATTCCTAAGATTAGAATTATGAATAATTTGTATTTTAAATTATTAGAAAAGAATAAGCATGATGAACATTGTTTAATTAGTGCATCAATATTTAAGCTAAATGTTTTTGTAGATTATTTACAACTTGCATTAAGTATAGTTCAAGAAAATGAAAATGATAATGTTAAAAATAATTTGTTAAGAATGAAATATGTTTTATCAATGTCTAATTCAAAACTTGAAAATATTTTAATAAGAAGAGGTTTTGATATAGAAACGCATCCATATATAACTTTTGGTATGCTTTATATAACACTAGAAGATAAAAAAGATGGAACATGTTTAGCAAATGAAAATATGTTAGCAATACTTGCTACAAATATTAAAGTAGTGTTATCTAAAGAAAGTGGATTTAAAAAGAGTAATAAAGCTTATTCAGACTTTTTGTTTATTTATTCTTCTTTAAGGGCTTCATTAGTTTTAATGGATGAAGATACAAGAGATTTTATAAAAAATATTATTTTGTTAACTATAACATCTACAATAGAAAATAAAGAAATAAGTGTTAATATACCTAATAATATAAATATAAATAAAAACTTAATTGTTCAATTTATAAACTCTATATCTGATGCAATAAATAAAAGTCCAAATAAAGAATATAATGTAATGGTTTTAAAGAGAGCTTTAGAGAACATAGAAATTGATAAAAGAATACCTCGTTATGTAAGAATTGGTAGATAAATATGTGAAAAAAGTATGAAAATACTTTTTTTTCTTTGTTCTGCGTGATATAATTTTATTTAAGGAGGTAGAGATGAAAAAAATATTTGAAAAGCATGGTGTAGTAAATTGCGTTGGTGCTTTAATGGATGTAATTGCATTTATACTTTTTATAGTTGCAGCATTTGTTGATGGAGCTACTGCTGATATGGTTCTTAAAGTAGTTGGATTAGTTTTATTTGTTGTAGCTGGTATGATGATGTCTATTTCAAGTAAAGAACATAGCTTAGCTAAAAGTATATTTGTATTAGTCCTTGCTGGAGTTATAGCTTCATGGATGTTCCCTGGAGGACAATTTCAAGGTGCAGATTTTGCAGAAGGAAAATTTGCTCGTATAGGATTAGCTGATTTTGGTTTCATGTTTTACTATTCAGTTTATTTCTTATTAGATAAAATTCCTTTCTTAGTTGTTTTAACTGGATTTTATGGTGTTTTATCGAAGATTAGTGGATATCAAAAACTTGTTGGAAGTCTAGCTGATAAATTAAGTAAACATCCAATTGTAACATCTGTAGTAATGAGTGTAATACTATTTGTACTTACTTCATTATTATCACAAACTTTTGTAGTTTTAGTGTTTATCCCATTCTTTATTTCTATTTTAGTTAAAATGGGAATGGATAAATTAACTGCATTTGCTATTACTTTTGGTTCTGCTCTTGTAGGTATTTTAGGATGTACATATGGAACAGATACTTTAGCAATATTTAATTCAACATTAAATCAAGATATTAAAGTTGGTTTAAGTTATCGTTTTATTATTGCTGCAGTTTCATTAGTTTTATATAATTTCTTTATTGTAATGCGTGTTCGTAAGATTGATAAAGATATGAAGAAAAATGCTAAAAATAATACAATTGAAAATGACCCATTTGCAGTAGAAAAAATTAGTGGTAAAGAAAAAACAAAGATGTTACCTGCTATAATTGTTTTAGCTTTAACAGCAATCATTGTTATTCTTGGATACATTAATTGGAATACAAACTTTGGTATTAAAGTATTTGATGAATTCCATGAATGGTTAGTTGGTCTTGAAGCTGGAAAAGATTTTAACTTAATAAGTTATATCTTAGGTGCTAATGCTAGTGCACTTGGAAACTTTAAATATGTATTTATATTTATTATTCTTTTAGTACTTGTAAGTGCATTACTTGCTTTCTTATATAAGATGAGCTTTAATGAATATATTGAAAGTTTCTATGAAGGAACAAAGAAAATGTTTAAACCGTTACTATGTTTACTTGGAGTGAATTTAGTATTTACTACAAGTTACATAGCTGGTCAACCAATTGCTTCAGTTTATAACTGGATACTTAATCTTGTTGAAGGATTTAATCCATTTATAACTTCAATAGTAGCATTCATATCTTCATTATTCCAAGTTGATTTTGGATATGTTGCTTATACAGTTGGAAGTTTTGCAACAACTGTTTTTGCGGATAATTTTGCAATAGCACATACAATATTTACATCTATGTATGGTATTGTTCAAATATTCATGCCAACAAGTATGATTCTTGTAACTGGACTTGCCTTAACTAAAGTTAGTTATAAAGAATGGTTCAAATACATTTGGTTATTTGTTGTAGGTATGATCATTATACTACTAGTATTATTTACAGTAGTTACTTATATCTAAAAGAGTTTTAAAAGAACTCTTTTTTTAATCCATAAATTATGATAGAATATTTTTAGAGGTAAGTTATGGATGAATTAAAAAAATATGGGGATAATATAGTTATTAATGATTATGAAAAAAATGTTTTAATTAAATGTAATATTGATGTAAGTAAATGTAAAACTATGCAAGAAGTATTGCTTCTTATTGATAGGTATTTAGATGATGCAGATTTAGAAGATGAAGAATATGATGAAATAGATTATGTTGCAAATAATTTAAATGAAAGATTATATTATATGGGGAATAAGTAATATGAAAAAGAATAAAAAGAGATTGTTAATTGGCACTTTAATTTTATTTGTGGTATGGAGTTGTGTAACTGTTTTTATTATATTTAAAGATAATAAAAATATAGTTATAAATAAAGAATTAGGTATTCTAAGTGTTAGTACTATTGATAATATTAATATAAAAATTGGAAATGATTTTTATATTAAAGATGAAGGTAAAAAGCTAGTAGTTTATGATTTTAATAATAATGTAATTAGTGAGTATTTAGAAGAATTTACTAATTATGAGTTGTTTTTAGAAAAATATATTGTTATTACTAATAAAAATTTTAAAAAGATAATTGATAAATATGGAAATGTTTTAGCTAAAGGTAGTCAAGTTAAGAAAGCTCGTGATGATAAATATATTTTAGTTGATAATGCTTTATATGATAAAGATATGAATAGAATTTATACATTAGATTTTACTGGTAATTTTGAGTTTACTGCAGATATTAGTAATGACTTATTAATTGTTGAAGCTTATCAAAAGGGAAGTAAAAGTATAATTGTTGATATTAAAGAAGAAAAAGTATTATATAGAGATTTTGAAAATTCAACATATTATGTAGATAATAATAAATTAACTTATTTTAGATTTACTAAAGATAATAAAGGTTATTTATTTGATACTAGAACTAAAGAAATATTATATGAAGATATAACTTATGATAATGAAAGTTATGTTGGTTATAATACATTTATGTATAAAGATAATATTTATTATATAGATGATGAAGTAATATATGGAGATACTAGTAAAATAGATAAAAAATATGTAATGAGTAAAGATACATGTGATATTGGTTATAAACTTAAAAATAAAGATGGAAAAGTAGTAATTGATAAATGTATGTATGCTTATAAAGTATTGTTTGATAATGCTATTTTAGGTATAAATAATGAAGAAAATATATTGTTTTATAAAGATAAAGAAATTAGTGGGGGATTAATTACTTTAGAAGGAGATTATATTAAGGTAGCAGATGCTGTTGATTTACTAGGGGATGGTACAACATATAAATATTATGATAAAACATTAAAGCAACTTGATATAGATGAAAATACAGATATTAGTTATGTAACAAAAGGAGTATATCAAAGTTATAATTATTTTAATTATGAATATTATTTCTTAGATAAAAATTTAAAGAAATATAGTGATAAATTATTTAGTATTGATTGTAATAATAATGGTTATTGTAATGTTTATAAAAATAATAATGAACATTATTTATATAAAGATGGTAAAAAAGTAAGTGATGATGTATTTGTAAGTATAAATATAAGTGACAAGAAAATAATTTTAGAAAGTTTATATAAGACATATGTTTTAACTTTAGGGGAAAATAAAGTTAAAAAGTTAGATTTTAATACTCAATTTAATATTAATTTAGATGATATAATAAAGAAATATGATTTAAAAGATATTGAATTTAAAATAAATAAGAATGAAGAATTATTTAAAAAGTTTGCTTTTATAGTAGAAAATAATAATATGTTACTTGGTTATAAAAAAGAAGTTTATGATTTATTTGAAATAGTTGTAGATAATAAAAAATATTTAGATGAGTTTTATTTTTTACATAAACTTGGTTATTTAAATATTTTAGATGCTGAAGAATTAGAAAATGGAAAAGCTGCAGGAACATATGAAGATTATGCTACAAGAATTAATTTAGTTAGTGATACAGCTAGTGTTTTATATCATGAACTTATTCATTTTGTTGATTTTTCATTTAATAATAAAACAAGTACTACATTATATAAATGTGGTGATAAAATTGATGTTTATGATGCAGTACCAAATATACCAGATGGATGTGATTATATAAGTGTTAATTTTACTAATTATATTACTGAAGCTGGAGCAGAGGCTTTGACTGTAAAGTATTTTACTAAAAGAATTAATGCTTATAATTTTGGAACATATTATCTTGATGCTTTAGAATATATTTATGGAACTGATGAGGTAAATAAATGGTATTTTGGTGATGATAATTATTTTATAAAAGTTTTATATGATGAATATGGTGATGAAAAAAAAGTAATGCATATTCTTGATGCTTTAAGTGATACAACTTCTTTAAATATGACATATAAGTATACTGGGGAATTATTAGATATATTAGTTGATTTATATAAGAAAAATAATGGTGAAGATTATTTAAATGATAAAAAGTTTGTTCTTTTACTTAGACCAATGCTTGATTTTATGAATGCTGTTAATTCTAAATATTATAAAGAAATATATAGTTTAGATATTAATTTAGATTTTTTAAATAGTATAAAAGATGAAGTAGATTATGAGTGTTTTAGTAGTTTTGTTGAACCATTTATTATGAATGATAAAATGTATATAAGTTGGTATGTCTGGGATATTTCAGTTAGTAGAAGTGCCGTTATTTATATTGATTATGATTTTAATAAGGAAGAAATAAAAGATTTTAAACTATTGGAAGAATAATAAAAAAGTCCTAAATTGCACATTTGTGCGAATGTAGGGCTTTTTTTTTTTTTTTTTCGGTTAAAATGTATATGTAAAATAAAATATCCGTGCGTGATATTGTTATGGAGATGATGTCAAATGAAGAAAAAAAATTTTATATTTTCTATAGTTACTTTAGTTTTATTTGCTATAGTAATAACATGTTTTAATTATTTTAAAAATACAAAAAATTATGTTGAAGATAATACTAGTAAACCAACTAAAATAACTAAAGGTATTTCCATGAATTTAGAACAAACAGCGGGTGCTGGAGATTATAAAACAGTAACACAGAGTGGATGGCCAACGGAGGGATATGTCTTCAATGAAGAATTATCTAAATGTGAAAATGGAAGTGAAATCAGTTGGGATGATACAAAGAAAGCAGTAATAATGCAAGGAAATGTATCAGATAAGTGTTATGTATATTTTGATAAAGTATTAACTCTAGCAAATTATGTAATTTCAAAATATACAGGAACGCAAGGAGAAAATAGTATTTATTATCATGATAGTAGTTTAACAAATGGAGCGGGTGACAATAGTTACAGATATGCGGGAGGAGATTATTATTTATCAGAGAAAGCAATATCTGAAGGTATAGATTGCCTTTATTCAAATCGTAGTGATGATTGTGAAAAACCTCTAATTGCTTCTAATTTAGATGATGCTGATAATTTGATTTGGTTATGTGAATATGATACATCAGAAATTGAATATAGTTCTTATTTGATGGCTTTGGAAAAAGCAATAGCGGATGGATATGTGTCCAGTGGAAATATAAATAATTTCGTATGTTTTGGAACAAATGAAAATCCATGTCCAACAGATAATTTATATAGAATAATCGGAGTATTTAACGAAAACTATCATGGAATAAGTGGTAAACAATTAGTAAAATTAATAAAATATGATTATATGACAACAGATGAATTAGGAATAGATGGAAGTTACTCACAAACTTTTAAAGAATTTGGAATTTATGAAGAATACAAAGGAACATATGGAAATGGAGAAAGAATAGGAGTATATTTATGGAATAGTGATACACAAACAAACACATGGAGTGAAAGTAATTTAAATAAAATAAATTTAAATACAAATTATATCAATAATATAGGTATTACATGGGTAAATAAAATAGCCACAACAACCTGGAAAGTTGGAGGAGTTCCAGTAAGTATTAATTCATCAAAACCATCAATAATATATGAAAATGAAATAATAAATCCGGACCCAACAAATAGCACAGATAATGCTACAGAATATAGTGCAAAAGTAGGATTAATGTATACAAGTGACTATGGATTTGCAGCCAGTCCAAGTGTATGGACAAAACCCTTGTGGAGTATCACGTGTATCGACAAAGACGTTTTAAGTACAAATTGGATGTATATGGGACTTGATGAATGGACTATTTCTCGTCGTGCGGATAATTATGGTGCTGTATACGTTGTGAACTGCACTTGTATGGTTCGTGTCAAAACTAAACCGAACAGCGATGGCATTGGCGTTCGTGTTGTCTTTAATCTAGACCCATCAGTAACATATGTAAATGGTGATGGAACACAAAGTTCACCGATTAGAATAAATTAAGCTAAAAGCATGGCATTGTCCATGTTTTTTTGGTATAATTAGGTAAGAATTGAGGTATATAGTATGAATGAAGAAGTAATAAGAAAAGTAAGTGATAAAATTAATTTGAAAGATTATCAAATTAAGAATGTTATTAGTATGCTTAGTGAAGGAGCAACTATTCCATTTATGGCTCGTTATAGGAAAGAAGTAACTGGTAATTTAAATGAAGATGAGTTAAGATTAATTGAAACTGAATATAACTATATGGTTAATTTAGAAAATAGAAAAGAAGATGTAAAAAGATTAATTGATGAAAAGGGTATGCTCACGGAAGAATTAGTTAAAGCCATTAATGAAGCAACTAAGTTAAGTGAAGTAGAAGATATTTATGCTCCATTTAAAGAAAAGAGAAAAACTAAAGGCACGGAAGCAATTAAGTTAGGATTAGAGCCTTTAGCTAAAATAATTATGACTTTACCAAATAAGACTAGAGATGAAGTTGCTAAAGATTTTATTAATGAGAATGTTAAAAGTGTGGATGATGCTATAACTAATGCTGGATATATAATTGCAGACTGGATAAGTGATAAACCTAAATATCGTAAATCTATTAGAAATTATTATTGGTATAATGGGCTTGTTAAGGGTAAACTTAAAAAAGGTGCTGTTGATGAAGCTAAAACATATGAAATATATTATGATTTTGAATGTAAGATAACTAATATTAAACCACATCAAGTACTTGCTTTAGCTCGTGCTGATAAAGAAAAAGTTGTAACATATTCACTTAGTTTGGATAAGACTGGTGTTATTAAATATTTAGAAGAACAAGTAATAGGTAATAAAAAATCACCATTAGTTAGTGATATGCAAATGTTTATTGAAGATGCTTGGAAAAGATTATTAGAACCATCTTTAGAGCGAGATATTAAGGCAGAACTTTATGATAAAGCTAGTGAATTTGGAATTGATGAGTTTGGAAATAACTTAGAAAATTTATTACTTACTCCGCCGATTAAAGGTAGTGTAGTGCTTGGATTTGACCCAGCATTTAGAACAGGATGTAAACTTGCTGTATTAAATGAAAATGGTGATGTATTAGAAATCGGCGTAATTTATCCACATGAACCTAAAAAAGAAGTGGATATGGCTGAAAAAATAATGTTAGCTTTAATACAAAAACATAATGTTAAGATAATTGCTATTGGTAATGGTACAGCTTCTCGAGAAAGTGAAATGTTTGTTGCTAATTTAATTAAAAAATATAATTTAGATGTTAAATATGTTATTGTTAGTGAAGCTGGTGCTAGTGTTTATTCTGCAAGTCCTCTTGCTAAAAAAGAATTTCCTGATTATTCTGTTGAACAAAGAAGTGCTGTTTCAATTGGTAGAAGATTACAAGATGCACTGTCAGAACTTGTTAAGATTGACCCAAAGAGTATTGGAGTAGGTTTATATCAACATGATTTGAAACAAAAAGAGTTAGATGATGAGCTTAGTTTTGTTGTAAGTAAAGTTGTTAATGAAGTAGGTGTTAATTTAAATAATGCTAGTGATAGTATACTTAGTCATGTGTCTGGTTTAAATAAAAAAGTAATTGGAAAGATGCAAGAATATAAAAAGAAAAATGGGGGATTTAAATCACGTGAAGAATTAAAGAAAGTTGCAGGTATGGATGATAAAATATTTGAACAATCAGCTGGTTTCTTAAGAATATTTGGAAATAATCCTTTAGATAAAACTAATATTCATCCAGAAGATTATGAAATTGTTAATAAAATACTAAGTGATAATAACATTGATGTAAAGTTAGTTGGTACTAAAGAAATGGAAGATAGTTTAAATAATATTAAAGATGTTGTTAGTAGATATAATATTTCTAATGAATTATGGGATATGATTAAAAATAACTTAGTTAATGGTGTAATAGACCCAAGAGATGAAATAAAACAAATGACATTAAGAAGTGATGTATTAACTATTGATGATTTAGAAGTAGGTATGAGCTTAGAAGGTACAGTTAGAAATGTAACTGCTTTTGGGGCTTTTGTAGATATTGGGCTTCATGATGATGGACTTGTGCATATTTCTAAAATGAGTAAATCATTTGTAAAACATCCAAGTGAAATACTTAAAGTTGGAGATATAATAACAGTGTATGTTTGTGGAATAGATAAAGAAAAGGGTAGAGTTAATTTATCATTAATAGAGGAGTAAGTAAATGAAGTTGTTTAAATTAATTAAGTTATTAATTGTTATAATAGTTGTTGGTGGTTTATTCTTGTTACTTACTAATAAGACTTTTGTTTATGATACATATAAAAGTGATGATGTAAAGGAAGGTATACCTATTAGTAGGTTTATGTATGTAAGAGAGAATAATTTAGATGTAACATTTTATACTTTTGTAAGTGTAGAAAAGTTAGAAAGTGTTAAAGATGAATACTTAAAAACATTAGATGAGTGTTATGGAAAATATTACTATGATAAAGATAATGATATTACAATAACTAATTATGAAATAAAAAGTAATAAATATTATAAAGAAGTAAATATTAGTTATGTAAAGGATAATTATTGTAGTAGTGAATATAAATTAAGTGATATGTGGGTTTATGAATATAATAGTTTAAGTGCTTATTTAGATGGTGATATAAGTGAAAAAGCTATGAGTAGTTTAATAGATAAAGTTTATAATAGTAAAAGAGTAGAACCTGTTGTAAGTGATTATAAAAATGAATATAGTTTTAAAGTAAATTGTGATAAAAATAAAGAACCATATACCCTAGTATTTGAAGATTTTGGGGATAATCAATTAATTGTAAAAAAAGAAGTAGATGGTAAGTTAATATTTGCTGTTTATGAAATAAATAATGTAAGAAGTTATTTAGGAGGTTTAAGTGAAATTAAGTAAGAAAGATATTAAATTGTTAATACTTTATACAGTTTTATTAGTATTTAGTTTTGTTTATATTAAGTATTTGTATGTTGGTTTAAGATATGTTATTAAGATATTTATGCCATTTATAATAGGTTTAATGATAGCATTTGTTTTAAATGTATTAGTTTGTGTTATTGAGAATAAATGGTTTAAAAGGTTAAAATGGAGTAGTAGTGTTAAACGAGGTATTAGTTTAACTATATCTATATTGTTAGTAATTGGGTTCTTTATATTATTAATGCTTTTAATTATACCTAACTTACAAGATACTATTGTGATATTTGCTGAAAATATACCTGATTATTTAAGTAGTTTAAAAGATGTATTAGTTAGGTTTAATATATCTGATAATGTTATTAGCGATATAATGATTACTTTAAATAATTTAGGAGATAGTGCTAGAGATTATGTTATTAATAATAGTGGTAAAGTTATTGAAGTTACTTTTGGTATTGCTAGTAATGTTGTTAATACTTTTGTTAATGTGTTTATTGGAATTGTTTTTGCAATATATTTCTTAGTTGATAAAGAAAAAATCAGTAAGCAAGTAGTTAAAATTATGGATGCTTATTTACCAAAGAAAAGCATAAAAAAAATAAAAGATATTGCTAGTTTATCAAATAAAGTGTTTGCTAATTTTGTTAGTGGTCAATGTTTGGAAGCTATTATTATTGGGGTGTTATGTTTCTTTGGTATGATTATTTTAAGGCTTCCTTATGCTGGTGCTATTTCAGTTTTAGTGGGATTTACAGCATTAATACCAGTTTTTGGAGCATTTATTGGAACAATTTTAGGAGCTTTCTTAATATTTATGATAAATCCTTTAGAAGCAATTATATTTGTTATATTTATTATAGTTTTACAACAACTTGAAGGCAATTTGATTTATCCTCATGTGGTTGGTAAGTCTGTAGGACTTCCTGGTATTTGGGTTTTAGTTGCTGTAACTGTTGGTGCAAGTATTAATGGAGTTTTAGGTATGCTTTTAAGTGTTCCTTTGGCATCAATAATGTATAGTATATTAAAAACAGATGTTAATTTAAAAATAAAAAGTACAAGTGATTAAGTCTTGTACTTTTTTTGAAGAACATCCAAAGGTCATGTTTTTGGTAAAAATATGAAAAAGAGATGTTCTTCTTAATATAATTATATTTTATTATTGATATAATGTCAAATTATATTTGAAAAAATTGTAATTTTTAGTAAAAATATTAACTTATTTTGATATTTATTTAATTTTGTTATATAATATGAGTGTGTTTTCTGGTTAGAAAAATAATAAATAAAAGCTGGACAAGGCTTTTGTTATAATTATGCTTTTCTGATGGGAATAAATTATAGTATAAATAGAAAAGAGGTAAATATATGTATAGAGAAGATTTCCCTATGTTAAAACAAGATATTATATACTTTGATAATGGTGCTACAAGTTTAAAGCCCCAATGTGTTATAAATAAAATGACTGAGTATTATGAAAATTATAGTGCTAATGCTCATCGAGGAGATTATGATATTTCTTTTAAAGTAGATGTTGAATATGAAAATGCTCGTGAAGAAGTAAAAAACTTTATTAATGCTAAATCGAAAGAAGAAGTAGTATTTACAAGTGGTACAACAGATTCTTTGAATATGATTGCTAGTGGCTTTTTTGGAAATTTACTAGATGCTGGAGATGAAATTTTAATTACAACTAGTGAACACGCCTCAAATATTCTACCTTGGTTTAGATTAAGTAAAGATATAGGTTGTGTTGTCAATTTTATTCCGTTAGATGAGTCACTTCATGTAACCATAGATAATGTTAGAAAAAGTATAACTCCGAATACTAAAGTTATTGCCCTTGCTGGTATTACTAATGTTGTTGGTGATATTAGACCAATTAAAGAAATTACTAAACTTGCTCATGAACATGATATATTTGTGGTTGTTGATGGAGCTCAAATGGTTCCGCATTTAAAAACTGATGTTCAAGATTTGGATATTGACTTTTTGGCTTTTTCTGGACATAAAATGCTTGGTCCAACTGGTGTGGGAGTATTATATGGTAAGAAAGAATTACTTGAAGAATTAGAACCTATTAATTTAGGTGGAGGAATGAATGAATCTTTTGATACTGTTGATAGTGTTTATTTGAAAGATTTACCTACAAGACTTGAAGCAGGTACTCCGAATATTGCTGGTGTTATTGGTTTAGGTGAAGCTATTAGATATATTAATAAAATCGGTATGAATAAAATTCATGAAAGAGAATTACATTTAAGAGATTATTTGATTGAAAAATTAATGCCTTTAAGTCATGTTGATATAATTAATTTAGAAGCTGATAGTGGAATTCTAGCATTTAATGTTGATGGAATATTTAGTCAAGATGTTGCTTATTACTTAAATAAATATAATGTTTGTGTAAGAGCAGGTAATCATTGTGCTAAAATACTTAAAAATGCTACAGGGGTTACAAATACTTTACGAGTTAGTTTATTTTTCTATAATACTGAAAAAGAAATTGATGAATTTGTTGATCTATTAAAAAATAAAGAAAAAATAGAAGAGGAAATGATTTAATCTTCTATTTTTTTAGAATTTGATTTTTTTTCAATTGCCTTATGATAAACTTTTAAAACTTCTGATGCAAATACTTCTTTTGAATATTTGTATGTACTGTTTCTTGCATTAGTTGACATATCTTTGTAAAGTTTTTTATCATTCATAAGTTTAAAAATGTAATCTTTAAATTCATTATCATTTTTAAACAAGTATCCATTATAATTTGGTTCAATCATAGCTTTAAATGAGTCATCTTCAATGCAAATAGTTGGTTTTGATGCAGCAAGTCCTTCAATAATTGTGAGACCTTGTGTTTCAGTTTTAGAAAATGATACAATAACATTAAAAGCGTTGAAATATGCTGGAACTAAATCATAGTTTACTTTGTCTGTAAAAATAACATAATCTTCTAAATGTAGTTTTTTGGTTAATTCTTTTAAATTGTCTAAATCTGGTCCTCCACCGACAAGCATAACTTTTATATTTGTGTTTACTTTAATCATTTCTTTAATGTTGTAAAGTAGTTTGTCAAAGCTTTTTTCAGGAGCAATTCTTCCAACTGAACCAATAATAAAATCGGTATCTTTTATTTTATATTTCTTTTTTATATTTTCAATTTCTTTTTTTATGTTTTGAGTAAGTTTAAACTTATCAATGTCTATTCCTGTGGGAATAACATTTATTGGTTGAGAAATATTGTACTTATTTATAAATAAATCTTTTATTTTATCGGTTGGAACTATTAATTCATCACATTTTTTCTCACAATAATATTTTGTTATTTTGATAGCAAGTTTTTTGGCTAGATTATTAAAATGTCCATGTGTTACATAGTGTATATAATCTTCATATAATGTGTGGTAGGTGTGAACTATTGGTAGATTTAGTTTTTTAGCAACAATTCTTGAAAAATAACCAATACCAAATTCTGTTTGAGAATGAATTACATCTAGGTGCCAGTTTTTAATTATTTTCATGGCTTTTTTAGAATAGATACCAGTTAATTTTGTTTCATATATTCCTGTTTTTATTCCCGGTAAATATATTATTCTGTTTTTATCATCATATATAAATTTATTATTATCTAAGTTTGCTGTTACTATAAAAACTTCATGATGCATTTTTTCTAATGCTGTTTTTAACATTTTTATGCTTGTTGTTACTCCGGAGATGTGGGGTTCATATGCATCTGTAAATATACCTATTTTCATTTTCTACCTCGTTTTCTATATAATAAGTATAATATATTTTCTATGATTTGTATATAAAATGTTAAAAAATGTTGGTTTTTTAGTAATTTTTTTAAAAGTGAAATTTCCCTAATAATGGGACCAAAACACGTGATTTTGTCGAACTTTGTCGACTTTTGACATACGATTTTTCTTGATTTTTGTTGACATCACCTTTAGAATAAATGCCCATGAAGGAGGCGATTTTTATGATATCGCAAGAAACTAAAACATTTTATGCTTTTAATATCGATAAAATGTTTAAAGCTGTGTTTGTTGGAACAGATGAGGTAAGTAAACGTTTACTTTTAGAACTACTTAGTGAGTGCCTAGATGCAAAAGTTGATAGGATTATTGATTTTATTCCAATCGAACTAGGTGTTAGAAGTAAACATGAAAGAAGTAAAAGACTAGATTTAATTGTGGAGGTTGATGGAAGAAAAATTAATGTTGAGTTGAATTCATCTTTTGATGAAGTAACTAAAATTAGGAATTTAAATTATTATTTTTCTTTTTGTAGTCAGTATACTATTGAAGGAGATGCTTATGACATTGAGTCGGATTTTATTCATATTTCTCTAAATTATAAGGCTTCAAGTAAAAGTCCATTTATTGCATGTTACACGTTTTATGACAAAGGAAATAAGAAAGAACTAGACAGAAGGTTTAGATATTATGAAATCAATGTTGAAAAATTCGCAAAACTTTGGTATGATAGGGACATGAAAATTGTTAGAGAAAAACCACTTTTAACGATGATTGGGATAAAAGACCCAGAAGAATTGGACAAATATTCTAGTAAGATGGCTTTATCTAGCATTAAGGAGAGTGTTGATAAATTGAAAATATTAAACAGTGACAAAAAGTTCGTATATAACATTACACCAGAACAAGATGACATTTTAACAAAGAACACTTTAAAGAAAATATATAAATCTGAAGGTCATGAAGAAGGACTTGCTGAAGGAAAAGCTGAAGGACTTGCCGAAGGAAAAATTGAAGCGCAACGTGAAATAACAATAAACTTATTGAAAAACAACTATCCAATTGAAGAAATAGCTAAGATAACTGGTTTACCAGAAGAGGAAATTAATAATTTGAAAGCTGAATAATATGAATAAGATAATAAAAAAAATATTAAAAATTATTGGAATTATAATTGCTATTGGAGCAATTATAATTCTAGGAATAAATGTATATGTAAAGTGCAGTGTCAACAAAAAAATAGTTGAGGCAAACAATATTAATGGTAATTATGATGCGATTTTGGTATTGGGAGCTGGTTTAAGGAATGGAAAACCTAGTCCGGTTTTAAAAGATAGGCTTGATACTGCTTATGAGTTATACGAAGATGGTTATTCTAAGAAAATAATTGTTAGTGGTGACCATGGAAAAAAATATTATGATGAAGTAAATGTTATGAAGAATTATTTACTTGATAAAGGGGTAGAAAGTAATGATATTTTTATGGACCATGCCGGTTTTTCAACATATGATAGTGTTTATAGAGCTAAAGAAATATTTTTAACAAACAATATAATTATTGTAACACAACAATTTCATTTGTATAGAAGTTTATATATTGCAAATAAGTTAGGATTAGATGCTATAGGAGTTTCTTCAACTTTAAGAAACTATAGCGGAAGTGTAAAGTTTGAACTTAGGGAAATCTTAGCTAGAGATAAAGATTTTGTAAAGGTTATGTTTAAACCAGAACCAACATATTTAGGTGATACTATTCCAGTTTTTGGTGATGGAAATGTTACAAATGATTAAAAGTGTTTGTATATAATAATGTTATTTGATATAATTTAGAAGGTGAAGATAAAATGAAATATTTGATTAATGCATTTTGGGGATTTTGTATGGCTTTAGCTGACAGTGTACCAGGAGTAAGTGGTGGAACAATTGCTTTTATTCTGGGATTTTATGATAAATTTATAAATGCTTTAAATGATGTTTTTTATGGAGATTTTAAAAAGAAAAAAAGTGCTTTATGGTTCTTATTTAAATTAGGTACTGGTTGGATTGTTGGTATGGCTTTAGCTACATTAGTTTTAACTAGTTTATTTGAAACAAAAATATATAACGTTAGTTCATTATTTTTAGGATTTATTGTATTTTCTATACCTTTAATAATGAAAGAAGAAAAAGATAATATTAAAGGTAAATATAAAAATATTATATTTGCTATAATTGGAATTTTGATTGTATCTTTAATAACATATTTTAATCCAATTAGTGGAGGAGATAGTGTTAATATTGCTGATTTAAATTTTGGCTTAGCTATGTATATTTTATTAGCTGGTGCTATAGCAATATGTGCAATGGTATTACCAGGCATTTCAGGTTCAACACTTCTTTTGATATTCGGGTTATATATACCTATAATTAATGGAATAAAAGAATTTTTACATATGAATTTTACTTATTTTCCAGCATTATTTATCTTTGGAATTGGAGTTTTACTGGGTATTGCTTTAATAATAAAGTTAATAAAAATTGCATTAGATAAATATAGAAGTGCCACTGTATATTTAATAATTGGGTTAATGATTGGTTCATTATATGCAATTGTAATGGGACCAACAACATTAGAAGTTCCTAAAGATGCATTAAGTTTTGATACATTTAGTATTGTTTATTTCTTAATTGGTGGTTTAGTTATAATTGGTTTAGATAGAATTAAAATGTTTTTAGAAAAGAAACATATTGAAGGGTAGTTATGAAGAAGTTTAGTATTTTTGTTGTAGTTTTATGTTTAATATTGTTTGGTATTATTTGTTATGGTGTGTTAAGCTACGATAGTTTAGTAATTGATACAAAAGTTTATAGTTTTATAATAAATAATATAATGAATGATGGATTAACTCCGATACTTAAAGCAATTACTGAATTAGGTGGAGTTGCTTTTACAGTACTTGCTGGTGTGTTAATTTTTATGTTTTGTAAGAAAAATAGATGGTTTATAACAATTGATTTAGTTGGAGTAACTTTAGTTAATCAAGTAATTAAACATATCATTAGAAGACCAAGACCAAATGTTTTAAGATTAGTAGAAGAAAGTGGATATAGTTTTCCATCTGGACATTCTATGGTAAGTATGGCATTTTATGGAATAATAATTTATTTAGTTTATAAAAATGTTTCTAATAAATATTTAAAATGGATATTAATTATCTTGTTATCATTATTAATATTATCTATTGGTTTTAGTAGAATTTATGTTGGAGTTCATTATTTTACTGATGTAGCAGGTGGTTTCTTACTGGGACTTGCATATTTAATAATTTATATAAATATTTATAATAAAAGGATTGGTAAAAATGAAGAGTGATAGTTTAATAAGTAGTTTTAAATATGCAATTGAAGGTATAAAAAAGGCTTGTAAAGCTGAAAGAAATTTAAAAGTTCATACATTAGCTATGTTACTTGTAGTAATTCTAGGATTTATACTTAAACTTGCGGTTTGGGAATGGGTAGTGTGCATAGTATTATTTGCTTTAGTTATTGGAGCAGAACTATTTAATACATCAATTGAAGAGGTCGTAAATTTGTTATCTCCGGAGATTAGAATTCATGCTAAATATGCTAAAGATATAGCTGCAGGAGCAGTTTTAGTTAATGCTTTTTTTGCAGCAGTGGTTGGTTGTATTATATTTATTCCTAAAATAATAGCATTGTTTTAAAAAAGTATTGCGAGTTTTTGCAATACTTTTTAAATACCTTTTAATTCGAAGTAAATATCTCGAAGTTCCATAGCTTTTTCAAAGTCCATAGCTGCAGCTGCTTCACGCATTTCTTTTTCAAGTTTTTCAAGCATTTCAACTCTTTCTTTCTTGCTAATTTTCTTCTTTTTATCTGTTACTTCATTTGTTACAACTTCTTTTATATCTTTGATAATAGTTTTTGGAGTAATTCCATGAACTTTGTTGTATTCTTCTTGGATTTCTCGCCTTCTTTTAGTTTCTTTAATGGCTTCATTCATGGCATCACTATAGGTATCAGCATACATAATAACTTTACCAAATTCATTTCTAGCTGCACGTCCGATAGTTTGAATTAAACTCCTGTTACTTCTTAAAAATCCTTGCTTGTCAGCATCTAATATACATATTAAACTAACTTCAGGAATATCTAATCCTTCACGAAGGAGATTGATACCTACAATACAATCATAGATACCACTGCGGAGGTCATGAATTATTTTTAATCTTTCTAAAGTCTTAATTTCACTATGTAAATAAGCTACTTTAATGTTCATTTCTTTTAAATAATTGGTTAGTTCTTCACTCATTCTGATAGTTAGAGTTGTAATTAAAACACGTTCATTTCTTTTTATTCTTTCATTAATTTCACTGATTATATTATCAATTTGTCCTTCGGTTTTACGAACTTCAATGATTGGGTCAAGTAATCCTGTTGGTCTAATAATTTGTTCAACAAATTTATTGTTTGTTTTTTCAAGTTCATAATCTCCAGGAGTTGCTGATACATAAATTGCTTGATTAATTTTAGCTTCAAACTCTTCAAATCTAAGTGGTCTGTTATCTAGGGCACTTGGAAGTCTAAAACCATAATCTACAAGAGTTTGTTTACGCATTCTGTCTCCGTTATACATTCCTCGAACTTGTGGTAATGTTACGTGTGATTCATCAACTACGAGTAAAAAATCTTTAGGAAAGAAATCTATTAAACAAGAAGGTGTTTCTCCAGCATCTCTTAAGGCTAAATGCCTTGAATAGTTTTCAACACCATTACAAAATCCTGTTTCACGAAGCATTTCAAGGTCGTAGTTAGTTCTTTCACGAAGTCTTTGTTCTTCGATTAGTTTGTTTTCATCTTTTAATTCTTGTAAACGTTCTTTTAATTCTTTTTCAATTCTGTTACAAGCTTCTTCTAATTTTTCTTTACTTGTTACAAAGTGTGATGCTGGTGATATTGTTACAGATTTTTTATTTTGAGTTACAACTCCCGTTAATGGATCAAATACACATATTTCTGAAACTATATCATCTTCTAGAATAATTCTTATGCCACTTACTTTTTCGTTAACAGGTATAATGTCGATGTTGTTTCCACGAACTCGAAATGTTCCACGATGAAAATCTAAATCATTTCTTTCATAAGTCATATCAATTAATCTATTTAGTATTTTATTTCTACTTATTTTGTCTCCGATGGTTAGAATTAACATGTTTTTTTCATATTCGGACTTTTCACCGATACCATAAATACAAGAAACTGATGCTACCACAATGACATCTTTATAATTGATTAAAGCACTAGTGGCAGCATGACGTAGTTCATCAATTTCATCATTGATGCTAGAATCTTTTTCAATGTAAGTATCACTACTTGGAACATAAGCTTCCGGTTGATAATAATCATAGTATGATACAAAGTATTCAACATGGTTATTAGGAAAAAATTCTTTTAATTCAGCGTAAAGTTGCCCAGCAAGAGTTTTGTTGTGTGCTAAAACTAGAGTAGGTTTATTAGTTTCTTTTATAACATTAGCAATTGTAAAAGTTTTACCTGTTCCTGTTGCCCCTAATAAAACTTGTTCTTTTTTTCCTTCGTTTATACCATCCACTAATTCTTTTATAGCTTGTGGTTGGTCTCCACTAGGTTTATATTTACTTACTAATTCAAACATGATTTCCTCCTTTTCATCTAACCTTATATATATTGTCTTCAAATAACATGCTTATTATACTAAACAAAAATATGTTCGTCAATAATTTTCTTGTAAAATATAAAAAAGTGTGGTAAAATTTTTCTATAAATGAGGGTGATTATATGACGACATATATTTTTGGACATAAGAGTCCAGATACTGATACAGTTTGTTCAAGTATTGCATTATCTTATTTGAAAAATGAACTTGGAGATAAAACTGTTCCTAAAGTACTTGGAAATATTAATAATGAAACAAGATTTGTTTTAAATTATTTTAATGTGCCAGTTCCAAGTTATTTAAATGATGTAAAGGTACGTATTAAAAATGTTAAGTATGATAAAAAAGCATTTATTGAAGAAAATAGAAGTATTGATGAAGCTTTTAAATTAATGGAAAAACATAATATAACTGCAATACCTTTAGTTGATGATAAAAAAGTTTTAACTGGTTATGTAACTTTAAAGGAACTTGCTAGATATTTAATTAATGGTAATAGAGAACAAGTTTATACGACATTAGATAATATTATTGAAACTTTAAATGCTAAAGTAATTGTAAAGTGTGATGATATAATTAAAGGAAATACTTTGATAGCTGGTTTAAGTTTTAAAGCTTTAGAACAAGCAATTGACTTAAATAGTGAAGATATTTTAATAGTGGGAGATAGATATAAAGTTCTTGATTATGCTATTAAAAGTAAAGTTAAATTGGTTATATTACCTCTTAATATAAATTTGGAAAAGAAAATAATTAAAAAAGCTCAAGAAAATGAGGTTAATATTATTGCATCTGAACTTGATAGTTTTCAAATTGCTACAAGAATAACTTTGAGTAATTATATTAAAAATATAAATATTAATAAAAATCCTGTTACTGTTAATAATGAAGATTATTTTAGTGATTTTAAATCAATGATACATAAGATTAATCATACTAATTATCCTGTTATTAACAATAAAAAGGAATGTTTAGGATTAATTAGACTTACAGGACCAAATGATTATGAAAAACAAAAAGTTATATTAGTTGACCATAATAATTTGGCGCAATCTGTTGATGGTATTGAAGAAGCTAATATTTTGGAAATTATTGATCATCATAATTTAGGTGCTATAGGTACAAATGTGCCAATTAATTTTAGAAGTAGACCTGTTGGTTGTACATCTACAATGATTTATGATATGTTTATTGAAAATAAAATTAATATTCCAAAGGAAATTGGGGGACTTATGTTATCAGCAATTCTTTCTGATACACTTCTTTTAACTAGTCCAACAACTACTGAAGATGATAGATTTGCAGCTGTAAAACTTGCTAGTATTGCTAAAGTTGATATGGATAAATATGGTTTAGAAATGATAAAGGCAGCATCATCCATTGAAGGAATGAGTGTTAGAGATTTAATAAAGAGCGATTTCAAAAACTATGTTGTAGGTTCTAAAAATTTAGGAATTGGTCAAGTAATGACATTAGATTTTGATAGAATAAAAGAAAATATGGATGAATATGTGAATGTTTTAAATGAAATGGCTGATACTAATTATAGTGTGGTAGTTATTTTCATAACAGATATTATAAAGAATGGTTCATATGTAATTTATAATACCAAAGCAAGTGAAGTAATTGAAGAAGCATTTGGTCTTAAAGATACTTATGAAGGAGTATTTTTACCTAAGATGGTTTCAAGAAAAAAACAAATCTTACCAAGTATTTTAAGTGTTATGGAGGATAAAAAATAGAGTGTTAGTTTACTAATGCTCATTTTTAAATAAAGGAGGAATAAGTTTATGAAAGCGTTGATAACTGGAGCTTCAAGTGGTATTGGAAAAAATATGGCATATGTTTTAGCAAATAAAGGTATTGATTTAATACTTGTTGCTAGAAATAAAGAAGAAATGTTAAAAATCAAAGAGAATGTTAAAGTAAATGTTTTAGTTATAGAACTTAATTTACTTAAAGAAAAGAATGTTTTTAAATTGTATGAAATGTGTAAAGATGAAAATATTGATATATTAATTAATAATGCAGGTTTTGGTTTGTTTGGAATATTTACTGAAGCGGATTTAACACGTGAACTTGAAATGATTGATTTAAATATTAAAGCATATCATATTTTAACTAAATTATTTTTAAAAGATTTTGTAGAAAAAGATAAAGGTTATATATTAAATGTTGCATCAAGTGCAGGTTTTATGGCAGGTCCTAGACTTAGTACTTATTATGCTACTAAAAATTATGTTCTTAAACTTACGATGGCTATTAATGAAGAGTTAAGACAAAGCGGAAGTAATGTTGTAGTTTCTGCTTTATGTCCAGGACCTGTTAATACTAATTTTAATAAGGTTGCTATGGGGGAATTTAGTATTAAAGAAGCAAGTCCAAAATATGTGGCAGAATATGCTATAGATAAAATGTTTAAGAAAAAAATGATTATTGTTCCAACTCTAAGAATTAAACTTGGTATATTTTTGTTAAGATTAATTCCTTATAGATTACAACTTATATATTGTTATCATATTCAAGGTAAAAAATTAGGGATAAAGAAAAAGTAGTTTCAATTTAAGAAACTATTTTTTCTTCTTTAACTTCTTCTTTTGTTACTAGAGATCTATTGGTACATCTAAAGCTTTAGCTATTATATAAAGTGTATCTACTGAAAAATTATATGCTACTTTTTCACTTTGTATTTGCCTTATAAAATCATGTGAAAGATCAACCATTTCGGCAAGTTCTGCTGAAGTTATCCCTTTTTCTAATAGATACTTTCTAATGTTTTTCCTTATAGTATTGTAAATATTAGTATGAGGTCTTGACTAACAAATTTATGAAAACAGGTATAGTTTTTAAATAGTAAAAGATAAGATAGAAAAATGATAAGTATAATAATAAAGATATTTTAAACAAATTAGTAAATATAGTTAAAACGTATATATTTTAAAAATACTCAATTTGAGTACCAAATAAAGCTATTTACATTAATTTTGTAAAGTACGTTGACATTTTTAAATGTAAAGCGTATTTTGCGACTAAAAATTTTTAGGACAAAATTTCTCGTATTTTCGGGGAATTTTTTTTATAATAAAAAAAGTTTCAAAAAAAGTGCAAAAATTTGACCCTTTTAGGAAATATATATATATATGAAGGAAAAAATTGTATTTATTTCTAAAAGGAGGAAACAAATGAATTATTATGATGAAGTAAATAGTTATGTTAAAAAAGTAGAGATAGGAAAAGCAATTAGAGAAACAAATGCTAATATGGAATTAGTAGAATGTTATTGGAATGTAGGTAGATTAATAGTGGAAGCTCAAGGCGGAAAAGAGAAAGCTAAATATGGTAATGAACTATTAAAAATATGGGCAGAAAAACTAACTGAGGAATATGGAAAAGGCTACACGTATGCCAATTTAGCGCGATTTCGCCAATTTTATTTGTGTTTTCCAATATTCGCTCCAGTGGAGCGAATATTGAATTGGACAATAATAAAGGTGCTTTTACCAATAAAAAATGAAAACAAAAGAAATTATTATATTAATTTATGTTTAGAAAACAATTTATCAAGAAGGGAATTAGAAAAAGAAATAAAAAATAATTCTTATGAAAGACTGGAACATAAACGAGATAAAATTGATATTGTTGTGCCTACAAAAGTCCCAGCGATAACAAACAACTTTAAAAATCCAATATTACTAGAATTAAAAGATAAAGAAATAAAATCAGAAAGTGATTTAGAAAAACTAATTTATTCACAATTAAGTTATGTGTTTTTAGAATTAGGAAGTGGTTTTGCATGGATAGGTAATCAACATAAAGTTAGTGATGGAAATAAAAACTACTTTATAGACATGTTACTTTACAATTACAAATATAATTGTTTCGTAGTTGTAGAAATAAAATGTAGAAAGTTAAAAAAAGAAGATAAAGGACAAGTAGAGTTTTATATGAACCTTGTTGATAACTATGTTAAAGAACCAAGTAATAACCCAACGATAGGAATAATTATAACTAAAGACCAAGACAAGTTTGTGGCAAATTTTGTTAGAAGTGAAAAGGTTGTGCCACTTACATATGAATTAGTGAAATGAGTTATTGTGAGCTAAATTATGATAAATATGTAAAGTAAAGTGTCAAGTGTGACATATATTCAGACATATATTTTGACTAGTTTTGTCGAAGTTGTTTAAAGTTTTTAAAATATTCACTAAACTAATATGTAAGGAGAGAAAAATATGTTTAAGTTAGAGCTAGAGTATAAAAATGGTATATTGTTTGCAAGACTTAAAGGAATATTAAATAGAAAGAATAGTTATAAAATAAATAATTATTTAAATCCTGTGATAAAAAAACATAATATTAAATATTTAGTCTATAATTTTGAAGATTTAGAAATGATAGATAATTCTGGAATAGATGCTATTAAAAATAGTAAATATTTTGTAAAATGTAATAAAGGAGTAGTTAAAGTATGTGGGGTATGTGGGGCGCAAGAATATCTGTGTAAGTATCTAAAACTGGTTAAGGTTAAAAGTGAAATAGATGCATGTATGGAAATGGAGGTTATGTAATGTTAGAAGAAATTATTAAGTCAAGTGCTGGATTAATATGGAAGATAGCTAAGAATTTTTATGGTGTAGATAAAAATGATTTGTATCAAGCCGGTGTTCTTGGAGTTATTAAAGCATATCAAAATTATAAAGATGATGGAACAACTAAGTTTAGTACATATGCCTATAACTATATCTTTGGAGAAATGTACATACTAGCAAATAACAAAGAAATTAAATTAAACAAAGATGTAAATAGACTTTTAAAAATGATTGATATGGGAAGAGTTAGGCTTTCTCAAGAAATAATGCGTGAACCATCTAATAGAGAATTAGCAGAATATTTAGAAATGGATTTAAGAAACTTAGAACAAATAGAAATGTATAGAAATAATTTTGTTTCAATGGATGAAGATAATGATGAAAGAAGAGATTTACATGAAGTAATAGCTTGTAATGAAGCTTTAAGTGAAGATGATAGAATAGTTTTAAATGATAGTATTAATTCGTTAGATAATTTAGAAAAAGATATTATTAGAAGTCGTTATTATGAAGATTTAACTCAAAGCGAAACTGCTAGAAAGTTAGGTATTACTCAAGTAATGGTTTCAAGATATGAAAAAAGAAGTTTAAGTAAAATGCGAGACTTTATGTATATGTAAGAAATTTTAATTCATAATAATAATGGTGAATGTTATGAATAAAGAAGACTATAAAAAATTAGTTAAAAAGCATACTCCTAAAGAACCAAAATTAAGAAATGTTGGAGTAGCTTTTTTAGTGGGAGGATTAATTGGTTTATTTGCTGAAATTCTAATCTTTGTAATTAAGCATTGTTTTTCTGTTTCAGTAGTTGTTGCTGGACTTATTACAGCTTTAATTGTTATTTTTTTATCAAGTTTATTTACAGCTTTAGGTTTTTTTGATAATTGGGTTAACAAATGTAAATGTGGTTTAATTATTCCCACTACTGGATTTGCTCATAGTGTGGCTTCAAGTGCTTTAGAGTATAAAAAAGATGGTTTAATTACTGGTCTTGGTTCTAACTTTTTTAAACTAGCTGGTTCAGTAATTTTATATGGAATTATTTCAGCTTTTATTTTAGTGATTGTGAAGGTGATTTTTGGTGGCTAGTATGAAATTTAAAAATGTTTATTTAAATGATTATTATACAATAGTTGGACCTTTAGAAAAAAATAGTCGTTTAAAAAGATTAGATATGGTTATGGATGATTATTATATTGGAGAAAAAACTTTTGAACAAGCTGAAGTAAAAATGCAACAACTTGTAATTGATAATTTAATTGGTAAAAATAATTTAAATATTAGTGATATTGATTTGCTTGTAGGTGGAGATTTAACTAATCAAATTGCTATTAGTAATTATAGTGCTAAAAATTACAATATTCCATTTTTAGGACTTTATTCTGCTTGTGCTACATTTGTAGAAAGTTTAATTGTTGCATCAAGTATGGTCGATAGTGGAAAATTAAAAAAAGTAATTAGTATTACTAGTAGTCATAATTTAACTGCTGAAAGACAATTTAGATATCCAGTTGAATATGGTGCACCGAGAGCTCATACTGCAACATTTACATCAACAGGTGCTGTTTCAACTCTTTTAAGTAAGAAACCTAGTAAAATAAAATTTGAAAGTGCAACAATTGGGGTTCCTGTAGATTTAGGAATAAATGATGCTAATAATTTAGGGGCAGCGATGGCTCCAGCAGCTGCAAGTACTATTGCAACACATTTTGCTAGTTTAAAAAGAGATGCAAGTTATTATGATTTAGTTTTAACTGGTGATTTAGGATGTGTTGGTAGTGAGATTTTAAAAGATTATTTAGAAACTGTATATAATATAAGGTTAAAAAAATATATGGATGCCGGTTGTGAATTATATTTAGATAGTCAAGAGACTTATGCTGGAGGAAGTGGACCAGCTTGTTTACCAATTGTTTTATTTAATAAAGTGCTTCTTAATAAAAAATATAAGAAAATATTATTAGTAGCAACAGGGGCTTTGCATAGTCCAACAACTGTTAACCAACATGGAACAATTCCATCAATTGCTCATGCTATTAGTTTGGAGGTGGAATAATGAATTTCTTTATGGCATTTCTATTTGCTGGGACTTTATGTGCTTCAGCTCAAATTATTTTGGATAATACTAAATTAACTCCAGGACATATTACAAGTTTATATACAGTTGGAGGGGCATTTTTATCGTTTTTAGGTTGTTATGATTGTCTTATAAATAAGTTTGGAGCAGGAGCAACAATTCTTATTTCTAACTTTGGTCACTCTTTATATAGTTCAGCTTGGCAAGGGTATATAGAAGATGGTTTCTTTGGTATATTTAGTAATATGTTATGTAAATCATCTGGTGTAATAACCGGTGCAATAGTTTCAGCTTTCTTAGTTTCAATTATTTTTAAACCTAAAAACTAATCAATAAAAATTATATGTATAAGAAACATAGACATTTTAAACAAATGTTTGTGTTTTGTGTTGACAATTTATAAAACTTGTTGTACAATTAAGTTGTATCAGGGTATTAGGAGGAAAAAATGAAAGTTACAAAAGATGAAAAGAATAAAGATAAGGCACTAGAACAAGTTATTGCTGATATTGAAAAACAATTTGGAGCAAGAGCCATAATGAAACTTGGAGATAATGAACACATGAATGTTGATGTTACTTCAAGTGGTTCAATTGCAATTGATGTTGCTTTAGGTGTTGGTGGTTATCCTAAAGGAAGAATTATTGAAATATATGGACCAGAATCAAGTGGTAAAACAACTGTAGCCCTTCAAGCTATTGCAGAAGTGCAAAAAAATGGAGGGAGAGCTGCATTTATAGATGCTGAACATGCACTAGACCCAGTTTATGCTAAAAAATTAGGAGTTAATATTAATGAACTTTTACTAAGTCAACCAGATACTGGTGAAGAAGCCCTTGAAATTTGTGATGCCTTAGTTAAAAGTGATGCTGTTGATATTGTAGTTATTGACTCAGTTGCAGCATTAGTTCCTCAAGCAGAAATTGATGGTGAAATGGGAGATTCTCATGTAGGTCTTCAAGCAAGATTAATGTCTCAAGCATTAAGAAAATTATCAGGAACAATGAATAAAACTAAAACAACGGCAATATTCATTAACCAATTAAGAGAAAAAGTTGGTGTTATGTTTGGTAATCCTGAAACAACACCAGGTGGAAGAGCATTAAAATTTTATTCTACTATTAGACTTGATGTAAGACGTGGAGAACAAATTAAAATGGGAGACCAAATTATTGGTAATAAAACTAATATTAAAGTTGTTAAAAATAAAGTTGCTCCACCATTTAAAACTGCTACTGTAGATATTATGTATGGAGAAGGAATATCTAGAGAAGGAGAAATTATAGATATTGCTAGTGATTTAGCTATAATTGATAAAAGTGGTGCTTGGTATTCTTACAATGGTGAAAAAATTGGTCAAGGTAAGGAAAATGTAAAAATATTTTTAAAAGAAAATCCAGTTTTAAGGGATGAACTTGAACAAAAAATCAGAGAACATTATGGTTTTATAGAAAAAATAAAAGATAAAAAGGAAAAAAATTAGAAAAATAAAAATGAAACCTATAAACTAAATTCTAAAAAATGAACCTATTTTATAGGTTTTTTCTATTATAATAAGAAATTAAAATGAAATTGAAAAAACTTTAAAATACTAATAGGGCTAATAAATATATTACCATTTAAACTATGTTGAGGTTACTCAAAATATTGCTTTTAGTATGATTCTAACGTCTATTAATCCAATTATTTTGCCTAAGCAAAAAGAAAATATAGTAACAATAATTATAATTATGTTTACTGGAGATTCTGGGATATAGATGAAAAAACAGATAAAGAGTTTGAAAAAGATACTAAAATAAAAGAAGAAAGCGGTTATGAAAGATATAAAAATATAACTTTATATGCTTCTTGGACTAAAAATAATGAAATCAAAAATGATGGTGAAGTAAATGCTAGTATTATATTTGATAAAGAAATAACTAAGAATTATGTATTAGATATTAAAGAAGTTGAAGTAAAAAAAAATCTTGCTAATAAGAATATTAAATATATAGTTGATATTAACGTACTAGAAAATGGTCAAGTTGTTAAAATTAATGATACTAAAATGAAAATAAAAATTGCTTTACCAGAAGATTTAAAAGGTTTTTCTAAATATGAAGTAGTTTATATTTTGGATGGTGAAATAAAAGAAACTATAGAAGCAAAAGTAGAAAATGGATATATTGTTTTTGAAACGTCACACTTAAGTCATTATGGAATAGTTGCTATCGAAGAGAATAATAATATAGTTAATCCTAAAACTAATGATGATATTGTAATATATTTTATTTCTAGTATTATATCACTAGTTGGTGTTACAGGTGTTTTAATTTATTATAGAAAAAAACAAAATTAATTAATTTAATTATATTTTTATATAAATTAGTGATGAATAAATTTTTTGGTATAATTTAAAGATAATCAAAATCCTCATTTTAAAATAGAGGATTTTTGTTGTGTGCATTTTACAAATATAGATCTTTATTTTATTACATTTATTTTTTTTGTTAGTAAAATTCTTTTATTAAAATTATTATGTTTTTCTTGACAATTATATCATTTTGTATTATTATCTATGGGTATTTACGTGAAAAAAGGGTGAAGTTTTATGGATAAGATAATAAATATTGCCGTAGTTGCACATGTTGATGCTGGTAAATCTACTTTAGTTGATGGTTTGCTAAGACAAAGTGGTGTTTTTAGAGCAAATGAAGAATTAGTTGATTGTGTTATGGATAGTGGAGACCTTGAAAAAGAAAGAGGTATTACTATTACTGCTAAAAACTGTGCTATTAAATATAAGGATTATAAAATCAATATAGTTGATACTCCCGGTCATGCTGATTTTTCTAGTGAAATTGAAAGAGTTATTAAAACTGTTGATACAGTTATTTTACTTGTGGATTCGGCTGAAGGACCTATGCCTCAAACTAGATTTGTTTTAAAAGAAGCATTACAAAATAATTTAAAACCAATTTTATTTATTAATAAAATTGATAAAAAAGATGAGAGAGCTGAAGAAGTTGTTGATATGACATTTAATTTGTTTATGGAATTAGGTGCAACAGATGAGCAACTAGATTTTCCTATTCTTTATGGTAGTGCTAGAAGTGGTTATGCAATTTATAATATGAGTGATGAAGGTAAGGATTTAACGCCATTGTTAGAAACTATTGTAAATAATACTAAAGTTTTTGAAGGTAATGAGGCTGATCCATTACAATTACAAGTATGTCAACTTGCATATGATGATTATATTGGTAGACTTGGTATTGGTAGAATTAATAAAGGTAAAATAAAGAGTGGGGAAACTGTTTCTTTAGCAACAAATGATGGAAAAGTTGAATCTTTCCGTGTTACTAAATTGTTTGTTAATGAAGGCATTAAAAGAGTAGAGGTTCCTGTTGCTTATTTTGGAGATATCGTAACTGTAGCAGGATGTAGTGATGTTTCTATTGGAGATACAATTTGTGAAAAAGATAAAATTAATCCACTTCCTAAAATTGTTATTGAAGAACCAACATTATCAATGAATTTTTTAGTTAATAATTCTCCATTTGCTGGTCAAAGTGGTAAATTTTTAACAAGTAGACATTTAAAAGAAAGATTAGAAAAAGAACTTGAAACTAATGTAGGTTTAAAAGTTGAACAATTAGAAGGTGCTGATGGTTTTAAGGTAAGTGGTCGTGGTGAACTTCATTTATCAATTTTGCTTGAAAATATGAGAAGAGAAGGATATGAATTATCTGTTTCTAAGCCTGAAGTTATTTTTAAAGAAGTAGATGGTGAAAAATGTGAGCCATATGAAAAAGTTATTGTTAATGTACCAAATGAATATTCTGGAACTGTAATTAATTCTTTAAATGAAAGAAAAGGAATTATGCAAAGCGTTACACCAGGTGAAGTTGGATATACAAAATGTGAATATTTAGTTCCCACTAGAGGATTAATTGGTTATCGTGGTTCATTTATTACTGAAACTAAGGGTGAAGGTATCATGGTTCGTTCATTTGATTCTTATGGACCTTATGCTGGGGCTATTTCAGGACGTAAAAATGGTGTTTTAGTTTCAATGGTTAATGGTACAACTTTTGGTTATTCATTATTTAACTTAAGTAGTAGAGGTACAATGATAGTAGACCCATCAACTGATGTTTATATTGGTATGATCGTAGGCATTGCTAATAAAGAAGGAGATTTAGATGTTAATCCTTGTAAGAATAAAGAACTAACTAATACTAGAAGTGCTCATGCTGATGAAGCAATAGTATTAAATAAAGCTAAGAAATTTACTTTGGAAGAAGCATTGGAATTTATTGAAGATGATGAATATATTGAAATAACTCCAACAGAAATAAGACTTAGAAAAAAATATTTAGATCCAAAAGAAAGATATAGAAGAGCTCGTTAATATGCGACTCTTTTTTTTATGGTTTTTTCAGTAAAAATTGCAATTTTTTCTTTTATTTTAGTAAAAATTGTGGTATAATTTATTTATCAGTTTTAAGTGGGCAGAAAATCCCACTTTTATTATTAGTTATGGAGGTGTTTATGAAACTAGTTTTGGAGAAACTTAAAATTGATTTACAAGAAAGATTGGATAGCGAGGAAATAATAGTTGATGATGTAACTTTTGAAGAAAAAGGAAAGTATCATTTCTTAACGGTTACTTTAGATAAAATCGGAGGAATTGATTTGGAAACTATTGTTGATGCTACGAAAATTGTAAATGAGGTAGTGGATAAAGCTGATATAACTGATGATAGTTATATACTAGATGTAGTAAGCAAAGAAAGAGGAGAGTAAAATGAATGGTAAAGAATTAATTAAAGCGTTAAATACTATTGTGGAAGAAAAAAATATAAGTGCTGATATAATATTTGAAGCATTAGAATTAGCACTTCAAACAGCATATAAGAAAAATTTTAATTCAAAAACTAATGTTAGAGTAGATATTAATCGTGAAACTGGAGATATTAAAGTTTATTCTTATTATGTAGTTGTACCTGAAATTGATGAAGGTAGTGTTGTAGAAGATGAAGAAGGTAATGTTACGAGAGTAGAACCTGAAGTAAATAGAGATGCCCAAATATTACTTGAAGATGCTATTAAAAAGGTACCCACTATAAAAGTAGGAGAAACTATTGAAGAAGAAGTAACACCAAAAGATTTTGGAAGAGTGGCAGCTGGTACTGCGAAACAAGTTGTAATGCAAAAAATAAGAGAAGCAGAAAAGAATAGTGTTATTGAAGAATTTGCTGATAAACAAGATGAATTAATGGTTGGTATGGTTGCTATGGAAGACCAAAATAACTATTATATAGATTTAGGTAGAACAAGAGGAATATTGCCTAAAAAAGAAATTATACCTGGTGAACAAATAGTAATGGGGTCAAGTATTAAAGTTTATGTAAGTAAAGTTGAAAGTGGACCAAAAGGACCAATTATTAAATTGTCTAGAAAAAATTATGGTTTTGTTAAAAGATTATTTGAACATGAAATACCTGAGGTTGCAAATGGTACAATAATTATTACTCAAGTAGTTAGAGAAGCAGGCATTCGTACGAAAGTAGCTTTATATTCAACAAATGATAGAATTGATGCAATTGGTTCTTGTATTGGTGAAAAAGGTTCAAGAATTGCTGGTATTTTAAAAGAACTAAAGGGTGAAAAAGTAGATTTAGTTTTATATAGTGAAGACCCTGCAGAATTTATTAAAAATGCAATGACACCAGCTAAAGATGTAATAGTATCAATTCCAGATGCAGAAGAAAGAAATGCTTTAGTAATAGTTAATAATGATAATTTATCACAAGCAATTGGTAAAAAGGGAAGTAATATTAAATTAGCAAGTAAGTTAACCAAATATCATTTAGAAATTAAAACAATGGAAGAAATTCAACAAGCAGGTAATAATTAATGAAGAAAATTCCAATGCGTTCATGTGTAATAACTAAAGAAAAATTGCCTAAGAAAGATTTAATTAGGGTAGTTAGAACACCAGATGGTGAAGTAATTATTGATACAGTTGGTAAAGCAAATGGACGTGGAGCTTATTTAAAAAAAGATATTGAGGTTATAAAAAAAGCTAAAAGTAATAAATTATTAAATAGGGTATTAGAAGTGGAAATACCAGATAAAATATATGAAGAGTTAGAAGAAATAATAAACAAATAAAGAAAGGTTGTGATTAAATGAAAGTTTCAGAATATGCAAATGATGTAAATTTATCTGTGGCAGAAATATTAAAGAAATGTCATGAGTTAGCAATTAATGTTAATAATAAAGATGATTATTTAACAGATGATGATATTATTATGCTAGATAATACTATTAATTTAATTTCTACGGATGATGAAATTACTTTTGAAGAAGAAGAGGATATTGAAGATAAAGTAGATGAAATAATGACTTCTTCAAGAGTAGATAAAAGTATGAAAGATAGTATATCAAAAGAAAAATTGAAGAAGAAAGATGCAAGTAAGCAAGATTTCAATTTAAAGAAGAAAGAAATGTATAAGCATAAGAATAAACTTATGAAAAATGAAACAGATGAAAATATTGTTTTATATAAAAATGGAATGAGTGTAGCAGAATTTGCAAATGTTTTAAATGTTGGTGGAGCTGAAATAATTAAGAAATTAATGGAAAATGGTTTAATGTTAAGTTTAAATCAACCAATTGATTTTGAAAATGCAGAAATAATAGCACTTGATTATAAAAAGACTTTAAAAAGAGAAGAAACTCAAGATGTTACTAATTTTGAATCTTATGAAATAATTGATAAAGAAGAAGATTTAGTTAAAAGACCTCCGATAGTAACTATAATGGGACATGTTGACCATGGTAAAACTACATTACTTGATTATATTAGAAATACTCACGTGGTTGATAAAGAATTTGGAGGAATTACACAACATATCGGGGCTTATCAAACTAAATATAAGGATGAACTTATAACATTTATTGATACTCCAGGACATGCTGCTTTTACAGAAATGCGTGCAAGAGGAGCATCAGTTACAGATATAGTTATTATAATTGTTGCTGCAGATGATGGGGTTAAACCGCAAACTAAAGAAGCAGTTGATCATGCATTAAGTGCCAATGTACCAATAATTGTAGCAGTTAATAAAATAGATAAGCCAGATGCAAATATTGATAGAGTTTTAACAGAAATGGCTGAAATTGGAATTACACCTGAGGCTTGGGGAGGAGATACTCCATTTATTAATATATCTGCTCATACTGGTGAAGGTGTTGAATTATTACTAGAAACAATTCTTACAATTGCTGAGGTTAATGAACTTAAGGCTAATCCAAATCGTTATGCGGTTGGTGCTGTTATTGAATCTCGCCTTGATAAAAATGTCGGAGGTGTTGCTTCATTCTTAATTCAAAATGGTACACTTAGACTTGGAGACCCAATTGTTGTTGGTACAAGCTATGCAAAGGTTAGAACAATGAAAAATGATCGTGGAGAATCTATAGTTCTTGCTGGTCCATCAACTCCGGTAGAAATTACTGGTTTAACAGAAAATCCGTCGGCTGGAGATAAATTCATGGCATTTGAAACAGAAGCTGAAGCTAAAGCTGTTGCCCAAAAACGCCACGATGCTGCGAAAATGAATGCAGGTAAAGATAAGAAGGTTTCTTTAGATGATTTATTTGCATCAGTTGATGCTGGTAATAAAGAAATAAATGTTGTTTTAAAAGCAGATGTTCGTGGTTCTGAAGAAGCTGTTAAAAATGCTTTAGAAAAAATTAAAGAAAAAGATGTATCTGTTAAAGTAATAAGAAGTGGTATTGGTGCTATTAGTGAATCTGATGTAGTACTTGCTAGTGCTTCAAATGCTATTATTATTGGATTTAATGTTGTTGCATCAAATAATGCTAAGGATATTGCTAAAGATAATAATATAGATATTAGATTATATACAATTATTTATAAATTAGTTGAAGATATTGAAGCTGCTATTAATGGTATGTTAGATCCTGAATATGAAGAAAAAGTATTAGGTTCTGCCGAAGTTAGAAAAATATTTAAATTCTCTAAGATTGGTAATATAGCGGGTTCTTATATAACAAGTGGTATTGTTAAAAATGGTGCTATGGCTCGTGTTATTCGTGATGGAGTTGTTATAGCAAGTGATGAAGTTATAGCATCTTTACAAAGAGAAAAAGATACAGTTAAAGAGGTTAAAAAAGGCTTTGAATGTGGTATTACTTTAGAAAAATTTAATGATTTTAAAGAAGGAGATACTATTGAAGCGTATGAAATGGTTGAGGTAAAACATGCCTAAGTATAAGATTGCACGAATTGCTAGTGATATTCAAAGATATCTTTGTGATATATTAATTAATGAAGTTAATGACGAAATACTTAAAAGTATAACCATAACGGGTTGTGATGTAACTAATGATTTAAGTTATTGCAAAATATATTTTACTTCTATTATGGATATGGATGAAAAATCTTTAGAAAAAGAAGTCAACGAATCTGCACCATTTATTCGTGGTAAGTTAAGTGAAAGACTAGAAATTAGACATACACCAGAACTTAAATTTATTTTTGATAAATCTATTGCTTATGGTGAAAAAATAGAAAAAATTATTGATAAAATTGAAAAGGATAATAAATAATGATAGAAATAACTAGAGATATACCTAAAATTTATGAAAGAGTAGCAGTTGAAGAATTTTATAAACATTGTCAAAATGTAACAAAAGATAAAAGATTATTTAATTATGATATTCATTTTACAACTGATGAATCTAAGTTAAGTAATAAAGATTTAAATAATAGTTCATTAATGCAAGCAATTAAGTTAGTTAAAAATTATGAAAGAAATGTATTGTTTCTTATGTGCTTAAATGAACAAAATGTTTTAGTGGGAATTGCTAGAGTAGTATTAAGAAAAGATTCTTTAGATGTAAGTCATATTTTGTTAACTAATTATCCAGATGTTTTAGAAAAAATGGAAATATTAAATGAAATAATAAATAGATTAGAAGAATTAACTGATAATTTTAAACAAAAAATAATTAATATTGCAGTAGTAGATGATGATGTAACAGTTAAGTTTGTTAAAGCTTTAGGTTATGAAGAATTAGATGGTTTATTTACTAAAGATTTAGGAAAGAGAGAAATTGATGGACCAACTCTTAGTCGTAAATAAACCAGAAGGTTATACAAGTAGAGATGTTGTTAATAAACTTAGTAAAATATTAAATACTAAAAAAATAGGACATACGGGGACTCTAGATCCAATTGCAACTGGAGTTCTTGTTTGTTTAACTGGTAAATATACTAAACTAGTTGATTTATTAATTGCTTTAGATAAAGAATATGTTGCAGAAATAAAATTAGGTATTAAAACGGATACTGGTGATGTAACTGGAAATGTAATAGATAAAAGTAATAAAGTTATTTTAAAAAATGATATTCTTGATGTAATAGAAAAATTTCCAAAGAAATATTTACAAACTGTTCCTAAATATTCCGCTGTTAAGATTGATGGTAAAAAGTTATATGAATATGCAAGAGAAAATATTGAAATTGAGTTACCTAAAAGAGAAGTAAATATATATAATTTAGAATTAATTAGTTTTAATGAAGATATTATAAAGATTAAAACTAAAGTATCTAAAGGAACTTATATTAGAAGCTTAATTGAAGATATATGTGATATGTTAGGTACAGTTGGATGTATGAAAAGTTTAGTTAGAACTTATCAAGGGGTATTTGGAATTGATGAAGCATATACACTAGAAGATATTAAAAATAATAATTATAAAAGTAAAAATATTCATGAGTTTTTAGATTATCCTTGTATAAATGTTGAAGAATGTAATTTAAAAACAGTATTAAATGGTGGTAAAATAAGTAATATATATAATATTAAAGATAAAGTTATTATGATCTATAATAATAAAGATTTAGCTATATATGAAGTTGATGGAAAGACTCTAAAACCTTATGTGATGTTTTAGAGTCTTTTTGGTGTCAAGTAGTGTAAATAAATATATATAAAAGTGATTGGAAGTGGTATAATATTTAGTAGGAGAACGTTCTATGAAGAGATTTAAATTAAGGACATTTTATTTAAGTATTGTAATGTTTATTGTTTTATTATATTTAGAATTGATATTTAGAATGTTTAATAATATTGATATTTTTAATATTAGTCTTTTATATGTAATAGTGTTTAATATATTTATGACAATTTTGATATGTATAATAGGTAAATTGTTTAATAGAAAAGTTAATAAAATAATGTTTTTAAGTGGATTATTTTTGTTAGGATTTTTATATAGTGTTCAACTTTGTGTATTTAAGATGTTTGGTTTTTATTTTGATTGGACATTAATTGGGGCAAGTGGACAAATTGCATCTTTTGCAGGTGATGGATTAAATTTAATTATTGCCAATATTATTGGACTTATTTTAAATTTTATGCCATTTATATTATTTTTAATTTATAATAGAATAATTGTAATAGAAAAAGATGATGTAAAAGCTAATATTGTTAAAATTGTGTTATGTGTTTTAACAGGATTATCGTTTTATGGAGTTTTAAATATAAAAAGAGATGAAGTTAATTCTCCGTATAAGTTATATACAAGTGTTAATAATGTTGATTTAAATGTAAGAACTTTTGGGGTAGTAAATGCTTTTTTCATAGATACTTATAGAAATATATTTGGATTTGAAGAAATAATTGATATACCAAATAAACCAAGAGATGATGTAAACAATAATGATGGTAATGATAATGTTGGTGTAAAAAATTATGAGTATAATAATTTGGATATTGATTTTGATAAATTAATAAGTAGTGAAAGTAATAAAACTATTAAAGCAATGCATGAATATTTTAAAAGTGAAAGTGGTACAAAAGAAAATATGTATACTGGATACTTTAAAGGTAAAAATTTAATTCTATTTATGGCTGAGAGTTTTAATGAAATAGCAGTTAGAGAAGATTTAACTCCGACATTATATAAACTTGTTAATAGTGGATTTGTTTTTGAAAACTTTTATACTCCGACGATTAGTAGTACGATTGGGGGAGAATTTCAAGAACTTACTGGTTTAGTGGCAGCATCAGGTTTTTTAAGTCCTTGGAAAACAGGAACAAATTATTATCCTTTTGGTATTGGCACAATATTTAAAAATATGGATTATAATACGTTTGCTTATCATGACCATAGCGTTTATTTTCAAAATAGATATATTTATTTAAAATCGTTAGGGTTTGATAATTTTAAAGGATGTTTTAATGGTTTAGAAAAAAGTATTAATTGTCATACTTGGCCAGAATCAGATGTAGAAATGATTAATGCTACGATAGATGATTATATTAATAGTGATAAACCTTTCTTTACATATTATGTAACTGTTAGCGGACATGGTGGTTATACATTTTCATCTAGTGCCACAGCAAAAAAACATTATAATGAAGTTAAAAATTTAGATTATAGTGAAAAACCAAAGGCTTATTTGGCAGCTCAAATAGAACTTGATAGAGCTTTAGAAATATTAATTAAAAAACTAAATGATGCTGGAGTATTAGATGATACAGTTATTGCTTTAGTTGGAGATCATTATCCATATTATTTAAGTTTAGATGAGGTAAATGAAATATCATCTTATAAAAAAGATGGTGTAATTGAAGTAAATAAAAGTAATTTTATATTATGGAATAATAAAATGGAAACTATTAAAATAGATAAAGTAGGTAGTCAAATAGATGTTTTACCAACACTATATAATTTGTTTGGAGTTAAATATGATTCAAGGCTTATTATTGGTAAAGATATTTTAAGTACAGAGCCAGGTCTTGCAATATTTGGTAATAGAAGCTGGGTTAGTGATAAAGGTAAATATTTTTCTCAAAGTAAAAAGTTTGTTCCAAATGAAAGCGTAGATGTAAGTAATGATTATATTACTTATATGAATAGCGTTGTTAATAATAGAATGTCAATGAGTAAAAATATAATGGTAAATAATTATTATAAGAAAGTATTAGGTGATTAATATGTGTGGTATATGTGGAATAGTTAGAAAAGGTGACAATAAAGATATTATCAAAAAAATGAATGACAGAATTATGCATCGTGGACCAGATGGAGAAGGTTATTACATTGATGGTGATATTGCTTTTGGCCATCGTAGATTATCAATTATTGACCTTTCAACTGGGGACCAACCAATTTATAACGAAGATAATAGTGTTGTAACAGTTTATAATGGAGAAATTTATAATTATCTTGAGTTACGAAGCGAACTAGAATCTTTAGGTCATGAGTTTAAAACAAAGAGTGATACCGAGGTATTAGTCCATGGATATGAAGAGTGGCATACGGATTTACCTAAACACTTAAGGGGAATGTTTGCTTTTGCTATTCATGATAAAAATCGTAATGAAATATTTTTAGCACGAGATAATTTTGGTATTAAACCACTTTATTATGCAAAGATGAATGATAGTTTTATGTTTGCATCAGAAATTAAATCTTTCTTAGATGTCCCAGATTTTAAGAAAGAATTTAATGAAGAAATATTGGAAACCTACTTAGAATTTAGTTTTGTACCTACGAATGAAACATTTTTTAAAGGTGTTTATAGATTAGATGCAGGATGCAGTTTATTATATAAAGATGAAGATATAAAAATAAATAAATATTTTAAATTAGATTTTAAAGAAGATAAAATGAGTTTTACAGATGCTGTTAAAAATATTAGTGATGTTATGGAAGATAGTGTAAAAAGACATTTAATAGCAGATGTTGAGGTTGGCTCATTTCTATCTAGTGGAATTGACTCATCATACATTGTATCTTTAGCTAGACCTCATAAAACATACACAGTAGGGTATGAGAATAAAAAGTATGATGAAATAAATTATGCTAAAGATTTAGCAGATAAATTAGGTATAAAAAATGAAAGCAAAATAATTAAAAAAGATGAGTATTTAGATGCTATACCTAAGATTATGTATCATTTAGATGAACCTACGAGTGATCCTGCTGCAATATCACTATATTTTGTTGCTAAACTTGCAAGTCGTGATTTAAAAGTTGTGTTATCTGGTGAAGGTGCTGATGAGTTTTTCGGAGGATACAATTATTATAGAGAAGAGGTTGATTATAAATTTTATAATAAAATTCCTTATGGTATTAGACATGCAATTGGAAAAGTTGCTGGTTTGTTTCCAGAGGTTAGAGGTTTTAACTTTTTAGTAAGACGTGGTGAAAAGTTAGAAAATAGTTATATCGGTGTTAATAGAAATTTTTCAGAAAAAATGGCTAGAAAAGTATTAAGAAAAAATTATGAATTAAAAGCAATTGATGTAACAAAAAATGTCTATAATGAATTTAAAGATTATAGTAATATAGATAAAATGCAAGCAATAGATATTAATTTTTGGTTAATGAAAGATATTTTACTTAAAGCTGATAGAATGACTATGGCATCATCCATTGAAGGCAGAGTTCCATTTATTGATAAAGAAGTATTTAGTGTAGCATCAAAACTACCTTTTGATTATAAAGTTACTAAAGAAAATACTAAAGTAGCTTTAAGAGAAGCAGCAAAAGAAGTTATTCCAACTGATGCATATAAAAAGAAAAAATTAGGTTTTCCAGTACCTATTAGAGAATGGATAAAAGATGGAGCATTTAAGGAAGATATTGAAAAAACAATAAATAGTGATGTTGCTAATAGATATTTTAATGTTAAATTTTTAAATAAATTATTTAATGAACATTTAAGTGGTAAGAAAGATAATTATAGAAAGATTTGGACAGTTTATACATTTATAAAATGGTATCAAGTATTTTTTGAAGGATAGTAGTGGTTATGGAGAGATTAGGTATTAAAAAAATTGATGGAGAATATCCAAGGGTAATATTATATAATAACGATAAAGTTAGTTTAGAAATTTCTTTTGAAGGTAATTTAGATTTATATTTTGTTTTAAAAGGAGCGGATATTGATAATAAGGTAATTATTAATGAAACCAATTTAAGAGTTTATGATATATTTAATGAATTATATGAAAGTTTGATTAATTGTTCATTACCTTATGAAATACGCGATAAAAATATGTTACGTAGAACGTCAAATTATGATATGTTAGTACAAAACAATGTTATTAAATGGTCTTGTGATGATTATTCAGTAGATGTAGGGCCTTCTTTTGAAATAGCAAAAGTTAATGATGAGTTTGTAATAACTTTTGATAGAGGAAATATAGAAAAGCAATTTTTAGCAAGTAAGTATAGTATTAGTGTAAGACTTAGAAACAGTGGTTCATTGTATCATCCATTTAATGCTAATTTTATGAGACTTTATCATGAGTTATGTGATTTAGATTTAAATCAAGTATATATAGATGAAACAGGAAAATTAAAAAGAATAAAAGTTTAAGGAGAATGTATGGAATATGTAATTGTTGGGCTACTTGGAGTAGTTATAGTACTTTTACTAGTGCTAGTTTTAAGAAAAAATAATAATAACAATAATGAGATGACTGAAAGACTTGGTCATTTTGAAGCAAATATTAATAAAGAAATCGGTGAGTTTAAGTTTGGTTTTTCAAAAGTTTTAACTCATGATTTTGAATTATTAAATGAAAGAATTGAAAAGAAGTTAACATTAATTAATGATCGAGTTAATGAACGACTTGACCAAAACTTTGAAAAAAGTAATAAAACATTTATGAATGTTTTAGAAAGATTAAATAAAATAGATGAAGCTCAAAAGAAAATTGATAGTTTAAATGGAGAAATTGTTTCACTTCAAGGGGTTCTTACTGATAAGAAAACTCGTGGTACATTTGGAGAAGTTAATTTGGAATATATTTTAAATAATGCATTTGGAAGTAATAAAAATGGTATTTATAAAACACAAGTTAAACTTTCTACTGGTGTTATTGCAGATGCTATTCTTTATGCTCCCGCACCTTTAGGTACAATTGCAATTGACTCTAAGTTTCCTTTAGAAAACTATCAAAGAATGACGGATAGAACTAAATCTAAAGAAGAAAGAGATTATTATGAAAAAATGTTTGTAAGTGATGTTAAAAAACATATCAATGATATTAGTGAAAAGTACATAATCCCTGGAGAAACAACTGATGAAGCTATTATGTTTTTACCAGCAGAGGCTTTATTTGCAGAAATTAATGCTTATCATGCTGAGTTATTAAATTATGCCTATAGTAAAAAGGTATGGATTGCGGGTCCTACGACATTAATTAGTACTGTTTCTATTATTAGTATGATACTTAAAAATATGGAAAGAGATAAATATGCTAAAGTTATTCATGAAGAACTAAATAAATTAAGTGTAGAATTTTCTAGATATAAAGAACGTTGGGATAAACTTGCTAGAAGTGTTAAAACTGTAAATCAAAGTATTGATGAACTTCATACCACAAGTGAAAAAATCACTAAGAGATTTGATAGTATTAATAGTGTTGATTTAGATAAGTTAGGTAATAAAGAAGATAATATAGAAATGATTGAGATGAAGTAAGTGAAAAAAACATCAAATAACACGAATGCGTTAATTTGATGTTTTTTTGGTTAAAATGGTTATGTAAAATAAAATATCTGTGTGTGATATTGTAATGAAAGTGGGTAAAATATGAAAAATAAAAAAACAAAAATAATAAGTATTATAAGTTTAATAGCATTAGCATTAACGCTGGTTACTGCAACATTTGCATACTTTATGGCACAGACAGGCAAAGGAAAATCAACTGATATTAAAATTAATGCGAGTACAGTAGATACATTTACATTTGAAACGGGTTCAGTAATTAGTTTAAATATAAATCAAGACAACTTAAATGAGGTGAAAAGTTCGACCAATAATGAACGTTTTACCTTTTTTAGTCTTTTTTTCGTGTTAGTGTTTGTTCTTTTATTAAAGTATTTGAGTTGCCATTAAAGTAAATTACTCTAAATTCTTCATCTAGTTCTTTGGGTGTTAATAAAATTTTTGAACCAATCATAATCTTTTTATTATTGTTTTTATGTTCTAACCATCTACATTCCTTATTATAAGTGTATAGTCCATCATCTAAATCTTCAAAGAAAATAATGCCTTCGATTAATTCTTTGGTTTTTATAATTAATCCACGTGGAGTGATATCTTGAATAAATCCTTCGAATGTTTCATCGAAATGTTCTTTAACATATTTAACCATATAAAGTTTATTAGCTTCATATTCTGCTTTATCTGCACATCTTTCCATAATTGATGCTCTTTTAGCATATTCTTCAAGTTCATTTTTAAAGTTTTCTATATCAAATGATGGATCAAGCATAATTTCAATATTATCTAATATGTATTCAATAATTAGATCCATAAATCTTCTTATTGGTGATGTTACTTGAGAATAACCATCTAAAGCAAGACCATAATGACCTCGATTATCTGTACTGTAATATGCTTTTTGCATACTTCTTAAAAGTAGAGAAGATAAAATAAAAAATTCTTCTTTAGTGCTTAATGAATTAATAATTTTTTGTAAAACATGTGGGTCTGTTGTATCTTTTAAACATTCAATTTTATATCCGATTGACTTAATTAATTTTAAAGTAACTCGTAATTTTTCATCCATTGGTATTTCATGGTTTCTATAAATGGAAATAAGACATAAATTAAGAGTATAATCTGCGATAGCTTCATTTGTAATAATCATACAATTTGCAATTATTTTTTCAGCTTCTTTTTGTGTCTTTGCTGATAAATTAAGACTATCTTCTGTTTCTATAAATTCTATTTCTTTAGAATCAAATTCTAATGAACCATTTTTTATTCTTCTGTTTTCAATAATGTGAGATAATTCTTGTAATAAAGATAAATCTTTTAAAAAAGGTTCATAACCTTCAGGTACTGTATTTTCATAAAATATTTGATTAACGTCTTCATAAGTCATTTTCTTTTTAGATTTAATAACACTATCAAATATTTCTAAATTTTCAACATAACCATTTTCATTAATAGTCATTCTGTAGGTTTTAGCTAGTCTTTCAACATTAGGGTTTAAAGAACAAATTCCATTTGAAATAAATGGGTGTAACATGTGAAGAACATGGTTAGCAAGATAAAGACTGGTTGTGTTTTTAGAGGCTCTAATCCATAATGGAGAATTATATGGTATATAATGTGATACATGAGCAATTGGTACTGTCAAAATATATTTGTTATCTTTAGTTTTTGTAATACCAACTGCATCATCCATATCTTTAGTATTAGCTCCATCAATTGTAAATATAGTTTCGTTAGTTAAATCAACTTTACCAATTTTATCTTTTTCTAAAACTTCTTTAGGAATAGAATTTATTTGTTCTAATTCTTCTTTTGTATATCGTGTCACAAAACCATTATTACATGCTATTGCTTCCAGTTCACTGGTTAAATCATTTTTATGTCCAGTTACTTCAATAAAAGATACATCATAAACTTTATTTGTTTCTTTTGTTCCAATTTTAACAAGGATTCTAGTTCCAATTGGCAATCTTAAATCTTTAAATTCTTTTTCATTACATCTAACTTTTATATTGTTATTTCCAACAACTCTGATGCCTTTTTCTGTTACTTCACAGATAATATTAGGATTATTTCTTTTCAACACTTTTATGATAGAAAATCCATCTTTAGTTTTTTCTAATATAACTTTATCAAATGGTAATATCCCCATGGTTTCTTCATCTTTAAGGGGATATAAACTATCTTTATTTCTGATAAAGTAAAATCCTTTTTTACCTGTTTCAATTGTAACAATCTTGTATTGTTTTGGAAAAGGCTGATATTTATTTTCATCTTCATTAAAGTAAACTTTTCCTTGTTCTTCAAGTTGTTTTAATGTAAGTTTTAGAGTTTCTAAATCTTTTGTTTTGAGCATTTTAGAAAGAGTATTTAGTGAGTAACTCTTGTTGTAAGCATCGAACATGTTACAAATAACTTCATAATCATTACTTTTTTCTAATTCAATATTTGGTAATACTTTAATTAATTTAAATCTATTGTGTACTCTTTCTAAAATGATGGTATCTTTCTTTTTGATATTACCTTTTAATGGTAAGTTATAATCTTTGTTATTAATTTTAAAATAAAATTCATTGTCTTTTACAGAAATAACTTTCGTAATAAAAAAATTAGAGGGAAATGTCTTGTATGTGTTATTCCTAGCATCATAAAATATTTTTCCTTCTAATTCTAATAGTTTTAAGTCATTTAAAATATTTTCTTTAGTCTTCCCCGCAATTATTCTTCCGTATAACTTTTTTTCAAGTTCTTCTAGTGTAATTTCAATAGGTGTAGGTTTAAAAATTTCAATTAACATATTTTTCATAAACTTATCCTCATAACTTAACTATAGTATAGTTCGTAGATATTGTCAACTCTAAATTTATTTGATACAATGATTATGGTGATTATAGTGACATTATTTTTAGTGAGTAATAATTTAGTAATTGATAATATATTATATGAAACTGATGAAGGGGTAGAAGATAAAAGAATTAATAGACCTCTTTCAATTGAAGGTGAAAAAGCAAGTGTAAAACTTGTTAAAAAAATTGATGCAAGTGTTGTTTATTCTTCTAGTTATGCATCAAGTATTGGTGCTGCTAAGTATTATGCAAGCTATAAAAATGTTGATATAAATATTAATTCGTTTTTAAATGATTTAAGAATTGGTGATTTAGGTAGACGAAATATTAAAATGCTTAGATTTATGCAAGAGCGAGACTTTGATTTTAAGTTTAATCATGGAGAAAGTTTAAATGAAGTTAATAAAAGAATGAATATAGCAATTGATAGAATAATAAAGAAAAATGGTAATAAGAATGTGGTTATTTTTACACAGAAGAGTGCTATAATGGGATATTTGTTAGATAAGTTAGAACATGGTTATAATTTGGATGATAGATTAGTTTTAAGTTTTAATGAAAGAGTTATAATTGATGATAATTTAAGTGATGTTGATATAATTAAAGTAGATTTTGAAAAGGGGAAAGTTGTTAATTGTGAGGTAGTTCTTTATGAAATTTGATTTAGAAGAAAATGTTAACATTATGATAAGTGGAAGACATGTTCATTTAACTGAAGATGCAATAAATAAATTGTTTGGTCATGAATTACATGTTAGAAATAATTTAAATCAAGTTGGTCAATTTGCATCTATCGAAACAGTTACAATAGAAACTAGTGAAGGTGTAATAGAAAATGTAAGGGTTATTGGACCTGCAAGGAAGTATATTCAAGTAGAGATGTCAGCCAGTGATGCAAGAAGATTAGGGTTAAGGTTGCCAGTTAGAAAAAGTGGTAATTTAGATGGAGCAGGTTTAATTAAAGTTAGGACTGATAAGGGAGAAATAACTGGTAATTTTGCTATAATTGCAGATAGACATGTTCATTTTAGTTTAGATGACGCTAAAAAGTATAAAGTCTCAGATGGAGAAGATTTATATTTAGAAATTGATGGAGTAAAAAAGGGTGCAATATTAGTAAAAGCAAAGGTTAGTATAGATGGGTATTTTGAGGCTCATTTAGATACTGATGATGCTAATGCTTTTTTACTTAACTCTGGTGATATTGGGATTTTGCGAAAATAATTTATGGGGGATTTATGTGGAAAATAGGAAATGTAGAAATTAATGGAAAAATAGTAGTTGCACCGATGGCTGGTATTAGTAATATGACTTTTAGAAGAATTTGTAAGTCTATGGGGGCATCTTTAGTTGTAGCAGAAATGGTTAGTGATAAAGCAATTACTTATGGGAATGAGAAAACTTTTGAACTTTTAAGAATGAATGATGATGAAAGACCAATTAGTCAACAAATATTTGGAAGTGATGTAAAATCATTTGTGGAAGCTGCTAAAATTGTGGAAAGTAAGATGGCTCCAGATATCCTGGACATAAATATGGGGTGCCCTGTTCCAAAGGTTGCTGTTAAAAATCAAGCTGGTAGTGCGTTACTTAAAAATCCTGAAAAAGTTGGAGAAATAATTAAGGCTGTAGTTGAAGCTGTAAATGTTCCAGTTACAGTAAAAATTAGAAGTGGTTGGGATGCTAATTCCATAAATGCAGTAGAAATAGCTAAAATAGCGGAAGCAAATGGAGCTAGCGCTATAACTATACATGCAAGAACTAGAGCTCAAGGATACTCTGGTAAAGCTGATTGGAATATTATTAAAAAGGTAGTTGATGCTGTTAATATTCCTGTTATTGGTAATGGAGATGTAATATCTTGTTATGATGCTAAGAAAATGCTTGATGAAACTGGATGTAGTGCTGTTATGATTGGTCGTGGTCTTCTTGGCAATCCTTGGTTAATAAAAGAATGTGTAGAGTATTTAGATAGTGGTAAGTTACCTCGTGAAATTGGTTATAATGAAAAAATTGATATGATGGAATATCATTTAAATAAATTATGTGAAGATAAAACAGAGAAACAAGCAGTTTTAGAAATAAGAAATCATTTACTTAATTATTTAAAAGGATTACCTGAAAATAAAGAGGTAAAAAATTTAGTTTGTAGATGTAAGACTAGATTAGAAATAATTGATGTATTAGAAAATTATAGAAATGAATTAAAAAACTTATAGATTTATTTTTCTATAAGTTTTTTTGTGACATTAGCATTTATTGGACCAGCTCCGATAGATATTACTAAATCATTTGGTTTAATATTTTCATCTAAGTATTCTATTATTTTATTAAAGTCTTCAATATAACAAACATTAGGGTTTTGTTCTTTAATTTTGTTAACTAACATATCTTCACTGATGTTGTAAATGTTTATTTCTCGAGCTGGAAATATTTTGGCTATTATTACATGGTCAAATTTACTTAAAATATCGGCGAAAGCATCTAGGTGTTCAGCAGTTCTTGAATATGTGTGGGATTGAAATATTGCCCATGATTCATTATGTTTAACACTTTTAACACTTTCTAGAGTTGTTTTTATTTCAGATGGATGATGCGCATAATCATCATAGATTAAAGCATCTTTATATGTACCAAGAAATTCAAATCTTCTTCCAACTCCATGATATTTTTCTAAAGCATTTTTAATAACGTTTATATCTTTTATATATTGATATGCAAGAGCAAAAGCTGCAAGTGAATTATAAATGTTATGTTTACCATTTATATTTAAGTTTATAGTTGTTAATAGTTCATTGTTTAAGTAAATGTCGTATGAATAATGCCCTAGGTGATTGCATGTAATGTTTTTAGCCATAAAATTAGCATTATTATTAATACCATATGTAATAACTGTTGCATTAGTGTGTTTATCTAGTACATTTGAGTTTTCATCATCATTATTTTTTATTAGATAGCCATCTTCTGGTAATAAACTAACATATTTATAAAATGATTTTTTTATGTTACCTAAATTTTTGAAATAATCTAGGTGGTCATTATCAATATTAGTTATAATAGCACTGGTTGGATGAAAATGTAAAAATGAGTCAACATATTCACAAGCTTCCATAATGAAATAATCATGATTACCAAGGTGAGTGTTTCCGTTTATTTCTGGTAAGATTGCTCCGACTTGAATGGTGGGATTAAGATTTGCTTCAAGAAAGATTAAACTTAGCATAGCAGTTGTTGTACTTTTTCCATGAGTTCCTGATACACATAAAGAATGTTTAAATTCTTTCATCATCATACCTAGAAATTCAGCTCGTTCATAGTTTTCTTTGTTCTCATTTTTGATAGCAATTCTTTCGGGGTCATCTTTGCAAATAGCTGCGGTATAAACTACGATATCAGCATCATGAACCATTTCTGGGTGATGTCCATATTTTATTTTAACACCTTTTTCTTCTAGATTTTTAGTTAAATTTGATTCTTGAATGTCACTGCCTGAAACTTGGGCATTCATATTTAAAAGCATTAAAGCAATACTACTCATGCTAATGCCTCCGATACCTATTAAATGGATTTTTTTATTGTTAAACATAGTATCTCTCCTTTTTATAAGTCTATTATAGCAGAGTTTAAAAAATGTGCAAGTAATAATAGAAAATTTAAGAAAAATTATCAAAATAAAATAAGATTTTTTGAGCAAAAAAGTTAAAAATGTAAATTTTATGAAAAATAAAAATGTTAAAAAGTAAAGAAATGTAAAAATTTTAGAAAAAATTTAAAATTTGCGTTTTTGTTAGTATTTATGCTAGTTTGTGTGTAATTGTTAAAAAATACGAACAACGTAAAATGGGAGAAAAATTGATGTTTTAAAAATTTTGGCAAATTTTAAAAATGAAAATTTTGTAGACAATTATCTTGAGGTATACTATAATAAAAATATGAAGGGAAGGTAAGTAGTATGCCAAATAAGGAAGAAGAATTTTTTGAAACAATTAAAGTGGTAAAAAGAAATGGTTCTAAAGTAGGTTTTAATGGAACTAAAATTGCCATGGCGATTAAAAAAGGCTTTGATAGTATTAAAGTCACAAATGAAGATGATGAGGAAATATTAAAATATTCATCTAATGATATACAAAAAGTGTATGGTCATGTAATTAAAAGAATTGAGAAGGATTATAGTGATAAAGCTAGTATTAAAATTGAAGATATTCAAGATATAATTGAAGAGACATTAAAAAAAGATAAATATGAAGATGTATTTGAAAACTTTGCTAACTATAGAGAAAATAGAAGCAAAGCAAGAGAAATGTTTACTGATGATAAAAGAAGTCATAAGTTTTTAAAAACATTAGAAGGTTTGGCACTTAAGAGTGCTGCGGAAGATGATGCTAAAAGAGAAAATGGTAATATTGATGGAAACTCAGCGATGGGTACTATGTTACAATTTGGTTCTAATGTATCTAGAGAATTTTCTAAAGCATATTTAATGAAGAAAAAGTTTGCTGATGCTCATGATGAAGGTTATATTCATATTCATGATATGGATTTTGAAGCAATGGGTACAACAACATGTATGCAAATTGATTTAGATAAATTATTTAAAAATGGATTTTCAACTGGTCATGGACATTTAAGAGAACCAAATGATATTATGAGTTACTCAGCCCTAGCTGCTATAGCTATTCAATCAAATCAAAATGACCAACATGGAGGACAAAGTATTCCAGCATTTGATTATTACTTAGCTCCAGGTGTTTTAAAAACATTTAGAAAAATGTTAAAAACAACTATTAAAGATTTTATTGATTTAGAAGATTTAAATGATTTTGTTAATGTGGCAAGTATTGAAAAAGAAATTGCTAAAATAAATACAATTGATATAACTGTTGATTATTTTGAAAAATTTTATAAAACATCTGATTTAATGAAAAGACTATTTGAAATGTCAATTAAAAAATCATTAGAAAAGACTGATAAAAGAACTTATCAAGCTATGGAAGCATTTGTACACAATTTAAATACAATGCATTCAAGAGCTGGTGCTCAAGTGCCATTTTCATCAATAAATTTTGGTACAGATACATCTAGTGAAGGTAGAATGGTTACTAAAAATTATATGCTTGCTAGTGAAGCTGGACTTGGACATGGTGAAACTCCAATATTTCCAATTTCAATATTTAAGGTAAAAGAAGGAGTTAACTATAATCCTGAAGATCCTAACTATGATTTATTTAAATTAAGTTTAAGAGTTTCTGCGAAAAGATTATTTCCAAATTGGTCTTTCTTAGATAGTTCGTTTAATAAACCATATTATAAAGCTGGAGATTTTCGTACTGAAGTAGGTTACATGGGATGTCGTACTAGAGTTATTGGTAATGTGGTTGACCCTGATAAACAAATTACTCCAGGAAGAGGAAATTTATCATTTACATCAATTAATTTACCTAGAATTGGTATTAAACATGGTATAGTTGGTAAGAATGCTTTAGATAAAGCTGATATGAAAGGCTTTTATGAAGAACTCGATGAATTAATAGAACTTGTTAAAGACCAATTACTTGAAAGATATGATATTCAATGTAATAAAAGAGTTTATAACTTCCCATTCTTAATGGGACAAGGGGTTTGGCTTGATAGTGATAAATTAAAACCAAATGATAAATTAAAGAAAGTATTAAAACATGGTACACTTTCAATTGGGTTTATTGGTTTAGCTGAATGTTTGAAAGCATTAATTGGTAAACATCATGGAGAGTCTGAAGAAGCTCAAAAACTAGGTATGAAAATTATTGGTCACATGAGAGAAAAATGTGATGAATATAGCCAAAAATATAATTTGAACTTTACGTGTTTAGCAACACCTGCAGAAGGTTTATCTGGAAGATTTGTTAATATTGATAGAGATATTTATGGAAAAATTCCTGGTGTAACTGATAGAGCTTATTATACAAATTCATTCCATGTTCCAGTTTATTACAATATTTCAATTGCTGATAAACTTAGAATTGAAGGAAAATATCATAAATTTACAAATGCAGGTCATATAAGTTATATTGAACTTGATGGGGACCCATCTGATAACTTAGAAGCATTTGAAAGTGTTGTTAGAATAATGAAAGAAAGTGACATTGGTTATGGTGCAATTAACCATCCAGTAGATAGAGACCCAGTTTGTGGATATGTGGGAATAATTAAAGACGTATGTCCAAGATGTGGTCGTAAAACCGGAGAACCAGTTAGTGTTGATTTACTTAAAAGATTAGAAGGAAAGGAATAGGTAGAGTAGTATGGAAAAAGTAGAAGAAGAAGTAAAATCAAAAAAAGTAACAGGTGAAGGAGTAGAATTCGAAAGAATTAGAAGAATTACAGGTTATTTAGTAGGTACAGTAGAACGTTTCAATAATGGTAAAAAAGCTGAAGAACATGATAGAGTAAAACATACATTTAAAACTTGTTCTTGTAGTAAATAAAGTTAGCTAAAAAAGCTAGCTTTTTCTCTATTTGGGTGTATAATAGTAGTTCAAGGGAATGATTTGAAAAATGAAAATTATAAATGGTAAAAATGTTTATATTCAAAAAAGAGACTATAAATTATTCTTTGGGATTCCAGAAGACGTTAGTTACTATATAGATTATAATATCGATTTGGAGTTTATATTAGTTAGTGATGAAAATCAAAAGAAAGAAATAAAAGAAAATGATGATATAATTGATTATTCTAGATATATTCAGTATAGTGTTGAGGAGTTAAATAACTTATTAAGAAGTATTGAAAATAAGATAATCAATAAGTCTATTGAAAGCATGAAAACTTTAAATGATAAGCTATTAAGAAAAATAGAATTAGAGATAAAAATATTAATAAATAAAGCATGTTCATTAAGTAATTTAATTTTAATTAAAGAAAATCTTTTAAATTTAGAATTACCTGAAGAGATGAAATTAAAAAGAAAAAAAGGGAATAAAAAGATATTTTAGACGTTAAATTTTATTAAAAAAGATAGTTTAACTAAAAAAAAGCTTGCAATAAGCCTTAATTTATACTATAATTAATTTGTTCGTTAATTGATGTCCTGGTAGCTCAGCTGGATAGAGCAATCGCCTTCTAAGCGATCGGTCGTGAGTTCGAATCTCGCCCAGGACACCATATAGTTAATTAAGTCCTTATTGCTAGGGCTTTTTTATTTTATTTAAATACTAATTTTACTATTTTCACTATCGGGAATATTAAATATAACTTCATTAATACCATAAGTATCCCTTAAAGATAAAGCAATTGAATATTTTACTTCTTCAAGTATTTGTTCTTCTTTCATGTTAGCAATTAAATAATTATTAAAAGAAAGACTTATAGCATTTTCTAATAATTCATAGTTTGTCATATTAGCAGATGCTTTAAGATAACTTATTAAGTTTGTGTGATATATCGGAGTGCTTTTTAATTCTTTAATTATTATTTCAACTCTTTCTAACTTTTCATTACTTACTTTTGTTACAGGAACATAATAATAGTAATCATTTATTTTGCTTAAGTAATATATAGTTGTTTTGGATGTTTCCTTTAGAGAGTTTAAATTATATATTTTATTAATGCCATAGGTTTTATCTAAATATTCTGGTAGTTTTTTATTTGAATTTGGTAGTTTAGTAAATGGGATATTTTCTACAAGTATCTTTATTTTTTTTATTTCTTTTAATTCTGTTAAAGAATAGATTAAAGCTTCAAGCATTGGTTCTTCGTTAGTTTCATTAACTGTTAAGAATTCTTTACTAAAATTAATGGTTAATATCTCATTATCTAGTTTTAAATCAATTATTTTAGTGTTTTCTGGTATAATTGGTTTAAATCCATCCCTGATATAAGTTGATTTTTTCGAATTTATAGTTAATGTTTCAATTATTTCTTTTATTTGTTCATTAATAGTTTCACTGGATTTAACAATACTTGTTCTAGCAACATAATTTGAATTATCTACAAGAAATATTGGCATTTCATCTTTTTTTATATAACTTAAATGTTCTTTAATTGTGACATCACTAGATGGAAAAAAGTAAATTATTAATAATATAAATAAAGCAAGTGTTGCTACACAAATGCGCCTGATTGAAGATTTTTTTATCATTTTTACACCCTAATTAATTATATTTTAGAAAATAAAAAAAAGACCGAAGTCTTAATCAATTTTAAGTTCTCCGAGCTTTATTAATTCTATGATAGCTTGTGCACGACCTTTTACTCCTAGTTTTTGAATTGCATTTGAAACATGGTTTCTAACAGTTTTTTCACTTATATGTAAAAGCTTTGCAATTTCTGTGGTTGTTTTATTTTTAATGAGTAATTCAAATACTTCTTGTTCACGGTCAGTTAATATTTTTTTTTTCATAAACACTCCTTAATATAAAATACTTCATAATATTGTATGAAGTATTTTAAAAAATGTATAGGATATTATTCAAATTTAACTGTAATATATTTTTGTTTGTCGTACATGTTTTGAACTTCACGGATGATTTTGTTAGCTATTTCTTTACTATGTTCTTTTGATGCTATTGTGATACTTATGGCATCTCCATCAATTTTTATGAAGCTGTCATATTTAAATTTTTCTGTAATCATTTTTTTGATTTTTTCACATTCACTTTTAGAATTACTTAACGCTTGAAGGGCATTGTAAGCATCATTTTTTTCTTCAATTGTGGCAGTATCATCAAGTAAAATACTTTGATACTCATTCATTTCTTTTAATACACTTTCATCAGATGCAACTTGAAGTGCTACAATAACATCTGAGGCTTTTACTTCTACTGGACTACTTACATTATTTTCTCCAGCTAGAACACTCAGAGTTTCATCTCCCATTGTTACATAGTAAATTCCTAATACTAAGATTAATGAAAATAGTGTAACGAACCATAAATTTTGTTTGTTTATCATAAATATTCCTCCATCTAAAGCTATTTAAATATATGAAAGAAAATATTTTAATATTACATTTTTTAAAAACAATGATTTCATTACGAAAAAGTGTCTGAAACGAAAAAAAATCGTAATGGAGATTGGGTATGAATTTAGTTGTGATTGGTGTGAAAATAAAAAATAAGAAACCTAGTAAAAAACTTTTAAAAGCGATAAAAGAAGGAAATGATATACTTAATGGTAAAAAAATAGTTAAAAGTTATCATAATATGTATGAAATGTTGAAAGATTTGAAAAAAGTTAAATAAAGCCCCTTGCATGAATGGGGTTTTTTAGATATAATTATCTATAAGGTAATAGGAGATGTGTGCATGCGAAAGATAATAGCTAGTTTAGATATTGGTAGTCATACTATTAAACTTGTTGTTGGGGAAATAGTACGTAATAAACTAAATATACTTGCATGTGTAGATACACCATCTAGAGGAATAAAAAAAGGATTTGTTGTTAATCCAGATAGTGCTATTGAAGCTTTAAGTGATGTATTTAAAAAAGGTGAAGAACAAGTTGGATTAAAGATTAGTAAAGTAATTGTTAGTGTTCCAACTAATGGAATGGAATGTTTTTTAAGTGAAGGGTATGCTTCTATTACAAATGAAGATAGTATTATAACTGGAGTAGATATTGTTAAATCAATGCAAAATGCTATTCAAGGAAAAGTAATGGATAATAGAGAAATTGTAGCGATATTACCAACAAAGTTTTTGATAAATGATAATGTTGTAACTGATACTCCACTTGGAATGAAAGCTGAAAAGTTAAGAGTTAAAACAGTTGTTGCAACAGTTCCTAAGAAAAATGTTACTCCAATAGTTAGAATACTTGAAAAAATGAATGTAACAGTTGTTGATGTAACAGTTGGTCCAATCGGGGACTATTATGAATTTAAAAATAGTAAGAATAGTTTAGAAGTTGGTGCTGTTATAAATATAGGAGCTTCTAAAACAACAGTAGCAATATTTAATAAAGGTATTATTACTGGATGTGAAGCAATAGATATGGGGGGAGAGTCTATAGATTATGATTTAGGTTATGTGTATAAGATAAGTAGAAATGATGCTTTATATTTAAAAGAGTCAATAGCTTTAGCGGATAAAACAAATGCACAACCTAGTGAGTCAATAATATTAGAGAATAAAAATGGTGATAAAATTAAAATAAATCAGTTTGATGCTAGCGAAATTGTTATGAGTAGGTTAGAAGAATTATTAAATTTAGCAAAAAAACAAATAAACCTCTTAACAAAAAAGGAAATTAGTTATATAATTGTTACAGGGGGAGTAACTGAGATAGCAGATTTTAGAAATATAATGAATTATGTTTTTAAGGATGCAGAGCTTGGTACAGTATTAGAGATTGGTGCTAGACATAATAAATATGTAACTGGAGTAGGGTTAATAAAATACTATGATAGTAGATTAAAACTACGAAATAGAGATTTTTCTATTTTTAGTATAAGTGAACAAGAAGAATTAAGTGGAATACATAAAAAGGTAAATATATCAGATGATTCCTTATTAGGTAAATTATTTGGATACTTTTTTGATAACTAGAGGGAGAATGAATTATGAATGGATTACAGATGGATCAAATTGCCAAGATTAAAGTAGTTGGCGTAGGTGGCGGTGGATGTAACGCTGTTAACCGAATGATTGAAGAAGGAGTTAAAAGTGTAGAATTTTATGTAGTTAATACAGATTTACAAGTTTTAAATGCTTCTTTATGTCAAAATAAAATACAAATAGGTAAAAATATTACTGGAGGAAGAGGTGCTGGTGCTAATCCAGAAGTTGGTAGAAGTGCTGCTTTAGAAAGTAAAAATGAATTAGAAGAAGCATTACAAGGAGCAGATATGGTATTTGTTGCTTGTGGTCTTGGTGGTGGTACTGGTACTGGTGCTGCTCCAATTATTGCAGAAATAGCTCAAGATATGGGAGCATTAACTGTTGGTATTGTTACTAAACCTTTTAGATTTGAAGGTAAAAAGAGAATGGAAAATGCTTTAGTGGGACTTGAAGAACTTAGAACTCATGTTGATAGTTTAATTATTATACCAAATGATAGATTAAGAGAATTAATTGATAAAACTACAAGTTTTGAAGATGCATTTAAAGAAGTAGATAATGTTTTACATAGAGGTGTTCAATCAATATCAGATTTAATTGCTGTTACTGGGGTAATCAACCTAGACTTTGCTGATGTTAAAACAGTTATGGAAAAAAGTGGTACAGCTATTATTGGTATTGGATGTAATGCTGGCGAAAATAGAGCTATTGAAGCTGCTAGACAAGCGGTATCAAATTCACTTTTGGAAGCAACAATTGAAGGGGCTACAAATGCCATTGTCAATGTAACTGGTGGCAAAAATCTTACATTGTTTGAAATTGAAGATGCTGTTGAAACAGTTAGAGAAGCAGCAAATTCAGATATTAATATAATCTTCGGGGCTATAAAGAATGATAATTTAACTGATGAAGTAATTGTTACAGTTATAGCTACAGGATTTGATGATGAAGTTGGAGAAGAAGCTTTGTTTAGTGATGAAGTACATGTTCCAAAAAGAAGAAGTACTCCTGAAGTAGATGATGAATATGAAATTCCACCATTCTTACGTAGTGATAATTATTAAAAATTAAATAGATTTGACAAAAAGCAACAAATTATTGGTGCTTTTTTTTGTATAATGTTTTCGGTGATATAATGAAAGTATATTTAGATTTAGTCTTTTTACTAAATTTTTGTTATGATTTGTTATTGTTAATGACAATTGATATAACTTTAAAAAAGCATATGAATATAAAAAGATTGTTAATAGCAAGTATAGTGGGAGCTTTATCTTTAGGAATACTTTTTTTACCACTTAATAAGGTTGTTTTGTTTATTTTAAAAATATTGGTAAGTGTCCTAATGATTTTAATAGCTTTTAAATATAAAAATATTAAATATACTTTAATTAATTTATTATATCTTTATATGTGTAGTGTTATTCTTGGAGGATTTATATATATGTTAGATATAGAGTTTAGTTATAAAAGAGAAGGTATGGTATTTTATTTTGATGGTTTAAGTATAAATTATATTTTATTGTTAATAGTGGGTCCTTGTATACTAGCTTTGTATATTTATGAACATAAAAAGTTTAAGAGTACATATAATTTAAATTGTAAGTTAGAAATTGTATTTAATAATGGAAAAGTGTTAAATTGTAATGGATTTATTGACTCTGGGAATAGACTTAGGGACCCGATTAGTCATAAGTATGTAATAATTGTATCTAAAAAGTTATTATCTAGTTATATAAATATAAGAAGTCCAATATATGTACCATATAAAGCATTAAATAAGTATGGTTTAATAGAATGTTTTAAGATTAAATATTTAAAAATTAATAAACAGATATTTACTAATTATTTAGTGGGTATTAGTAATAGTGAATTTAATTTAAATGGTAGTGATTGTTTACTTAATTATAAATTAATGGAGGATATATGTTTAGAAAAATAATTGATTGGTTGTTAGTAAAGTATAATGAAGTATTTTTTGTAGGTGCAACAGATAAGTTACCACCACCACTTTCTAAAGAAGAAGAATTAAAATATTTAGTTAGAGCTAAAGCTGGTGATGAAGAAGCTAGAAATATTTTGATAGAACATAATTTAAGATTGGTAGTGTTTTTAGCTAAAAAGTATGAAAATACAACATATGATATTGAAGATTTAGTAAGTATTGGTTCAATTGGATTAATTAAAGGAATTAATACTTATAAAATAGATAAAAATATAAAGCTAGCTACTTATGCATCAAGATGTATTTCTAATGAAATATTAATGTTTTTAAGAAAAAATAAGAGAAAAAGAGCTGAAGTTTCTTTGGAAGATGCCCTTAATTATGATGCGGAAGGTAATGAGCTTCATTTGGAAGATATATTAGGTACAGATGAAAATTTAGTTCCAAATGAATATGAAAAACAAGTTGATAAAGAGGTTTTAGCTAAAGAAATTGAAGGTTTACCTGATAGAGATAAAGAAATAATGACTTTGAGATATGGGCTTAATAATACGAAGGAATATACCCAGAAAGAAGTTGCTGTTATGCTAGGTATTAGTCAATCTTATATTTCAAGAATTGAAAAGAAAGTTATTAGAAAATTAAAACAAGTAATGGTAAAATAGTGTAAAGTACATGTGATATTTTATGTAAAATATATTGCATAATAAATGTAAAGAAGATATAATTTAATTAAGCTAGCAGTAGCTAGAATAAAAGGGATAGTGTGAACTGGTCTCCAATTCACTTTAAAAATAGAACTCATTTTGAGTTCTATTTTTAGTATTCAACTACGTATAAATCAATGTATTCTTCTAAAGTTAATTTGTTTTCATAAATTGTTTTAGCAGCATCTTTTCCTACATATCTAATGTGCCAATTTTCAAATTGATATAAGGTAATATCTTCTTTATTCTTAGGAAATCTTATAATAAATCCATATTTATAAGCATTATTTTCTAACCAATCATAGTTTTCATCAGATAATCTAACATTTGATAAAGCTGTATTTTTTAAATCAATGGATAATCCAGTTTGATGTTCTGAATAACCTGGACGAGCAGAATATGTATCTGCTTTATCAACACCTTCTTTATTGACATAATTTGTATATAAAGTTCTTTGAAAAGCCTCATCACGGAATGCTGTAGTTGGCATTAAATTAATATTTAATTCTTTTTTAGCAGCATCTTGAAGTTCTAAGAATGCATCTTTTGTGATGCTTCGCATTGGAACATTATTTCCATAAGCCCCAGGAACATATGCTAAATCTGTTGGTCTATAATTTTTAGGTAAATGATTATATTTATTTACAAGTACTAAGTAATCATTGCCATCTTTTACTTCTTTAGTATCGGTATAAACAGGTAAATCTAGTTTTATGTTTACTCTAGTTACAACATCTTTATAATTTATATCATTTTTCTTTTTATATTCATCGTATCTTTCAATGTTATTAGCATTAAAATTTTTAATAACATAATAATTTGATATATCTTTATAATCTAATTTTTTTAAAATATTTATGTTTTTTTCACTTAGTTTGAAGATATAATTAATTTCTTTTCCAGTATAACCTTTTGGTAAAAAAGTTGTTAATATTTCTTCAAAGTTTGATGCATCATTAAACTTAATATCTTTATATTCTTTTAAATATTTTTCATCATAAATATTATTTAGTAGAACGTATTCTAAAGTTTTAGAATAATCTGTTTCATTAATATTGTTTTTGTTCATTAAATCTTTTACTTCATTACTAGCAGGTTTTGCTACTTCTTTTTTATTATTTATGTAAAATACTCCCGCACCGATGATAAGTCCACATGTGATTAGTAGTAAAAAACTCTTTTTAATTTTTTTCTTCTTTTTCAATTCAATCACCTTGATTTAATTATATATTATTAATTTGTAAATTACAACAATTGTGATAAAATAATTGATTTTATTTGAAAATTATAGTAATATTTGAGTAGATGCCTTAAGGAGTGATAATTATGTTTGAATACATGGGAGATAGAATTAGTAATGCCTTGAAAAATATAAGAGGTATGGGTAAAATTACTGAAGAAAATATTGGGGATGCTACAAGAGAAATTAGAATTGCTTTGCTAGAAGCTGATGTTAACTATCAAGTAGTTAAAGAATTTGTAGCTGATGTTAAAGCTAAAGCACTAGATGCTGAAGTTGGTAAAAGTTTAAAGCCTGATGAAGTTTTTTTGAAAATTGTTAAGGATGAGTTAGTTTCATTATTAGGTGGAGATTATGTTCCTTTAGAGGTAAATAAAAAACCAACTATTTTAATGCTTGTTGGTCTTCAAGGTAGTGGTAAAACTACAACTGCTGGTAAACTTGCAAATTATTTAAGAAAAAAACATAATAAGAAACCATTACTAGTTGCTGCAGATATTTATAGACCTGCTGCTATAGAACAATTAAAAACTTTAGGGAAAGAGTTAAATATAGATGTATTTAGTAAAGAAGGTTCTGTTACTAAAATAGTTAGTGATGCTTTAGAATTTGCTAAAGAAAATAATAATGATTATATAATTATAGATACTGCAGGAAGACTTCAAATTGATGAGGCATTAATGCAAGAATTAAAAGATGTTAATGAGGCTGTACATCCACATGAAAAAATATTAGTTATTGATGGTTCTATGGGGCAAGATGCAATAAATGTTATTACTGGTTTTAATAATGCTTTAGATTTAACTGGTTGTATTTTAACTAAATTAGATGGAAATACAAAAGGTGGGGTTGCTTTATCTGTTAGACATTTAACTCATATTCCGATTAAGTTTGTGGGTACTAGTGAAAAAATGGATGGTTTAAGTGAGTTTTATCCAGATAGAATGGCTGAACGTATCTTAGATATGGGAGATATTCTAGAAATAGTAAGTAAAGTTGAAGATGTTATTGATGAGGATGTTGCAAAAGAACAAGCTAAGAAAATGAAAAAAGGTACTTATGATTTAAATGATTTTTTAAGTAATTTAAAACAAATTAAAAAACTTGGACCTTTAGAAAATATTTTGAAAATGCTTCCTCAAGCTCGAAAAATGGGACTTAATAATATATCAATTGACCCGAAGGATTTAGCACATGTTGAAGCAATTCTTCAATCTATGACACCGGAAGAAAGAAAAAAACCAGAAATATTAAAAGCAACTCGTAAACAAAGAATTGCTAAAGGTAGTGGAAGAAGTGTTGAAGAAGTAAATAGACTTTTAAAACAATTTGAAATGATGAAAGACATGATGAAGAAAATGTCTAGTGGAAATATGCCATTTTAAGGGAAAATATGAAAAATAAAAAATTAATATTAATAATTAGTATAGTAGTTGGAATTATTTTATTTAGCGTGGGAGGATTTTTATTATATAAATATATTGAAATAAAGAATGCTGTTGTTAAAGTGGTTTTAAAAGATAATTTAGAAGCTGATTTTGCTGATACTTTAAGAGTTTCATCATTTATTGAAAGTATTAATGGTAAAATAGTAGATGATTATTATTTAAATACTGATAGTTTAGGAAAAAAGAAAATAGATTTTGAGTATATAAATGATGATGGAATAAAAATTAAATATAATTATGAAATAAATGTTGTTGATAGAGAAGCTCCTTTGATATGGCTTGGTAAAAGTTATAATGTTACAAGGGGGAGTGAAGATAATTTAATTGATAAAATAATGTGTGGAGATAATTATGATAATAATCCAGAATGTGTTATTGAAGGAGATTATAATTTAGATAATGTTGGTTCTTATAATTTAGTTTTTAAAGCAACTGATAGTAGTGGTAATGTGTCAAAAAAGAAGTTTATTTTAAATGTAAATGAGGCTAGTAGTAAAAAGGAAAGTAATGGAGTTAAGAGTGTAACAGAGTTTAGTGATGTAATAAAAGATTATAAGAATGATAATACACAAATAGGTATTGATGTATCTAAATGGCAAGGGGATATTGATTTTAGTAAATTAAAAAGTGCTGGTGTAGAATTTGTAATTATTAGAATTGGTTCATCAACAGGTATTAATGGAGAAAATTTTATAGATAGTAAATTTATTCAAAATATTAAGAATGCTAATAGTGTAGGCATTCCAGTGGGAGTTTATTTTTATTCGTATGCAAATAGTGTTGATAGAGCTATTAGTGATGCAAAATGGATAATTGAAAATATTAAAGATTATAAAGTAGAGTTGCCAATTGCATTTGACTGGGAAAACTGGGGTAGTTTTAATACTTATGAACTTAGTTTCTTTGGTTTAACTAATATGGCAAAAAGGTTTATGGATACTGTAAAGGATGCTGGTTATGATGCAATGCTTTATAGTAGTAAAACGTATTTAGAAAATATATGGATGAGTGTTGATTATCCAGTTTGGCTTGCACATTATACTAAAAATACTAATTATGCTGGTGATTATTCTTATTGGCAAATTTGTAGTAATGGTAGGGTTGATGGAATAAATGGTGATGTTGATATAGATATTAGGTATATTGACTAAAGGGTGTTAGTAATATATAATTTAATTAGTTATGAGGTATTTTTATGAGTTTAGCAAATATTATTAATGTTATTGGAGAATCTTATATAGATTGGAAAAATGTTTATTATATAATAAGTAGTGTTTTAAGTGCAATGCTTGCATATAAAACATTATATTGGATTATTGGTTTTTTCTTTACTAGAAAATTTAAACCAGCAAAAAATAAGCATAAATATGGGATTGTTATTGCTGCTAGAAATGAAGAAAAAGTTATTGGAAATTTATTAGATAGTATTAATAAACAAGATTATCCAAAAGAATTACTAACTGTGTTTGTTGTTGCAGATAATTGTACGGATCAAACTGCTAAAGTTGCAAGAGAACATGGAGCAATATGTTATGAAAGATTTGATGATGCTCACAGAACTAAGGGTTATGCATTAGAATTTTTATTTGATAGAATTGAAGAAGATTATGGAAGAATGAGTTTTGAAGGCTATTTTGTTTTTGATGCTGATAACTTACTTAAAAAAGATTATGTTACAAAAATGAATGATGCTTTTGATGCTGGAGAAAAGATTATTACATCATATCGAAATACAAAAAATTTTGATGAAAATTGGATTGCATCAACTTATGCACTACATTGGATTAGGTCAATTAGATATAATCATAGAGCAAGAAGTGTTTTACATTTAGCAACAAATATTCAAGGAACTGGTTTTTTATTTACAAATGAAATAGTTAAAAATGGTTGGCATTATACATCTTTAACAGAAGATAGAGCTTTAACTGCAGATGCTGTTGCTCAAGGTTATCAAATTAGTTATCAAAATGAAGCTATGTTTTATGATGAACAACCAGTTAGTTTAAAAGTTGCTTTAAGACAAAGAACAAGATGGGCAAAAGGTCATTTACAAGCATTTGTGGAAAGTGGACCATATTTATTTATTAATATATTTTTAGGTAAATGGTATGTTAGAACTAAATGGGGAGAAAATTCTGTTAATAAAAAAGAAAAATCTAAATCATTTAAAGGCTTTTTATTAAATATAATTGAAAATATTAGACATAGATTTGCTTCATACGATACATTAATGCAACTTACACCATTTTCGGTATTTAATATTGCTAGATGGCTAATAGTTATAGTAGTAATGTATGGATGTTATTGCTATAATGTTGGAGTATTGGATGTAAATATTTTCGGTGGAGGAACTTATTTAGCGCAAGCCTTAAGACACTTCTTTACTATAAAGGTTAGTATGAATGCTGGAGTTAATGCTTTATTTGCAGGTATTGGCTTATCTATTTGGTTAAGAATATTATTTAGAATAGGTATGTATTTTGAAAATATGACTATTGCAGTTTATCTATTTATTGTTGAACATAAAAATATAAAGAAAATGTCTATATGGAAAAAAATACTATATACATTTACATGGCCAACATTTGATATTATTGGTAGATATGCAACTTATGCAGCATTATTCATGCATGTTGAATGGAAACCAATACCACATGAAAGTAAAGTCACAATTGATGATTTAAATAAATAAAACTAAAAAAAAGCCCTAAATTGCACATTTGTGCGAATATAGGGCTTTTTTTTTTTTTTTTTCGGTTAAAATGAGTATGTAAAATAAAATATCAGTGCGCGATATTGTTATGGAGATGATGTAAATTGAAGAAAAAATATGTTTTATTTTCTATAGTTATTGTAGTTTTATTAGTTACATTTGTTACATGTTTTAATTATTTTAAAACCACAAATAATTATGTTGAAGATAATGTTAATAATCAAACTAAAATTACTAAAGGTATATCAATGAATTTAGAACAAACATCAGGAGCAGGTGATTATAAAACAGTTACTCAGAGTAGTTGGCCAACAGAAGGATATAAGTTTAATACAGAATTATCAAGATGTGAAAATGGAAGCGAACTTAGTTGGGATGATACAAATAAAAAAGTTATTGTATCAGGTAATATGTCAGATAAGTGCTATGTTTATTTTGATAAAGTTTTAGTTTTATCGGAAGTTTGTAATGACAAAACATTAAAAGATTGTATAATTGCTCAATATACGGGGACACAAGGGCAAAATAATATTTATTATCACAATTCAAGTCTATCTAATGGAGCCGGTGATAATAGCTATAGATATGCTGGAGGTGATTATCAATTAACATCAAAAGCAATATCTGCAGGATTTAATACAGTTGCAGCGAAAGCACAGACTTCAACAGATGGAGTAGTAAATTATTATTGTAATGGAATAAAACAATATGTTGGTGCTGGTTGTCCTACAACATATATAGCATATTATAGCTTACAATATGATACAACAAACACTCAATATCAATCCTATAAAGAAGCATTAGAAAAAGCAATAGTAGATGGATATTTAATAGAAGATATAGTTAAAAATTTTGTGTGTTTTGGGACAAACGAAAGCACATGTTCAACAGATAACTTATATCGAATAATTGGGATGATAGATAATAAAGTAAAATTAATAAAATATGATTGTGCTAGTAGAAATTTATTAGGAACCAGTGGAGAGTCACCTTACAAAACTGACCCTTCGTTAATGTATTTAGGAACCCTAACAAAAATTGATTATTATAAAATTAATGGTTCTAGTATTTTATCAAACAACTGGAGTGATAGTCCACTAAATAAAACCAATTTAAATACGAGTTTCATCAATAATATGGGTAACACGTGGACATCAAAAATAGCTACAACAACGTGGAAAGTTGGAGGCGGAAGTAGTACATATTTAACAGATGTACCTGCAACAGCATATCAATATGAAGTGGGAAGCAATGCGTCAAGTACAACATATGATGCAAAAATAGGATTGATGTATGTGTCAGATTATTATTATGCAGCAAGTCCAAGTGCATGGACATTAGTGGGGTATAGTTCAAGTAATCCAACAACAGATTATAGGGTAGCAACATCAATTAATTGGATGTACATGGGAATTGATGATTGGACTTTAACACCTAATACATCTGATTCTGAAACGATGTTTGGAATATTAAGTTATGGATATGTTACAAGTGGATTTGTGAGTATGGATAATTATTGTGTAAGGCCTGTCTTTAATCTAGATACATCAGTAACATATGCAAGTGGTTCTGGAACCCAATCTGACCCAATTCGTATAAATTAATCCACATTAAAAGACTCATTGTGAGTCTTTTTCAATATCTTTAAAATAGTTATATTTTAAAGTTAAATCATTTTTCTTTATTAAATAATTTACATAATAATTCTTTTGTTCTAGTAAGTCTGGTTTAATGTATCTGTTGTTAGTAACTAAGCCTCCATCAACATAAACATTGCCATCATACCAAGAATAATCACTGAAAAATACTATTTTTTGATAATTGTTATTTAAAGCATCTTCTCCAATATAATAATTTGGATTATAATCTATTCCAAATAAATTTAGAACTGTTGGTAAAATATTTAATTGTGATGTAACTGTTTTAATTGTTTTCTTATCTTTATTGTTTGTGTAAATAAAGAATGGTGTATGGTTTATTAAATTATTACTTGTGTTTTTATATTTATCTAATATTGTTTTATCTGATAAAGTATAAAGATAATGGTCAGTGAATACCACTATTGTTGTTTTATCAAGTATTTCACGTGTTTTTAATTCACTTATTAAAAGTTCAACCATATAATCTGTTTCTTTTGCTTGTCTTCTTGCACAATCTTCTTCAGTTAAATCATAACTTGTATTTTCATTTTCTTTACTATCTAAGTCAAGTAACATTTTACAATTTCCTTTTTCAGGATTAAAAGGCATATGATTTGTATAAGTAATTATGTAATCAACAAACTTTTCGCTGCTAAACATTTTTTCTTTAAATTCTTCATTTAATAGTAATTCTCTATCTAAATAATATGAATTATCTTTATAAGTGTTTTGGTCCACTAAACCATAGTAGTTATCATAACCCCAGTTTTTGTAGTTTGTACCTCTTGAATAATATTCTTTAGTATTCATATGAAAGGCATTTACTGTATAACCTTGTTCTTTAAATAAATGCGCTAAACTATATGGAAATGAATTCTTATTAAATGTATATGCGTTTTGTGTATATGAAAGTGGAGTAATAAAACCTGTGTTTACTGCAAATTCTGAATTAAATGTTGAACCACCACCATTATAATATGAATAATGATTTGTAAAGTTAATACTATTTTTCATTAAATTATATATTGTTGGAGTATCATTTTTATTAATTAACCATGAATCTAAACCTTCAAGTTGAATCATTATTAAGTTGTTATCTTGATACTTTCCAGTATATTTATTTTTAGTTTTATTTACTTCTTTAGAATATTCTTCTTTTAAGAAAGTAATATCTTCTTCATTAGTTGTATTTTTATTTTTTAAAAATGTTATATAAAAGTTTCTTGCTGTATATTCATAAATTCCTGTAACTGTCATTGATTTATTGTTATCATTAAAACTATTATAAATGTTTCTTGGATTTCTCCATGTACTCCATGTTAATTCTTCATTAGCTTTTCCTAAAAAGAATGGTGTAATAGTATGTAAAACAATGAATACTATAAATGGAAATAAGAATCTCTTGTAATTTCTTTTTTCATTATTGGGATATACTTTTAAAGCTAAGAAAAATGTTATAAATATCGGTATTAAAAATAAATAAACTGATATATCACAATTTTTAATAGCATCAAGTAAATATTCAGAACCTTCTCCAGCGAGAAGTACCATACTAAAATCAAAAAATACTCCAGTCATAGAAAAATATACATTATTTACTAAATAAATGGCTAAAGATAAAATAAATATAATAGAATAAATTATTTTACCTGTTTTTTTCTTTGGATATAAGGATATTCCTAATAAAAAGGTAATCCATATAATTGTAAAAAGATTTGGTACTGGTTTTAATAATCCATAAAATTTTACTTTATATCTTGTAAATAAATCTATTAGTATAAAAGGTAATGCTAGTAATAATACATAATAGTATTTTTTTATAAAAATAATTATTTTATTTAAAATGTTTTTTATATCAATGTTTTTTATTTGTTTTTTCTTTTTTTGTGCCTTTTTCAAACTAATCACCACAAAAAAATTATACTATAATTAGACTAATTTGTAAATATGGCTTTAAAAAGTAATGATTTAATAGTATACTTATATAGAGGGTAGTAGTTATGTGGGTAGTAAAACAATTAGATAGAGATAATATTTTTGATATAGTTAAATATGTTGAAGATGTTTATAAAATTAATAATGAAGAAATAGTATTAACAATAAGTTCTAATTTAGGCTTTGGAGAAACGTTTTTATATGTTTATGAAATAATGAAGATGTTGTTAGAAAAAGGAATAGTTGTTAAAAGGGGACCTTTGGTAGTTGGAGATACTATAATAGTAGAAGATGAAGTGTTTAAATTAAAAAATGCTTCTTTAGAAGATAAAATATGGTGGTTAGTTTATAATGGGGTTGTTAATACTAATGTAGTTTGTTTAAATGAAGAAATGATTGAGATAAAAGGTTATGTTTTAAAAAGAGGTTGGTGTGATGTATACAGAAATATTAGTTAATTTAAATAAGAAAAGAGATTTTTATAATAAGTTTTCTAATTTAAAAATAAATGATAAGTTAAATGATTATATTTATAATGAGTCTTTAGAGGGTGATTATAAAAATAAAGTTGTTATAAATATTAATTGTAAAGAAAATATTAGTGATTTAGAAAAGCAAGGTATGATTGATATAATAAGAAGAAATTTTGGAATACAAGTAAAAGATTTATTGTATACTTATGAAAAAGAACAAGATAAAAAAGCTATTTTATTAGTTGTTGGTATAGCTTTAATAATTTTGTATTATACAGGTTTTGCTAGTATTTTAAAAGATGTTATCTTAATGTTTGGATGGCTTGCAATTTGTAGTTCTGTTTATGGTTTGATTTTTTCATCAACTGAGATCTATGTGAAGATTAAAAGACTTAAAAATTTATCTAAAGCAAGAATTTATTTTGATTAAACAATATAATTTTGACAAAAATTACTTTTTATGATAGAATTTACTCGTAGTAAATCAATTAGTCATTCGCGTTTTACTATCGGATAAACTTATATGTTTAAAGGAATAATGAAGAGCCTTAAGAATCTCCTCATGAATGGCAAAAAATATACACAATTATTTTGTGGTTGTTTTTTGTTGTATATTCATGAAAGGAGGTTTTTTTTATACACAATCATAACAAGAGAGAAAGGATGATATATAAATGAAAACAAATGAACATGATTATTATAGTAACTTAGCTAATTGGTCTTTTGATGATATTGATTATTTTACTGAATCATTTACAAATTGGGTTTATGAAGAAGAAATAAGTAAAAGAGTGCAAAAGAATTTTAGAGTGTTGGATTTAGGTACTGCAGCTGGAGAAAAAGTTCTTAAATATTTTCCTGAATGTGCAGAAATCTTGGGAACAGATTTTTCTAGTGCAATGATAGAAGCCGCTAATAAAAATTTGGAAAGTAGTGGAAGAAAAAATGTTTCGTTCAGAGTTATGGATAATTTAAATATGGACACTCCTGATAATTACTTTGATGTTGTTACTGCTCGTCATACAACTATAGATCCTATTCAAATTTTTCGAACATTAAAAGATAATGGACAATTAATTTTAAGAGGAGTTGATAAATTAGATTGTTGGGCCTTAAAAAGACTCTTTGGAAGAGGACAAGCATTAAATGATTCAAAACCTATAAGTTTAATAGATTATGAAAGAGTTATGGATGCTGGATTTAGAAGTGTAGAGTTAATTCCATTACATGATGTTGAATATTATAAGACAAAGGAAGATTTATATGCTTTACTTCAAAAAACACCAATATTAGATTCATTATCTGAAGAAAAAAATCAACAATATGAAAGAAAAACAATTGAAACAGATTTATTTTCACAATATGTTGATGAAAATGAAACATCAAAAGGAATAAAATTAGTAAGAAGATATTATGGTATAGTAGCTAAAAAGTAAAAAAAACCAAATTGATTAAAAAATCAATTTGGTTTTAAAATTATTAAATGATTTCTTTAGATAATTGATTATAAGAATCCATTATCTTTTTGTAAGGGATATTATTCTTTTGATAATATCCTTTATTTACACATTCTTCATAAATGTCTTTTGTTATTTTATTAATACTTTTAAACATTTTAAAATATAAATCATAAATATTTTTATTACTTGCTTCATTTAAAGCATATACTAAATTTACTGATATATTTTTTTCAGTTGTTAACATTTCTAATAAATAATCTTTATCACTCATTATTATTCTCCTTTAACATAGATAATATCTCATTGCAATTATCTTCATGTAATTTAATTAACTTTTCTATTAATTTAGATGTTTTATCTTTAGTGAATTCTTCATATACTTTATATTTTTTTAAAGCAATTAAGTTCCAATTGAAGGCATCACTTAAATATAATAAATCCTTTTCTGTCATACATACCACCTTTCATTATTATTATGGCATTAATATTTTAAAATATATTGTTAATAATTGGTATAAATGTTAAAATAAATTTTAAAAGTGATGAATTAGTCACTTTAGAGTCATAATAAAATAATATGATTTTAATGGGTGATGAAAATGGATATATTAAAAGTTGAAAATTTAGTTAAAACTTATAAGAATGGTAATACAACGATTAATGCTGTAGATCATGTAAGTTTTAGTGTGGAAAAAGGAGATTTTGTTGCTATTGTTGGGGCCAGTGGTAGTGGTAAATCTACACTTTTACATTTACTTGGAGGTGTTGATAGACCTACGAGTGGTAAAGTATTTATTGATAATGTAGATATTTATAGTATGAATAATGATGCTTTAGCTATATTTAGAAGAAGACAAGTAGGATTAATTTATCAATTTTATAATTTAATACCAATTTTAAATGTTGAAGAAAATATAGTCCTTCCTTGTAAGTTAGATGGTAAAAATGTAAGTAAAGATAGACTTAATGAAATTATTGATACTTTAGGTTTAAGTACTAGAAGAAAACATTTGCCTAATGAATTATCTGGAGGTCAACAACAAAGAGTTTCAATTGGAAGAGCTATTATTAATAATCCAGCATTAGTTTTAGCGGATGAACCAACAGGAAATTTGGATTCTAAGGCTAGTGATGAAATTGTAGCATTATTAAAAGAATCAAATAAAAAATATAATCAAACTATTATTGTTATTACACATGATCCTGATATTGCAAGTGTTGCAAATAGAGTTATTACTATTGAAGATGGAAAAATAGTTAGTGATGTAAGGAATTAATTATGAATGTATTAAATAATTTAACTATTAAAAATTTAAAATTAAATAAAAAAAGAACAATAGTAACAATAGTAGGTATAGTTTTGTCTGTTGCCTTAATTTGTGCAGTAGCTGGTATGGTTACATCATTTCAAGCAACTTTAGTAAATATAGCTATTACAGATGGAGGAAATAGACATTTAACAATTGAAAATGTAAGTAAAAAAGACTTGAAATATTTTACAAATAATAGTCATGTAAAGAGTATGTATTTAAGTGAGTCTTTTGGTTATGCTAAAGTGGATAATATAAATAAATATAAACCTTATGCTTATGTTGTAGGATATACAAAAGAGGCTTTTGATAATACAACATTAAAACTAGTTTCTGGAAGACTTCCGGAGAATAATAAAGAAATAATAGTAAGTGTAACTTTTAAAAATAATGCTAAAGTAAAAATTGGTGATACAATTAGTTTAGATATTGGTAAAAGAGTATGTACTGATGGAACAATTCTTAATCAAAGTAATCCATATTATGTGGAAGAAGGAGAAACTGATCTTTGCCATGAATATATAACTGATACAAGTAAACATGAATATAAAATTGTAGGTATTACAGAAAGATTAAATTATAATATTGAAGGATATAGTGCTCCAGGTTATACATTAATTACTAAAATAGATAAAGTAAGTGATAATATAAATGTATCTTTATTATTTAAAGATGCTAAATATTATAAAGAATATATAAATAATATAGCAAATGATAATGATCTAAATAAATATAATATTACTTTAAATGATGATCTTTTAAGATGGAGTGGAGCTAGTTTAAGTGATAGAACAATGAATATGTTATATGCTATTTCAGGTGTAGTAATAGGTATTATAATACTTACAAGTGTATTTGTAATAAAGAATAGTTTTGATATTGCTAATCAAGAGAAGAAAAAGATGTATGGTATGCTTTCAAGTATTGGTGCAACAAGTAAACAAATTAAGAAAAATGTCTTACATGAAGGTTTTATCCTAGGTCTAATTGGTATTCCTTTAGGTATATTATCAGGAATATTTGCGGATTATATACTTGTTATTATAATTAATTATATTGGTAATTTTAATGATGTTAAATTTGTATTTAGTATATCTATTTGGCCAGTTATTTTAAGCATTATACTTGGAGTAGTTACAATTTATTTGTCTGTGGTTAGAGCAGCTAAAAAATCAAGTAAAATTGCACCGATTGAAGCGATTAGAAATAACAATGAAATAAAAATTAATAGTAAAAAAATTAAGTCATCTAAAATAGTTGATAAATTATTTGGTGTCGGTGGAGATATTGCCTATAAGAATTTAAAGAGAAATAAAAAAAGAAATAGAACTACGATTATATCAATTGTAATAAGTGTTGCTGTATTTATTTCCTTATCATCATTTTTGAGTTATGGCTTTAAATTAACAAATCAGTATTATCAAGATATTAATTACGATATTCAGCTTTATCTTAGGGATACTAATGAAGAAGAATCTAAAAAAATAATTAATGATATAATAAAAATGGATAATATTAGTAGGTATAGTATAATTAGAAGTATGAGTATGACATTTGATTATAAAAAATATTATAATGATGATGTATTAAAATTTTTTGATGGTGTAAATGATTTGTCCCTTAGAATTATGTCTGTAGGTGAAGATGAGTTTGAAAGAATACTTAAAGAAAATAAAGTTGATGAAAATAATTTTAATTATAAAGGTTTATTAATTGATAAAAATATTTTTTATCAAGAAGGTAGTAAAAATTATAAGGAAGTAAATTTATTTGATTTAAATAAATTTAAAACTGTAACTGGTTCTATTAATAATAAAGATTTAAGTATTGGAATTATAAAAAGAATTGATATCTTACCAATGGGACTTCAAAATGTATATAGTGAAATTCCAATGATTATAGTAAGTGATGAATTTTATGATTATATTGTATTTAATTATAATATAACGGCTACTGATTCAAAAAGCCTGTATATTAAATCAACAGATGCAGAAAAACTAGAAAGTTTAATTAAAGAATATTTACTTGATAATGATATTACTAATTATAATTTGTTTAATATTGAAACAGAAGCTAAAGCTCAAAGAAGTTTAATTATTTTAGTAGCAATTTTCTTGTATGGTTTTATTATTGTTATCAGTTTAATTGGTGTTACTAATATTATTAATACAATAAGCACTAATATGAATTTAAGAAGAAGAGAGTTTGCTATGCTTAAGTCTATTGGTATGACAAAAAATGAATTTAATAAAATGATTAACTTAGAGTCAATTATGTATTCCACTAAAGCATTAATTATTGGTATTCCTTTAGGTATTTTGGGGTCATTTGCTATTTATAAGGCATTTGCAAATGGTAGTGATTATGGATATTTATTTCCATGGCAAGCAATTATAATTGCAATATTAGTTGTTTATATTTTAGTTAGTTTAATTATGCATTTTGCTTTAAGAAAAACAAGAAATGAAAATATAATTGATGCTATTAAAGATGAAAATATATGATTTGTGCGAATAAATAGATTTGATTTAACCTAAAAATAATGGTATCATTTATTTAGAAGTGATACCTTTTTGTTGTTAGAATGTGAGGTGTATGTATGAAAATACTTTTAGTTGAAGATAGCCAAATGATTGTAAAAGCCATTAAGTTTTTACTTGAAGAGCATAATTATGAAGTTAGCGTTGCCAGTACAATTAAAGATGCAAAAGAAATGGTAAGTAATAATTATGATTTAGTAATCTTGGATGTAATGTTGCCAGATGGAAATGGATTAGACTTTTTTAAAAATTATATAAATGTTCCAACGCTGGTATTAAGTGCTCATGATGAAGAAGACGATGTTGTAACATCATTAGATCTTGGGGTAGAAGATTATATTATAAAACCTTTTAGGTCAAAAGAACTATTATCAAGAATAAATAATATTATTAAAAGAAATAAGAAAAATAATATTAAAATGTATAAAAATATAACATTTGATTTAGATGCATATAGAGTTTATGTTGATAAGAATGAAATTGATTTAACAGGATTAGAATTAAAAATATTATTTTATTTGTTAGAAAATAAGGGAATTTTAGTAACTAGAGATATGATTATAAATAGAATTTGGGATGAGTCTGGAAAGTTTGTTAATGATAATACGTTGAGTGTTTATATAAAAAGAATTAGAGAAAAAATAGGGTGTGAAGATATAATTAAAACTGTTAAAGGTGTTGGATATAGGATGGATTTATGAAAAAAATTAGTTTATGGTTTTTAGTTAGTTTATGTTTAATAATGTTAATTAGTTATATTGATTATTATAGATATAGTAAAGTAATAAATGATTTTGTGAGTAGTGTAGTTACTGAGGTAAGTAAAAATTATCCAGATGTAAATAGTGAAGAATTAATAAAAATAGTTAATGGAAGTAATAATGGTAAAAGTGATATATTAAAAAAGTATGGATTTACTGATAGTGATATAAATTATTTAAGTAAGATGAATGATTCTTTTTATAAAAATATTGTTATTAATGTAATATTGTTTGGGGTTTTCGGAGGATTATGTATTGCTCTATATGTAATTGATAAGAAAAAAAGATGTAAAGAGATAGATAATATTACGAATTATTTGAAAAGAATTAATGATGGAATATATGATTTAGAAATAATTGATAATATTGAAGGAGATTTATCTATTTTAAAAAATGAAGTATATACCACTACAGTGGGTTTAAAAAGCTTATATGCTAAAGAAAATAAAGAAAGAATTAAAATAAAGGATAATTTAGCTAATATATCTCATCAACTAAAGACACCCCTTACATCAATTATGATTATGATTGATACATTACTTGAAGAGCATGTTAGTAAAGAAAAGCAAAAAGAATATTTAAATGATATAAGAATACAGATTGAAAATATTAATTTTTTAATTATTGCACTGCTAAAATTATCAAGATTTGATGCAAATGTAGTGGTTTTTGAAAAAAGAGAAATAATTGTTAAAGATTTGTTATTTGATGTTTTAAAAAATGTTGATATATTAAGAGAACTTAAAAATATAAATATTCATGTAAGTGGTAAAAGTGATGTAGCTTTTGATGGAGATTACAAATGGGAATGTGAAGCAATAACTAATATATTAAAAAATGGAATTGAGTATAGTAAAGATAATGGAGATATTTACATAAATTATAAAGATAATGGAATGTATGTAAGCATTGATATAATTGATAACGGGAAAGGTATAAGTAATGAAGATATGAAGCATATATTTGATAGATTTTATAAGAAAAATAATAATAGTAATAATTTTGGTATTGGACTTTCTTTAGCTAAAGAAATAATAGAAAGAGATAATGGAACAATTAGGGTAAGTAGTAATAATGGTACTAAATTTAGTATTAGATATTATAAATAATTGTTTACTTAAATGTTTAAAAAAGGTATAATGTTGTTATGAAGGTGAGTGTTTAAATTATGAATGTTTATAAAAATATTAAATGTAAGAAAAGTATGCTTGTTATAGGTATTATTTTATTTGTAGTATTTATGGGGTTAGGTCTTCTTATATATTCTGGTGAAGTTAATGCAGAATATGAAGTTTTAACTAAAAATACTAGTGAAAATGTTTATGCTAAATTAAATGTTAGTTTACTTGATAGTGCTTTTGCTACGGAAACTTTGGATGGTAAAGAAAAAGATTATTATATAGCTTTTGATGAAAATGATAATCCTTTTATAATTGTACTTAATAAAAGTGGTTTAGAAAGTTTAAGAAAAATACAAGAATACACTTTGAGTGAAACTGAAATAGAAAAACCTAATCCAGTGATGGTTTATGGAAATGTATCAAAAAGTGATACAGAAGTGTTTAAATATTTACAAGAATTTTTGAAAGATGAAGATGGTAATACTTATACAATTGATGAGCTTAAAAGTGTAGTAGGAGAAAATTATCTTGATACAACATGGGATAATAAAGAAGAAGGGATATTTGCTTTAATATTATTTGGAGTTTTTTCATTAAGTGGATTAATTTTAATAATAGTTTATTTTGTTAGAAATAAAAAAAGTAAAAAGATATTAGAAGAATGTGGAAGAGAACTTGAAAAAATAGAAGAAGATGTAAAAAGTGGCAAAGGAATTCATAATAAGAAATGTAAAGTTTATTTAACTGATAGATATTTACTTAGTTATGCTGGTGGTGTTAAATTAATTGAATTAAATGATATTGTGTGGGTATATCCATTTATAACTAAACAAAATGGTATTACAACTAGTAAAAGTATTTATGTTGTAACTAATAATGGTAAAAGTAATGTAGTAGCTGTAGTAAATACATGGGGTAAGAAAAATAAAGCTTCTTTTGAAGAATTATATCAAGATATAATTAATAAAGTGCCTAATGTCTTAGCTGGTTATTCTAAAGAAAATATGGAAAAAGCTAAAGAAATGTATAAAAAATAGGAAACAATTGAGTTTCCTTTTTAGTTTGTGTTATCTTGAACCTTTTCTTGCTTTTTCTTTAACAATTCTAGCTAGTTCTTGCATTGTTAATTCACCTAAGGCTAATTCTTGCTTTTCTTTTTCTTTTGTTATTATATCTGTAACAGTTCTATTACACATTGTTCGATACATTTTTCTATCATTATTTGCTTTTTTAGTAAATACTCCCATTACACAATAAATATTATTAGCAGTATGTTTCATAACAATTCTAACTTGGTCATCTTTTAATTCTATGAAGCCTGGTTTATTAGTTGTAAGACTTTTAATTTTTTTCTTGTAAACTATAAAATTTTCTAATAAAGATTGGACTCTTTCAAAATATTCTTCTGGTACATCTTTTAAATCATCGATTAATCTAGATTTTGTCGGATTACTAGCTGGGTGAGAGAATATTAATCGGCGTGGATTTATTGCATCTATTGGTTCATCAAATTCTTCGGGTTCCTCTAAACTTTCAACTTCATCATTTAATTCTATGTCTGTAATTTTATTGTAGTAATCCCTTATTAATAGGTATTTATCTAAGTATTCATTATATATTTCAATTGCTTCATGTCTTGATTCTTTGTCTTTATATATACTTATATCAAGAAGAATTTTATAATAATCTAATGCTTCGAATAAAAACATTTTTAATATCTCATTGACAATATAATTGTACTCATTGGTTTCTAAATTGTATTTTTGATAAGACTCAATAACTGGTATTATTTCATCAATATTAAGTTGGCAAATATATGATTTTAAATCATTAACATAACTATTTATTGTTTCTAATCTGTTGGAATTAACCTCAATTAGATCAAACATTTCAAAACCACTATCTAAAATATTTGGAACTTCATTATACTCTTTAGTTTTGTATTCTTTTTCTTGATTTTGTGTTGGTATAATATTATTGTTGTAAAATTCTAACTCATTGTTAAGTAAAACTTCATCTTTTTCAGAAATTTCTCCCATTGTAGCATAGTAAGAAATTATTGCTTGAATATTTTTGAATGTAAAGTTTTGATCAAATAATGGTTTTCTTTTTTGAAGTGGAAAACGCACTTTTTTTGCTGTTGAAAATTTGTAATAAGCATTTTTAAGTTGTTTTTTTAAAGATATGGCTTTTTCAACAGTGTTTTTGTATTGTTGTTTTATTTTGATATAAAGGTAATCCAGAGGTATTACATCATTTTGATTGTATGAATATAGGGCTTTATAGAATTCTATGTTATATTCTTCATTATTATATATACTACTAAGTAGAACACTTATAAATAATTTGTTATCGTTTAGTTCTGTTTTATTTTCTAGTAGAGGAATAAGTTCTTCGTAAAGTTGTTTTTTTGTTTTTAAAACTTCTAGTTCATATTTTTTTGCTTCATAATCATTTATATATTTTTGTAAAAGCTCAATAATCTTATTTATGTACATGAAAATCACTTCCAAATATATTTTAACAAATTTATGACTAAAAATCCATTTATTTTAATTGGTTTTTAGAAATTTAAAAAAAGCCCGTAGATACGGACTTAAATTTCTAAATGGTGCCGCAACAGTGAATTGAACACTGATTTAATCCTTACCATGGATTTGTAATACCATTATACTATAGCGGCGTAACTAAATTATACAAGATAATATTTATTTATGCAAGTGAAGGTTTGTAAAAAAACTTGTTTTAAATTTTAATTTGTGCTATTATATAGCGCAAGGAGGATTTTGGTTATGAAAAATGAAAAAATGATTTCTTGTTCTCATATATCTGTTGATTGTGTAGTAAATGATCCAGTTGATGTTCGTTGTGGAGGACCTGATTTTTTAGGGTTTGACTTTTTTGTTAGGCAAGAGGAGACGGATTATATGAAGCAAGCTATAAAAATCGCTTTGGAACAATTTAAAGTTCCTTTAAGAAATATGTATGTGGTTGGTATTGTTAATAAAAAAGAAAGTGAAGTTTGGACAAGAAACAAGATTGTTAGAGCTATAGCTAGTGATGCTGAATATTTACAATTTGAAAATAGTAGAAATTATGGTTCTTCAAGATAAAAGGTTCGTAGTTACGAACTTTTTTTGTTGTTAAAAAATCTTTACATCATACCCCCCTAGGGTGTATAATACTTCTGGGTGGAAGAAGTATGCATGAAGTATGTAAAATGTGTAAGAAAAATAAACATAGAAGTTGTGAAGAAAAGAAAAATATTATAAAAAGATTAAATGTTATTGAAGGACAGATTCGAGGGATAAAGCAAATGGTGGAAGATGATAGATATTGTAGAGAAGTAATTATGCAACTATCGGCATCAATGCATTCTTTAAAAAGTCTAGGTAATAATATTTTAACAAGTCATATGAAAAGTTGTATGGTTGATAATATAAAAAATGATAATTTAGAAATAATTGATGAAGTAATAACATTAGTTGAAAAAATAAATAAGTAAGGTGGTAAAAATGTTAAGTATAAAAAATTTAGTTGTTAGTTTAAAAAATGAAGATAAAAAGATTTTAGATGGATTATCTTTAGAAATTAAAGATGGTGAAATACATGCAATAATGGGACCAAACGGAACAGGAAAGTCTACACTTTCTAAAGCAATAATGGGACATTTTCTTTTTAATGTTTTAGATGGAGATATTATATTTAATGATGTAAGATTAAATGATTTAAGTGTGGATGAAAGAGCTAAAGCTGGACTATTTTTAGCAATGCAAGACCCAACCATGGTTGATGGCGTAACAAATAGTGAATTTTTAAAAAATGCTTATGAAGAACAAACTGGTAATCATATTGATTATTTTAAGTTTATTAGTGAGGTAAATAAATCTTTAGATGATTTAAATTTTTCTCGTGATATGATTCATAGAGACGTAAATGCCGGTTTTTCTGGTGGTGAAAAAAAGAAAAATGAAGTATTGCAAATAAAGATATTAAAACCTAAACTTATTATTTTAGATGAAATTGACTCTGGGTTAGATGTTGATTCCTTAAAAGTAGTTTGTGAAAATATAAATGAGTATAAAAATGAGTTTCCTGATACATCAATCCTTATTATTACACATTATCCAAGGATACTTGAGGCTATTAAACCAGATTATGTTCATATTATGAAAAATGGCAAAATTGTTAAAACTGGTGATTTGTCTTTAGCTTTAGAAACTGAACAAGTAGGTTATAATGAATAAAGTTATATATATTAATGATGATAATGTTGATTTTGAAATAAAAGAAAATGAAACTTTAGAAATATATCATTATATTGTGGATAAAGATGTGTCTGTTAATATAAATTTAAATGGAGAGTTTGCTAAAGTAAAATATCATCTAGGAATGTTAGGATTTAGAAATAATAAGTGTAGTGTTAAGGTGGAACATAAATTTAGTAATACGAGTAGTGAAGTAATATGTCATGGTGTTAATGTTCTAGATGGTGTGTTAGAGTTTGATGTAACAGGAATTGTGCCAAAAGAAGCATATAAAGTAAGTTGCTTAGAGGAAAATCAAATAGTTAATTTAAGTAATGGAGTTGGGGTGATAAAACCTAATTTACTTATTAGAAATTATGATACATTTTCTAAGCATGCAGCATATATCGGAGAATTTAATAAAGATAAAATGTTTTATTTGATGAGTAGGGGTATAAGTAAAATAGATGCTACTAAATTAATGATGGAGGCATTGTTAATTGGTAATGGTAATAAAGAAGAAATGATTGTGAAGGAGTTTATGAATAAAATAATGGAGGTGTCTAATGGATAAAGAAACTAAAAGAGAAATTATACTTGATAATTATCAACATCCTATGAATAGAGGTTTAAAGGAAGATGAATCTTATGTTAAAGCTAATACAAGGAGTGATTCATGTATTGATAATATAGATTTAATGATGAAAATAGAAGATGGTAAGATAGTTGATGCTTGTTTTGATGGGGAAGCATGTGCAATATGTACAAGTGCAACAAGTATAATTGTTAAAAGTTTGATTGGTAAAAGTGTAGATAAAGCAAAAGAAATAATAAGTAATTATCAAAATATGATTAATGAAGAAAAATATAATCCTGATATCCTTGGAGAACTTAATGTTTTTGATGAAATATACATGCAACCAGCTAGAAAGAATTGTGCACTTTTATCAAGTAAGAGTGCTGTTAAAATACTTGATGGAGTAGATAAGTAAGATGGAAATTGTTGGTTTAAGTGAAGAAAAAGTAAAAAAAATATCTGAGATAAAAAATGAAAGTGATTGGGTTTTAGATTATAGATTAAAGGGATATAAGTCTTTTGTGGAACAAAAGATGCCTCTGTTTGGCCCAGAAATTAATTTGAATTTTGATGATGTTATTTATTATAAAAATAATGAAGCTGATAAAAAGCTAGAGAATAATTGGAATAATATTTTAAAACCAGTTGTGGATGAACTTGATAGTGTGGGTGTTTTAGAGAGTGAAAAACATTTTGGAGGTATGGGTGTTCAATATGAAAGTGAAGTAATATACCATAATATGATTGAAGAGTTGAAAAAGAAAAATGTAATATTTACATCAATTGAAGATGCTATTAAAAGATATCCTGATTTAGTTAAAAAATATTTTGGTAAGATTGTATCTTTCACTGAAAATAAATTTGCAGCTTTAAATGCAGCGGTGTTTAGTGGAGGTTCATTTATTTATGTTCCTAAAAATACTATACTTGATAGACCTTTACAAAGTTATTTTAGAATAAATAGTAAAAATATGGGACAATTTGAAAGAACATTAATTATTGTAGATGATAATTCTAGTTTGCATTATGTAGAGGGGTGTACTGCACCATCATATAGTGAATCGTGCTTGCATGCAGCGATTGTGGAAATTTATGTTGGTAAAAATTCTAAATGTAGATATTCCACTGTTCAAAATTGGGCAACAAATGTGTATAATTTAGTTACAAAAAGAGCTTTAGTTGATGAAGCTGGAGTAATGGAATGGATTGATGGAAATATAGGTTCTAAAGTAACAATGAAATATCCTTGTTGTGTTTTAAAAGGAGATAATTCTAGAGGAACATGTATTACAATTAGTGTTGCCAAGAGTGGACAAGAGCAAGATAGTGGGGCTCGAATGATTCATATTGGAAAAAATACAAAAAGTAATATTGTTTCTAAAAGTATTGCAGGAAATGGTGGAAATGCTACATATCGTGGTAAGGTTGAAATAAAGAAAAATGCTTTAAATAGTGATGCCATGGTAAAATGTGATAGTTTAATACTAGATGATAAGTCTATGTCTGATACAATACCTACGAATATAGTTGGAAATATTACAAGTAACATTGAACATGAAGCAACAGTATCAAAAATTAGTGATGATGTATTATTTTATTTAATGAGTAGAGGTATTCCGGAAGAAAGAGCAACGGAGTTAATTGTTTTAGGTTTTATTGATGAATTTAAAAGTGAACTTCCAATGGAATATGCAGTTGAGTTAAATCAATTAATAAAGAGAAATTTGTAATGCAATTGTTTGTTGTTTGTGGTACAATGTAATTGGAGGATTTATGAAAAAGAAACAAATTGTTGATTTAATTGCATCAGTGTTTTTAATAATATGTGGAAGTATTTTGTTATTGTTTCCCTTATTTCATTTTGTAAAAGTAAAAGGTATATTCTTAGGAGTATTGGGTGTTTATGCGGTATTAAACTTGATTAAATTTTTATTAACAAGTAAGAGTAAAGATTTTGAAGGATTATTTACAAGTATTGCATCTATCATTGTATTTATTGTAGCACTTAAATTAAATATAAGTGAAGTTCCTTGGTATTTAGCTTTGTGTTTACTTATTTGGATTATTCTTTTATCCCTTATAAAGCTCAAAAAAGGTGACTATTATAATGATAGAAAGAATAAAATGTGGATTATTGAAGTTATTAGTTTAGTGTTGTTTATATTAGCTGGACTTTTAACAACAATGAATTTATATTATGAAAATGATATACAAGTATTAGTGTTGGGATATTTTTTCTTAATACATGGAATACTAGAATTATTTGACCCATTAATTATATCTTTGAAAATAAAATAACGGATGAATTAATCCGTTATTTGTTTGTAATAATAAGTTTGATAGCTGTTTTTTGTTCACCATTTATTATTATGTCATTAAATGCTGGTATGACCACTAAGTTATCACCGGTTGGAGCTACAAAACCACGACATATGGCGATAGCTTTGATTGCTTGATTTAGAGAACCTGCTCCGATGGTTTGAATTTCCACTTCTTTGTTTTCTCTATAGATGTTTGCTATAGCACCAGCAACTTTACTAGGGTTAGATTTTGATGAAACCTTTAGAATTTCCATTATTACCATTCCTTTCATTAAAATATATGGAAAATTTGTATTTTTATGCTTGCTTTTTTTGATACGTTATTGTATACTTAAGTAGTAATCATTACTATTTAGGAGGTATGCGTGAAAAATACTAAACAAAAGAAAGTTATTTTAGATATAATAAATAATAGTAATAATCATTTGGATGCTTATCAAATATATGATGAGGCTAGAAAACAGATTTCTAATATTAGTTTAGGTACTGTTTATAGAAATTTAGGAGGATTAGAAAACGATAACTTAATTATAAGTTTAATGGTTAATGGTGTTAAACATTATGATAAAGTTATTCCTCATTATCATTTTATATGTAAAAAGTGTTCTAAGATAGTTGATGTATTTGATGCAAAATTTCCTAAGATAGAAAAAATTGAAAATAATATAGTAAGTGATTATGAAATAGTTTTTAAGGGCATTTGTGAAGAATGCCAGAAGGAGGAATTTAAAAATGGAATTAAAGGGAAGTAAAACAGAAGCTAATTTAATGGCTGCTTTTGCTGGAGAAAGTCAAGCAAGAAATAAGTATACTTATTATGCATCAAAAGCTAAAAAGGATGGTTATGAACAAATTGCAGCAATATTTGAAGAAACTGCAAATAATGAAAAGGAACATGCAAAAATGTGGTTTAAAGAATTACATGGTGGTAGTATTCCAAGTACAGAAGAAAATTTGCTAGATGCTGCAAATGGAGAAAACTTTGAATGGACAGATATGTATGTAGAATTTGCTAAAGTTGCTCGTGAAGAAGGGTTTGATAGAATTGCTAACCTTTTTGAACGTGTTGCTGATATTGAAAAGGCACATGAAGAAAGATATCGTAAGTTACTAAAAAATATTAATGATAAGTTAGTATTTAGTAAAGATGGAGAATGTGTTTGGATTTGTCGTAATTGTGGACATATTGTTATTGGTAAAGAAGCTCCAGCTGTTTGTCCAGTATGTAATCATCCACAAAGTTATTTTGAATTAAAAGCTGAAAATTATTAAAAAAATAATTTTTAAGTAAAAATATTACAAATTATAATCCAATTTTAAGTAAAAATTTTACGAACAGAAATTAAACAAATTAATTTTCTGTTTTTTAATTTTGTGTAACAATGTTATTCTCCAGTATTATATTTGATATTGCTGGTGTAAATTGAATAACAAAATACATGATAGAAAAGCAAAAATTATAACATAGAAACAATATGTAAATGTCAATATTTTAGTTGAAATCTTATCTTGACATACGTATATTTTTATATTACAATTTTATTGTAAATACTATTTTATGAAACGTTTCTATTTTTGTATTTATATTGTAGGGAAGGTGATTATAAGTGAAAAGAAGTTGCGATTTTAGATTCATTTGTACATTTATATTGCTTGTGTTGTTTTTTGTTTTATTTTTGATATTTTTCTTATTCAAACCTAATTCTAGTGAAAATATTGATAATACATCAAAATTGTGGACTAGCTATGATTTAAGTGTAGCTCAAATTAAAAACAATCTCGATATTGTTATGGATTATTCCTCAAATGATTTGACTTGTGGAAGTTTGAAAAATATTTCAATTAAAGATGGTTCTTATGAGTCGGCTTTAAATAATTTAGGTTGTTATATTACTTTATATTATTATAATTTGACTGAATACAATGAAAACTATCATAATTATTTAATTAAATATAGAGATAAACATTTTATTACTAAAAATGATTTTATTTCTTTAAAACGTGATTTGAAAAATGATAATATGTTTTATAATTATTTGAAAAATATGATGAACTTCAAAATTAATGATAATGAAGCCACAAAAAAAATAAATGACATTGTTTCTCAATTTTTAAATGAATTTGATGTATATTTTTATGATAACTGTGATAATTATACTGAGGTGTTTTCATATAAAATTTCTGAACTTTCTTTTGTAACTTATGTATCTTATTGGTTAAAAAATGAATATTTTAATTTAAATTTATGAAAGGAAAAAGAAAATTATATTTTTAATCGTATCGATTTTTAGTGTACTGTTTTGTGATGCTGTTTATGCTTCTGAGACTTTGTATATTAATTCTAGAAAGGTTAAAATGAGTCAATCTGAACTTGAAAATTTACGCAATTTGGGATTTAAATAATGAAATAGATGTAGTGACTTAAGAAGAATTTGATAATAACAAAAATTTGAATTCTGTTTTAGTTAGTCAAAATACAAAATATTATAAAACTAATACTTATAGAATTAAAAATTCTAATTTATTATTAAATAGTAATAATAATAACAATAACAATAACAATGTTTTATATTATAGTGAGAAAACATGTATATTTAAAGCCAAAACACTAATTATTGAAAATTTAACGGGCAATTGGGTAATTACGTTCTTTTGTCTTTTTTTGTAATTATTTTTTTAATTTTTAGTTTAACAAAAAAATAAAAATTATTAAAAAGACTAGTAATTTAAAATAAATTGTGTTATATTAGTTTTATAAAAACGAAGAAAAAGAATAAGTAATTATGAAAACTACATAGAGATCTCTTGGTTGGTGGAAAAGAGAAAGTGAAAATAATGAAATCTATCTTTTGAGTTGGGCATGTGCCTCGGATTAAACCGTTATATAAATTAAGTTAAATAAAGGATGGTACCGTGCATAAAGCACTCCTTGGGTAACATTCTTTTTATTTTTGGAGGATTTATGATAGATATTAAGTTAATAAGGGAAAACAGGGAATTAGTAAAAGAAAATATTAAGAAAAAGTTTCAAGATGAAAAGCTTGGATTAGTTGATGAAGTTTATGAATATGATAAAAGTTATCGCGAATGTAAAATGAAAGTTGATGAACTTAGAGCTAAGAGAAACAGTTTGAGTGCATCAATTGGAGTTTTAATGCGTGATAAAAAATTAGATGAAGTTGAAAAAATAAAAAATGAAGTAAGTAATATTAATGAAGAAATTGAAAGTGTTGAAGAAAAAGAAGAACGTTTGGAAAAAGAAATTAAAGATAGAATGCTTGTTATACCAAATATAATTGATGATAGTGTACCAATTGGGAAAGATGATAGCGAAAATGTGGAAATTGAAAAATTTGGTGAACCATTTGTGCCTGATTATGAAATTCCTTATCATGCAGATATTTGTGAGTCTTTTAAAGGATTAGATAAGGTAAGTTCTGGTAAAACTAGTGGTAATGGATTTTATTATTTAGTTGGTGATATTGCTAGACTTCATGAAGCAACACTTGCTTATGCGAGAGATTTTATGATAAGTAAAGGATTTATTTATTGTGTTCCACCATTTATGATTCATAGTGATGTTGTTACTGGTGTTATGTCTTTTCCTGAAATGGAAGCAATGATGTATAAAATTGAAGGGGAAGATTTATATTTGATTGGTACAAGTGAACATTCAATGATAGGTAGATTTAAAGGAGAAATAATTGATGAAGAAAAATTACCAATTGCGATGACTTCTTATTCACCTTGTTTTAGAAAAGAAGTTGGAGCTCATGGAATAGAAGAAAGAGGTATTTATAGAGTTCATCAATTTGAAAAACAAGAAATGATTGTTTTATGTAAGCCAGAAGAAGCAATGGATTGGTATAATAAAATGTGGAAATATACAGTTGAATTTTTTAGAAGCATGGATATTTCTGTTAGAACTTTGGAGTGTTGTAGTGGTGATTTAGCTGATTTAAAAGTAAAATCATGTGATATTGAAGCATGGAGCCCAAGACAAAAGAAATATTATGAAGTTGGATCTTGTTCTACTCTTGGGGATGCTCAAGCAAGAAGAATGGGTATTAGAATGAAAACTGATAAAGGAAATGTTTTTGTAAATACCCTTAATAATACAGTTATTGCAAGTCCTAGGAGCCTTATTGCAATTTTAGAACAACATTATCAAGCTGATGGAAGTGTTAAAATACCAAAAGTTTTACAACCATATATGGGTGGTTTGAAAGTATTAGTTCCTAAAAATAAGTAAGAGAAGATAAAATTCTCTTATTTTTTTGTAAAAAAATGTATAATTTACACTGGTTTACAAGTAATATTTTGACATGTTTTGTCGAACTTGTTGCAATCTCTAAAAAATAGTATAGAATACTTACTTGAAAGCGGGTTTTGGTTAATAAATTTCTATATGTCTAAAGATTAAACCTTCAAAATATAATAAATGCAATAGTGATAACACCATCCCTTTTATAAAATAGTTAATAATTATTTAAATTTATTAAATCAAATTAACCAAAACGCTTTCATTAATTTTGTTTATGTGATAGAATATTGGTTTGAAGGGAAGTGTTGTTATGAAAGTGCCTGATTTATTAGTAGCTGGAGACAGAAAAAAGGTTGATGTCAAAGAAAAAAAGTTAGATTTAAATATAAAACCTATTTATAAAGGTAAAAAGTATTTTTTAAGAACTTACGGATGTCAAATGAATGTTCATGATTCTGAGGAAATAAAATATTATTTAGAAGCTTTAGGTTATGAAGCTGTCCTTGAATTAGAAAAAGCTGATATTGTTGTGTTAAATACTTGTGCAATTAGAGAAAATGCTAAAGATAAAGTTTTTGGATATTTAGGAAGATGTAAACATTTAAAGAAGGAAAATCCAAATTTAATTATTGCTATTACTGGATGCTTAATGCAACAACCTAAAGAAATTGAAGAGATTCATAATAGACATCAATATATTGATATTATTATTGGTACTCATAACTTAAGTGAGATGCCAAGTTTAATTGAAGAAGCTAATAATAAGAAAAAACAAAATATTGAAGTTTATTCAAATAGTGATATTGTGTTTGAAAACGTTAAATATAATAGAGATTCTAAAATAAGTGCATGGATTAATATTATTTATGGTTGTGATAAATTTTGTACTTATTGTATAGTTCCATATACTAGAGGTAGAGAACGAAGTCGTAAGATGGAAGAAGTTTTAGAAGAAGTTAAAGCTTTAAAGGAACAAGGCTATATGGAAATTACTTTACTTGGACAAAATGTGAATGCATATGGTAAAGATTTAAATTTAGGTTATGATTTTGCAACACTTTTAGAAAATGTCGCAAAAATTGGTATTCCTAGAATTAGATTTGTAACATCACATCCATGGAATTTTACTGATAGAATGGTTGATGTTATAGCAAAGTATGATAATATTATGCCTTATGTGCATTTACCTATTCAATCTGGTAGTGATGAAATTCTTAAGAGAATGAACAGAAAATATACTATAGAAGAATATAAAAAACTTTTTGATCAAATTAAGAAAAAAGTTAAAAATGTTGCAATTACAACTGATATAATTGTGGGCTTTCCAAATGAAACTGATGAAGATTTTCAAAAAACTTTGGATATTGTTAATTATTGTAAATTTGATGGGGCTTATACTTTTATTTTTTCTCCAAGAGAAGGTACTGCAGCTGCAAAAATGGAAGATAAAGTTCCAATGCAAGTAAAAGAAGAAAGATTACAAAAATTAAATGAACTTGTAAATAAGTATTCTTTAGAAAGTAATCAAAAAATGTTAGGAAAAACTTTGGATGTTTTAGTTGTTGGTTTGAGTGAAAAAGATAGTAATAAAGTTTATGGATATACTGAAACTATGAAGTTGGTAAATATTGTTGGTAATAAAGATTTAATAGGTAAAATTGTTCCAGTTAAAATTACTGATGCAAAAAGTTTTAGTTTAGATGGGGAAAATAGTCAAGAATAGAATTCTTGACTACTTTTTTCGTTAAATTATGAAAATTTTTATTAAATAGGTTGACATTTGTTGTTTTTTTGTAATATAATGTTAGTGCACTTGGGAAAATACGCGCCCATAGCTCAACTGGATAGAGCGTTAGACTACGGATCTAAAGGTTGGGGGTTCGAATCCCTTTGGGCGTACCATTTAAAAATTTTGGTTAAATCGAGAAGTAGCACAATTTGGTAGTGCACTAGGTTTGGGACCTAGGGGTTGCAGGTTCAAATCCTGTCTTCTCGACCAGTTTGAATTTATAAACTAGACTTTGTTCTAGTTTTTTTCTTGTTGCAACCCCTAAGTCTCAAACTTTCTTGAAGAAATATATATTTATAAATGTATTTTAATTTATAGGTGATTTTTAAACATAAAATATTGTTTTTTATTAGTAAATTTAAAAAAAATAAAAAAATATTAAAAAATTTGTAAAAAAGCCTTGCATTTGTGTCTGCCATTTGGTATAATCTTAATTGTCATCGACGGATGCAATGGTGGTCGCATCAAAAGATGTAAAAGGGCGCTTAGCTCAGTTGGTTAGAGTACTTGCCTTACAAGCAAGGTGTCATAGGTTCGAGTCCTATAGCGCCCACCATTTTATTTTAATTTATTTATTTTTGCCGACATAGCGTAACTGGCAGCGCAACTGACTTGTGGGATAGAAGTAGTAATACTTTTAGAACTATCTTGCACCCTTAGTTGGAAACGATTGAGGTGGACGTCGCTAATTCGGGGAACTCTTCATAATAGAAATATTATATGACAATCCCGAGCTAGGTTGTAAGACCGAGTGTAGAGACTTTATACGACGAGCCTAAGTTCAAATGAATATGGCTAAGAGAAAGTCCAGACTACAAACACTTAATGTGGTAGTGAAAGCTATAGTAGTATGAATCAGTAGGTTGGGAGTTCGACTCTCTCTGTCGGCACCATTGTTGGGGAGATAGCGAAGTGGTCAAACGCGGCAGACTGTAAATCTGTTCCTTCGGGTTCCATAGTTCAAATCTATGTCTCCCCACCATTGTTATTGCCTCGTAGCCAAGTGGTAAGGCATCAGACTTTGACTCTGACATTCCGCCGGTTCGAATCCTGCCGAGGCAGCCATTTATATTTTTAAAATTTTTGATTTTGGTTCGTTAGCTCAGTCGGTAGAGCATTTGACTTTTAATCAAAGGGTCCTGAGTTCGAATCTCAGACGAGCCACCATTAAAAAAATTAACTCCGTATTTGCGGAGTTTTCTTTTTGTTTAAAAATGCTCAGGACCCTTTAATTTTAAAAATATAAATGGCTCTTTTAATTCCATCGCCTTTATCTAGTGGGCAAAGATACTCCCAACCAAATTTTTCATAATAATTTATTAATCTAGTATGTGAGTATAATGTATCATAACCTAAATCTTTTAAAACAGAAGGTATAGTTTCTAGAAGTTTTCTTGAATATCCCATTTTTCGCTTTTGGGGAACAATATAAACATTTGCTAACCAAGGGGAGTAGTTTGTATTATCATTATCATGGGCTTTTATTTGGTAAAATCCAACTAGTTTATGATTATCTATAGCTATAATTGTAATTGCTTCATCTTCAAAAGTCTTATTATTCCAATCATTAAGACATGCAATAACATCATTTTTAAATATTTCATTATTATTCAAATAATCTATTTTTAACATATAATCACCATAATTATTTTATTAAAATACCCATTAAAAGTCAAATTTAGAACAAAAATGCAAAAAAATAACAAAAAGTTTGATATGTTTGACCTGGTTCGACAAGTTTTTTGCATTCTTTATGCTATACTAGCCAACTAAGGAGGTAAATTATGAAAGAAAAAATCAAACAATTATTAAAAGAGTTTTATTTGATTCAATGTAAAGGTTGGGTAAAAAGCACCGGTTCTGGCAAAAGTGCTGCTGGAACTACACTTGAACATCTATTTGGAAAACAAGAAGATACATTGCCTTTGCCTGATTATTTAGGAATTGAATTAAAAACTAAATTAATTACTAGTAATTATAATGTTAGACTTTTCAGTGCTGTTCTTGACAATAAACCAGATTTAATGAATAAATTGTGGAAATTGTGTTCTTGGAAATGTACAAGAAATGGTGGAACGCGTGAACTTTATGATGATTTTAATGCGATAGATTATTCTAATACTCATAGAAAATATGCGTTTAAAATGTATGTTAATTATGAAAAAGAATGTGTTGAATTATTATTATACAATAATTGGGATAAGAAAAATGTTAATATCGATATGTCTTGGTCTTTTAGAGAGTTAGAACAACGATTAAAAATTAAACTTTCATACATGGCTCTTGTTCATGCTGAAAAATTTGTGAATAAAGAAACTAAAGAAGAAAAATTTAAATATTTAGATATGACTATTTACAAATTAAGAAGTTTTGATGTTTTTTTGAAACTTTTAGAGCAAGGCATAATAAGTGTGAATTTAAAAATGTATCCGTTTAAAGAACCTGAACGACAAGATAAGTTTAGAAATCGTGAAACAACATTTTGTATTTCTCAAGAAAATCTACCATTATTGTTTGAGAAGATTGATACAAGTGATTATGTAATTAGTTAAAAAAAATCAGCCATCATGCTGATTTTTCTATTCTACAGTAACAGATTTTGCTAAATTTCTTGGCTTATCTATGTCACAGCCATTATCTTTAGCTACTTTATATGATAAAAGTTGTAATGGTATAATTGTTAAAATTGATTCTAATATTGGATGTATTTTTTTGATTGTTATTATGTCATCATAAAATTTTTCTTGAGGTGTTTCGTTTGTAACATAGACAACGTAAGCACCGCGAGCTTTTACTTCTTTGATATTACTTATTGTTTTTTCTCGTAAACTATCATCTGTTGAAATTGCTATTACAGGAGTATCTTTTTCAATTAATGAAATAGTTCCGTGTTTTAATTCTCCGGCTTGGTAAGCAACACTATTTATATAAGATATTTCTTTTAATTTCAATGATGCTTCAAGAGATAGTGCGTAATCAATACCACGTCCAATGAAGAAAATTTGTTTTTTATCATAAATTTTATCTGCAATAGTAGAGTAATTATCATTATTTATTGTTTCTTTTATTAATGCAGGTAAATTATTATATTCTTTAACTAATTCATTGAATTCATTTTTATTAATATTTTTGTTTTCATAACCTAAATATAAAGCAATTAAACTGAATATTGCAAGTTGTGCTAAGTAAGCTTTTGTAGTTGCAACAGCAATTTCAAATCCAGCTTTGATATAAGTTACATAATCTGCTTCACGGGCAATGGAAGAACCAACAACATTTACAATTGCCATGGTAGTTATTCCATCAACTTTCGCTTTTCTTAAAGCTGCAAGAGTATCAGCGGTTTCTCCGGATTGAGAAACTAAAACTACTAATGTATCCTTGTCATAAAAACATTTTTTATATCTGTATTCACTAGCAACTTCAACATTTACAGGTATATTTGCATAGTTTTCAATTAAATATTTTCCAACAACACCTGTATGATAAGCTGAACCACATGCTACAATATCAATTTTTTTGAAATTTTTTAGATAACTAAAACTTTTTTCTAAAGATTTTATTGTACCATCAAAATAGTAATTAACAGTATCTTTAAATACTTTATCTTGTTCATTTATTTCTTTTAACATAAAGTGTTCAAATCCACCTTTAGTGGCAGCATCCATTGAACCTTCAAAAAACTTTATTTCTTTTTCTATTTCATTTAAGTCTTTATCATAAATTTCAATTTTATCTTTTGACAATTTAACAATGTCATAGTCATTTAATAACATGTATTTATTAGTATATGCAAGTATTGCTGGTACATCAGATGCAACATAATATCCATCATTACCAATAGCTACAATCATAGGACTGGCACAGCGTGATGCATAAATATTATCATCGCCATCAACTAAAACCACAAATGCATATGAGCCACGAATTATTTTACTAGCTTCATGTAATGATTTAACCATATCACTATTTTTGCTATACAATTCATCAAGTAGGGCAGCGGCTACTTCACTATCGGTTTCACTAGTAAATTTATATCCTTTTTTCTTTAAATCTTCTTTAATTTCAATGTAATTTTCAATTATACCATTATGAACTAAAGTGACTTTACCATTTTTATGAGGATGAGCATTAATATTATTAGCTTCACCATGAGTTGCCCATCTTGTATGTCCAATACCTATATAAGCATCAACATCCATATCTAAAGTATCTTTTAAATTCTTGATTTTTCCTTTTTCTTTCTTTATTTCGACGTTGCCATTTTTTATATAAGCAACCCCGGCAGAGTCATAACCTCTGTATTCTAGAGCTTCTAGAGCTCCGATTAGTTTTGGAACACATTTTTTAGTTCCAATATAACCAATTATTCCACACATAAAAAAATCCTTCCTTAATGTATGTGATATATTTTTTATTACAATGTTAATTTTGCTTTTTGTAATATATCTATCGATTATACTAACCGTGTTGCATCCGCCGAATTTTCGATAAACAACATCCTCGTTAACCTCTTGGGTCTGGCGCTAACAAATAATTTTACCTCCATCAACTATTTTGTTTTCTTTATCATTATATTATATGTTTTCGTTTTTGTCAAAGTTTTATCTAGACATTAATTTATCAATATTATATAATATAAGTGGTGATTATTTATGGTGAAAGTCGAAGGTACTTTAGAAAAGAAAAATGCAAATAACAATTATAATGATTATAAGAAAAATGAATTAACAAGAACTTTAATCCTTGGTTTAGTGGGATTAGTACTAGTATTAATGCCTGGTACTTTGAATAAGATTTTAGGAATACTTGTCGGAGTTGTTTTACTAGTAATTGGAATTGCTGGAATTTATCAATATTTACAAAATAAAATTGGAACATCAACTTCTTTAGTTAGTGGAATATTTTACAGTATTTTAGGTTCAATTATTTTGCTTTATCCAGGTTCTGTTGTAAGAGCTATAGCTATTGGAATAGGTATTAGCTTAACAATGTCAGGTTTAGCAAAAGTAAAGTGGGCATTTACCTTAAAGGGTTTAGATAATACATGGATTGGTACTTTAGTAATTGGTATACTTATAACAATTTTAGGTGTAATTTTAATTTTTAGTCCTTTTTCTGGGGATGCAATTACCAAAGTAACTGGTGCGTTCTTGCTAGTTGTTGCAGTATTTGATTTAATTGATAATTACATTTTGCAAAAATAACTGAAAAGTTATTTTTTTAACCTTTAAAAATAATCTATTTTATGATAAACTTATTATAGTGGTGAAGCATAATGGATAGAATAACGTTTATATTAATTGCTTTGTTAGTATGGATTGTAACTATTATTTTGGTAATAGTAGTTTTAAATGTGATAAATAATAAGGAAAAGAAAAAGCTGAAAGCTGAAATAGAAAAACTAGAAAAGGGAAAAAATATGATTATTTCAGCATCAATGTTGTCTGAACTTAATAAAGTTGAAGCATTAGTTAATAATGATGAAATGAAAGAAAAATTAGATGATTGGAAAGCTAGATTTAATGATATTAAAGATAAAGATATGCCTAAAATAACAGAAACAATTAATGAAATAGAAGAGTTATTTTTAGAAAAAAACTTTAAAGATTTAAAAGGTTTAGTTTTAAAAGCTGATTTTGATTTAAATAATTTAAAAACTAAAGCATCTTTTTTGCTAGATGAAATAAAAGATGTGACTTTAAGTGAAGAAAGAAATCGCGAAACAATAACTAAATTAAAAGCTCAATATCGTGAAATATTAAGTACTTATAAAGATTATGAAAATGAATATGAAATAGTTAAAGTGCCTTTAGAATTACAATTTGAAAATATTGAAAAATTGTTTAATGCTTTTGAGGTTTCGATGGAACAAAATGCTTATACTGAAGTAGGTAGAATAGTTAAAGCAATAGCAGATGTAATAGGAAATTTAAAAGTAATTATTGAAGAGACAAGACCTATAGTTAGTTTAGGTAAGAGTTTAATTCCTAAAAAAGAAGATGATATTAAAAATATTTATGATAAAATGACTAGAGAAGGTTATAATTTAGAATATTTAAATATTGATGCAAATATAGAAGAAGCAAATAAAAAGATTAAAGATATTTTTGGGAGATTAAATGTATTAAATGTTGAAGATTCATTGTTTGAACTTAAAACTATGCATGATTATTTTGACTCTTTATATGCGGATTTTGATAAAGAAAGATATAGTAAAAAAATATATGAAGATTATAGTAGAAGCATTTTAATTAAAGCAACTAAGTTAGAAAAAGTTAATAATGAACTATATAAGAAAATTGGAGATATTAAATATAGTTATGATTTAACAGATGATGAAGTAAGTGTGATTTCAGAAATAAAAGATGAAATAATGAATATTAGAGCTAGTTATGATAAGGTAGTAGATATTGCTAGAAGTAAAACTTTAGCTTATTCTAAGCTTGCTCGTGAGATGGAAATTATTAATTCAAGACTTGTTAAAACTGAAGAAAAACTAAATGGAGCTTTAAAAACTTTAGGTAGTTTAAAAGAAGATGAATTAAGAGCTCGTGAACAACTAGAAGAAATTAAGAGAATACTTTATCAAACAAAAGAAAAGATACGTTCTTATAAGTTACCAATAGTACCTAAGAATTATTATGTGGAAATGTCTGAGGCAATGGAAGCTATAAATGAACTTGTAAAAGAACTTGATAAAAGACCTATATCTATAAAAATATTAAATTTAAGAGTTGATACTGCAAGGGATTTAGTTTTAAAAGTGTATAATACTGTAAATGAAACTGTTAAAACTGCAAAAATGGCAGAAACGGCAATAGTTTATGGAAATAGATATAGAGTTACAAATAAAGAAGTAGATTTTGGTCTTATTAAAGCTGAAAATGCGTTTTTTAAAGGAAATTTTAAAAATAGTTTAGAAAATGCTATTAATGCTATTAATATAGTTGAACCAGGAATACATAAAAAATTATTAGAAGAATCTCAAAGTTAAGGATGTGATATTTTGGTTTATTTAGATTATAGTGCAACAACTCCGGTGGATATTAGAGTTTTTGATACGCTTTCAAAGGTTACAAAAGATTATGTGGGAAATCCTAATTCTATGCATAGTTTAGGACAAAGGTCTATGGAATTACTTCTAAGTGCTACTAAACAAATTGCAGATATTTTTGGTGTTAATCCTACAGAAATTGTTTATACTGGTGGTTCAACTGAGTCAAATAATATGGCAATTATCGGAGCTGCTTTAGCTAATCATAAAAAAGGAAAGCATATAATTGTTTCAAAACTTGAGCATCCATCTATTTATGTAATATGTGATTATTTAAAATCTATTGGTTTTGAAATAAGTTATGTTAAAAATGATAGTGATGGTTTAATTGATTTTGATGATTTAAAAAATTTAGTTAGAGAAGATACAATTTTGGTTAGTATAAGTGCTGTTAACTCTGAAATTGGAATTAGACAACCATTAAAAATGATTAGACAAATTATAAAAAAAGAGAATATGGGAACTGTTTTTCATTCAGATATGACACAAGCAATAGGTAAAGTAAGTGTAAACATGCGAGACGTAGACTTAGCAAGTGTTTCTGGACAAAAAATCTTTGGACCAAAGGGCATTGGCTTTTTATATAAAAGTAGTATGGTAAAAGTAACACCACTTTTATATGGAAGCACAAAAGAAACTTTAAATCCTGGAACACCACCACTTCCTTTAATTGCAGCTTTATCTAAAGCTATTAGACTTGCAAATGAAAATATAGAAAAAAAAGAAAGATTTGTTACATTATTAAATGATAAAATAACAAATACATTAGGAAAATATCCAAATATTTTATTTAATAAAACTAAGTATAGTATTCCACATATATTAAATATAAGTGTTATGGATGTAATGCCTGAGGTAATGGTGCATGCACTTGCTAATCATGAAATATATGTAAGTTCAAATACAGCTTGTTCAAGTGGGGAAGTTTCAAATGCAGTTTTAGCTGTATACAATGATTTAAATAGAGCGAAGCACACTATTAGAATTAGTTTATCTCATGTAACAACAACAGAAGAAATAAATAAATTCTTAGAAGTATTTAAAGAAGAATATGAAAAATTAAGTAAATTACATTAAAACTATTTAAAATAATAGTTTTTTTTGTTAAAATATTTTTTGAAATGAGTGATGTGTTTTGAAAAAAATAATTATTATAAAATATGGAGAATTAAGTACTAAGAAAGATAATAAGAATTATTTTATTAGTAAATTAAAAGATAATATTGAAACAACTTTAAAAAATATTAATCATAATACTTATTATGATTTTGGAAGAATGTTTGTAGAAACAAAAGATACAGATGAAGTAGTTAATCACTTAAAAAATGTTTTTGGTATTCAAGGAATGTTTATTGGTTATACAAGTAATAAGACTGAATTGGAAGATATAAAAAGTGATGTAATAGAGTTACTTCAAAATAAAGTTTTTAAAACATTTAAAGTTGTTACTAAAAGAAGTAATAAAAATTATCCAATTAATTCGATGGATGTAAGTAGAATGATTGGGGGTCATATACTAAAAAATATTGATTGTAAAGTAGATGTACATAATCCAGATATTATAATTAATATTGAAATTAGAAATGATGAGATATTATATTATTTTGAAGAAATTAAAGGACTTGGAGGATATCCAGTTGGTACTTTAGGTAAAGGACTTTTAATGCTAAGTGGGGGAATAGATTCACCGGTCGCAGGATATCTTACTATTAAACGTGGGGTAAAACTTGAAGCAATATATTTTGAAAGTCCTCCGCATACTAGTGATCAAGCTAAAGAAAAAGTTATTAAACTTGCTCGTGTTCTTGCTAAATATAATACTGAGGTAAAAATTCATGTTATTAACTTTACAGAAATTCAAGAAACAATACTTAAAAATATTCCTCATGAATATTTAATTACAATAATGAGAAGAATGATGTATCGTATAAGTGCTATTATAGCTAATGAAAATAAATGTAATATTTTGGTAAATGGTGAATCTATTGGTCAAGTTGCAAGTCAAACACTAACTAGCATGAGAGCAATAAATGAAGTAGTAAAAATGCCTGTTATAAGACCTGTTGCTTGTTTTGATAAATTAGAAATAATTGATATATCTAAAAAAATTGGTACTTTTGATATTTCAACACTTCCTTATGAAGATTGTTGTACAGTTTTTGTTCCGAAGCATCCAGTTATTAATCCAAATGGAGCTTTATGTAGTGAATATGAAGAATTAATTCCATATAAAGAACTAATTTATAAGGCAATAAAAGAACATACTACAATAAAGGTAGGTATAAAGGAAGAAAATAAATTTAGTGATTTGTTATAATTTTATTAAAATTAAACATAATATTACCAAGGTGATATTATGTTTTTTAAAAATGCAAATTATTATAAAGGTTATGATATTGATAATAAGAGTAGATTAGAAAGATTACAAAATGAATATGCTAATCCATATGGTTATAATTTAGAAAGTAATGAAAGAAGAGAAATTGATTACGATAAGAATGCAACTTTTACTAATCAAAATATGATTAAAAATAAAGAATATAATTCAAAATAAAAAATATGTAAAAAAAGCCCTAAATTGCACATTAGTGCGAATATAGTGCTTTTTTTTTTTTTTTTTTTTCGGTTAAAATGGATATGTAAAATAAAATATTCGTGCGTGATATTGTTATGGAGATGGATAAAAATGAAGAAAAAATATATTATATTTTCTTTAGTTACTTTAGTTTTATTGGTTGCCCTTATTACAAGTTTTAATTATTTTAAAACTACAAATACTTATATTGATGATAGTGTTAATAATCAAACTAAGATAACTAAAGGAATATCAATGAATTTAGAACAAACAGCAGGAGCAGGCGATTATAAAACAGTAACACAGAGTGGGTGGCCAACAGAAGGATATAAGTTTAATGCAGAATTATCAAGATGTGAAAATGGTTCAACCTTAAGTTGGGATGATACAAAAAAAGCAGTTATTGTATCAGGTAATTTGTCAGATAAATGTTATGTATATTTTGATAAATATATGCCTCCATCAAATTTAGCCGATGCCTGTGATAGTGGTAATAATCTTGCAACTTGTATAACTTCATTTGCAAATGAAGTTGTTTCATCAATTTCGAATATTTATTATCATGATAGTAGTTTAGCAAATGGAGCAGGAGATAATTCATATAGATATGCAGGAGCAAATCCAAATAACTTTGTATGTTTTGGTTCAGATGCAAGTCCATGTTCAACAGATAATCTATATAGAATAGTAGGAGTATTTGGAGAAAACTATCATGGAGTAACAGGAAAGCAATTAGTAAAACTAATCAAATATGATTATGCAAATAGTAATTTACTAGGAACAGATGGAGATTATAAAGGTTCAGGAACTCCAAATGCATCATATTATAAAGGAAGTTTAACAACAATAAATACATATTTTTTAAATTATAAAGCAGATACCTCAAAGTATAATAATACATGGAGTACAAGTTTATTAAATAAAACAAATTTGAACACAAATTTCATTAACAATATAGGTGGCACATGGGCAAATAAGATAGCCACAGTAACATGGAAAGTTGGGGGAAATACATATGCAAATATTGTTCAAAAGACTCCATCAGTAGCATATCAAAATGAAGTATTATCTCCACAACCAGGAAACTATGGAAATGATGAAACGGAATATAATGGAAAAATAGGGCTAATGTATGCAAGTGATTATGGATTTGGAGCAGTACCAGAAGCATGGACAACAACACTTTATAGTTATGATGTAAGTGTTAACGGTTCAACAATAAGATCGCAAAATTGGATGTACATGGGATATTCTGACTGGACAATTTCGCGTAATTCTGAAGTTTCTCACTCTGCGTTTCAAGTTACCTATGATGGCTACGTGTACGGTGGCAATGTCGGCAACGACTATGGAGTTCGGCCGTCCTTCAATCTTTTGTCTTCCATAACCTATGTATCAGGGTCAGGAAGTATGAGTGACCCTGTGCGAGTAAACTGATTGACGGATAGTTTTGAAAAAACACCGGTAAAACCTGGACAAAATGAGGTAAAAAGTTCGACCAATAATGAACGATTTATCTTGTTTTTGCATTATGGTGTGGCTATATTGTGTGCAAAAATGGTTGATAAACCACATTTTGACATATGATTTAAAACTAAAAATAATTTATTTCAAGCAAAAAAGATTTTTTATTAAAAATGTTGAAATAAAAAACTGATAAAAATGTCAAAGTTATTTTTTATAAATATTTTATTGTTAAAATGTCATAGTTGAAAAATAATTATATGTCATACAAAATAAATCTTATTGGTAACCTAATATATTTTGTTGAATTTACGGCTCGATGAAATAGTGTTAAACCAATTCTAAATAACGACATAACCCTAACTTTACCTTTATTTTTGTATACTTTATGAGTAACTATTTTTTCATTTTTATAACATTTAGAATTTTTAGAATATTCAGTACCTAGAATTGTTAGAAAAAGAACAACGGTACAAGCCATAGTGCACATAGTATTATAAGCTTTTTCACTAGCATTATTAATATCTTCTAAATATAGCCCATTACTTTTTTGATTTTTAAAAACACATTCAATAGAACCAAATCGATAAGAATAATTTTGGATAGCATGTTCAACATCTTTATTAGTTACAATAATCCAAGGGTCTTTAGTATTTAGATATTTACTAATTACAATATTTGTTTTATATTTTGAATCATATAACTCAATATCTTTATGAACGATGGCATGATATTTGTGAGAAGGTAAGTCAGAAAGCCATTTCCAAATTTTATGACCTTCTTTTTTATCGTGGATGAAGAGTTTAATATTTTTTATAAATGTTATTATAGAAACTGATAGAAATGGCATATTAATTAAAAGAATTGTTTTTAGATATAACACATCATGCTACATATGAAAATGTAAAAAGTCAATTAATTAACTGGATATCTTTAGTAAGAGAACAAAACATAGAAGAAATGAGTGTGGCAGCAAAAACAATAGAAAATTGGTTGGAATACATATGTAATTCATTTATAGATAAAAGATTTTCAAATGGATTTATAGATGGATTAAATAATAAAATAAAAGTGATTAAAAGAGTGGAATTTGGTTATAAAGATTTTGACTTTTTTAGACTTAGTTTGTTATATATTTTGAATAATAAAAATATGAAAAAGTTAAAATAATAACTATTTCATAAATTTTAAAAAAGATAAAAAAGTAAGAATTTAAAATATTAAAAAATAAAAGTGTATTAGCAATAAAAAACAAGCATTTTAAAAATGATTATTAAAATGCTTGTTTTAGTTAGGTTTCAATTAACTTTATTAAATTTTTACTCCCCACCAGATTACGAATAACCGTTGATTTTAATTATTTTATTTATTTTTTGCTTTTCACTATGTTTTGCAGAACTATTTTGAAAAGACTTTAACAATTGTTCTTAAAACGGTAGACTTTTTTTGTAAAATTTAGTAAAATGATATTTAGAGGTGAAAGAAATGAAAATATTAGCAGTAAATGCCGGTAGTTCATCATTTAAATTTGAATTAGTTGAATTACCTGAAAAAAATGTTTTAGCTAGTGGATTATTTGAAAAAGTTGGAATAGATGGTTCTTTTTATACAATTAAACATAATGGTGAAAAAATAAAAAAAGAAGTTAATTTACCAGACCATGCTGAAGCAGTAAAAATATTAATGGATGAATTAATCAATATGGGTATTATTAATTCTTTACAAGAAATTGAAGGAGTAGGACATCGTATGGCTCATGGTGGAACAGATTATACGAAAGCAACTCTTTTAACTGAAGAAGTATTGCAAGATTTAAGAAGGTTTGATGAACTAGCACCACTTCATAACCCAGCAAATATAATGGGAGTTAGAGCTTTTGCTAAAGAACTTCCTGATGCTATTCAAGTAGGTGTATTTGATACAGCTTTTAGTGCATCAACATTACCAGAAGAAAATTATATTTATGCTGTACCTTATGAATGGTATGAAAAATATGGTGTAAGAAGATATGGATATCATGGAACAAGTCATAGATATATTTATAAAACTATTTGTAACCATTTTGGTAAAGATAATTTTAAAGTTATAAGTTGCCATATTGGTAATGGGGCATCAATTACAGCTATTGATAGTGGTAAAGTAGTTGATACAACTTTAGGTTTTTCATCATTAGTTGGTCTAATTATGGGAACTCGTTGTGGAGATATCGATGTTGCTATTGTTCAATATATGATGAATAAAACTGGTAAATCTATTGATGAAGTTATGGATGACTTATATAAAAGAAGTGGCTTACTTGGTATAAGTGGAGTAAGTAGTGACTCTAGAGATGTTGAAATTGCTGCAGAAGAAGGAAATAAAAGAGCAATTTTAGCTAATGAAATGTATGCTCAAAAAATTGCTAACTATATAGCCATGTATAATAATGAACTAGGTGGAGCTGATGTTATTACATTAACAGCTGGTATTGGTGAAAATAGTAAAGCAATGCGTAAAGCAATATTAGAAAAAATTGCATCTTTAGGTGTAAAATTAGATGAACAAAGAAATGATTTTAGAGGAGAATTTAGACTTATTTCAACTGATGATTCTAAAATACCTGTTTATGTAGTTCCAACTGATGAAGAAATGGAAATTGCATTAGAAACATACGAAATTAAAACTAAAAATAACTAGAAAGAGTGATAAATATGAAGGAAATGTATAAAAAAATATTTAAAATAATTAAAAAATATGACAATATAGTTCTTGCTCGTCATATAAGTCCAGACCCTGATGCTATAGCTAGTCAAATAGCTTTAAGGGATTCGATTAAACTTACATTTCCAGAAAAAAATGTATATGCAGTTGGAGCTGGTGTTCATAAATTTAAATATTTAGGTTCTTTGGATAAACCAGAACTGACAAGTATAGTAAATTCATTATTAATTGTTTTAGATGTACCAAATTTTTGTAGAGTTGATGGTATTAATGGTTTAGAATATCAAAGCATTTTAAAAATTGACCATCATCCTGCCGAAGATATAGTTGGTGATGTTGACTGGACAGATTCAACTAAATCAAGTACTTGTGAAATGATTGCAAATTTATTGTTAAATAGTCCTTTAGAAATGGATACAAAAATTGCTGAAGATTTATTTGTAGGTATGGTATTTGATAGTGATAGATTTCTACTTCCAAATACTAGTGCTGGAACATTAAAGACTGCATATGAGCTTGTTAGTACAAGTAATATCAATTTTGTTAATTTGTATGATAATTTATATGAAAGAAGTATTTCAGAAGAAAAATTTAGGGCTTATCTTATAAATAATATTGAAATAACTGAAAATAAATTTGGTTTTATATTTGTTCCTAGTGAAGATTTAAAAAAATTTAATGTAGAAGCAACAAGTGTATCAAATCAAGTTAATGACTTTTACTTTATTAAAGAACTTATTTGTTGGATGTTTGTAGTTTATGATGAGAGAAATGACATTTATAAAGCAAATATTAGAAGTAGAGGTCCAATTATAAATGAAGTAGCTGCAAAATATAATGGTGGAGGACATAAATTTGCATCTGGATGTAGAACTAATGATTATAAAGTAATTGAAGCTTTAGCTAAAGATTTAGATGCAACATGTAAAGAATATTTTAATGAAGAAAATATCTAAAATAAAGAAAAATAATAATAAATATACTATAATACTGAGTGATAATAGTTCACTCAGTTTTTATAGTGATACATTAATAAAGTATAATTTGTTAAAACCTAGAAAGATTAGTGATAAAGAATTAGAAGAAGTAATAAATTATAATAATTTTATTGAAGCTTATAATAAAGCATTAAAATATATTAGTTTTAAAGTAAGAACTAAAAAGGAAATTAAAGATAAGTTATGTGATTATAATAAAAATATTGTTAATGATGTAATAAAAAAATTAGATGAATTAGGTTTTCTTGATGAAAGAAAATATGTTGAAGCATTTGTAAATGATGAAATAAACCTAAGTAATAAAGGTCCTTTTTATATAAAAAGTAGGTTAGAAAAATTAAATTTAGATAGTAATTTAATTGATGAAGTAATAAGTAATGTTGATGATGAAGTATGGTTAGAAAAAGTTAGAAAAATGGTTGATAAGAAAATAAATATTAATAGAAAATTATCTAAAGAAAGATTATTATTAAAAATTAAAAATGATTTAATAATAATGGGTTATAATAAAGATATAATAAATGAAGTATTAAATAATACTTATATAGAAGAAAATGATGATGTAATAGAGATGGAATTTAAAAAAGAATATAAAAAATTAAGTAGAAAATATAGTGATAAAGAACTAAATAATAAATTAAAATATAATTTATATAAAAAAGGATTTAGTTTAACAAAAATAGAAGAATTAATAAATAAATACTAGATTAAAAGATAAAATATTGTTATAATATTTATATAAGATATGGTGATTAGTATGAAAAACAAATTAATATTATTTTTAATTACATTTATTATGGGAATAAGTAGTGTTAATGCTTATACAACAACTAATGCAAAGTGTGTTTCAGATAGAAGTTGTATGGTTGTGTGTAATTATACTAATAAAGCTAAAAGAAATGATGGTAGCATTGGTAATAGATATGTTACAATTTATTATGATTATAAAAGTAATAATTTTTCAGTAGGTTATTGGAGTGGACTTGCTGGAGATGGAAAAAGTGCTCAATTGAAGGGACCAAATAGTTTTGGTAAAGTTTTTAGTACTAGTGGTACTAATGTATTTGTGCAACCAAGTATGAATTTGAATGAAAATAAATTTAAATGTCCAACTCATGGTTATTATGACTTAGATGGTTGGGTTGGTGGCAATGAAATTTGCTTTGATGGTGATGGAAAATGGTGCGCAACAGAAAAGAAAAATGCTGGTACAAGATTTGGTAGTGCTTCAGATAGTTTTATTTCTGATACTAGAGATATGACTTTTGAAGATGAAATTAAATATTATTTTAGTAATTGGTCAATCGGAGATGTATCTTTAGATGATTTTAAAAGTGGTAAATATAAAAATGCTGAAGATTTAATGGAAAAAGTATTTTTAAATGACTTTAAGAAAAATTATTTAAATGGTAATGATATGCCACAATTTATTAAAAATTCTAATGCTTATCAAAATGGTGTTGCTTTAGCTAAAAAACAATTTGATGCTTTAAAAGAATCTTGGGTAAGTGAACTTGAAGAAGAAAAAAATAATGGTACAATAACTGAAGCTGAATATAATGCTGTAATGAAAAATCTTAAAAGTGTTAATGATAACTTTGAGAGTGTTGGTAAAGATTATTTAGAAAATATTGATGTAATTAGTAAAAGACAAGATGCCTTAGATGTAGACCCAGTTGATATTTGTGAAGTAAACAGTACATCATTAAAAGCATTTCAAGTAATTGGTTATATTTTATTAATTATTAAAATAATTGTACCTTTGATACTAATTGTTCTTGGTAGTATTGATTTTGCAAAAGCTGCTTTAAGTGGAGATGACAAAAGTACTAAGGATGCTGCAGTACAATTTGGTAAAAGAGTTTTAATTGGTTTAATTATTTTCTTTATTCCAACAATTATAGATTTTTTCTTAAGTTTGGTTAGCGGAACAAGTGAAGTTGTAGCAAAATATGAAAATTGTACAAATTGTATATTAAATCCAAATAATAGTGGTAAATGTAGTCCAAGAGGAATAACTGAGTAGCAAAAGCTACTTTTTCTTTTATTTTATAAAATGTTGTGGTATAATAAAACATATTAAAAAAAGAGGTGTTTCTATGTTAAATATTATGTTAGCAAGTGTTAATAATTTAGATGTTGAAAAAGTAAATATTTGTAGTGGAACTACTTTAAAAGCATTTCAAGTAATTGGTTATATTATATATATTATTAAAATATTAGTTCCAATTATTATAATTGTTTTAGGAATGATTGATTTTGGTAAGGCTGCTTTAAGTGGAGATGATAAAGCAAATGTTACAACAATTACAACTTTAGGAAGAAGATTAATTATTGGGGTTTTAATATTTTTTATTCCAACAATATTAGATTTTTTCTTAGGTTTAGTTGATGGTACTAAAGAGTCTGCTAGTAAATATGGACCATGCACAAAGTGTATGCTTGAACCTTTCTCTGATACTTGTAAACCTCAAAATTTAAATGATTAAATATCTTGTTACTTTAAAAGAAACAAGATTTATGTTATGATGTATTTAGCAAAGAGATTTGCATAAAATAAAAATGGGATACTTCGATTTTGCAAGTTTAAGTGTTAACCAAAATAATTGATTAGCCCAATCAAGCTTGATTGGGTATAATTTTTTTATTATATTAAAATCAATATGATTATTAACAATAAATCAAATGTTACAAGTTCCAAAACTCTCAAAAAGAAAGATTTAAACTTCCTCCTTAATTTATTTAAAATTTTAGAAGGCTATAAAAATTAATGGATAAAGATTATCCATTTTTTCTTTTAATATGATTTAATAAATGTTATAATATTGTTATATATGGAGGATGTCATGGACATAATAGAAAATTTAAATAAAGAACAAAGAGAAGCAGTAAAACATATTGAAGGACCTTGTTTGGTTTTAGCAGGGGCTGGTTCAGGAAAAACTAAGGTTTTAACAACAAGAATTGCTAATATGATTAATAAAGGTATTTATTCTGGAAATATTTTAGCAATAACATTTACTAATAAAGCTGCAAAAGAAATGCGTGATAGAATAAGTAGAATAGTTAGTGAAAATTATGCTTTTGTGGGTACTTTTCACTCTTTTGGATTACGTGTTATTAGAGAAAATTATGAGTTAATGGGATTATCTAAAAATTTTACTATTATAGATAGTGATGATGTTGCTAGTATAATTAAAAAGATTATGAAAGAACTTGATATAAATCCTAAAGAATATAGTGTTTCATTTATTAGAAATAAAATTAGTTTTATTAAAAATGAAATGTTAAGTGATGGTGAGATTGATAAGTATTTAGTAAGTCCACCTGAAAAGGTTGCAATAAAAGTTTATAGAGAATATGAAAAAATCTTAAGAAGAAATAATGCTGTTGATTTTGATGATTTGTTAAAAAAGCCAGTGGAACTATTAATGGGTAATGAAGATGTTTTAGATAAGTATCAAGAAAAGTTTAAATATATATTAATTGATGAATATCAAGATACAAATGAAGTGCAATATAAATTAGTTAAGTTACTAGCAAGTAAATATAGAAATTTATTTGTAGTTGGTGATGTAAATCAAAGTATATATGGTTTTAGATGGAGTAATTATAAGAATATATTAAATTTTGAGAAAGATTATCCTGAAGCTGTAAGTATTACATTAAATCAAAATTATCGAAGTACAAATACAATTCTTAATGCTGCCAATAGTGTTATTAAAAATAATTTAGAGAGAAGAGAAGTAAATCTTTTTAGTACTTTTGGAGATGGTGTTAAAATTAAGTATCTAAGGGGTAATGATGAAAAAGATGAAGTTAAGTTAGTAATTGATGAAATAAATAAATTATTAAATGATGGTTATTCTTATAATGATTTTGCTATTCTTTATAGAACTAATGCTCAATCAAGAGCAGTTGAAGATGGTATTTTAAAAATGAATTGGCCTTATAGAGTAGTTGGTAGTTATTATTTCTATAAAAGAAAAGAAATTAAGGATTTATTATGTTATTTAAGATTAATATCTAATCATAATGATGATGTTTCTTTAGAAAGAGTTATTAATGTACCAAAAAGAGGTATTGGAGATACATCAATTAATAATATTAGGGCTTTAGCTAATGAAAATAATACATCTATGTTTGAGGCCTTAACTAAAGCAAAAGAAATTGAATTTAAAAATGTAATATTAAGTTTAAGTGAAGATGCTAAAGAATGTGATTTAACTGAATTAATTGATAAGGTTTTAGAAAAATCTGGAATGAAGGCAGAACTTGAAAAAGAACATACTTTAGAAGCTGATATAAGACTGGAAAACTTAATGGAATTTAAGAGTATTACAGAGAATTATCAAAAAGAAACTGGAACAGTTAATTTGGAAGATTTTTTGGAAGATATAAGTATTGTAGCAGATAGTGCAGACCATCAAAATTTAGAAGATGCTGTAACATTAATGACAATTCATTCTGCAAAAGGTCTGGAGTTTAGAGTAGTTTTTCTTATAGGTATGGAAGAAGGCGTAATGCCACATGTAATGAGTATGAATGAAGCAAGTGAACTTGAAGAAGAAAGAAGACTTTGCTATGTTGGTATAACTCGTGCTAAAGAAAGATTATATATAACAAATGCTAAAAGAAGAATGCTATTTGGTAATACAAATATGAACCCACCATCAAGGTTTATTAGTGAAATTGATGCAGATTTAATTGAAAAACAAGAGTCTAAAATAGAAACAAAAACATTTGATAAAACTAAGTTTTATGATGATGAAGGCGTTTCATATAAACATGGAGATGTAGTAATGCATACAATCTTTGGTAGAGGTGTTGTAATAGATAGTGATGAAAAATTTGTTACAGTTGCTTTTAGTAAAAGATTTGGAATAAAGAAGGTTTTAAATAATTATCAAGGTTTAAGGAGGATTTAATATGAAAACGTTAGTAATTATGGCTGCAGGAATGGGAAGTAGATTTGGAGGATTAAAACAAATAGAACCAGTTGGTCCTCATGGAGAAATAATAGCAGATTATTCTGTATATGATGCTAAAAGAGCTGGTTTTTCTAAAGTAGTATTTATTATTAGAAAAGAAAATGAAGAATATTTTAGAACTCACATTATTAATAAGTATAAAGGGATTGATATTGTACTTGCTTTTCAAGAGTTAGATTATATTCCAGAAGATGTAGTATTACCTGAAGGAAGAGTAAAGATGCTTGGAACAGGTCATGCTTTATATTGTGCAAAAGATGTTATTGAAGGAGATTTTATCATTATAAATTCTGATGATTTTTATGGTAAACATTCATATGAACTGGCATCTAAGTTTTTTGATGAAGAAGATAAAGATTACTTAAGTGTAAATTATCCTTATATTGTTACTGCTAGTAAATATGGTAAAGTTAAAAGAGGAGTAGTTAAAGAAGAAAATGGTATTATAAAATCTATTACTGAAAGTGAAATTGGTGAAGAAAATGATAAAATTATAGCTAGAAGTCTTCAAGATGGTTATGAATTTGAAATAAGTGAAGATACTCCAGTAGCAGTTAATTTCTTTGGCTTAAGAGAAAATTTCTTACATATTTTAGAAGAAAAATTTGATGAATTTATTCATGGCGGGTTGACTTTAACAAATGAGTTTTTACTTCCAGATATATTAAAAAATGGAATAAATGAAGGATTATTTCAAATACAATCTAAAGTATCAGAAAGTAGATGGATTGGCATGACTTATAAAGAAGATTTAGAAAGTGTTAAAAATCATATTAATAGTTTAATCGAAAGGGGAGATTATCCTGATGAACTATGGGGAAATTGATATAAAAAAGCGAGTAGAAGAATTAACTAAAATATTAAATGATGCAAATTATAATTATTATGTTAAAGATGAACCAACTATAACAGACCAAGAGTATGATAAATATATGAGGGAACTTGAAAATATTGAGTTAGAGTATCCTCGGTATGCAAGTAAGAATAGTCCAACAAAAAGAGTTGGTGGAGAGGTAATTGAAAAATTTCTAAAAGTAGTTAGGGATAAACCTATGCTTAGTATTTCCGATGTGTTTAGTGAAGATGAAGTAAGAGATTTTATTAGAAAAGTGGAAGATGAAGTAAGCCCAGAATATGTTTGTGAACAAAAAATTGATGGACTTGGAGTATCCTTAATATATGAAGATGGTAAATTGGTTCGAGGGGTGACTCGTGGTGATGGTTTAGTTGGTGAAGATATAACTCACAATGTAAGAACTATTAAATCGATTCCTTTAGAGCTTACAAAACCTGTAGATATTGAAGTGCGTGGGGAAATTTTCATGCATAAAAGTACTTTGGAAAAATTAAATAAAAAAAGAGAAGAAGAAGGTAAACCAAAATTACAAAATGTAAGAAATGCAGCTGCAGGTAGTATAAGACAACTTGATAGTAAAGTGGCTGCAGAGAGAGAACTTGATAACTTTGTTTATTATCTTCCTAATCCAAGTGATTTTGGCATTAAAACTCATCTTGAAGCTTTGCAATTTATGGGTGACTTAGGTTTTAAAATAAATCCTCATAATAAACTTGTAAAAAATATAGATGAAATAATTTCATATATTGAAAAAGAGGCAGAAACTAGAAAAAGTCTATCTTATGAAATAGATGGAATAGTTATCAAAGTAAATGATGTTTCATTACAAGAAAAATTAGGTAATACTGCTAAGTATCCAAGATGGGCGGTTGCTTATAAATTTCCAGCGGAAGAAGTGTTAACTAAACTAACTGATATAATTTTTACAGTTGGTAGAACTGGAAGAATTACACCAAATGCGGTTTTAGAGCCAGTTATTGTAATGGGTTCAACTATAAGAAGGGCAACTCTTCACAATGAAGAGTATGTAAAAGCTAAGGGTTTAAAAATCGGAGATATAGTTTCTATTAGAAAAGCTGGAGATGTAATTCCGGAGGTAGTTGATGCAAAACTTGAAAGAAGAAATGGAACTGAAAAAGATTTTAAAATGATTTCAGAGTGCCCAATGTGTCATGAAAAAATAGTTAAAAAAGATGGTAATGTTGATTATTATTGTGTAAATCCAAAATGTCAAAAAAGAAATATTGAAGGTATTATTCATTATGTATCAAGGGATGCTTTAAATATTGAGGGTCTTGGGGATGAAATAGTTGAAGAATTATATAATCTAGGTTTTGTTAAAAATATTGTTGACTTATATAGTTTAGGTGATAAGAAAAAACAAATTATGGAATTTGATGGTTATGGTGAAAAAAGTTTAAATAAAATAATAGATAATATTGAAGCTAGTAAAAATAGTAGTTTAGAAAGATTATTATTCGGTTTAGGAATTAAAGAAATTGGTAGTAAAACTGCTAAAATACTTGCAAGTAATTTTGGTTCAATGGATAGTTTAATGAGTGCAAGTATGGAAGAATTAGAAAGTATTAGAGATATTGGTCATATAACTGCTTTAAGTGTTTATGAATATTTAAAAGATAATAAAGAACTAATTGAAAAGTTAAAAGCTTTAGGTGTAAATATGAAATACTTAGGTAAGAATGTGGGACTTAATGAATTTATTAGTGGTAAAAAGTTTGTTATAACTGGTACTATTGATGGGTATGGTAGAAAAGAAATTAAAGAAATAATTGAAAGTTATAATGGTACTGTTAGTGAGTCAGTTAGTAAAAATACTGATATTGTTATTGTCGGTAGTAATCCAGGTAGTAAATATCAAGATGCATTACGACTTAATATCATGATTTGGGATAATGATAAAACTATCAATGTATTAAATAATTTGCCAAAAGCATAAATAGATAGTATAATTATATTACTTAAGAGGTGAAAAGATTTTGAAAAAAATAAAGAATTTATGGGAAAATAATAAAGTATTAATAGTACTAGGATTAATTCTTGTAGCTTGTTTAGTTGCTATACTTATTGTTTCATTTTCATACTTCTTTGGAGGAAGTAAAAATGAATATGGTGATAGATTACAAGATATAGAAAAATATCCAATTACTGAAACTATTAAAAATGAATATGTAAGTGCCTTAGAAAATGAAAAGATAGTTAAAGATGTAAAAATGCATACAAAAGGAAAAATTATTTATATTACAATAGATTTTAATGCTGATACATCTTTAAATGATGCAGAAGCTAAAGCTACATCAAGTTTATCTAATTTAAGTGAAGATATTCTAAGTTACTATGATATTAATATTACTTTAAAGTGTGATAAAAGTGAAAATAGTGAAGGATTTGTTATTCTAGGAGCTCGTAATGTTGCTGGTTCTGGTTTAGTTTGGAATAATAATACTCCAGTAGAAAGTGAAGAGAAATAATGAAAAAGAAGAAAAGTATTATAATAATTATAATAAGTATTTTAGTTGTTATTGGTATTGCAATTGGTTTATATTTTATATTAAATGATAAAGATAAATTAACAGTTTCTGAAAGAAATTGGGTTAATCAAAATATTGGTACAATTCAAAATATAAATGTTATAAATAATGTTAATGTATTTGGTAAAAATGGTAGTGGAGTTTTTTATGACTTTATTAGTGATTTTGAAACTGAATATGGCTTAAGTATTAACCCAATAACATTTAATGAAGGAAGTAATCCATCAGGAATTAGTTTTGGCGTTAAAAATATAGTTGATGATAATGATATATTATTTTATACAGACCATTATGTTTTAGTAGGTAAAAATAATGATTATATTTCTACGGAAGAAGATTTAAATGGTAAGAATATTGATATATTAAGTAAAGATTTAAGTTATGTAAGTAAATATGTTAAAAAAGCAAGTAATGTAGTATTTAAACAATTTGAAAATATTGATGAAATAATACTAGATATGAATGAAAATGAAACATATATGTTAGTTCCATTAATGGAATATTTAGATACAATACTAAGTAAAGATTATAAAGTAGTATATCATTTTAGTGATATAAAAGAATATTATGTTCTAAGTTTAAGTGATGATAAATTATCTAGTGTATTAAAGAAATATTATAACAAATGGAATAATGAATTTGATAATGTTTATAATGATAATTTATTTAAAACATTTACTAGTGCTATGAATATTACTGATACTGAAGTTGATAGTATGCAAAGTATTACATATAATTATGGTTTTGTTAATGCATCACCTTATGAAGTAATTTTAGGTGGTAAATATGGTGGTATTGTTGCAGTTTATTTAAGTAATTTTAGTAAATTTGCAGATATAGAATTTAATTTTGTTAAGTATAAAACATTTAATAAGTTTATGAAAGCTGTTAATAATAAAGATATAGATTTATATTTTAATTATTATAATTTTACAGATGATTTTTATCAAACAGATGGTATTTCTATAGAATATGTTATAGCTGCTAGAAGAGATAATAGTACAGTTATAAAATCAATTTATTCTTTAATAGGGGAAACTGTTTATGTACAAGAAAATAGTAAAATATATGATTATATTAAAAACATAAGTGATATTAATATTAAAACATTTAGTACTACAAAAGATTTATTTAAATTAAATAAAAAGGATGTATTTATTATCCTTGATAAAAATACATTTGATTATTATAGTGATAACAAGTTAGATAATTATACTGGACGATATGAGGATTTTATAAGTAACGAGTATACGTTTAAGGTGAGAACCAATAGTGCATTATATAGATTACTTGATAAGTATATTGGGGTTATGGATGAAAATAAATTAGTTATTGAAGGATTAAATAATCATTATGATACTATTAAAAGTGGTAATATAATAACTAAGATAGCAGAATATATATTATTAATTTTATTGTTAGTTGTATTAATTATATTTATAATATTTAAGAAAAGTAAGAGAATATCTATTGCTAGAAAGATAAAGAAAGATGATAAAATGAAATTTATTGATCAACTTACTAGTTTAAAAAATAGAAATTTCTTAAATGAAAATATTGAAACTTGGAATAATAATACTATTTATCCTCAGACTATAGTGGTCATTGATTTAAATAAGATACAAGAAATTAATGATTTATATGGTTATAATGAAGGAGATAAACAAATTAAAGCATTAGCTAATATATTAGTTAAAACACAACTTGATAATAGTGAAATAATGCGTACTGATGGTAATGAATTTGTTATTTATTTAGTTGGTTATAGTCAAAAACAAGTAAGTAATTATATCTTTAAATTAAATAAAGAAATAAAGAAATTACCATATGAATTTGGGGCTGAATTTGGATTTAGTATGATACAAGATGATATTAAAACTATTGAAGATGCTTTAAATGAAGCTGTTGAAGATATGAAGAAAAATAAGGAAAATAGCAATGAATAAAGTTAAAAGTGAAGTAAAAGAGTTTTTTGATAATTTTAAAAAAGTATTGTTTAGACCTGAGATGGCAATACTCCCAGGTCAACTTGCTTACTTTTTTGTTCTTGCTATTGTTCCTACAATTACATTAATAAGTTATGAGGCAGCTTTACTTAATTTATCAACTGATGTTATATTTGATTTTATTGGGTCGGCTTTTTCTCCAGATATTGCCAATATGCTTCTTAATACTACTAAAGATGCTAGTGGAAGAGGTATTGGTTTCTTCTTAGTTGTTATAATTGGGTATTTTATTGCATCAAATGGACCAGCATCAATAATTATTACATCAAATACTATTTATGGAGAAAAACAAGAAGGTTTTTTTAGAAGAAGATTAAAAGCTATTATCATGACTTTTGTTTTAGTACTTCTATTTATATTCATGTTAATTGTACCAGTTTTTGGTACTAAAATAATTGAATTATTTAGATATGTTAATTTAGATAGTATTGTTACTAATAATGTTGCAACAGTTATAGGTATTTTACAAGGACCAATTACATGGTTAATTATGTATTTCTTTATTAAAATACTTTATACTATGGCTCCGAATAAAAAGATTAGAAGTAAAAATGTTGGTTATGGAGCAATATTTACTACTGTTTCATGGATAATTATTACATATATTTATTCATATTATATCAATAATATTGCTCATTATAGTACTTTTTATGGAGGACTTGCAAATATAGTTATTTTAATGTTCTGGTTTTATTTACTTGCTTATGCTTTTACAATAGGTATGGCATTAAATTATAGGAAGGAAGAAGTAGAATTAGAAAAAACTGGTACTATAAATAAAGTAAATTAGGGTAAATTAAAAACATGTACTACGGATATTACTTATGTACATGATTTTATTTCTTCGATGTAACCCTAGTATTCTTTACTAAAATATATTGAAGAGTAATACTCCAATAGAACTTAAGGGTCTTTAAGTTCTATTTTTTTTCTAATGTAATTGTTATTTTAAATTTTTCACATATATCTAAAAAATCATTTAAGTAAATGCGATTTCTATTGTGTTCAATATTGTTAATTCCATTTCTACTTCTACCAAGTTCTTTAGCAAATTTTTCTTGACTTAAATTTGTCCATTCTCTAATTATTTTCATTATTTCATTTGCCTCATATTTGTTTGCATTTATTTTCATACTTTCACCTCGGATTTTAGATTACCATAAGTTATATATAAAAAGTTAAAACTGATTATTGACAGTTATCAATTTGTGTAATAAAATGATAATAGAGAGTGGTACAAATGAAAATAAAAGTGAAGCATGTTTTATTGTTTATAATAGTTTCTATAACAATAATGAGTTTTACAATTTATAATATTGTAATAAATAATGATGTTTATGAAGAAGTAGATAGTAGAAATATTATAAATAATAAACTAATAAGTTTAATGATAGAAGAAACTAGAGGTTCTGGGGTTTATAAAGTTTCAAAAGACAATAAGTGGCCATCAAAAAAATATATATTTAATGAAACATTATCTAATTGCAAAAATGGAAGTACTTTAACATGGAACAAAAATGATAACTCTGTTACTGTTAATGTAAATAAAACAGATAAATGTGAGGTTTATTTTGATGTAGAACCAGCAGATATAACAATTAAACCATTAAATTTACCAACAACATATGGTAAACTTGGTTCTATAAATTGTACCAATAGCGATGCTACATATAATCAGAAATATAATAGAATAGAAGTATCAAATATAAATACAAAATATGAAAACTGTACTTTAAATTATACCGATAGTACATCAAAAGTTAATTTAGCTGATTATATAATTGGTTTAGCGGGGACAACACAGGGTACTGGTAAAGTTGTAAATGAAAAGGGATATAGGTATGAAGGGAAAAATCCAAATAACTATATATGGTTTAATAATGAATATTGGAGAATAATCGGAGTATTTGATAGTGCATCACATGGACTGGATGGAAAGAATTTAGTAAAAATAATTCGAGCCAGTGCTTTAGGAGGGTTGGCGTGGGATAAGTCATTTACAAATAATTGGACAACGGCAAGTTTAAATTTTTTACTTAATGGAGCATATTATAATGCAACAGATGGCACAAATTCTGGATACTGTATTGGAAATGCAGCAAGAGCAACAATTATTTCAAATTGTAATTATACAAAAAAAGGTATTCAGGCTGGATACAGAGGAATGATAGCAAATGTAACTTGGTATCTTGGCGGATATTCAAGTATTAAAACAACAACAGATGCATTTTATGGATATGAAAGAGGAACAATGGTATATAGTGGAAGACCAACAAGTACAACAGGATATATAGGATTAATGTATCCGAGTGATTATGGATATAGTGTGTTATCAAGTAGTTGTGCGAGAACAACAAATTTAGATTCTTATGGCACTTCAACCTGTGCAGGAGCAAGTTGGTTATATGGGCAAGGATATGAGTGGTTATTGACACCTTTTTCTACGGAAAGTGCGTTTGTGTTCTTTTTTAGTGATTCTGGTGATTTGAACTATGATTATACAGTGTATGGTTATAATAGTTTTCGGCCAGTTATATATTTAAATGCTTCTGTATATAAAATAGATGGTGATGGTAGTTTGAATTCTCCATATATTATTGGAATGTAGGTGGTGAAATGCAAAAAAGAATTAGAATAGTAAGTGTAAGTATAGTTTTAGTAATATTATTAATTGGAATTATTGTAATAAATAATAATTCCAATAGTAAATATTCATTTACACAAGATGGAATAAGATATGCTTTAACTTTAGATGGAAATAAAATAACTTCATTTCCATCTAAAGGAATGTATAAAGCACAAGTAACATGTGTTGGTGCAGATG